>JAAUYB010156707.1_pt1 | contig 14508 bp, 4 predicted proteins | sample 7278071 | NCBI WGS metagenome assembly JAAUYB01 (sample SAMN14350121, study PRJNA611818) | marine sediment metagenome | isolation source: surface marine sediment (1.8m) | place: French Polynesia: Moorea | collected 2018-08
AACCGTCCGGCGCGAACAAACCCCCACCATGCTGTTAAGCACGATATTGATAAGAGTATGTTTTGGGTCCCGGCGTTTGGTCTGTTTACGTGGGGGCTTGTTCACGCTACTTTAGGGTGAATTGTCTTTTTAGTAGTTCCTGGTTCAGGGTTACTTTGTTTTCCGTGTAGTCTACTGTTAGGACCTGGTAACCCTCTACGTTCAGTAAACGGATCATTTGGCTCAGGAATCCTCTCAGGCGGGAATCCGGGCGGCCTGTTTCTCTGGCCAGAGCTTTTGGGGTGGTTTGGTTGCCCGCTTTGGCGAGGGCTTCCAGGCAGGCTCGTACCTGCTCCGGTTTCGGCGCCAATCGGTTGCCTCTCGTGCTTTGGTTTTGGTATACCGGGCTCTTGAACAACTCGTCGATCCAGTCTGCCGGGGTTGCCGCCGTTTCCCTTAAGATCGGTTTTTCCGGTTCCCAGTCTAGCGTTACGTCCCACCAGTCCGGTTCGTAATGAGCCAATTCCACCCAACCCTCGGGCGCCTCTTTTTGGCTTGCCTTGATCCAAACCGCTGCCGGCACCACTACTTCCTGTAAGCTCGCACCGCCGTGGTAGCCGTATTTCTTGCGACCGTAACGCACCCTTTCGCTCCAGGGGAGGATCACCGGTCCGTCAACAACACGCGGTCCCGATGTGCGCAATTCGTCCACAGCAGGCTCGCCGGACAGGCGGTAACGCTCGCCCTTGCCGTCCGCTCGCCGGTAGGTCATGTCCCATTCCAAGACATGACCGTGGTCCGCCGTCATGACTACCGTCCGATTGGAACGACTCGCCGCCTCCAACAAGGCGCCCAGCGGCTTGACCGTCTCCACGGTCCAACGCTCGCCCAATTGCTCACCCGCATCCAGCAGCATGTCCACCGTGTTGATCACCGCCGCCACCACGCGATTTTCAGTTTTCCCGAGGGTGTGCGCCACCTCTTTCGACAAGCCGCCGCCCTCGCTCAGATCTGCCTTGTGGAATAGTTTCGGCTTGTTGCCCGCCAGGCCTCGCAAGGCCGGATGGGTTTCCAGGCCCACCCGCTCCGTTGCCTGGTTGCCGCGTTTCAGGCTACCGCAAAACAGACTGGTGCGACTGATTTCCGTAACCGTGGGCAGCGCCGCCGCGACCGTGCGCCGCCTGCCGATTTCCTCGGGCGCCAGTTCGATCCAGTCTTGAGCCGACATATCCTCGGCCAGTTCGTGGAACACCTCCGCGCTCATGCCGTCCAATACCAACAGCAGCACCGGCTGTTGCCGAGCAAGCGGCGCAACCACTTTCTGGATGAAGTTCTCGATGGGAACCGGCCCCTTGTCGTCATCGCCGCGCCAATCAACCAGGGTTTCAGCGAAGCGCTTATTCCCGGCTTCGCGATAGGCGCGCATATCGGTCACAAGCGCACGGCAGGCTTCCACCAGAGCCGGACGACCCTCCGCCTTCCACAAATATCTCCGGGCCCTGTCCGCGAAGGCGTCGCGATGGAAATAGGCGTCGACCATGCCCGCCAGACTGTCGGATGCATCCAGTTCGAATAATCGACAACGGGCCAGGCGCAGGGCCATGTCTACCGTGGTTGTTTCCGGCGCCCTCTGCCCCCGTCGATGAGCGCGCACCTCGCCGGCCCTGGTGTAGAGCACGCCCAGTTTCGCCGCATCGGGTTGTTTGACGAATGCCGTCAGGGCTGCCGCAAAACGGTCCTGGCGCGACTCGAAACCCATGGCCAGCATGGGACTGTAATGGGCCGCCCCCGCGCCCCCCAGTTCTTCCAGGATGGTTTCCGCGTTGCGCCGCAACTCATGAGCCAGGGGTCCCTGGTCCGCTTCAAGACGGCGCAGGGTTTGCTCGGCCGCGTCCGCCCAGGCAAAGGCGTCGTTATCACGCAACGACCGGCCGCCCAGGTAGCGCTCTTCCAAACGGGTGGTCACCCGATGGTCCTCCGTCGCTTTGATGAGGATGCGACAGACCAGGCCCAGGGGCACCAGACTTGCCGTGTGGCCCAGGTCCATGCAACGGCACAGCAGCTCCGACGTTTGCCGACCCAACCATTCGGGCAGGTCACGGCGCAGGCCTTCCGGCGCCGCCGCGTATTTTTGAGCCGCACCGGGGCTTACCGACCAACTGAGAAGCGCGGCCGGGTCCGGGCGCGCCGGCTTCAGGTTCAGGTAATGCCCCAACAAGGTCTCCCACGCCGTTTCTTCGGTCAAGGCGTTGCCTTTCAGCGGCGGAAATTTCTCCGACGAACAGGCCGACAGCAGCGCATCGGCGATCCAGTCCTTGCGCGTCAGGCTGTAGGCGGCGCGTTCGACCCCGAAAACCTGCAGGGTCAAGGTCCATTTGTGCACCTGGAACAGTCGTCTTCCCCACAATCGCGTGATGACGTCCGCGCCCAGGTCCTTCTCGGCCGTGGGGGTCAGGATCACCGACATTTCACCGGCCTCGCGCGGTTCAGCCAGGACCCGGCGCACGGCCAGGGGACCGACGGCCCGGCGGAACAGCAGGACCGGTTCTCCGTCGTCCCGCTCGGCTTCCGGCCACACACCGTCCCAGGCCACTGCCAAAGGCGGGTAGACCGACGGCGACTTTTTGGCGATCTGGTCGCGCACCAATACCTTTACCGCTCTTGCGCGGTCCCTGGTGTTCATGTTTCTTCCGTCCAACCGATCGTGATGTCACGCACCTTGCGGGTCGCCAGATCGCGCAGCAGGGATTGGGCCTGGTCCAGGTTCAAACCCTCGCGCTGCTTGCGGCCCGGCGCGGGCGACGCCGGTTTTTGCGGCGGCCCCTTGACGGGAGCCGGCGGCGCCTGGCCGGCTTGGGATTTAACCAGCAGGCGCGCCACCCTACCCTCGATGTCCTTGAGGGCCGCCGCCAGGCTCTGCGAGAATTCGTCGTTGCTCATGGCCTCGCACAACTGTTGCCGCAGCCGGGCCGCGTCTTCGGCCAGGTCCCCGGTCATGCCGAAACAGGCCTCGATCAGTTCCCAGCGGGTTTGTTGCAGGGCGGGCAATACGTCGGCCGCGCTTTTGATTGCCTTGCCCATGGCGGTGGGCGAGCCGGGCAGTCGGGCAGCGGCCATGATCTCCATCAAACGCTCGCCCTCGGCGCGCAGGTCTTGGAGCAGGGCTGCCGCCGCTTCCGCCGTGCGAAACCGCATGGCTTGGGTGGGGTCCAGACCCAGCCACGCCAATCTGTTGCGCAGTTCCGGCGCCAGGTCCATATTGGCGGCGCGATGCTCCTTCGCCCATTCCGTGACCTTGGCGCTGAAATCGGCCAGGGCGCTCGCGCCCCGATGCGGCGGGAAGGTGAGCCCGCACAGGTAACCCGCCGTCTCCAAGGCCTTGTCCCAAACCTCCGGTTCCGGTAGGCGGTGCTCTTCCAGGACCAGGTCATCCGGCAGCTTGCCGATTTCCGGGATGTAGGGGGCGCCCTGATCCAGGAAGGTGCGCTGGGTCTGCTCCGCGAATACCAGGATCAAAAGGTCGATCACCTCCGAAGGCAGGCCCTTGGGCTCCGGTTCGTCCGTGGCGCCCCGCAGGTAACCCACCGTAACGGGTCCCTCGCGCCTGTTCACCGCTTTCAAGAAATGATCGCGCCACCAGGTGCCCGCGACAAAGGTGCTCTCGCGCTGTTCTCCCAGTTTCAAGGGCACCGCAATCTGGGCCGACACCTGCTTGAATTGCCGATCCAGAACCAGACGGCCACCTTCCTGGCCCAGCGCCCCAAACATCTGGTCCTTCACCTTGCGCAGGGCCGAGATTTTGATGTCCATCTCGAAGTGCGGGTGCTCCGGGTATTGGTAGCTGAGCGCCTGGTCCAGCAGTTTGTCCATGCCCGCCTTCAGGTCCGCGCCCACGGGCGTGCGCGGCGTGAAACCGCTGTTCAGCGAAACGATATGATCGGTCAAGCCATGGGCGGTATCCAGGCCTTCCGTATCCTGGCTGGACAGGCCGTAAGCGTTCAGCAAGATGTGTTTCATGCTTTGGCGCAGGCGCCCCCGTTGGTTTTCCAACAGTCTCCTGGCCGTGACTCGGTCCGATTCCGACAGGTGGCCCGTGTGATCGTTGAAGCGGCTGTCCGATTTCAGCAGGAAGTCCAGGATGACCAGGCTGCCCAGGTCGTTGCTGGTCTGTTGCGAGAAGAAGGTGGGCAGCCAGGCCAGGGTGTTGGTGTCCGGGTTGGTGTTCTGATACTTCTCCAGGCGGGTGCGGTCGTCGCTGGGCGTGTAGCCCGGTTCATCGAACGGATAGTCGATAATCAGTTTCCAATTCGCGCCCCTGGCTTTGAACTGGTCGCCCGCCATTTCACGCACGTTGCCGAAGACCAGGTCCACCCGGCGCCCGGTGCCGCGCCAGCGGTAGTCCATGCCGTCGAACAAGCTGTCGCGTTGCAATTGCAGGTCGGCGTACAGCAGTTCCTGGATCTTCTTGCGGCGCTCGCCCAGGGTGTCCGCGCTTTGCGCCTTTTCCATCACGGCGGCCGTGTCCACGTCGGTCAACTGCACCGTGATGGTGGGGTTGGGCGGGTCGCCGATGCGGATATCGCCCACGCCGCGCGCCCAATCCTGCACCTTCTTCAGCACCACCTTGGCCTCGCCGCCCGGGATGGGCGTATTCACCTGGCCGTGATTGAGCGCCGCCAGATTGGCCGCGTTCAAACCCTCGAAGCAGGGCACCTCCGGCACCAATCCGGCCAGGATGAGGGTTTTGGCCAGCCGGGCGTCCGCCTCGAAGGCGCGGCGGTTCGGGTCGCCGGCGGGACGCAGCCGCAAGACGTCCTCCTCGCCGTAGGACGCTTCCAACAGGGGTTTCAGCTTGCCCTCGTACAACCGGCGGGCCTGCTTCCAGCGTTTGCGCATCTCGGCGCTGATGGGGTCGGCGCCCTCGGCCAGGGCGTCGTAGAGGTCGCCCATGGCCACCAGGTCGCCCAGCTTCAAACTCTCGCGCCGGTTGCTGAGCATGTGGAACATCAACTTGATGGCGGTGCGCTCGCGCTGCAGCACGGCCGAAATGGCGACCAGGGCCTGCAACAGGGCCGGATGGAAGGGGTACAGCTTGCGTAAATCCTCCGGGGTGCCGTCGCGCGTCAATAGCGTCTTTTTTACCTCATTGCGCGCTTTCAGGATCTGGTTCACGCCGTCGTTCAGGCGGTCGCGGTCGGCCGGGGTCTTGACCCTGACCACCCGCTTCTCACAGATGGCCGGCAGATTGCGGTCTTCCAGGGTGATGGTGTCGAAGCGGCCTTCCCAGTAGTTGAACATGTCGGTGAAACCCTGCTTCTCCAGGCCCGGCAGGTGATCGCCCACCAACTCTTGAGGGTCGCGCTGGCGGGCGATGAAGGAGATCAGCGGCACGGGCCGGTCGCCGCCGCCGGTTTCCACCAGGCGGGCCACCTTGGGCACCTCGCGCGAATAGAAGGCGTGATCGGCGGCCCGGCTTACCAGCCACAATATCAACTCGTCCAGGAACAGCACCACGCCGTGATAGCCCAGCTCGGCCGCGTGTTTGCTGATCACCGACAGGCCTTCCTCGATGTCCACGAAGGTCTCCTGCGCTTCGCCTTGCGCATCCGTGGTCAGGGCCAGTTTGCGGTAGGAGGGGAAGAAGCGCTCTACCAGCAGGCCGATCAGGCGGGTGCGGCTGGAATCGCCGGCCGGGGCCGTTTGCGCCGCCTCGAACTTTTGGGCGTTCCAACCGCGCTTCAGTTTGCCCAGGCTGCCGCCGCCCTCGTTGAGTTTTCGGAAGAAGGTTTGGTCGCCCAGGTCGGCGCGCAGGCCGCCGGCGTCCTGGAAGATGCGTTTGCCCTGGAAGACGCCGGGCACCGGAGCGTCCGGTTCCACGGCGGCGATGTGGTCCGCGTAACCGCCCAGCAGGCGCGATTCCAGGTTGGCCGCGCCGATCATGTAATAGGGCACCAGCAGCAGCTTTTTGCCTTGCAGCCAGAGGTCGTGGCCGCCCAACACGCCCTGTAGTTCCTGCTTGGCGCGGGCCGTGGGGTTGTTTTGCAGCAACAGGTGCAGGATGGTCATGAAATGGGATTTACCGCTGCCGAAACTGCCGTGCAGATAGGCGCCCATGCTGGCGTTGCGGTCGAGCGCCTTTTGGATCAGGCCCAGGGCGCGGTCGAAGGCGTCGGTCAACTGCGGGGTGACCACGTAGCTGTCCACCACTTCGCGCTCGTTGTCCAGGCCCTGCTTCAGTTGCAGCACGAAGTCGTTGCCGTGGACGCGTTCGGGGATGTGGATGAGGTCTTTGAGATAGGTCATGGGGTTGCCTTCTTTTTACGGGCGCGTTTCTTGGGTTGTTCGGGCGGTTGCCAATTGGCCAGGGTTTCCGGGTCCAGACCCAGGCCGCGCGCCTCGTCGTTGACGAAGGTGCGGAAATAGTCGCCCAAGCCCATGCCCAGGGCGGGATCGTTCTCATTATGCCATTGGTCCAGCCAGGGTTGAAGCTCGGCCAGGCAGGCCAACAGCGGGTGCAGGCGCGCCGTGGGCCAGGCGTGGTTGTCTTTCATGTCGTTGTAATAGGCGGCGACGGCTTGGGCCCGTTGCAGGTGGTCCCAACCCGCCCAGCCGATGACCGGGCCGGCGTCGTTTTCCTGTTCGCAGAACGGGAAGCTGATGAAGCGTTCCTTGGGGACGTCCAGCTTGCCGCGCAATTGATAGTAAGGTCCGGTTTTCAAATAATCGGCCGCCGTGTATTTCGGGGGAACCGGAATGTTACCCACATCTTCACCGCTGTCTTCCCGGCGTTGCAGTGCCCAGGTCGCTTTCCATTGCTGATGCTTACGCAGACCGCTCGTGGTGAATCTCAGCATGGGCAAAAGCGGCACTTGCTCGCCTTCCGCCAGTTCTTGAATGAGCGTGCTGAAATCGTAATCTTCGCTTCCCCGATATTGCCCGGCAACCGTTACGAAGTCTTTATCTTCGTAGAGACGATCTGCCAAACGGGCTGACGTAGTGAGTTGGAGATCTTCCCAGAGGTGTTTGGTTTCCATTCGATCGAGAAGCCAGGATTTGCATGCCTTGTGGAATTGAGATTCCCAACTTTCGGTGTTCCAACGTCTTTTGAATTCCGGCTGTTCAATCAATCGAATGAACTTGTTTTCTTTGATTATGGCTACCCGCTTTTCTACGACCGAACGATAAGATTCCGACCAGTGGTTCGGAATAGCGGAAACAGGAATTGAGTCATGACGTTCAAACCACTTGGCTTCTAAGGACCCTTTTACCATTTCCGTTGCCATTTTAATTTCAAATGCCCGCTCTCCTAGGGATATTTCGGGTAATTGGCCTAAAGAGTGAGTAAGGTCTATATCAATAAGGCCATAGGAGTGATAACAAAACCAATCTAGTTCTTCTTGAACAGTAATCAATTTCCTCAAAAGACGATGTGCATCTATTTCATAGTCTTGTAGCGCTTCATCCGTACAAGGGAAAAGAGATTTCAAATTTTCTGGTAACATATCTTGTCTTTTTTCGGAAATTTCAACTATTTTTTTTGCAAGATCCACTGGTTTTCTCTGAGCAATTGGAATTTTTTTTAGACTGGTACCCGAAAACTGATAAAAATCCTCAAAGGGTAGTGTTGTCTGGCGAGCGCCCTTTTGATCTACAGTACTACCCTTATTGTGCGCTACTTGTTTCATCCAAAAGCAGGCGGTTGAGCTGTTGAGAATACCAAGCAGAGCCAGGTGATCTTCTTCAGGTGAGCCCACAGGAAGTTTGATGACCGGGGCAGTTTGTTTGAAGACCTTGCCACCGCGGTCAAGAACAAAGTGGTTATGAGTGGCAACTTCAGCGAAGGCGATGGATAAAGGTGTCTTGTAGGCAGATGGGGTGTGTTGCATGTACTGATACCATTGAAGTCCTGCATCTTTCATGACTCCCTGGAAAGTTCTACGCATCGCTAGTGTTGTTCTCCATGGCCAAAGCTCTACGAATGCTGCCGACACGTTTTCTGACAAACCATATGGATACCAAACTGAATCAGTAAAATAATTTTGCCAATCACGTGTATTTTCACCAATTAGATAGCCCCTAAATTCAGATTTCGGAATCTTACTTCGGCGAAGTCTTGAAGGCGAAAAAATGAATACACTTTCTTCGGCTATTCTTACAGCGCGACCAATCGGCAAGTCCACATAATTCAGGAGATGGGAAGTTTGATTTTCAATTTTCGCTTTTAATTCACTAGCACCACCGCCACTTAAGGACCAGGGGTGCCTAAGGAAGTGTCCCATTTTAAGGTCAGTAGAGGAAATATAACCGTTTTCACCTCCGGGGTTTTCGACAAATTCCAAGATCGAAGACCAAACAAACCCTTCTTTCGGATTGTGAGGTGTTCCAGGTTCGCCCCGAATCCCCAGTATAGTTCTAACTTTCTTAGCTTTGCGCTCATCTACATCAGCGATGATTTGATTACGACCAAAAAGAATCACAGTAGGGATGCCATGCCCGGGAATATAGGCCCCAGATGTATCGATAACATGAGTGAGCGTAATATTTTGGAAGAAGCTTTCAATTAGCTTTTTTCCAAACTCGCGTTTCATAAATGTGTTGGCCGTAATCAGACCGACAAATCCAGCACTTTGCTCCTTACTACCTTTTAAGGCTAAATCAAAAAAGCGCTCGGTAAATGGCGCACCTAACGAATATTGCCGATGGCATGAAGATGGATAACGTTCTCGGTATAGGTTGTTTAAACCTTTGTCTTTTATTGTAATATAGGGCGGATTCCCAACGACCGCATGAAACTGCTGCTCAAAAACCTCCTGAAGCTCGTGCTCGTCTTCCGTTTCATACAAATAACCATAAAAGTCATACTCCGGAAACATCTCATCCTGACGTCCGGTGAACTCGCGCCATCGCCTACCGTGAAGTAAAGAGTCACCCGTGGCCAGGTTGAATTGGAAATCGGGGGCTTGAGCCAGTTGCTCGATCTCGCAGGCTTGGATGGCCGCGACCAGCAGGCGGAAGCGGGCGATGGAAACCGCGTAGGGGTTGATGTCTACGCCGTAAACGCCGTCCAGGGCGCGTTGGGCCAGGACCCTTACCTCGGTATCGGGCTCTTCCAGGCACCATTTGCCGAACAGGCGGTTGAAGGCGCCCAGCAGGAAGTGGCCGGAGCCGCAGGTGGGATCGATCAGCCTGGCTTCCTGCAAGCCGAAGGTCTCGAGGGCGGGTTCCAGGGTTCGGTCCAGGATGAATTCCTCGACGAAGTCGGGGGTCTGCAGCAGGGCGTATTTCTTGCGCACGTTTTCGCTGAGGTCCTGGTAGAGATCGCCCAGGAAGCGGGTGCGCCGTTGGGGATCGGTGAAATCATGGGCCAGGGCGCCGGATTGGGGATCGACGCGGCGCCAGAAGCGCATCAGGGCGGCGGCGCCCCGGTCGGTGGGTCCCAGTTTCCACAGCGGGTTGTGGTCCTTGCGGAAGACGTCGTGGGCGCCGGGCAGGTCGGCCAGTCGGCTGAAGCGGTGTTCCAGGTAGTCGCGGTCGTTGTGCAGGGGGTGGCGGCGGAAATAGTCGTTCCAGGCTTCCTCGGCAAGTTCGCCGCGTCGGCCGGGCCCGGCGATGACGGGATCGGCGATCAGGCCGTTGTCCTCCATGAAGCGGACGAAGACGCAGGCCAACAGCCAGGCGGCGGCGATTTGGGTGAGGTTGTCGTCGCGCCATTGGCCGTAGGTTTGGGCGGTGCGTTTGGCGACGAAGGCGGCGTCGTATTCGCTTTTCAGTTGCGCCTCGTTCTCGGGGACCTCTTCCAGGCGGGTGCGCAGGTCTTCTTCCAGCGTTTTGAGTTCTTTTCTGAGATCGGTCAGCAACCGCTGACTGTCGATTTGGGGATCGGCTTGCGGGGTCAAGGTGTTGCTCCGTGGGATTTCAGCGTGTTCAAGCGGGTGCTCAGCCAGGTGTGGGGCACGCGGGCCCATTGGGCGGAGGTGATCACGGGAACGGGCGTGCCGTTCAGTTGGGGGCCGGAGCCCTGGTCGTCGCCGGGCAGCAGCAGCCACAGGCCCTTGGGTCCGTCGGGCCGGCCGGTGCGTTCGCGGCGTGTTTCCAGCCAGCCCATGCGGCCGTAGCGGGCCAGCAGGCCGGCGTTGACCAGCAGGACGGTGCGTTCGCGGTCGTCCAGTTCCTCGGCCAGGGTGGGCATGGCGCGGTCCACGGCCTCTTGCAGGTCGCTCCATTCGGGGCCTTGGGGACCGGCGGCGTCTACTTCTTCGAAGGCTTCCCAGGGGATGTCTTCCTCGGCGGCCAGGGTTTGCATTTCTTTGAGGAAGAGGGCGTCCAGGTCGACCACGTCCAGCGGGTAGATTCGGGTGAGGACTCGCCGCACGTCGTCCAGGTCGCGGGGGGCGGTGCACAAGGCCAGGAAGCAGCCCTCGGCATGGGCGTTGTCCAGGCGGCGGTCGAATTGGGCGTTGTCCAAGAGCACGCGGTCGGGGATCGCCGCCGGGCCGTTCCTGGTGGTGCTGGATCTGCGCGTGAGGGAGAACTGCCGGCTGGGGACATAGGCGCCGGAGTTCTCGCTCCATTCAAAACCGGACTGGGTATCGCGCAGCAGGTTGGTGAGTTGCGAGCCCTCGGGCAGTTGCTTCGCCTCGGGATAACGGGCTTTGACGCGTTCGATCAGTTCATTCGGCTTCAATTGCCGTGCACCCAACAGCGCGCCTTGAGCCAGGGTGAGGGCGCGTTCGGCGGGCATCTTCTTCAGATAGAGTTCCAGGCGAGGCGATAGGGCGGCTTTTTTGGAGGTGGCGGCGGCCAGTTGCCAGAGGCGGTTTTCGCTAAGGGGTTTCATGTGATCGGGCGGGGTGACGGCGCGCAGGCGCTCCAGCACGCGGGCTGGAGCCAGGGGCGGGTAGTTTTCGGCAATATCGTCGGCCTCGGCGCCCAGGCGCAAGAAATAGGCCGTGCGGTTTTCCAGTTGGGACTCCGTCATGGAGTCGGCCATAAGGGAAACCAGGACAGCGCCGTCGGTCCGGCTCAGTCGCCAGCGGGGGACCTGGTTGTCGAATTCACCTTCCAGGGCGGCGCGGGTAACGGCGCCCGCATAGCGGTGACGCAGGGGTTCCTCGGCAGAACAGCCGCGCCGCAGCAAGACGGTGTCGGCCAGTTCGGTAAAGGTCATCAATCCGTCCTGGCTTTCCAGAAAGGCGGCGATGTCGTCGCGCAGTTTGGTCAGGCTGGGGTCGCGGCGCCAGCGGCGGCGCGCCTTGGCCAGGAAGCTTTCGAGTTCGGCGCGGGACAGATCCCGGGTTTCGGCCAGGTCGGCCACGGAGGGGTTGGGGTCGCGGGGCAGTTTCTCTCCGGGGCCGGTGGGCAGGCCCAGGAAGGCGGTTTGGGCCTGGTATTCGCGGCGGGCGTTGGGTTTGTTGGGGACCAGTCTTTCCACCAGCAGGTCGATGCCCAGGACGACGTTTTTGTCCTCGGTCATGGCGCCGGCATGGGTGGTAGTGGGAACGGCGCCGAGTTTTTTGCTGAGGACACGGGCGGTATTGAGGATCTGCGTGCGGGTTTTGGTGCTGATGCCGCTGAGGCGGCCCAGGTCGCGGCGAGGTATGCTCAAGAGGTCGCCGACGGTGAGGGCCTGCACCTGTTCCAGCGCATTGAGGGCGCGCGGGCTGAGCAGGAGGGCAAGCGGCGTGTTGCGGTCGACGACCAGGTCGGTTTCGGCGGGTTTTTGTTCATCCTCGACGGCGTACCTGGGATCGGCTAAGAGGAAGATGCGCTTCCATTGGCGCAGCATATCGGTAAAGGTATCGAAGCGCTGTTTGTGGTCGCGAGCCAGGGCGCGGGTGAAGAATTCCCGGAGACCCTCGCGCACGGCGGGGTCGAAGAGTTCGGCGCGGATGGTGACCGGATCTTTCAGCAGCAGGGGATCGGTTTTGCCGTCGCCCCAGCGCGGCAAGGCGCCGGAGGCCATCTGGTAGAGGGTGACGGCGGCGGCGTAGCGTTCGGCGGCCGGATCGTAGCGGCGGCGGCCTTGCTCACGCAGGAAAGGGTCCAGGTAACCGCGCGTGCCGGCCTTGTAGTTTTCCGAGGGTTCGTCGGCCAGGGAGAAATCGAAGAGGATGAGGCGCTGTTTGTTTTTCTTGCCCACGGAGATGATGCCGATGTTGTCGGGTTTGATATCGCGGTGGTAGTAACCCTCTTCTTCCACGTGGTCGGCGGCTTGCAGCAGTTGCTCGCCGAAGGGGTCCAGCAGTTTCAGTCTCAGGCGGCCGTGGTTGTGCAGGTAGGCGCTCAGTGTGCCTTGATCGGCGTGTTGCAGGGGCAGGGCGCGGTAGGGGCCGATGTCCAGGGGATCGCCCGGTTCGATGATGTTCTGGTGGTGCAATTTAAGCAGGACGGCGTGTTCGCGGTCGATGCGGTCGTTATAGCCGGTTTGGGCGGCAATTTTCAGGACGGTTTCCACATTGTCGCGTTCAACCAGCAGGACCACGCTGCCGCTGCCGCTACCCAGGCGTTTCTTGACGCGAAAGCCGCCGCGCAGGAGATCATTGGGCCGGGCCTCGGTCGGGTTGATACGATCCTCGCCCGTTTGGTTGAGCTTGCTTTCGATATCGGACAAGGCCTCGTGGACATCGTCCATGGTCAGGTGGGCATTATTCAGTGAGGGATCGGTAAAGATCTGGACAAAATAAGCGCGTTCCTCGTCGACGCCGTCCAGTACGGCTGCCAGGGAAAGGCCCTCGCCATCGCGCAGGGCGGCGACCAGGTTTTCGGGCGAGTCGGCGGGGGCCTCGCCGGTGAAGAGGAACCAGGCCAGGGTGCCCATGGCGAAGACATCGGGCCGGGCGTCGTCGGGATCGTCGGCGGTGTCGGCCTCGGGGAAGAGATAAACGCGCGAGGCGGCGTCCAGCAGGTCGTCCAAATGACTGGTCAGGCCGGAGGAGGGGCCGGCGCCGGTTCCGCCGATGTGGGCGGTGCGCCAGTTGTAGATTTTCAGGCGGGGGCGTTGTTCCCCGGGGTTTTCCACCAGGATATTGCGCGGAGAGAGGGCGCGGTGGAAGAGTTTCTTTTCATGGGCAAAGCGCATGATATCCACCACCTGGCGGAGCAGGGCCACGCGGTTGTCCAGGGTCAGGGAGTCGGCGTTTTGACGGACGTATTGCTCCAGGGTGATGCCGTCGGGCAGGTGGTCGAAGATCAGGGCGGGCTCTTGTTCGGACTCGCTCATGTCGAAACAGGTGAGGATGCCGTCGTGACGGATGTCCACCAGGATGCGGGATTCGTTGCGGGCGGCCTTGCGCACCAGTTCGGCGCGTTCGCGCGGCAGGCGGCGGACCCGGTAGACGCGGATGCGGCGGTGGAGACCGTTTTCCTTGTTGACGGCGTGCCAGTCCTGGTAGTCGGCGCCGTCCTCGATGACTTTGAGCAGGTTGTAAGCGCCCACGGAGCGGGTGCTCCTGGCGGCTTCGAAGCCCAGTTTTTTGCACGTGGCATAGATACGGCGGACCGTGGGTAAATCGAGACCGGACGAGTAGCCGTGATAGCCGGAAGAGGGCGGTCGGGCCAGAAAATCGACAAGGCCCTGACGGCCGTGGTGACCGCTGTCGAACACGCCTTGAGCGTTACAGTCGTCCAACTCGATCACGGCTTCCGCGTGGGAGAGAAAGATGAGCGGCTGGATTCTGGGGAGCCGACGTTCTCGCCAATGCTCCCTGATAATGGCAGCGAGGCGCTTGCATTTCAGGTCGCAGAGCGGAAGCGGGTTGTTTTGGAACCATAATCGGTCGGTTTTAAAGGTCCAGTTGGTTTGGTTACCGGTCAAGCGGCCGCGCCAGTCCTTGATTTCGATGATGAAAAATCCGGCGGGCGTCGCGCAAATCAGGTCGACCTCGTTGGTACTGCCGTCATTGCCGCGAAACCAGACATTGGACCAGGCGGCATAATAGGGAAGGCGGCGGTCAAATTCCTGTTTGAGATTGTCGAGGGCGCGTTGTTCGTGCGCGTGATCGGAATGGGTAACCGGTGTCCAATGTTTCATAAGGGGAAAGCGCCGCCTGGAAGTGATGCATCGATACGGCCTGTTCGCGGCCATGCCAACATTTTTCTCGTTTATAACAGGGGCGGCCGCAAAGGTCAACGTGAACCAGTAGCGTGAACAAGCCCCCACATAACCAGACCAGGCGCCGGGACTCAAAACATGCTCTTATCAATATCGTGCTTAACAGCGTGGTGGGGGTTTGTTCGCGCCGGACAATCAAAACGCCTGGAATAAATAGGCCCGAATTCCGAAGGCAATATCTTTCGAATCACGCGTCAGACCCGGCCTTCGGTCGTCAGGCTTAAGCACCACCGCGCCCTTTGCCCTCCGGCGCGAACAAACCCCCAACATGCTCGTAAGCACGGTCATCATTCAGGTTGGCGGCTTGTCCCGAACTTTGACCGTTTTACTTGGGGGCTTGTTCACGCTACGTTTTTCCCATCCGGCTCGTTTTCGGTAGCGTGAACAAGCCCCCACATAACCAGACCGGGCGCCGGGAC
>JAAUYB010000297.1_pt1 | contig 14490 bp, 23 predicted proteins | sample 7278071 | NCBI WGS metagenome assembly JAAUYB01 (sample SAMN14350121, study PRJNA611818) | marine sediment metagenome | isolation source: surface marine sediment (1.8m) | place: French Polynesia: Moorea | collected 2018-08
CCCCCCCCTGTCCCCCCCCTACGCCCACGTATGCTCCTAGGCAAACTTATCTGTGTTGACACCTATTACAAACACATTACGTTTGTCGAACCCCGCACAGCCACAGACTGACCTGCTTTCCTCGCTCCGCCGCCTGCTGGCAGACCGAGTCGAACGATCCGTTCGCTCCCGATAGACAGACGAAGGCAAGGACTGAGAGGACGAGGGCGGCGGCGAAGGTGGGGCGCATCCCGACGGGGCCCTGCTGGTCGGCGGTGGGACGGTTCAGCACAAGGGTGAGGTCGAGCTGAGAAGAAAAATCGAAAGTGGCATGGGGAATGCATACTTCATTACCTGCGGCGATTGCCGACAGGTCAAGCAATACTCCCAGTTGTTGTTGCTGAGCTGGGGGGAGGTTTTTTTGTACACGCCCGCCAATTTTCCCAAAAAAGAGTTTTAACCCTATTTTAAGTCGTACAGAATCAGTTCGAAAACATCACTTTTTGTGGAGGAATCTGCAGAGAAAACAGTCTACGTGTACGAAAATGTATTTTTTCCCACGGAGTCTGCTGGCAAATAAGAACTCTAGTAAAAGCTTCCCTTTCCAGACATGTCGCTGGAGGCTGGCTTTCAATCAATGGCGAAAAAAATCCACATCTATAACCAACCTGCCCTGGACAGTCCGCGCTGCATAGCCAACCAGTTCCGGCCCCCCTCTCGTCGTGGTCTGCCGCAGCCAGGGCGGTGGCGTTTCCCATGCACAGGTCCCCGGAGAGGTCGGCCAGGTCGAACTCGAGGTCGACTCTCCCCGAAGCCATCCTCGGCTTGGACAGCCTCGCCCTGGCGTTGTGGTAAACGTAGCCTGCTCCCTCAGACCGGGTGCAGTGGAGGTTGCAGGTCGGGTAGCCTGGAGGAATTTGAAATTTGTTTGCTGTGAGCCGAATTGTACTGAAATAAACCACGGAAAGCCAGAACTACTGTTCAACCAGTGGCGAAAAGCGTCAATTTTATCATATTGTTATTGGTGGTCTGCAATTTGAGGAGAAAAAGGGGTAATGGATTTTTTAAACTACCGTTCCTGTTTTCCTCTTACCGCTCTCTCCGAATAACCCCTCGATCTTCTCCGGCAGGCAGGGGTCTATGCCGTCCCGTCCCCTGACTGCGGCAGTCCCCCGCGCGAACCCAGTCCTGGAGCACTCCACCGCGATGGAGGGCGTACGAGAGTGGTCCATGGGGGGAACGAAGCGGAGGAGGTACAGGCCGAGGATCAGGCCCAGAAGCAGCAGGCGGATCAGGAAGACGCGGCGCGAAGGGTACCTGGAGAATAAGATAAAAGATTTGAATTACTGTAGCAGTGGCAGCCTCAATTGTTGCAGTACCGAAGCAGCATCTACAATGTAGTTTCAACAGCTCCGCAGCAGATGTAATATTCCAGTGTATGAGGAAGTATAGGAAGTATCTACGTTTGGTTTAGTAGTTGAAAGAGTAAAAAAATTGGCATCGATGTATGGGACCAGCCAGTAGGAACCAAAAAAGCCGTCAACGATGAATTCTGTATCTGACCGACTTAATTCTTGACTGCTGCACAAAGGAGCCAGCCGGAGAAGGAAGGCGGCGACGCATCTGTTGTTGTCTCATGGGCCTAGGGATAATCTCAGGACGCAAAAGACCTCCTGTTCCGTGATGCCGCCGCTATGGGTATTTTCGGGACAAACAAAACACCTGTCCCCTCGTTTTCATGTCCTTGTTTTCCTTCCCCTTCCTTCGAGCCACCAAGATGCAAGTTAGTTAGCTACTCAGAGCCATAAAGCGAAGGGTGCGAAAGGAGGAAAAAAAGCTTCTGTGAAAATGCAAGAAATAAGGAAACTAGGATATTTTCCATTGATTACTTGTCCATCATGCCCCCGATTGGCATGGCGGTGAACTGGACAAAGACCCTGCCGACGAAGGCGAGGGTGCCAACGGCGGATCCGGGGAGGCCCAGGTTCAGCAGCATCAGGGGCAGGAAGGGAACGACAGGGGCCAGGCCTGGGACATATGTATATTAAAGCATATAACAGGAATGTGACAAAAGTAAGGAAAATTGCAAAGTCAATATTCATCTCACCGAAGCCGTTGAGAAAGTAGTGCGCCTTGAAGGGCAGCATGGAAGGAGGTGGTGGTGGTTTCTTTTCGGTCGACGCCATTTTCAATTAACAAAACACTTGCACTTGTGGGTTCACTCGTGATCCGTGAACCCTTTGCTGTCCAAATTTTACAGGCAAGGAAAACAATATTTGAAGCTATCAATGTCGCCGTGTTCTCAATAAGTGCACAACTATCGGGCCTAGCAAGCAGCAGGGAATAATGACCCAGTAAAGAGATTGTGGCGCTCCGTTTGCCCCTTGTCTTTTCTCCGTCCCCCGGCCGTCCCCAGCTGCACGAAATGTGTGTGATGTGTGTTCCGTTCGTTCTGTCCGGCGCCGGGATACAACAGGACAGAGGGAGAAGCATGGAAAAGAAGGAGTTTTTTACCTGGGGATTCTGAGACACTCGCTAACCCTTGAATACAGCTAGGAGGGGGGTGTAAGCCATGCGCTAGGGAGCATGAGAGAGTGTGCCGACCGATCCCTATTTCCCTTATTCGAATCGTGCTATTCTTTTTTGTTTCTTTTCAGTTTTCTTTTTGCTCGATTTCCCCGCGAGAGAGAACGAATATTAAATTCGACATTTCTTCGTTTCGTCTCTCTCTTTGTATCTTTTTTCCAAATGGACTCCTTGGAATTTTCCCTTCCCCTAAATGAACGTACATATTAGGAAGTACTAGGAAGGAAAGGGAACTCAGGTCATTTGGGAAAATGTTCGTCGTTGACCAGAAATATTTTAATGATCGTCAAGTACTACCGAGGAACGCGGGATAGGATTGCTGAAGATATATTTTCCACAGTTGAGGCCACGGAAAACTTTTTTTTGTCACAGAGACCCTGCTGCCCCCATCGTACAGTTTTGGTGACCTGTTGCTTTGTCGGAGGGTCCGACAGTTTGATACTTTTTTATCACGCGATTGTTTTCGGGGGAAAAGAAGAGGGGAATTATACATAGAGACTTTCTTCTCCGGTTTCATACGGTATAAATCCGAAAATTGGAGGGATGGAAGAACATTTTGTCCACACACATCTTCTCCCCTTTCATTCCAAATTCGATCGAATGAGCGAAATTCCTCGAGACCGCACCGAAAAGAGAAAAGAGGGGGAAAACCTGTTTCGAATTCTCTTTTCTATGATCTGCAGCGAACAATGGGGAGGAGGGGAAGCGTCCCCTCCCCCTCCTTTAATTCTTGGGTTCTGATTTTTTGGGCTAGAGAGAGGAGAGCTATCGGGAACAAGAGTGCGTATGATATGTAGCATGTAGAAAAACTTTTTTCTCGGATATATTGAAAGGGCCACAAACGACATTTTCACTTTGCGCTTTCTGATGGCCCTCCACCAAGTTGCGAACACAAAATTTATATTTAGCATATTTTTGCAGTATACCAATAGGTTTCATTCTGGTAACTTTTCCAGCAATGAACAAACAAGAACCAACCGCCACAAAGACTCCCGAGCTGACAGCGGAAAGATGAGCAACTCCTCTAAGACTTTCCATGTATGCACTCCCGGCGGGACAAGGGAGAAGAACCATCAATAAATGCCCCAAGCCACGTTACTGTCAGTTAACATATGCCATGGTCTGTCCTACCTACCCTCCCAAGTGATGTAAGGACCTTCCATACTAGACGTGGTTTTACAGCCCCTCAAATGCACTTGAGCTATTTCTCCTCTCGTAGGGGAAGATGGGAGGGGGGACCATCATCCACCTTTCGCTTTGGGATTCCAATGTCCGTTCGTTGCTTCTATTTCTGAGTTCAGTCTCGGGGCGATCCCCTCCACGGGCACCAGGGTTAAGAAAAGGAGGGGGACAAAAGTACAGGTTAGACCTGCCCTCCTCATGTCTCAACCTTTTATTTTATTTCTTCTCGCTACCAACCCCAATCTTTTCTCTCTCTCGCTCTCTTGCAAGAAAACCAGTTGGGGATCTTCCTTCTTCGTGCTGCGATCTTCGGAGGAGGAGGAGGAGGACGTAACAGCGGCTGCAAAAACAAGGTTGGGTCCTCCCCGTTCCGACCAGCCCAACCCATTCCAATCTGCGCTGTGGTGACAAAAGCGCTCCTGATTGAGGAGGGGGAGGCGAAACAATATCATGTCGTTCGAGGAGATACAGGTTCGCTATTTCGAGAATTGAAATTTTAAGAGCACACGTGCTGTTTCCTGCTCCTTTTAAAAAGCGTATCCTATGAACGATTGCAAAATTTCCGCCTTCTTTCCATCAAACCATACCATGCATATATATTGATTGGTACGCTCTAACGTGAAACAAGACTATTGTTTGACAGCTTATCGAAAGAAATCAAAATTTATGTGTGAAGACTCGGTTTTGAAACGAACCTTTTTTACGAATAATTTATTTCTCTCTGCCTCTCGCGTAAATTTCCCGTATAGGTGAGCGACGGCGGCTGCGACAATGTCCCCGCCGGTGTCCGTGCCCGCCCCGGCATGCCATGGCCAAGCGCCAGGGAGGTCAGAAGCGGAGGAGACAGCAGCGACGGCGGCGGCTACGACGCCTCCTCCTCCTCCGTAGAGGTCTCCCCTAGGAATGGAGGAGGAGGAGGCGGTGGATTCGTCGGGGGAGGATCCATAGCGGCGGCCTTCTTTGGAGGAGGGGCCCCGCCGCCGTCCTCCCTCTCAGACGCGGAGGACGGAAGGAGAGGGGCCGGATTCAGGTGAGGAAATCCTGGTAATGCACAAAAAAGCTTCTACTAGTAGGTACTTCGTGTAGGAGCAATTCAATCACCGGAAAGGTCTTCTTGAAAATTAATAAAAAAAATCAGTACATTAATTATATTTCGTCGGGGCAACGATTTATTTAACTTTGTTCTTTGAAACGTAAAAGAGATCATTGGAACAAAAACGTTCGGCACTGGATGTCGGAGGAACAAAAAATAAGAATAATTCCACTTCGCTTGCAGGAGCGTGGTTCAGCGCGCCAAGGAGCAGGAGCGGGTGGATAAGAAGGCCCGGCGGCAGCGCGCGCGGGAAGTGTCCGACTTCATGTCCACCGACGTCCTCACCAAGCCATTCAATTACGTCTCGGGGATGGTCTCCACCAAGGACGGCCACAACCCGCTGAGCAGGAAGAAGAAGTCGGGGATACTCAACGTGCTGTCGAGGTAAGTATGGAAATCAATATCAATATCAGATACGAAACTGTGTTGAACAATACTTCATTAGTGCTTTTACTTGTGCAAAAAGGAAATAAAAATTGATGGAAAAGGAGTATCCAGTCGAAAATGCCAACGAAAAGTCACAGGAACACCCAAAATTGTTCGGAGGAAGACGTAGTACAAGCAATTTAATTTTGCTTTAAAAAAGTTCACAAAAATACGACAATTAGCAAGAACAGGGATGTGTGTCACACTCAATAGAAATAGCAAAAACAAAAATGCTTTCCAGGAGCGGCGAGCGCAAGCGCATCATGCTCAAGGACGGCGACGTGAACCTGGAGGGCGACTCCCTCGGAAAGACCCACAGATACCTCAAGGACTTCTTCGTCTCCTCCATCGACCTCCCATGGTGGGCAATCGTGCTATGCTTCGCGCTATCATTCTTCGCCAGGCAAGAGACAACACGTGGGTAGATTCACACACTAAATATTTTAACAAGTTTTCTCTTTTTTCTTCAGTTGGCTGTTCTTTGCCGTCGTGTGGTACCTGACCGCCCTGCAGCACGGTGACTTTGAACCGGACAACATCAATGACGAGGACTTTGTCCCCTGCGTGGACGCCATCAAGGACTTCACCTCATGCTTCCTCTTCTCGGTGGAGACTCAGCACACCATCGGATACGGAGGGAGGTGAGGGATAGATCTGCTGTACTTTTTATGGGAAATCGTTTTGTCATTTTCCTTTTTCTACAGAGCGACTACGGAGCAGTGTCCCTTCGCCATTATAATCATGTGTGGCCAGAGCATATTCGGCGTCATCGTTCAGGTGAGTTGGCAAAAAAATCCTGGAATTTTTTGCTAATTTTTTGGGAATTGATGTTGCTTTCTTCCTAGTCTTTATTTCAAAAAGCTTTTGATTTATGATACTTTCCTTTCCTGAACACAGGCCTTCTTGGCCGGTATCGTCTTTGCCAAGTTCACGGTCCCCACCTCTCGGGCTGAGACCATCATCTTCAGCAAGAACGCACTGGTGTCTCTGCGCAACGGGGCGCTCCACCTTCTGGTGCAGATGACTGACATGCGGAAGCGCACCCTCATCGAGGCGCACGTCAGGATGATCCTGGTGCGGAGGGAGCAGACGGAGGAGGGAGAGGTGGTGCCGTTCAACAGGACGGACCTGGAGAGCGGGTCAGAGCTGGACGGATCAAACGACAGGGTGAGTCACAAAAGAATTGAGTTAACTACTCAGCCCTTTACTTTTTTGAAGCAATAAAACCCGAAAAAGTCGTATTTAATTGGCACCCTTCATGCAGCGCTGGAACTGTAGTGTGCCAAAAAACCCTTTTTTGTCCTGCATCAGGTCTTCCTCCTCTGGCCTAGCGTGGTGAGCCACAAGATCGACGAGGGCAGCCCATTCTACTCAATGTCGCCACAGGAGCTGCACCATGCCGAATTCGAGCTCATCGTCGTTCTGGAGGGAACAACCGCAGAGACGGGGAACACTATCCAGGTTTGAATTTGAATTGCGAGTAGATATTTTAATTTTGTGAAATTGTATGTGCGAAAAACAGGTGTGCACGTCCTACCTTCCCAACGAGATCCTCTGGGGCCACCGCTTCGAGCACGAGTCCATGACCTACGACAAGGACGAGTGCGCGTACAACATCAGGTACAACTCAGTGGACCAGACAAAGGTGACTATCACGCATAAAAAATGAAGCGCGTAGAAGTATTCATATTTCGATTCCGTAGGTCGACAACACTCCCAAGATGTCCGCCAAGGAACTGGCCGAGGAGGAGGAGGAGAACCCCAGCTGAGAAAAGACTCGATTTACTATGAAAAGACGCTAAATTTTCTTCCGCGCAGATAAAGACATTGTTGTCTCCCACAAAAACGAAGCAATAATTTTCCCACATAAACGTAGGCCTGTCTACCTACGCAAACTCATAAAATAAAATGCAAATTGCCAACAACCGATTCTCACTCTTCGATGCATGCAGTTTTCTCTCCTCCACTCTTCTTCCTTCCTTTTCCGCGAAAAACCAAACTAGGCGTGGTTTATTTATGGCCACAGGCCTATGAAAAAAGGACATTGGAAAATATCAGTCAGGGGGAACTGGCCAAAAAGGGCGGAGGAGCGAAGCCATCAACGATAACAAGAACGCGCTTGGAACAACATTAAACTTTCCCGCGCACAAAGAAACAAGACATTGACTATTGTGTCTTGTTCGCGGCCTGGAAAGGGGCCAAAATGCAAATTCTTTTTTTTCTTTCATCCCGTCCGTCAAATCGGCGTGTGTTGCCTCGACGCCTTTTTTTCCGCGGCAGACGGATTAGACTCGGACGCCATAGATAGACAGACACCCTAAGCATTTTTTGGGAAAGAACAACTGAGCGTGTGATACTCAATCAACGCGAGAAGAATCAGAATCTTGTATCTTTCCGACTTGGGGACGGGAGTCTATGAAAGGGTCATGTTTCATGTCGACGCTCTAGAGTAGGAGGTCACCTGATCCTAACGCTTGTTGTTCTTGTCGGAAACATTCTTCCAATTTGTTCACTGTTTGAAACTTGTCATCTGCCGACCCGGGCCGCAGTTTCCTTTTTCTTTCCTTTTTTTGGGGGGGGAGGGGGGCGCTCGGTCATTTTACGAGGGTCTTGCCAAAATTGGGAGAAATGAGTTTGGAGGGGCCCCCAAGCCAGCTCTCCCTCTCCACTTCATTCTACACACCCACTACAGCACACTTTTTTACGGATTTCCCGGTTCTCACTTCTTCTATTTTCTGCTCATCCTCCAAGCTCCCCACACCACCTGTAGCATGTGTAGGTGGTGGCAGTAGTTTGCATTTTGACACGGGACCACGACGACGACGACGACATATGAAACGAGTTGTTTTTCGCCACCGCTGGAAATCTACACCCTTTCGACTTTTCAGGTAAGCGGAAACAGAGATATGTGGGCGGAAGTGCAAATAATAAAATGCAAAATAATGAGGCAGATCCAAATTAATATCGTTCTCCTTCCTGGCATGCATTTTTGTCTCCATAACCCTTTCACATCTCCGAAAAAAGGCGGCTCGCTTCCTCTCCGAGCTTATTATCTCGAATAATTAGTTTTGAAAAACCCTTTTTGAACATTGCCTCCGGCACCATATCAAAAAAAACTAACTTATGCCTCTCCGCTCCGCTTACCTATTTAGGGAATACGGAAGATTGTCTGCCATATGTGTCGGAGATTTTTTTGACCGACGCTCCTTCCTCTGTTTTTCCCGTACTTTTAGACCGCGGAAAAAGAAATATGAATCATACATTCTCACGTAGCCCTGCAGACTCCTCATTTCCCTCAAAAAAAATCTGCCGGGAGCTATTTCCTTTCCTTCTCCTCCTCCTTCTCCGCTCCTCAGGCCGTTCACTACAATTATCATACGCCGGGCCAGACCATAGTGATGAGACAAGAATTCGCCAACTCAAGCGATTTCCCTTCTAAAATATCATCGAACAGCATTTGGGAAATGCAGCGTGCAAACTCCTTTGTGCTCCTGTGTCTGCTTGCATTTCGTCTTTATGGTTATTGAGTGCGAAAATGCCACAAGTTGGTCAACTTCCTCAATATCCTCCTCCGCCTTGCTTTGCAAACAGAGAGGGATGTGGATGAGATGGACACACTTTTTTCTCAGGCATTTCAGTCTCTAGGATATAGCAGTCGAGCATAGCCGACTCAATTTGCTTCCAACGAGACTTTTCCGTGCTGCAGAAAGAGACACAAAGTGTGCATGTTGTATTCTCCCCCTCGCTGAAAACCACAAATTTCAATTTCCCACAAAGAGGACAAAAAGAAAAAGAAAAAGTGAAACATCTCGATAGAATTCGAGTTCGAATCCATACTTCAAACGCACACTTGTCTCCCGATCCCTAAGGAGAAAAGAATTTGCGCAAATGATGCCTGCGGAGGAGGAGGGGGAGGAGAAGAGGGACAGGGAAAAGGAGGAGGAGGGAGAGGGAGAGGGAAAGGCTGTCAAAGATGTGGAGGCCGGCAACTTAAATCTAGGTCTGGGCTAAAGTGCATCAGTTGTTCCTTCTTTGTTTGTGAAAAACCATTTGAGTGAGAAGTGAAACAACTGAGTTATCAACATTCTTTGCCTTTTATAGCCTTGGTGGGTGGCGACGAGGGGAACGGCGGGGGAGTCTCCAACGGCAAAGTCAACATGGAGGAGGAGGAGAAGGTCAACAAGAAGAGTAAGAGGGCGGCGGCGGCGGCGGACGAGGAGACGGGGGACGCTGTGGCGGACCTGGTATTAATTAAATAACATTTCAATTGGTGTATGCAAATGCTGCTAAACTTCAAACTTTTTATTTTTTTATTTTTTTAGATTTCTGCCGACGTGATCTCCAAACCGTTCAGCTTCGTCTCGGGAAACGTCAGGTGAACAAAGATTCCCTGAAGGTTCTTATCACAATCTTGCTTTTCTTTGGCATCCAGCCATACATAGTAAGATTACTCAAGATCTGGGAAATAGATTCAAATGATCAAATCCAAACTGCAATTGCCACAGCGGTGATGCCTCTGCCGCTGCTTGAATCGACATCAAATTAAAAAAGAGAGACACATGTTCTTCGTAACTAGGTAGTCCCAAGCAAATTATTTCACCCCACTCAATTCAGTTTCCCACACACGACATTTTTTTAGGAAGTCCCGCAACCCGTTCTCCCCCCGTCGGAGGCAGCCCGGGCTGATGGGCGTCCTGGCGAGGCAGTCCGCCCGATCGAGGGTGGTGGCAAAGTCGGGGCACATCAACACGGTGGTGGCGTCCTCAGACGGGAAGCAACACAGGATATTCAGGGACATATTCATCACACTCCTAGACCTGGGGTGGCCCTGGATGTTCATGCTCTTTGCAGCCGCATTCTACTTCAGGCACTTGGAAACAATCTAATTTACATATTTAATTTTATAAAGTTTTCAATTTCAGTTGGTTGTTCTTTGCCGTGCTTTGGTACCTGACCTTTCTTCAACATGGAGACTTTGAACCCGACAACTTCAACAATCAGTCTTTTGTCCCCTGTGCCGACAACATCAGGGTAAGTCTTTTGAATCATCTAGAAAAAACGAATATTTCCAATGTGATTTTCATTTATACAGGATTTCACTTCGTGCTTCCTTTTCTCGGTGGAAACGCAGCACACCATCGGCTACGGCGGCAGGTAAAAAGACACAATTAAATATACAGAAAACAGATCCTTAATTTGTTCTTTCCAGAGCCACCACAGAGCAATGCCCGATCGGCATCCTGATAATGTGCTTCCAGTCCATCCTGGGCGTCATCATCCAGGCCTGCATGGCCGGCATCATCTTTGCCAAGTTCACCGTCCCCCGCTCGCGTGGTGAGACCATCATCTTCAGCAAGAATGCCGTGGTGACGGTGCGCAACGGGTTCCTTTACCTTGTTTGCCAGCTGTCTGACCTAAGAAAGAACGGTCTCATTGAGGCCCACGTCCGCATGATACTCATCAGGGTAAGTCAAATTTTGTTCAGAAATTGAAGGAGTACAGTTGGAGCCATTGTTGATTTTTCATGACTATTTTTCTCAGCGCGAGGAGACGGAGGAGGGCGAGGTGTTCAGCCACCACCAGACCGAACTTGACTGCGGCTCCGAGCTTGACGGCTCCAACGACCGCGTCCTCCTCCTCTGGCCGACCTCCATCTCCCACAAGATCGACGAGGAATCGCCCTTCTACGACATGGGGCCCAGAGAGATGGCGCAGGCGCAATTCGAAATTGTGAGGATTGAGAAAGACCGACGTGCAGAAATAGTCGTGACTGTTTGTCTGTCCGGATTTATTGCCAAAACTACTGGATGGATATCCTCCAATTTTTATAATGCCTTACACACGGAGGGGTGTATTCAAACAATCTTTCAGGCTAGCTACAATATATCTAGGAAATGGAAAACTTTGGACTTTTTTCAGGTGGTGATTCTGGAGGGCATCACTGAGGAGACGGGCAACACTGTCCAGGCTCGTACCTCCTACCTGCCCAACGAGATCCTGTGGGGCCACTACTTCACCCAGGGGAACGGGAGCTCAGCGGCAAACGGAGGAGGGGGAGGGTCAAAAGGAGGAGGGGCGGTACGGGAGAAGCCAAATTTCATAGTTCTAATACGTCCTATATTCCTTTTTAATTTTTTATTAGCAAACTCTAATGCCCTAACTTTTGTATATCCATATATTTTGTGCCAGTAATCCGCAACAAGTAGTTTCGCCCACATTTTTTTAAATCTTTCTAAACATAACTTTTTTAAAAATCACCTTTCCGGTAACTCGACGTATTTGTGGAATTTCCTTCCTCCCGCAGGTGAGCTACGACTCGGCCGCCGGCGTGTACCGGGTTGAGCACGGTGTGAACCGGACGGAGGCAGACGCGGTCACCCCGAGGGTGTCAGCCAAGCAGCTGGACCAGAGGAGGGAGAAGAAGAGGAAGAGGGACAGCAAGGAGGCTGAGGAGGAGGAGGAGGATTAGATGAGCTGCCGTACATAATGAGAAAGAAAAGTATTTTTTTGTACTAAAGTCGACAATAAAAACTTTGACACCAGCAAAGAAACTTAAAACAATCATTTCTGCTATTTTTCGGACGGGAAATCCCGAAATGTTTCAAGAGAAAACAAGCCAAGCTCGAAATGCATTTTTAGCTATTTACGAAACATACGAGCTAGCTGCGTATGTTGGAATAAGTTTAGCAAACATTTCTCGCTTCTCGTACGGTGGCAGATTTTCTCTTCAGCACTACGTACTACGCACGCATTGTACGTAATATAGAGCATCCGCGGTCAAACAAGACTTTTCTTCAAAGTACACCTTTCGGAGTCGCCGTAATTTCGGTAGCGTTCGCTTACTTCAGCTGATTGTATGGTACTTGAATGCCCCGCTCGTACTATGAAGCATGAACGAAATCATGCCATGGATGCTTGATAGGCTTTCAGCTGAGGCGACATGGCATGATATTTTGAACCAGGGCTTTACAAAAATCGTCGTTTTGTAAGAAATCTGGCTGTGCTTTCGTTGTTGATTTTTGTGTGATCACACACACTGTACGGCAAAGTACGTGCGTGCCAAGCAGACATGAAGCCAGCTGGGGAGTTCTCAAAATTGACCTCGTGTTTACCAAGGACCCCAGCCAACACGTCAAAAACGCGCCTGCTATCAATGATACCTACTCAATCAAGAATAAAAACAAACAGCAGACACATTATCTTCCATATCTAACAAAAATCGGTGAACATGCTGTAAGATCCAGTGCCCTCCTAGGATATCTCGAGATTCTAAATACCTAAGATATTCGAACCAAAATGTCTGCGGTGAAGGGGAAAACATTGCTACTACTTCCGGCAGCGCTTGCGGTTACATATTTAGCGGCAGGAGCTTCGGGGGCGCTGGAAATTGATAGCCAGGTAAGAAAAAACTTTTCAAAGCTTTCTCCCTCTCGACGTTTTAAAATTTCCGTTTTAAGTTGCCCGTTCTGTCTGCTCCGGATATGGAGCTCAACCGCATGGGCATGTTGATCCGCCTTAGCCGCCACACCATGGGCACCGAGGTACTGAGGGAGGCAGTCCTGTCGAGGCTGGAGGAGCCGTGGTACATGAACAACCTCACCATGAGGGAGGCAGAGATGAGGGTGCAGCAGGTAAAGGGAAATGCTTTTTCTACTACCAATCACACCCACACCATGCAGCAATCAATCTTGTTTTGGTTGTTGCTGTTGCTGCTGCTGTTGTTGTTGTTGTTGTTGTTGTTGCTATGAGTGTTGCTGTTGCTGTTGCTGCTGTTGTTTTTGTTGTTCATGCTACTGGCGGTGCTGGCTTCAATCAATAATTTTTTTCTTGTTATTTAAATAAGGCGAATCGAAGGCGCTGCAAAGTTTACTTTTTTCTCGTCTAATGCAAACAATGCAGGGTCACCAAACGGAGGACGTTTTCCGAGACTTCTCAAAAGTGAGGGAGGTCCTGTCCGCCTATTTGGAAGCGACCAAGAAGTGGAGGTTAGAAGCCAGGTACTAAAAGACAAAAGTCAGCAGGAAAGACAGAAAAATAATTTGGTGTCATAGGATGAGTTCCGTCGGTGCCGGCAGAGGGATCGGAGATATCATAGGCGGAGGAATCCTGGACGGGATTATCGACGGGATAATTGACCAGATTCTGGTGAGAAAAGACGCAATGATGGCTGGTTTTTGAATCAATATTTGTCCTTTGTCGAAATGCTCCAATAGGAGGAGATCGTGGGCAAGATCTTTGACAACATTGAGTCCAACATTGAGGACCTCATCGACGAAGTCGCCGCGGCTATTGATGACGCAGTAGACCATCTGGTAATGTTTGAATTGTGCATTTTAGGTATTTTTATTACACTAATGTTATGATATCAAAGATCACAGTTGGAGGAGAATCCCTGGGCGACCTCATAGAGTCAATTGAGGACGGCCTTGGGGACCTTCTCGACCACTGGAAAGATGAGGGATACTTTGGAGTCCCCATCCAATTTGATTCGGAGACGAGGCAGGCCATTTTGGACATCAGGGTATGGTATTTCTACATTTATTGCTTAATCTAGTCAAAACATTTTTTCTGGATACTGCAGGATGACATTGACATTCTTATAATTATCCTGGGAGTCATCGTCGCCATTTTTGGAGTGGCCCAAATGGCTCACGCAATGGACCAGGCATGGAACACTTTCAAAATCAGTTGATTGGTTCATGTCAATATATTTTTTTCTTCAGGTCTTTATTCGGAGGTGGCAGATTCAACAATTCCTCAGATTTGAAAAACACGGGAGCACGGAAAAACTGCCTATCAAGTAGTTGCCTCCATCATTTCAGATAGCACTGAAGTCGAGGACCATCTCATTTCCATGTAACAGTTGTTTAGAATCCAAATAAATGTATTTTTACTTATAGGAAAATATACTACGGTATTTCAAGACAGTTATTTTTGGTAAAACTTATTTCGTACCTAAAGCTAAACTGAGGTAGATCGGCAAATTGCTGCGCGCACTGGATCCTTGGATCCTTGGATCTTTGGCGCAGAGTTACAAACCGTATTCCTTACAAACCGCGTCGTACTGTCCCGTGGCAATTAATGACTTACCTAAGCAGAGAAGAAAAATTCACGAAAACATTACGATCGATTGGCTGATTAAGCTCAAAGAAGGGAAGGGAAAGATAATAGGCGATTCAACAGCACGTCACTTTCGAGCTGAGAGCTGAAGTACGTAAGAAGAA
>JAAUYB010197314.1_pt1 | contig 14488 bp, 10 predicted proteins | sample 7278071 | NCBI WGS metagenome assembly JAAUYB01 (sample SAMN14350121, study PRJNA611818) | marine sediment metagenome | isolation source: surface marine sediment (1.8m) | place: French Polynesia: Moorea | collected 2018-08
CGATCGCGCGCGGCTCGCTCGCGCGCTGAGCAGGCTGTCCGCGCGGCATGTGGCGCTGCGTTCCGGCCTGCAGAGGCAACGGCGCGATCTGGTTCAGGTCGAGTATCCCGGCTTTGTTCCGCCGGTGCAGTCGATTGTTTGCCCGGCCGACGCGGCGGACACGACCGAGGCACGCCTTGCGCGGGAAATCCAGAGGGAGATAATGTCAGACCGGCCAAGCCTGCGCGCGGTCGTGTTCGGGGATGGCGCAGGTTCCGAGACTGTCTGCCTGTCCTTGCATCATGCATTCTCGGATGGCTGGTCGGGAACGCGCATGTTCGAGGATCTGGCCGCGGCATACTCGGCGGACGCGGCGTCTGCCGAACAGCCTGCGTCGTCCTATCATGACTTTGCGCGGGACGAGGCCGCCTATCTCGCATCAGTTCAGGGCCAAAGGGATCGTGCGTACTGGCAACAGGCCCTTGCAAAAGCAAAGTTTACCTCGGTACCACTCGATCCTGGCAAACCTGCCCGTAGCGGGCCAACAGAACGCCTGAGAACACGGTTCGACCCGCGCAGCAGTGCGCAACTCGAAGCGCTGGCAGGTGTGTTTGGCGCGGATCTTTTTGCGCTGACGCTGGCGCTATTTTTCGCGACGCTGCACCGTTTGACAGGCACGTTCCAACCCGGATGCGCGTCCCTGTTTTCCGGCCGGGTCGACAACCGCTATGCCGATTGCGTGGGGTTTTTTGTCTCTACCGCATACCTGGCGGTTCCGGTTGAATCGGACCTAACGTTGCGGGATCTGATCGCACGTGTTGCGCAAACCAGCCGTGCCGCGAGCGGGCATCAGCGCTATCCTTTGCACCTTTTGCCGTCGCCAATGACACAGACCGCCGGCAGGCGTGCGGACGATTGCGTGTTTCAGATGTTGCCCTATGCCTTTGACGCCAAACCCTTTGGCCCCTTTGTGGCGAAGCCGTTCCTGCCGCCTGTCCAGCCCAGGCGGTTTGACTTTGAATTGACGGTTGCCCCGGGCGAGGACGGCCTGTCGGTCTTGTCCACATGGAATGCTGATCGGCTGGAGAGAGGCTGGGTCGAGGCGGCGCTGGACTACTACAGGACCGTGGCATCCGCGTTTCTGGCCGACCCGGGCCGCAAACTTAGCGCATTGCCATTGCCCTAGCCTTCGTCCTCGGGCGGCACCCAGCGCGACACGGGCGAGCGCAGTTCGAAATTTCCGTAAAGATCGCCGTCCTCGGCAGAACCGATGCCGAATTCGCAAATCTTGTCAGGATCCTCGACCATAAAGGTTGCCGCCGGCATGTCCCGCAACTTGGGCAGAACCGTTTCCCAGTCCTGGCGGTGCCCATTCAGCGCGGCCTCCACAAGGTCTTCGTGCCAACGGCCGTAGTCATGCGGTAACCGAATTTGGTCTGGCATCTGCCGTCCGGGCGAGGGCAGAACAGCCAATTGCACCCGGATCACGCTGGCGAGCGCTGCGTCGTCGGCCACACCCAACTCTTCGGTCAAAAACCGGTGTGCCTCGTGCACGACCAGGGCCCAACTGGCCGGCGGGATCAAAAGGCCCGGTACTGCACGGATGGAAAATGCGATGATCGGATACTTTTCCCGGTCCTCGTCGATGGCCGCAACGAGTCTCTGATAGATTTCGATCTCGCGCAGGCCGGTCTCCGCGCGCGCGTAATGAACGATATGGCGGAGCATTCCGATGACGTCGCCGAGGACGAACATCAACCGCAGCCGATTCATGTATTCGAAATCGTCACGGCTGAAGGTCGAACACGCCACAACCAGGTTCTTGAACCCGTCCGGTGAGATCTCGGTTTCGATGCTGTAGCGGTCCTTGAATTCGGGATCGTTCATCGGGCTGTTTGGCAGCAGTTCGGTCATGAAGATACGCGGAAAGACCGCCCGGTCGATACATTCTTGCAAATCGTTGCAAAAGCTTTCGACCGTCTGACCCGGCAGGCCAAACATCAGATCGACCCAAAGAGGCAAGCCAAGCCTGCGGAACTCCTCAGTCAACTCGTCGAATTTTTCAAGTTTGATGTTGGATCGCTGGATCGTCGACAAGGTCGCGGTGTCCATTGTCTGCACGGCTATATTGCCCTTGGAGATGATTCCGGCTTTGGCGAATATCTCGACGATCTGACGGGTGAACTTGGTCGAATTCTTGGCGAAGCTGACCGAAAAGGCGCGCGGATAGCCATACTCCGCCTTCAGTTCCGCGACTTTTTGGGCGATTTCAACGTCGCGGGGAAAGATTCCGAAATTTGCGTCCGCGCACATGAGCCCGGAGACCTCGTTGCGGGCAAACCATTCCAGTTCGGCAAAAACGCGATCCAGCGAGAATTTCCGAATCCGTGTCCCGATCGCGGATCCCCAGTCGCAAAAGGCGCAGGAATAGGGGCAGCCGCGATTGGTTTCGATGATCCCCAGTTCCGTCCCTTTGTAAGGGCTGAACCGACCTGACAGGATCGGCGAAGGAATGGCGTCAAGATCCGTGATGCGTGGTCGGTCCGGTGTCATGACGATCTTGTCGCCATCGCGATAAGCAATGCCTAGAACGTCCGAAAGGGCCGATAGGTCGGGCGGATGGTCCGGACCGATCCGGCCAATCATCGCCTTGAGCACTTGCGCAAGTGTCTCTTCCCCTTCGCCCCGAACAATCACGTCGACATCCGGGTTGTCGCGCAAGTACCGCTCCGCGTCGTCCCGGTACTTCGGCGTGTTGGGGCCGCCGTGAATGGTCAGGCTGCTTGGGCTGAGTTCCTTGACCCGCCGCGACACCCGACAGTTTGACGCGTGCGACCAGTTGTAGTTCGAAAACAGGAAGACCCCGGTGTTCCGGCAAAACCTGCGGAGTTTGGAGGTGCGGATCAGGAAATCCGGATGAAAGTCGAAGTGTCGCTGCAGCATGCCGTTCTCGAAGGCATTGGCGTATTCGAGCATCATACCCAATGCCAAGGGTGGGATGGTCCCGTTCTGGTGGACGCTGTACACGGTCAGCCGGGTTGCAGATGCGAGATCTGCGCGGCGATTGGCATCGAATGACGTGCCCAGATCGCGCATCTGTTCGTTGAGGTTCTGAAACCGTTCCCAGTTGCGCCGCGAGGCTCTTTCGCCACCAAAGGCGGGTCCGCCGCGCCGGCGCTGATCGGGAGAGAGCTCGTGATCTTCAATGTACCGCTCTATCAACCCCACGTTCAGAAGCCGCGCCACGAAGGTGCGGAACTCTATTTCCGACAGCGCGTCAGAATCACATGTCTTCGCATGTGCCGCATGCGCTTGGGCCCAGGTCTTCGGTTTGAAAAAACAGCTGAGCGCCTGAAACTCGATCGGGGACAGCGCGGCGTCCAACTCGCCGCCAAACCCTATCGCCTCGATCCGCGACTGGTTCAGCCGGAACAGGCGAGGGCTTGCCAAGGTGAACCGGACCGCAGTGTCGAACAGGTTGTGCGCGGGCGGCGCGGGGGCGTCTTGACCGCCGGAGCCGATTGCTTCGCCGCCTGTCTCGTCGCTCACAAGAAGTCCACGGTCAATCATCGCCTCGTGGAGTTCGGCCAGAGCTTCCGCGGAACCGTTGTAGCGATCAGCGATCTCTTGCCTTGCTTGAGGGCCGTCCCCACCGGTTTCCACCAGGTGTACGACATAGGCGAGTTCAGCAAGATCCAGCGGCAGAGGTGGAAACTTCGCGCGCCCGCTGATCGTATCCAGTCCGGGCAACCTGACACCCTCGAAATCGAGCAATAGCATCACCGCCCGGGTCAGGCGCTGCGACGATCTGCCGGACATGTCCTTTGCCACGATACTCCCCCAATGTTGTCTGGTAGTCGTTAACTTTGCAGCCTGCAGGCGCTACGAAGCTCTTGCGTGACGTGCGCCTGAACGTCGCCCACGGTTTGGATTGCCCGTGCAGTTTCTTCATCGATGCTGGGAAGAACAAATTCATCCTCCAGCGAAAACGCGAGTTCCAGCAATGCAAGCGAGTGGAATCCCAGATCCTCGACCAGACGCGTTTCCTTTGTGAATTTGGGTTCTTCGGGTGCAAGGTCCGCGATGATTTCGGCAATCACCTGTTCAACATCGGAAATGGACCAGTTTTCGAGCGCATTTTGGGGCTGTGGTATTGCGGTGTCGGTCAAAAGTCGTCCCTTTCCGTCGCTTCTATGCGGGCATTCCCACACGCTCAATCCTGCGCGCTTGGGGTGTCCACCGGGTCAGACATATGACGGTCCAGAAACGACCGCCAAATCGCCGCTCTTTTGATTTTGCCACTGGTCGTTCGGGGAACATCGGCCGGTCTGAGGACCATATGGTGCACATGCCCGTTCTCAGTCTCGCCTTTCAAAATACGGAGGGCATCCGACAGAGTTTCAGTCTCCGTTCCCCAAGTGACAATAATCACATGTATGCGTCTTTCTACGTTTCCCAATGCTACAGTAAATTGAGTATTTCGCAATGCTCTCGTCCTGAGCAGGTGCTCGAGTTCTTCCGCAAAAACAAAAACGCCCCTGATTTTGACAGCATCGCCCATGCGCCCCACAGGGTACAGAACGCCGTCTTGCAAGATTCCAGCGTCTCCGGTTGCGAACCACCCATGATTGTCCGTTTCTGCAGCCAAAATGGGTCCGCTGATTTGTATCTGGCCTAAGTTGCCGTATGAAACGCATCTGCCGTTTTCGTCGACAATCCTCAGCGCCGCGCCGGGCACCACGGGTCCGCACCCCACAAGAGAAGTGCCTTTGGACGGGGACTTCAATACCTTCAAGGACTGGCCAGGCGCCGTCAGGGTCACGGCCAAGACCGCCTCGGCAAGGCCGTAAGCAGGCAACAGGCGCCCCGGCGGCAATCCATATCCGGACAAAACCGCGTCCGCTTCGGACAATACTTCGGGCGGGATTGGCTCGGCGCCGATGATGATGCCCGACACCGTGTCCAGGTCCACGCGGGCCGTGCGCCGTTTGAGATGCCGCAGGATCAACTGGAGACCGAAGGGTGGCATCGCGGTCAACTGCGCGCCACCGGAGCCAAGCGTTTCGAGGAAACGCAAAGGGCGCCGGACGAATTGCGCGGGTGCCATCAACGTCAGGTCGCAGCCGATCATCAATGGGCCCAGCATCCCGCCCACTAGGCCCATATCGTGATAGGCTGGCAGCCAGAAAGAGGTGGCCTTGGCCTTGGTCCAGCCAAGGCGCCTTGCCAGAGCTGCCACTTGGGCATCTAGCGTCTCAAGCGGAATCGGGATGGTTTTGTTCGGTCCCGAGGTGCCCGACGAAAGCTGAAGGTACCGGGCGGAGGGCGTTGGCGCAAAGGCTGGGGGCTCGGCGCCGGAGATATCTGTCAGGTCGATGATTGGAAGTTCGGCGAACTCCATGTGTTCGAGGTGCGCGGATTGATCCGGGCTGGCCATGATCGCCCGCGCCTTGCTGCTCTGACAGGATGTTGAAACTCGCAAAAAGTAATCCGAAAGCGATCGGAATGATGCGCTGGACGGCAAGACCACAGGCGTCATCCCAACCGCGATTGCGCCTAGAAAAGCTGTCAATGCTTCGATCGGTTCGCTGACGGCAATGGCAACGGCGTCACCCGGCTTCAGGCCGTGCTCAACAAGAAAACCACCCGACTGCCAAGCCCGACGGATCAGCTCCGGCGCAGAAAAGTTCCGCCACGTTTGACCGTCTTGCTCCAGCCACCTGACCTGCTGATCCGGGTCAGGTTGAGCCAGAATGTCGGCAATGCTACGCACGAGTGGCTTTGCGTCTTGCCGCGCTGGCTTGCGCACCGTCCCGAGCCGTCTCTACGAACATCGCTTTTCCAAGTTCCAGATTGGCCCAGTAGACCTCAACCGGTATCTTGTCGGGGTCGAGAAAGCGCACCAGCTCGCCGGGGCCTTCCTCGCAAATGCCGGAATGCGAAATCCCCATGTCGTCCAGACGCAAGATCCAATCATCCAGATGTTTTCGGGTTCTGACATGCAGACCGAAATGCTGCATTCCGCAATTCATCGAGGAGAATGCCGCGGGTGCGCCTTGCCGCGGACAGGCAAGCCCGAGGAATACGCCTGCCTGAAGGTGAAACAGGATCCTGAAGTCAAAGCCATCTTCGTTTCCAGCCTCACCGTCAATGCAGATATCGGGGGCGGTCACACTTCGGAATTGCTGAAACCCGAACACGGATTTGTACCATGTCTGGCTCTTGTCGAGGTCTGAAACGATAAGGGTAAAGTGCGTTTTCCCGTCTAATCCCAAGTCCATGCTTGCCCCGGTGGCCTGTATAGGAAAATCGTGATCGATCCCCATTCTGCGCAGCTTTTTAATGACATGGCAGGTCGGGCTGGGCAATAATGAAATGAATTCAAAACAAGGTGGTCAGCACCGGATGAGTGACATCGCTCCCCTAATTCAATCGGTCAGGAATGGCCGGTTCGGACACCTGGCCGATTACCCTTGCGGTCACGATGCGGCCTTTTCTCAATTGGACTGGGGGGCAGAAGTCCCCGAGGCCCGGATCGATTCGATCAAGTCATCTGGCCTGTCGCGGGCAGGGTTTTTGCCAGATGATCCGGGCTTTGCGGAACTGTTTGAGAATGAGCACCGCAGCTGGATGGCAAGCCAGTTTCTGAATGGCGAAGCAGCGGCCGCGATGATCTGCGATGGTCTGAAACGGGCCTTGCCGGACAGCGAAGCGCGCGACTTCGCAGCCTTTCAGGCCAGCGATGAGCACCGTCACCACGCGGTGATGCGGCGCTTTGCCCGGGAACGGCTGAAATCCGAGCCGTTCGTGCCCGCCGGAGGGTTTGACGCGTTGGTGCGGCAGATCACGCGCGAACGCCGGTGGGACATGCAAATGCTCGGGCTGCAGATCATGATCGAGGCGCTGGCGCTGGCCACGTTTCGCCTGACCGCGATGTCAGCCTATGATCCGGTGCTGAAATCCATTGCGTCGACTATTGCGGTCGAAGAGGAGCGACATGTCGGCTTCGGTCTGTCGATGCTCTCGGAAGCGGCACGCGACTGGACTGCCGAAGAGCGCAGGGAAAGAGAGGATTTCGCGTTGGCAGCGGCTTCGATGCTAAGCGAAGGCTACCTAATGGAAGATCTGTGGCAGCGCCTTGGAGCGGATCCGGCGAAGGGGGCGGAGTTCACGTTGTCCGATCCGATGATGATCGCTTTCCGGCGCACGGTCTTCAGTCGGATCAGGTACGCCATTGCCGGGCTTGGTCTGATGTCGCACCGGGTTGAGCTGGGGCTGCACCGTATGGGATTGGCTGGACGGCAGAGGTTGGCACTTGCATGATACTGCCGATCAAACGCCGGTGCGCGACATGCTCGCGACCGCGCTGCAACTTGATGCGCGGGCCAGCCTGTCGCGGCCTCTGATGCTGCGTGCCGCCCTTGGCTGCGGCGCCTTGGACGTCATCGCCCGACACGGGCCGATCAGGCCGGACGCCATCGCAAGACGGGTGAGCCTTGGCCGCGGTGCGACGCAGGCCGTTGTCCGCTGCCTGAGGTTTTGCGCGCTTGTCGCCGAAACGCCCGATGGTTTGGTGCTGTCTGAAGCGGCGCATGATTTGACGCGGCCGGACATCGCGCGCGCTTATCCTTTGCTGCCACGGGAGCTGCGCGCATGGGCGCGGGCATCGGATTGCCTGCGCGGGCAGGGCGCGCAGTTTGCCTCTGCAAACGGTATAGACTACTGGGACGCGCTTGAGGAAAGCCCCAAGGACAGCGCGGATACCTCCGCCATGATCGCTTTGTCGAACCAAGTGGTGTTGCGGTTCCTACGAACCGCCGTGCCCTGGGGCCGGTATGAACCGCTAGTTGATCTGGGTGCCGGAGATGCCAGCTTTCTGATGGGGCTTTTGCGCTATTATCCGGATATGACCGCCATCGCCTTCGACTTGCCGCGGCAGGCGGAACTGGCGCAGCAGCGCATTGCCGACGCCGAAATGACGGCGCGATGCCAGACCGCAACTGGCAACTTTTTCGACGACCAGTTGCCATCAGGCGGCAGCTATCTACTGAAGAATATTCTGCATGACTGCGATGATTCCGCCGCCCGGCATCTGCTGGCGCGTGTGCGTGACGTGATTCCGCAGGACGGTCGGCTGTTTTTGGTCGAGGCCTTCCCCAAACCCAACAACGCTTTCGATATCGGTAAGTTGCTTGATCTCAACTCTTTGGTTCTCGTGGGTGGGCGTGACCGGTCGGTAGCGGAGTACAACGCGCTTTTGTCGGAGACCGGTTTCAGGCTGAATCACGTGCATGAGACCGGTAATGCTCTTTCGTTAATGGAGGCCAAGCCGGTCCCGGTGACGGCATGATCGAACGGCTGTTTATTAACGTTATGAGCCAACCGGTGCCCAGCCCGCAATTCGAAGGGCTGTGGCGGTTTCCCGGAGAAACGTCCGCATCCGGATACCGGTCGCTGTCGTATTGGACGGACATCGCTGTACAGCTTGAGAAAGCTGGCGTGGATGCGCTGTTTTTGGCCGATATCCACGGGATTTACGACATATACGACGGCAGCCGCGATGCTGCGGTCGCGCGGGGGGTCCAAGTGCCTGCGATCGATCCCGTTCTGCTGGCTTCGTCTTTGATCGCGGTGACCAAAACCCTCGGCTTCGCGGTAACCTATTCCACCACCTACAATCCGCCGTATCAATGCGCGCGTGTTTTTTCGACACTTGATCACCTGAGTGGCGGACGCATTGGATGGAACCTCGTGACGTCCTACCTTGCTTCCGCCGAGCGCAACGGAATGGGCACGTTCGAGCCGCACGACCTGCGTTATGACAAGGCAGACGAATACGTGAAAATCGTACGTGCGCTTTGGGAGGAGAGCTGGCAATCCGACGCGATCCAGCACGATGTCGATCATGACCTGTTCACCGATCCCGAGAAAGTGCATACAATCGACCATTCCGGCCCATGGTACTCGGTCGAGGGTCCGCATGTGTGCGAACCCTCACCGCAGCGCACCCCGGTGATCTATCAGGCAGGGGCCTCCCGGCGGGGCACAAGGTTCGCCGCCCAGCACGCCGAAGCCATTTTCGCGACCTTTCCGTCGGTCGCGGTGGGTGTGCGCCATATGCAGGCCCTGCGCCAAGCGGTGGAAGATGCCGGGCGTCCGACAGAGCGGGTCAAACCGTTTCAGTCGGCATTCACGCTGATCGCGCCAAGCCCAAGGGAAGCCCGTCAGAAGGCCGCTGCTGTCACACGTATGATCAGCCGCGAAGGCGAACTGACCAAGCTTTGTGCTTGGATAGGTGTGGACCTCAAGGGTATGCCGGACGATCTTGCGATCAATAACCTGAGCATCGAGGCCAGCCAATCCATCCGTGCCTTTCTGAAGCGCCATGACAGTGAACGCGACTGGACCATCGGAGATCTGCGCAGCATCGCCATCATGTCGCGAAGTCCGCATCGCAGGACGGGCTGGCTGGTGGGCACGCCTGAACGCGTGGCCGACCAAATGGAGGATTTCGCAATGCGCACGGGGATTGACGGGTTCAATCTGATCCCCTGTCCGCCGCGCGGCGGTATCGACGATATCTGCAACCTTCTGATGCCCGAATTACAACGGCGCGGCCTTGTTCCCGATACGTCGCCACCCGAGGGCCTAACACTGCGCCAACGTTATTTCGGCGCGCAAGCGACCGGCTATCTTTAAGAGGAGGCCAGCCGCGCCTCGATGATCGGATAAAGCGGCGTCGGGTGAACCGCCACCCGCTGCAGGCCGGCACCATCAAAGAGCGCATCCAACGCCTCGAAGCGGCGTGCGCCGCAGCCCTTCATGACCAGCATCGACAGATCCAGACGGCATGAAATCTCAGATGTGTGCGTGTCATCGTCTACAGGCTCGATCAGCAGCAACCGCGCGTCCCCGGACATCGCCGCACGAATATTGGACAAAAGCAGCGCTGCGTCATGTTCATCCCAGCCATACAGGATGCGCTTGAGGAGATAGGCGCTTCCTCCTTTGGGCACCGCCTGCATGAAGTCGGTTGGCACGAACTTCAGCCTGCCGGCCACAGCCTGCTCCCCAAGCTGCGCCTTGCCTTGCTCCAATGCCGGTTGCTGATCGGCCACAATCCCCCGGCTCCCATGTGCGGTTTCCAGTAGCCCGGCAAGAAACGCGCCGTTGCCGCCTCCCACATCGACGATCGTCTCAAATCGGTTCCAGTCGATGGCCCGTTGAAATGCCAAAAGCTCGAGCCGCGTATGCGCTTGCTGCGCCAGATCGAATTTCGCACGTTCGCCCGCGTCGCGTTCAAGATGCGTCCAATAGCTTTCGCCATGCGCCATTTCGAACGCGGGCTTGCCAGTTTCCACGGCTTGGGTGATGTGAATCCACGCCTCGATGTCCGCAACGATCGGGCGATAAGCATCACGTAAAGACAGAGGGTGATCACTGCGCAGGAATTCGGCCATCGGCGTCAACTTGAAAACCCCCGGTTCGGTTTCGGTGAAGATGTCCTTGCAGGCGAGTGCGCGCAATGCGCGGTAAATCGCGTCCGCATCGCCCTCCACCTGTTTTGCGATCTCTGACACGTGCCGTGGACCGTCCGAAAGCGTATCGGCTACGCCCAGTTCGGCAACCGCGCGAATGGTGAAGGGGATGATATAGTCGGCAAGCTCGGTCAGTCGGAAAATCGCTTCGAGGTTGAGCCTGGGACTTTTGCGGCGCCGACTTTGGTCCATCTCGGTCGTCTCCATGCGAATACGGCGTCGTGCGCCGATTTTTGGCATTACCGTGTTCCTGATGGTAACCTGAACCAGATTGAATTTGATATATGCGTATGATAAAAAATCCGCATGCCGGTGCCGCAGATTTCCGTTCGCTTCGACGCGTCCGATCTTCAGGTTTTACAAGATCCGTACCCCCATTATCGCCGGTCGCGGATGCATGATGGCCTGATGCGCATGGGGCCCGGGATCTGGGGCGTGACCCGGGCCCGCGATGTTGCCGCCCTTCTCGATGCGGACACGCTGAGTTCATACCTGCCGCAACAGCATCTCGCCGTGAGCCACACAAATGCGCGCGTTGCTGCATTCCTGCGGAACATCGTTCTCTTTCAGGATCCTCCGTCGCACGGCGCGTTGCGTCGGATGCTCGCACCGGTGACCGGTGCGGCGGCATTGCGACCGGTTATCGAGGTGCTGCCGACCCTCTTTTCAGAAGTGGCGGGCGATCTGGATCTTTTGGGCGAAATCGATCTCATGAAACAAATCGCGACCCCGTTGGCCGGATTGAGTCTGGCAGAACTATTGCAGCTTGAAATCAAAGATCCGATGACCTTGGACCATTTTGCAAATGAGCTTTCACGGGTGTTCGGTCCCGCGCCGACGCGGGATGACCTGACCGCTGGCGCACACGCGATCGCTGCGCTCGAGGAGGTGGTGGAACGGTCCTTGTCCGCCTCGGCGGTGTTGCGGCAAATCTGTGAACGTGCGGAAACAGAGGGCATCAAGGCGTCTGTCATGCGCGACAATCTGGTGTTTTTGCTGTTTGCCGGGTTTGAAACGACTGCTTCCATGATTGGCAACACGGTGGGGTGGATATTGGCCGACGAGGCGCGCCAGCGTGACCTGCGTTCAGGTGCCGTTTCGGTGCAGAACACGGTCGCCACCGCGCTGCGCGACGATCCTCCGATACAAGGCGTTGTCAGGGTGCTGACGCAAGAGACCAGTGTGGCGGGAAGTGCGCTGCGCGCAGGTCGGGTGCTGGTACTTTTCGTGGCGAGCGCCAATCGCGATGGAGACGCGCTTTTCAGCTTTGGGAGCGGGCGACATAAATGTCCAGGCGCGGATCTGGCGCAAGCAGAGATCGGAGCGGTTGTGGAATGGATCAAGCAGGCGCCAGACTGGATGAAAGCCGCTGGCCCGGCAACCCGTAACCCCGACAGCCGCATCCGCGGATATGCAACTTTGCCAGTGCACTTCGACGTAGACCATGGCACCTGATTTAATGCCGCTAACGACACCCGGACGCTGGATATGAAGAAAGACGGGGTTCTTGTCTTCGATGGTGCGGAGAGTCAGTTTTCCGATATCAAGACCGCGGCCGCACGCGGGGCAGCCGGATTGCACGAAATCGGCGTCGGTCCGGGAGACACTGTCGCCATTCTGATGCGCAACTCTCCGGCGTATCTGGAGGCGGTTTTGGGGATCGAACGCATCACGGGCATGCCGGTGCCGTTGAATTGCGGGCTGACCGAACCGGAAATCCGCCATATTCTGATCGACAGCGAAGCGGTTGCCTTCATCTGCGATCCCGAATTCCTGGCGGTTGCCCGCGCTGCGTGTTCGAAGCGTTGCCAGCTTGTTTCGTCGGGCGCGGCGACGGATGGCCTGCCGGGATGGACGGATTGGGTGGTGCGCATGTCGCCCGTGCCGCGTGCCGGAGCGGCGTCGTTTGGGCGGCTGAGCTACACGTCAGGGACAACGGGTCGTCCCAAGGGCGTATGCCGCGCGCCGTTGAGCGGCGAAAGCCGTGCGGCCTTTGCCGGGCTGATCGATGACTGGTTTGATCTTGGACCCGACGTGCGCAGCGCGACGCTGGGGCCGCTTTATCATTCGATCCAGTTGACCTACGCGATGGCGGTTCTTCGTGCAGGCGGGCGTCTTTATCTTGAACGCGGGTTTGATGCAGATCGCCTGCTGACATTGGTCGATACGAAAAAGCTGTCCCATCTCAATCTGGTGCCAACCATGATGCAACGCATGCTGAGCCTTCCTGCAGAGCGTCGCGCCACGGCGGATATGGGCTCTTTGCGCTTTGTCATTCACGGTGCCGCCCCGTGCCCGCCCAACACCAAACGCGCTTTCATCGACTGGATCGGCCCGATCGTCTGGGAATATTACGGCTCTACGGAGATGGGTATGATTTCGCGGTCAGACAGCCGCGAGTGGCTTGAACGGCCCGGCACACTGGGACGTGCCTGGTCCGGGCGGCGCTTGCAGGTTCGGGATGACGCCGGAACCGTCCTTGCCGCCGGCGCGGTAGGCGAGGTTTTCGCCGATTTCGGCCCGGCGCCGGACTTCGTCTACAAGAACTTGCCGGATACAACCCAACGGGCTAGGATCGGCGATTTTGCGACCAATGGCGACATTGGCTACCTGGACGAGGCCGGGTATCTGTTTTTGCTGGACCGCCGCGAAGATCTAATCGTATCGGGTGGCGTGAACATCTACCCGGCTGAGGTCGAGGCGGCATTGCTCGACCACCCCGATATCGACGATTGCGCCGTTGTCGGACTGCCTGATCCGGACTTGGGGCGGATCACGGGGGCCGCGCTTGTTCTGCGTGATGCCGCGGACCTGGACGACCAGAGCATCCTTTCCTGGCTGGACCAGCGACTTGCTCGTTTCAAACACCCGCGCCGCTTTTGCCGACCGGTTGACTGGCCGCGTGATGCAAATGGAAAAATCAATCGCCGAGCGCTGATCGACGCCTTCTGAAATACATGAAGCGAAAACAGGCGCGTAATCACAGCACCGCGCGCGCCGGATTCAGCGCAGCGCTTCTTTCAGCCTCCTCGAAAGCGGCCCAAACCATGCCGCCAGTACAAGGAGCAACGCGAGCAACACCGCGCCGCTTCGGGACAGGCCAAACAGCCCCGATCCCGATAGCATCAGAAGCAGCCCGCCGCTTATCCCGGGCAGGCGCGAAAGGACCTTCTCCGCGGGCCGTTGCGCGCCGCTCCAAAGCGCGACATTGCCAATGCCAAGAACCGCAAGCGCAAGTGCGATCACCCAACTTTGCCCGTCCTGCCGCCCCAGGAGCGCGGGATCCAGAAGAATGGCCAGCGGAATCGCAAACCCGGGCAACGCCATGCGAAACGCAATCATTGCCGTCTTGAACGGAGGTGCATCGGCAAGCTTGGCCGCCGCAAAGGCGCCCACGGCGACCGGAGGTGTCAAATAGCTAAGCACGCCGAAATAGAGCAGGAAGAAGTGCGCTGCCACAACGTCGTATCCCGCCTGGACCAGTGCAGGGGCGATCGTGACCGCCATGAAGATGTAGACGCTTGTCACCGTCATGCCCGTGCCAAGGACGATCGCCGTTCCTGCCGTGACCAGCAGCAGCAGCGCCGGTGACCCATTCAGACCCCGCACAAGATCGCCGGCCAGCGTACTCGCCAGACCCGTGACGACGACAGCCCCCGAAATCAGGCTTACGCCGGCGATCACCACCACTAGGTTGATTGACAGTTGCCCGGTGACCGCCATGATCGACACACAATCCGTTAGGCTGGGCCGGGTGCCGGGCAGCAACAGCGCAGCTGCCAGCATGGCCACGGTGGCCATGTAGGGTGCCTGGGCGTCCCGACCCAGCCAAAACAGCCATACCACAAGCACCGCCAGCCCCACGCCGAAAACCAGCGCCTGCTGCGCAAAGGGCCGGGCGTCCGGTTCAAGAATGACCTGCGGCAGTGGTTTCGCATCGACGGCAAGATACAGCGCCGTGAAATAGAGCA
>JAAUYB010068975.1_pt1 | contig 14478 bp, 13 predicted proteins | sample 7278071 | NCBI WGS metagenome assembly JAAUYB01 (sample SAMN14350121, study PRJNA611818) | marine sediment metagenome | isolation source: surface marine sediment (1.8m) | place: French Polynesia: Moorea | collected 2018-08
AACGAGGAAACATAAAGATTCTTGGCATAGGTGCCCGAGGGGCCGATCTTCTGGGCGGTGCCCGTTTTGCCGCCCGCCGTATAGCCTTCCAGGGCGGCCTGCGTTCCGGTGCCGCCTTCGCTGATCACGAGCGCCATCATGCGGGTCACATGGGCGGCGGTTTGCGAAGCGATCACGCGGGCGATGCGCTGGGGCTTGAATTCCCGGATCACGCGTCCACGCGGATCGGTGATGGCACGCACCACGCGGGGTTTCATCAGCATCCCGTCATTGGCGATGGCGGCCACGGCGGTGGTCAGCTGCAGGGCCGAAACGGAAACGCCCTGGCCAAAGGAGGCGGCGGCCACGTCAAACCGTGTCCAGCGCTTGGCAGCGGCCAGGCTGCCACCGGTTTCCCCGGGGAACTGCAGACCGGTGTCGCGCCCGAATCCGAATTGGGTCAGGGTGCGGTGCAGGGCTTGGGGCCCGATCGTTTCCCCGATCTTGACCGCTCCGATGTTGCTGGAGAATTTGACGATGCGCTGCAGAGACAGCCAGCCATGCTTTTCGGTATCGTGGATCGTATTGCTGCCAATGCGATAGCGGCCGTTTTCGCAATAGAAGATCGTATGCGGCGTGCAGCAGCCGGATTCCAAAGCGGCCGCCACACTGAAAAGCTTCATGGTCGAACCCGGCTCGAAGGCATCCGTGACGGCGCGGTTGCGCCGGATTTCGCGGCGGTAGTCTCTGAAGTTGTTGGGGTTGAAAAAGGGATAGTGCGCCATGGCCAGGACATCCCCGGTTTGGGGCGCCATCACCACGGCCATCCCGGATTTGGCCCGGTGGGTGTCGACGGCCTGTTGGAGGCTGCGTTCGGCCACGTGCTGAATGGTGCGGTCGATCGTCAGCACCACGTTGTTGCCGCTGTCGCGCCGCAGCACGTCGTCGGGCGTTTCAAATCCGCGTCCGAAGGCGTCCTTGAGCACCGTGAAAATCTGTTTGCGCCCCATTAGTTCGGCATTGAACTGATACTCGAGGCCTTCCAATCCGATACCGTCGATACCTGTGAAACCGATCAATTGCGAGGCCAAGCCCCGGTTGGGGTAATAGCGGCTGTGCTCGGGGATCAGCACGATACCGTCGATATCCAAGGCCCGCACGGCCTGGGCTTGCCGTGGGGTGATCTGGCGCTTGATCCAAGTGAAATGCCGTTTCGACTTGAGTTTGCCCGCAAGGGTTTTGGCCTTCATTTTGACGATGGGCGCCAGGGTGCGGGCGGTCTGATGCCGATCCTCGATCTGGCGGGGATTGGCGGCCAGCGACAGGCTTTCGACACTCACGGCCAATTCGCGCAACTGGGTGTCGTAGATGGTTCCGCGTTTGCCCACGGTGTGGATGGTTTGGGCATACTGGCCGGAGGCCTTCTGGGCCAGGGCCGGACCGCAGAGCACCTGCAGGTAGACGGCCCGGCCCAGGACGATCCCCAGGCCAGCCATGAAGACCGCGCCCACCAGCGTGACACGCAGGCGAAAATATTTGGCGTGACGGGTCGTATTCATTCCATGACCACGATCTGTTGGGTCGACGGTGTCGCTAGGCCCAGCTGCCGGCCCAGGGTTTCGATACGCTTGGGTGATCGCATGTGGGCCAGTTCCACCGTCAATTTTTTGCGAATCATGCTTTGTTGCTGATAACGTCGATTTTCGGCGGCGATGGCATAACCCACGCGGATGCTCTGTACGCGGCACCAGGTATAGGCAAAAAGCTCGGCGATAAACACCAGCATGATGGCCAGCCAGATAACGGTCAGGTTGCCGCCGGCCCTCCTGGTGCTCCCGGTGCTCATGACGGGTTCCCCCCTTGATCCAGTTTTTCCACGGCCCGCAGGCGCGTGCTGCGCGCCAAAGGGTTGGCGGCAATTTCCGCCGCTTCCGGCCGAACGACCCGGCGGGTGAGCAATCGCACCTGAGGGCGTCCCTCGCAGGTGCAGGACGGCAGGCGTGGGTCGCAGCGACAGCCCTGGCTCATCTCGCGGAAGGTATGCTTGACGATACGGTCCTCTAACGAATGAAAGGACAACACACATAGCCGCCCGCCCGCTACGAGACGTTGGACGGCCTTCGGCAGAACCTGCGCAAGCCGTTCCAGTTCCCGGTTGACGGCGATGCGCAGCGCCATGAACACCCGAGTGGCCGGATGGATTTTAAATTTGGCGGCCTCCCGTCGGGGCACGATCCGGGTGATCAGATCGGCCAGGTTGCGACTGCGGGTCAAGTCGGTGTGGGCGCGCTCGCGCACGATGGCCCGGGCGAAAGCCCGTGCCCGCCGCTCTTCGCCGTAATCCCGGAAGATGCGGGTCAGGGCGCGTTCATCGGCCGTCTGGAGGATATCAGCGGCGGCAATCGGATCATCCGTATTCATGCGCATATCCAGCGGCTCGTTGCGGCTGAAACTGAACCCCCGACCGCTTGCCTGCAACTGGTGCCGTGAAAGGCCGATGTCCAGCAAAACAGCGTTGACATGGGCGATGCCCAGGTCGTCCAGAATGCGGTCCAGATCGGCGAAATTGGCGTGTACCAACTCAACCCGGGAATCGAAAGGCGTCAGAGCACTGCGGGCATGGTGGATGGCATCCTTGTCCTGATCGATGCCGATGAGAAGACCATCAGGAGCGATTTGGGAGGAGATCATGCGGGCATGGCCGCCGCCGCCCAGGGTGCCGTCGACGATGGTTTGGCCGGGTCGACAGTTCAGATAATGGGCCACCTCGGTCGGCATACAAGGCGTGTGGTAGCGGGCCATGATTTACAAGCCTAGGCTGGCAATTTCGTTTCTGACCTCCTCTAGCTTCAGATCCTTTTCCAGATTCAGTTTCTCTTCCTCCCATGCTTGGCGGGACCAGATTTCGAAATGGTCCAGCACGCCCACCAGTGCGACATCCTTTTCCAATCCAGCCGACTCCCTCAAAAGCGGCGGTATCAGAATGCGTTCCTGCTTGTCACAGGCGCACTCGAAGGCGCCGCCGATGAACACCCGGCGAAAACGGCGCATCTGTTTACTTTTCTGCGCCAACTGGAGGATACGAGTTTCGATACGACGCCATTCCTCGAAAGGATAGACCACCAGACAGCCGTCCATCTGGGAGATCATGACCCGTTCACCGCCGTTGGCGCGAATCACGTCCCGGAATCGGGACGGGATGATCAGTCGCCCCTTGGCGTCGATGGTATGCAGAGAACTGCCGCGAAACATACGTACCCCTTTAAAACCACTTTGATCCACTTTTTATGAATTTTATGGATTATTATGGATGTAAAGTCAAGAAAAAACCATGGATATATATTAATTTTTTCTAATAATTAAAAAATGTTAATCATAAAATTAGTGGTATCAAGATATAGTGGAGGATAGTGGGTCAAATCACAAGGAACAGGCGGGGTGAGACATTCCCGAATCGGGTCTGCGCGGGAGTTGACCGGGCGGCTTGACTTATGGCCGTGAAAACGGTTAGCACGATGGGCAATTGCCGCCCGTCCCGAAAATTTTTCGCAGGCCGTTCACCGAAGGAAAGCGCATCGTCTATGAACACGACCGATCGGATTCGCCGCCAGGCTAAACGCCACTTTGCCGGCGTGAAGGGCAGCCACGATTGGGAGCACACCCTGAGGGTTGATCGTCTGTGCCGTCGGATCGGGCCGCGCGAGGGCGCCGACCCGCTCGTCTTGAAGTTGGCCGCCTGTCTCCACGATATCGGCCGCGGCCAGCAGGATCATACCCGCGGGGCTGTCTGCCATGCGCGCCAGGGGGCCCGGATGGCGGCCGCGATCATGGCCGATCACGGCGTGGCGCCGGAAATTCAGACCAATGTGCTGCATTGCATCCGCACCCATCGTTATCGCAATGACGCCCATCCGCAGACCATCGAGGCCAAGGTGTTATTCGATGCCGACAAACTGGATGCCATCGGTGCCGTGGGGGTGGCGCGGGCCTACCTCTTTGCCGGGGAAGTGGGCGCCATGCTCCACAACCCCGGCAGCGACATCGTCGACACGGCACCCTATACCCGCGAGGATACGGGCTACCGCGAATTTCATTTGAAACTGCGCCACATCAAGGATCGCATGCTCACGCGGGAGGGGCGGCGTTTGGCGGAAGTGCGGCATCAGGTGATGGTGGATTTTTTCGAGCGGTTCGTCGCCGAAATCGAAGGCCACTGCTGATGTTCTTCTCCAGGGAGCATCTTTCCGTCCAGGGCGGCGTTCTCGCGTGCGTTCGATCCTCGACGTAGCTTAGGCTACGCCTCCGGTCGACCGCGTGCTGCGGCCTTGCCCTGAACGAAAATCTACTCCCTGAAGAAGAACATCGGGAATGGAAAGTTGGATTGAATTTGCTTGGCATTCGCCGCGTAAACAGTTGACTGGAGCGGAGGGGGTGAGGATTAGCCACGTAGCGGGTCCGTGATAAGATACGGCCCGCCTTATCCGTAGCGCTATCTTATTGTCAGAGTATGGGGAGGGAAGTGATATGAGTATCAACACGGTTGAAAAGATTGATGAACGGGTTCCGGTTCGGCATGTGTTGGTGAGCGTTTCCGATAAAAGCGGACTGGAGACGTTTATTCCCGGACTGGTCAAGAACAGCCCCGAGGTAAAAATTTTCTCCACGGGCGGGACCTTTGCCCGGATCAAGGAAATCCTGGGCGCGGAGGCCGAAAGCCGTCTGCAGGCCGTCTCCGATTACACCGGCCAGCCCGAGACCCAGGGCGGTCTGGTCAAAACCCTGGATTTCAAGATCTATCTGGGGCTGCTCACCGAGACCTACAACGATGCCCATCAGGGCGACCTTAAGCGCACCGCGGCCGTGCCCATCGACATGGTGGTCGTCAATCTCTACCCCTTCAAGCAGACCATCGCCCAGGCCGGCGTCACCGTGGAAGGCGCCCGCGGCCAGATCGATATCGGCGGCCCCTGCATGATTCGCGCATCCGCCAAGAACTTCATCCGCGTCGCCTCGGTGGTAGATCCGTCCGACTATGGCCGCATCCTGGAAGCATTGGCGGCCAGCGGGGGTCAGACCCCGCTGGCGCTGCGCTTCAGCCTGGCCCAGAAGGCGTTTGCGCACACGGCCGACTACGACCGGGCCATTGCGGATTACCTGGGTGCGCGCAGCATCGCCGAAGCCTCGGCCGGCTACCGGTTCCAGGATGGATGACGCTTGGGCCAACCAGCCCAACGAGAATTGGAAAACCCACCCCAACCCAATCCCGCCGCCATGCTGGGTCTTGATGGCGGAAGCATTCCAGCGGGGCCTCATTCCGGAAGGGAGAACAAGATGGCCGCAGATCTAAAGAAGATGTATCGCACCATCGTCAAGGACCATTTTCCGCCGCGGATGGAGATTGCCTTTGTCGGCGAAGACGACCAACGCCAGACGCTTTTCTACGAACGGGTGGCCTGGACCGTCGAGGGCGAGGCCAAGGGGCTGCGCTACGGTGAGAATCCCGGTCAGGAGGCGGCCCTCTACCGCCTGGTCAACGGCAACCTGGTGCTGGCCGATACCCAGACCATTCAGCCCGGCCGCTATCTGGCCTCGGACATCGAACTGCTGCAGTCCGGCAAACACCCGGGCAAGACCAATTTGACCGACGCCGACAACGCGCTCAATATCCTGCGCTACTTTAACGACACGCCCACGGCGGTGATCGTCAAGCACAACAACCCTTGCGGGGCGGCCCAGTCCGACAGCCTGGCGGAAGCCTACCAGCGGGCCTATATGGCCGACCGCGTGGCGGCCTTCGGCGGCTGCATCGCCCTGAACCGCGCGGTGGACAAGACCACGGCCGAGGCGGTCGCCGACCAGTATGCCGAGGTGGTGGTGGCCCCGGCGTACGAACCGGGAACCCTGGATATCCTGGGACGGCGCAAGAACCTGCGGGTGATCCGTATCGGGGCCATCGATAAATTGCAGGAATTCGTGGGCCAGCGCGTGGTGGATTTCAAGAGTCTGATCGACGGCGGGGTCATCGCCCAGTGGTCGTTTGCGCCGGTGACCCTGCAACCCGCCGATCTGATGCTGGCCACCACCGAATACCAGGGCCAAACCTACCAGATCGAACGGGAACCCACCCCGTCCGAACGGGAAGATCTTCTCTTCGGCTGGCTGGTGGAGTCGGGGATCACCTCCAACTCGGTGATCTACGTGAAAGACCGCTGCACCGTGGGGATCGGTACCGGCGAGCAGGACCGGGTCGGCGTTGCCGAGATCGCCCGTGACAAGGCCTACCGCAAATTGGCGGATCGCTACTGCTTCGAGGAACTGGGGATCGCTTTCAACGAACTCGAGGACGAAGCGAAGCAAAAGGCCATCGAAGCACGGGTGCAGGCCGAAAAGGGTGGCCTGCCCGGTGCGTCCATGGTGAGCGACGCCTTCTTTCCCTTCCGCGACGGCGTCGATGTGGGCCTCCGCGAGGGCATCCGGGCCGTGGTCCAGCCCGGGGGTGCCATGAACGACTGGAATGTGATCGAGGCCTGCAACGCCGCGGGTGTGACCATGGTGTTCACCGGGCAGCGCAGTTTCAAACACTGATCGGAAAGCGCGGCCGCCTGTGATGAAAAGCGAACCGGACGCCACCGGCGGGGGCGGCCGAACTTTCGCGGGGCCGGGAGAACGGCGCGCAAAGGAGCGGCCGTGCGCCTGGCCTTTTGCCTGATCAAGTATTTCCCCCACGGCGGTTTGCAGCGCAGTTGCCTGCAGATTGCCGAGGAATGTCTGCGGCGCGGCCATGGGGTGCGTATCTTCACCCTCGCTTGGGACGGTGCCGTGCCCGACGGACTCGAGGTCGAGGTGCTCAAGGTTAGCGGTTTGACCAATCACCGGCGGCGCGTTGCCCTGGGCGCCGCTCTGACCCGTCATGTCACCCGGCAAGCTTACGACGGCGTCGTTGGTTTCAGCAAAATGCCGGGGCTGGATATCTATTACGGCGGTGATTCGTGTTTTGCGGAAGTCGCGCGCCGACGCCACCCGCTCTACCGTCTGACCGGCCGCTGCCGCACCTATCTGGCATTGGAGGCGGCGGTCTTCCAACCCCACGCCCGAACCCATGTGCTTCTCTTATCAGCGCAGGAGGCCGGCTATTACCGGAAGCATTACCGAACACAGCCCGAGCGTTTACATCTTCTGCCGCCCGGCATTGCGCGGGACCGGATGGCGACGCCCGAATCGGCCGCCACCGGCACCCAACTGCGCGCGGAACTGAAGATTCCCTTGCACCACCGCGTTCTATTGATGGTCGGATCGGGCTTTCGCGCCAAGGGCGTCGACCGCACCTTGCGGGCGGTGGCCGCACTGCCGTCCCGTCTTCGCGACCAGACCACCCTGATCATCATCGGCCACGACAATTTCAGACCGTTCCAGCGCCTGGCCCGGCGTTTGGGCGTTACCCGTCAGTTGATGTTTTTCCACGGCCGCACCGATATACCCCGCTTTCTGTTCGCTGCCGATCTGCTGGTCCACCCGGCTTACCGCGAGACGGCCGGCGCGATCCTGGTGGAGGCTCTGGCCGCGGGGCTGCCGGTGCTGGCCAGCGACGTTTGCGGTTTCAGCGAGCATGTGACGCGCTCCGACGGCGGCCGGCTCGTGCCCTCGCCTTTCCAACAGACGACCTTCAACCGCCTGGTCGTGGACATGCTGACGTCACCCCGGCGCCGGGAATGGGGCTTAAACGGTATCCGCTATGTTCAGCAAACCGACGTCTTCAGCCGGGCGCAGCGGGCGGTCGATCTGATCGAAACGGTGCTGCCATGATCTTGAAGCTGCCGGAGGCCTGGCGACAAGGGTGGGGCGGTCAGGATCCCTTCGAGGCCATCATGGGGCTAAAGGGTGAAGTCTTCAAATCGCGCCAGGGGCGCACCACCCTGCGTTTCACCCGACAGGGGCGCCATTACTTCGCCAAGCTGCACCGCGGCGTGGGCTGGGGGCTGCTGTTGCGCTATCTGCGGCAGCTGCGCTGGCCGGTAACGGATGCCGGCAACGAATGGCGCGCCATCGGCGATCTCGAAACCGCCGGGGTGCCCACGATGAAAAGGGTGGCCTACGGGCGCCGGGGCTGGAGCCCGGCGCGGCGCCGGTCGTTTCTGATCACCGAGGCCCTGGAGGACACCATCAATCTGGAAGACTATTGCAAGTCTTGGGGCCGCCAGCCGCCGCCACCGGCGCGCAAACGCGCCCTGATCGCGGCCGTGGCACGTATTGCCCGCCGCCTTCACGGCAACGGCTTCAACCATCGCGATTTCTATCTTTGCCATCTGCTGCTGCGACAAAACGCCGGGGGCCGCCCGCCGAATGGTAAAGCGCCCCAACTTTACCTGATCGATCTGCACCGCGTCCGGCGCCGTCGGCGGCTGCCGCGACGCTGGCGTATCAAAGACATCGCCGGGATCTATTTTTCAAGCTTTCGGGCGGGGCTCACGCGCACCGATCGTTGTCGTTTCATTCAGCTTTATACCGGCAAGCCCCTGCGTGAAGCCCTGCAGGACGACCCCGCGTTCTGGCGGCGGGTCGCCCATAAGCGGGATAAGGATTGGCGCACCTTTGCCCGTCATCATCCCGACCAGGTCTGACGATCCTTGTGGCCATCCAGGTGCCGAACTGCTATAAGCGAGAAATTCGCAAGTCGCAAACGATCACTAAAGGAGCAACGATGCGAAAGGTAATCTGTGTATTGGTAGCTGTTGGACTGCTGTTGACCTTGGGCTGTGCCGAACAGAAACCCGAAGAGGCGGCCCGCAAGATCGTCGACACGCAGGTGAAGATTCACCACGAAGGTTTTGAGCTGGACACGTCCAAAGTGGTCTACAAGGTCGTAGCGCAGGACGACAACAAGGCCAAGGTGGAAGTTACCGGCGACATCGCCGTCCAGGCGGTCATACCGCTGGTGATGCAGGACGGCGAATGGGTGCTCGATATGCCGACCGGTCAGGCGCCGGCGAAGAAAGCGCACCAAGCTTCCCCGCACTGATCGATCCCGCCTTACGCATGAAGGTCGGACGCCGCCGAATTTCCTGGCCGGCATGCCATGAGCAACTGCCGATACGAACCTTCCGTTGGCCGAAGCGGGGTTTGACCGCAGCGTTGCGCCCTTTGCTTACCGTCACCAATTCCTATTCACACTCAAGGTAAAAGGCAATCCAATTCGTCGGATTTTGCCTTGTCTGGCCTGCGCGCATGACGTTTCTCTACAGCCTGCTATCGACCGGAGGCCTTCATCACAACCTGAAACGCCGCCACGGCCCGGCCGATGTCATTGCCGGAAATACCATAATGGGTCACGGCCCGGATCTGGGCGGGGCCGGTGGCCAGCACCCTGACGCCCTCGAGGTTCAGCCGGTCAACGATTTCCACAGCCGGCGGAGCGGCGGCCGCGAAGTTGATATAGACGATATTGGTTTGAACGCCGTCGGGGTCGAGCTGAATACCGGGCAGGTCACTTAACCCCTGTGCCAGGTGGCGGGCATTGGCATGATCTTCGGCCAGGCGCGCGGTCATCGTCTCCAGGGCCACGATCCCGGCGGCCGCCAGGACACCGGCCTGGCGCATCCCGCCGCCCAGCACCTTGCGCTGCCGGCGGGCCCGGGTGATGAAATCGCGGTCCGCACAGACCAGGGAACCCACCGGGGCGGACAGCCCCTTGCTCAGGCAAAACGACAGGGAGTCGGCGGTTGCCGCCAGACGTTCGACCGGCACGCCGAGGGCCTCGGCGGCATTGAAGATCCGGGCACCGTCCACGTGGATTTTGAGGCCGTACTCGGCCGCCAGGGCCGCGGCCTGCTCAAGGTAGGCTGGCGGAAGTGGGCTGCCGCTGCAGCGGTTGTGGGTGTTTTCGAGCGCGATCAGGCGGGTGCGCGGAAAGTGGGCGTCGTCCGGCCGAATGGCGTGGCGCACAGCCTCCAGATCGAGGGTGCCGTTCGGCTGGTTGGGCACCGTGCGCGGGTGGATGCCGCCCACTTGGGCGCTGCCGCCCTGCTCGTAGTAGAAGATATGGGCCTGGTCGCCTAAAATGATTTCGTCGCCCCGCCCGCAGTGGGTCAACAGACTCACCAGATTGGCCATGGTGCCGCTGGGGAGAAAGAGGGCGGCTTGCTTGCCGGTTAGTTCCGCGGCCAGATCCTCCAGCCGGCCCACCGTCGGGTCTTCGCCAAAGACGTCGTCGCCGAGTACCGCGGCGGCCATGGCGCGCCGCATCGCGTCGGTGGGCTGCGTGACGGTATCGGAGCGCAGATCGATTGAGGCCATGGGACGATTCCTTTTTTAAGGTTCTTGATGCTTGGGACGGCACCGTTGCCGGGGCCAACGTGATGCGGCCGGGCGATGCATGCCGTTTCCCCGGTACAGGTGTGCCCGATAGGAGTTATCCGATTCACACCCCGGGATCAAGGGACCTGATAGGGTTAGCAATCAGCCACGGCTGCGGGTGACCGCGAGATAAATCTTGCAAATTTTTCCGGGTTCCCCCAAGATAGCGCCGTTTGGCGCAACTACAGCAAATCGCTAAAATCATGGAGAAAAGAATGCCGGCCTCTTTTGAAGTCCAGCCGATCGGCGCCATCCGCCGCGAGGAGGAAACGGTCTGGATCGAGGTGCACCCGAACTACTTGCCGGCCATGGCGGGCTTGGAAGACTTCTCGCACATCCATGTTTTCTTCTGGTTTCACGCCAACGACAACCCCGAGGGGCGCGCGGTACTCAAGGTCCACCCCTGCCGCGATCCGCAAAATCCGCTGACCGGGGTCTTCGCCACCCATTCACCCCTGCGCCCGAACCTGATCGGCATGTCTTTGTGCCGGATCCTTTCAATTCAGGACCACCGCATCTATCTAGACCGCATCGACGCCTTCGACGATACACCGGTGCTCGACATTAAATGCTTCATCCCCACACGCCGCAACCTGGCCGATCTGCGCTTGCCGGACTGGGTCTGAACCGGGAGCGGGCATGGCAGCGTTAACCGGCCAACTGGACAAGGTTACCTATTACAACGAGGAATCCGGCTTCACGGTGGCGCGCCTGATCAGAGAAGATCGCGAGGTTTCCGTGACCGTGGTCGGGCCCCTCATGAACCCGCGTCCGGGTGATGTGTTGCACCTTGAGGGGGACTGGCAGCAGCACCCCACCTTTGGGCGCCAGTTCCGTGTGGTGTCCTTTAAAATCGGTTACCCCACGACGGAAAAGAGTATTCGCAACTACCTGGGATCGGGACATATCAAGGGCATCGGCCCGGAAATGGCCGCACGGATCGTCGCGCGCTTCGGCCGCCAGACCCTGGCCGTCATCGAGGACGACATTCAGCGGTTGAGGGATGTCAAAGGCATTGGCGCCAAACGCCTGGCCCAGATTGAGGCGGCCTGGACGGAGCACCGGGATTTACGCGAGATCATGCTTTTCCTTCAGGCGCACGAATTGCCCACCGGTCATGCCGCTAAGATATTAAGCCACTACGGACAAGACGCCGTGGCAGTGCTGCGCAGCAATCCCTACCGCTTGGCCGACGACATCCAGGGGATTGGCTTCAAGACCGCCGATCGCATGGCCCGCCAACTCGATTTCGATCCCGCCGCGCCGGCGCGGGTGGAAGCCGGGCTGCTGCATCTTCTGAAGGAAAGTGCCGATGAGGGGCATGTCTACCGCCCTCGATCCGAACTTGAGCAGCACCTTACCGAACTGCTGGGCGTCGATGCCAACCTGATGACGGCGGCCGTCGATCGACTGGTGGCCCGCCGGCGCCTGGTCGTGGACCGTAAGTCGGCCGCGTCCCCGGCGCGTGTCTATCTGGCGGCGCTGCACCACTGCGAGGTATCGGTGGCTGGTGATCTGCTGCGGCTGCGTCATGCCCCGAGCGGGCAACGCCCCATGGATCCCACCCGGGCCCTGGCCTGGGTCGAGCCGCACCTGGGCCTGCGTCTGGCCGCCCTCCAGCGTCGTGCGGTCGAACAGTCCTGGCACACCAGCGTCATGGTGATCACCGGTGGGCCCGGTACCGGTAAAACCACGATCATCAGGGCCATTTTGGCCATCCATGACCGCGGGGCGGTCCGGATCCATCTGGCCGCTCCCACCGGACGGGCGGCCAAACGCATGGCCGAAGCCACGGGACACCGGGCCACCACGATCCATCGTCTACTTGAATACAGTTTTCAGAAGGGTGGTTTCCAGCGCAACCCGGATCGACCACTATCAACCGACGTGCTCATCGTGGACGAGGCCTCGATGATCGATATTCGGCTCATGTACCACCTGCTGCGGGCGATTCCTGACGGGGCGCGGCTGATCCTGGTGGGCGATATCGATCAGTTGCCTTCCGTGGGGCCCGGCAACGTCCTGCGGGATGTTATTGCCTCGAAGTGTTTTCCGGTGGTGACCCTGACGGAGATCTATCGCCAGGCGCGCACCAGCGAGATCATCGTCAATGCCCACCGCATCAACGCCGGCAAGATGCCGCCCCGGGAAAACGGCCGGAAGGATAGCGATTTTTTCTTTATCGAGCGCGAGGCGCCCGAACAGGCCCTGGAGACGATTCTACACCTGGTCACCGAGCGCATCCCAGCACGATTCGGTCTGGATCCGGTGCGTGATATTCAAGTGCTCAGCCCGATGCATCGCGGGGTGGTGGGGGCCTCCAATTTGAATCGGGCTCTCCAGACGGCGCTCAATCCTTCCGAGCGGCAGTTAACGCGGAGGAAGGATCGTCTGGGCCTGAACGACAAGGTGATGCAGGTGCGCAACAACTACGACAAGGATGTCTATAACGGTGACATCGGTCGGATAACCCGTATCGAGACGTCGCCGCCGGCGTTGGCCGTCGATTTTGACGGGCGGGAGGTCGCCTACGCCGCCGAGGAACTGGATGAAATCGTGCTGGCCTATGCCGTGTCGATCCACAAGTCACAAGGATCGGAATTCGCCGCCGTGGTTGTGCCGCTGCTGACGCAGCATTATATTCTTCTCCAGCGCAATTTACTCTACACCGCCGTGACCCGTGGACGACGGCTGGTGGTTTTGGTGGGTACCCGCAAGGCCTTGGCGCTGGCCGTCAAAAACGAGACCCCGCGTCTGCGCTGCACCGCCCTGCAGGAGCGGCTGCGCAACCCGGCAGGGGCCGGAAGATTTTAAATCAAGAATCGAATATGTCATCTATGGGCAAGACAATCGGGCCGGCCTTGCGGAAGTCTTAAATAAGGTGGCCCCAAGTTCTTCAAATGCCAATTCAAATAGAGGAAAGACCAGGATGAAAACCGTAGAACTGGCTCACGGCTATGCCATCGAAGAGGGAACGGCCCTTCAGGTTCGCGTCGAAGAAATCGATCAGGCGTTTGAAAGCGAATTCATCGGCGCTGAAGACGATGGCCATATTCTGATCAGTTTCGACGGTCCCATGGGGTTTGCGCCGGAGCGTTTGCAGACCGGTATGATCGTTTCGGTTTACTACCTTGCGGACGATATTTACCATATGTTCAATACGCGCTTCGAGAAGATCGTGGCGAAGCCGTTGGCCTCACTGTCGCTGCAAACACCCAAGGAAGTCCTCAACATCGAACGCCGTTCGCAACGGCGTCTTCACATTACCCTGCCGGCCCGGGTGGACGTGCGCAAAACCCTGGCGTTAAAGATTTCCGACATCAATTACAAGGGCTGCCGCATCATTGCGGATACGGCCGCCGCCGTTCGCCTCGAGCCTTCCGACCGCGTCCTTCTGCGGATTCGCGCGCCCGAAGCGCCGCACGGCTATATCGTGGAGGGGCAGATCCGCAATGTGATCCAGAAAGGCGACAAGTTCGAGGCCGGCGTTCTCTTCGATACCCTGCCCGAGACGCTTAAAACCTTCATCGAATCCCTGCCGGCCCGGAATCAATAGGGCCGATCCTTAAAAGGCATCTTTCGGCTCAGGTCGTCGTTCTCGCGCCGACATACTCCCGAAGACCTCGCCAAAAGTCGCATTTGTTCGGGGTGCGTCATTCGGGCGCAAGCCAGAATCCGCGCGCCTGGCATGATATGGCTGCCTGGTTTGCCATCCCGGACCTGATCCGGGGCCGGCGACAAAAACAATTCTTTTTACGAGACCGTCAACCTTCGATCCTCAGACAGCGGATGGGCGGGGCGCAATCGGCGGCCAGACGGTGCAGATGGCGTCGGAAAGCCGCCCGGCGCGGACGGCGGGTCAAATGAATCAGATGCGAGTCGCAGCGGCAATCCGAACTGCCAAAACCACGAACGGGCGCGTTGGCACCGCGCAGCCGCATCAAACCCCGCGCCCATGAATGCTCGCAGGCCGGCGCCGTGCGACTCCACCAGATCTTGTCCACCACACCATGCGGTCGCAGGAAATCAATGTGCCAATGGGGCGAAGTCGACGGCCGCAGATGGTGGGTCAGTCGGGCGGACAGGCCCCCCGGGCCGAAGGCGCGGCCCACATAGGCATAATACCCGGCGGCGAAGGCGATTCGCCCC
>JAAUYB010150563.1_pt1 | contig 14478 bp, 16 predicted proteins | sample 7278071 | NCBI WGS metagenome assembly JAAUYB01 (sample SAMN14350121, study PRJNA611818) | marine sediment metagenome | isolation source: surface marine sediment (1.8m) | place: French Polynesia: Moorea | collected 2018-08
AGATCAACCCCGGGTGGTCCTAGTGGCCGTTTCTATACATCATAGATAGCATCTGCACGAATAACGTTCGGTTTGAAAAACCATTGGGGATCGGTATGCCCCTATTTTTCAATTCATACCCAAAGCGCTGCTTCGATACCGAAACCGCCAGCGACCGTTGTTCCGATTGCAGATCCGCAATGATCCGGGAAGCTTTGAGGGGCGCAGGGCCCATGACGTTAATGTCCGCCGGGCGGGGACAAATCAGGGCGCTATGGTGGGCAGCGACTCGATTTTAAATATCGAGCTGCATTTCTTGCAGCGGGTGGTGATACCGATCTGATCGTTTCGAATTTTAAAACGCTGCCCGCAGTGAGGGCAGGCGGTTTTGGCGTAAACCGGCGCCGGTGGGGCCTGCCGGTTGGCCTCGGCAGCCATCTGGACCGTTTCCGGGTCGAGAAGGCCGTTGGTGGTCGCATTGGTTTCTTCGACGGCCTTGCGCTTCTTTTCCAGATAAGCTTCATACTTATCGAAGATAATCCCACAGCGAAGACATTCGGGCGCCTGGGCCTGGTTTTGAAATCCGCATTTGGGGCAGGGTTTGGGTTCGGCCTCGGTCGTGTCCGACGAAGACGCCTTTTCTTCGGCCTCTGGTGCTCCTGCCGCTGGCGCTTCCACCGCTGGTGGTTCGGCCGGCGCTTCGATGACTTCGACATCAACTGGCGGGTCGGGGGGGGAAGCGCTTTCCTGTGGTGCGGGGGCTGCTGTTCCGGAAGCCCGCGCCATTTTCTTTTCGACGTAATGAAAGTCGATACCGCATTGGGAACATTCACGTTCCTCGGGCCGGCGGGGATGATCACATCGCGGACATTTCATGCAAAACTCCGGACCTGGATACACGCTCAAACCAATAAAATCGATGGGTACCTACAAAGCCGATGCCTGTTCCAACGAATGCGACGAGAATAACAGAAAAAGAAAACGGTGTCAAAAACAGATCGGCATAAAATCGGGGGCTTAGGTGGTGACGCCGGGCCTTGGCCGGGGCGGTCCGGATCTTCACTTGCAAGCGCGGCAGGCTTTGCGTATAGTAGATGGGCTCATATTCATAGCGTAAAATCAGCAGCTTAGAAGTTCGGATCTTGAAACGGGCACAATCCCGGAAAGGAGATTCCATGCGCGACCTGAATCTTTACGATCTATTCCAGCGCAATGCGGCCCTGTACGGAAACCGCCCCGCGCTGGTGGACGAGAAAGGCACCCTGAACTTCAGGGATCTGCGCCGGCGGGTCGCCTGTATGGCAGCGGCGTTGACGCATCAGGGGGTTCAGCCGGGTGACCGTGTTGCGGTGCTGGCCTATAACAGCCGCCGCTATTTTTATCTTCTGGGGGTTGCGGCCCGCCTCGGAGCGATCCTTGTACCGTTGAACTGGCGCCTGACCGAGGAGGAGCTGTTGTTCATCTTGAAGGACGCCGAACCTGGTCTTCTGTTTTACGACCCGCCGCATGCCCCGGTGGCTACCCAGCTGGCGCAGAGCTATGGCCGCACCTTGGTGGCGGTCGATCTAGAAACCATGGCGGCACCGCCCGAAGATCCTGGATCGGAGGCGGGTGAGGGCGTTGATCTTCAGGCCGACGGCGATACACCCTTTTGCATTATTTACACCGCGGCAATGGGGGGCACGCCGCGCGGCGCGGTCCTGAGCCATGCCAATTTCATTTTCAGCAATTTGCAGACCATTGCCACCTTGCAGCTGGACCATCGCGATGCCTATCTGAACATGCTGCCCCTTTTTCACATCACGGGCCTCAACCTGGCCCTTTCCGTGATGCACGCCGGCGGACAAAACGCCATCATCGAACGCTTCAACGCCCCGCAGGTACTCCAATGGACCGAGGAGGCCCAAATCTCTGTGCTGGGAAGCTTCCCGCCCATCTTGAGCAATCTCATGGAAGAACTCGACCGCCAGCCCAGGGACATGTCTTCGTTGAAACATGTTCTGGGCCTCGATCATCCCGACACGATCGCGGCCTTCGAGCAGCGGACGGCCAGCACGTTTTGGACGCTCTACGGCCAGACCGAAACCTCCGGCTTCGTCACCCTGGCACCGGTGGCCGATAAGCCCGGATCTGCCGGACGCCAGGGGCTGCTGACCAAGTTTCGCATCGTGGACGACGACGACCAGGACGTGGCCCCCGGCGCCCAGGGTGAAATCGTGGTGCAGGGCCCGCTGGTATTTCATGGCTTTTGGCGGCATGCGGAACTCAACCGCCAGCTCTTTCGCCACGGATGGCACCACACCGGTGATCTGGGCCATCTGGACGAGGAGGGCTTCCTCTGGTTCGGCGGCCGCAAACCCGAGAAAGAACTGATCAAGCCGGGCGGCGAGAATGTCTACCCGGCCGAGGTGGAGGCCGTCATTCAAACGCACGAGGCGGTGGCCGAAGTATCGGTGATCGGTGTCCCCGATGCCAAATTCGGCGAGGGCATCAAGGCGGTGTGCGTTCTCGAAGCGGGAACCTCCCTTGGGGCCGAGGACCTGGCCGCTTTCGTGGCCGCCCGCATCGCGAGCTACAAGAAACCGCGCTATGTCGAATTTGTAGCGGAATTGCCGAAAACCGCCGACGGTTCCGTCGACCGCGCTCAGGTCAAAGCCCTTTACGGCCAATCCTGACAAGGGTTGCCCGGCGGCAACCGCTAACATAATCGACACGGGTGCCGGCAGGTCCGGGAGGTGCGATCATACTAGAAGGCATCTCAAAAATAGGATTTTGGTTTCAGCGCCAGGCGGCCGTGAGAATTGAACCGGAGGAATACACCGGTATTTCGAGGATTCAATTCGATCGCCCAACACAGCGATGGGGCCAAAAGGCCTTTTTGAGATGCCTTCTAAACAATTGGGCGGTAGTCAGCGATGTAGGATAACGCTGTTCGGCCACCTGGACGCTTCAGCAAAAGGAATCCCTATGCACGTCACGTTTCACGGTGCCGTCCGCGAGGTCACGGGCTCGGCCCATCTGTTGGAAAACGGCGAAGACCGCCTGCTAATGGACTGCGGCCTGGTTCAGGGCCGCCGCAAGGAAACCAACGCCCGAAACCGTGAACTGCCCTTCGACGCCGCCCGTATCACGAACGTGGTCCTCTCCCACGCCCATATCGATCATTCCGGCCGCCTGCCCTTGCTGGCGCGCAATGCCTTCCCGGGCCGCATTTTAGCGACGCGCGCCACCCGGGATGCCTGCCAATACCTGCTCCGGGACGCGGCCCATATCCAGGAGTCGGATGCCAACTACTTGAATTACAAGCAGGTCCGCAACTACCTTGCCCGCGAACGCCAGGGGGGCCAGGCGGATGTGCGCCGTCTCCTGAAGAAGAACCGCCATGATCTTGACACCGGCGCCATCAGCGATTTGATTCGCCAACACGATCTGGAGGCCGTCACGCCGCTTTACGCCACGGCCGACGCCGAACAGGCCTTATCCCTTTTCGACGCCTATCCCTACCGTCACCCCATGACGGTCGGCCGGGACATGGTCTGCACCTTCTACGAAGCCGGCCACATCCTCGGATCGGCCATCAGCATCGTTCGCACCCGGGTCAACGGCCGCCGCCTAGTTGTCGGCTACACCGGTGATATCGGCCGCTTTGACAAACCCATCCTGCGGGATCCCTGCCTGGTTTTTGAAGAACCGGACCGCAAACTGGATCTGTTGATCATGGAAAGCACCTACGGCGATCGCCGTCATGAACCGGTCATCGACCTGAAGCCGCGGTTACAGACCGTGATTCAGGAGGCCTGCGGGCGCGGCGGCACGATTCTGATTCCCTCATTTGCCTTTGGCCGAACCCAGGAACTTCTCTATGTCTTGCATGAGCTTTACATGGCGCAGGCCGTTCCCCGGCTGCCGGTTTATGTGGACAGTCCGCTGGCCACACAGATCACCCAAGTGTTCGGCGAACATCCGGAGGTATACGATCAGGACGCCCATGAGACCTTCCTGCAAAATGGTCGCAATCCCTTCCGTTTCGATCAGATCCATTTCGTGCAATCGGTGGATGAGTCCATTGCCCTGACCCGCAGCGAGAAGCCCCACATCGTGATCTCGGCATCGGGCATGTGCGAAGCCGGACGCATCCTGCATCATCTGCGCTACCGAATCCACAACCCCCGCAACACGATCCTGATCGTGGGTTTCATGGCCCAGCACACCCTGGGCCGACGGATCCTGGAACAGGGCGAGGCCTATTCCGCCGCCGGACGCCAGGGTCCGCCCCCGGAGATCAAATTTATGAACAAGACCTATCCACTGGCAGCCCATGTGGTCAAAATTGGAGGCTTCAGCGCCCACGCCGATCGGGAGGAGCTCATGCGCTTTTTGACGCGCTCCAATCTGGAGGTGAAGAAAATCGCCGTGGTTCACGGCGAGGAAGAGCAGTCGCTGGCGTTGACCCAACATCTCAACCAAAAGGGCTTTAATGCCCAGACGCCCAAGCCGGGGGAACAAATTGGCGTGGGTTGAACCGTAATCGCCATCCGATGGCGCCACCGGCCCCATCGTCGCAATTCCGCCGCCATAACGGCCTGGAGAGACACATGTCGATCCGCCTTATCGCCAAAGACCTTTATCGGGTCATGCACGCCATCGAGAGCCTCGAAGAACAAATCGCAAAGGCGCCCTTCCAAAAACGTCACGCCCTCGAGGCCGAGCTTCGCAAGCTACGCGCCGAATACACTGATCTGCGCCGGGCCTTGGATGGGGCCAAAGGCTGACGGATCGCAACACTGGCCATGACACCTCCCAGGGTACCCTCCTTATCCTTCGGTGATGGTCGTCTCGCCATATGGACACCAGGTTAGCCGTTTCGTCAAGGTCAGCCGGCGACCTTGACGCCGATCGGTCATGATCCTATTTTTATAATAAATATTTTAAGATATTGCATTCCCTTCAGGATCTGGTCGATAGAGGCGATCTCGCCCCCCGGTGACTGTCTGTCTGGCTGCCGCTTTCGCATTCGACGCTCCTGACATCTCCTGTTGCACCGCCATCACCTTCGAAATCGATCCACCGATCGACGGCAATCGCCAATCAACGTTTCCTATCGACCCTCATCGGGGACTCTCCGATGGCCCGGGCGACCCGTTGGATATCGTCGATGATGCCGCCAGCGCGGGCTTCGGGCACGGCCGGCCCGGCGACCTCGCCGGCATCACGGGAGCCATCGATAACGTGGCGTGTCCTGGTTTGTATCCAGGGATGATGCTTAAAGGCCCAACAGGAGGTGCAGCATGAAATTTCAGGATATCTTCGTGCCCCGCTGGCAGCATTCCAACCCCGAAGTCCGCATCAAAGCCGTGAATCGCATGAAGGATAAAAGCTTGCTGCTGCAAATCGCGGAGAAGGATGAAGACGAGATGGTAATTATGGCGGCACGTGACCGGTTGGCAGAACTTGGGGAGGAAAAGGTCCGGGTTGAAGCCTGACGAATCGTCACGCCCCCGTGGCGGACGAAATCGGATGGTATCCGTACCTAATGCGGAACAATAAAACACCGGTCCGGAGCGCGACCGAAAATGGCCGAGGGGGAAGTAATCGCTTCATGCATGGTTAACACCAGACGGCCCCCTCGAACCATCCCTTACGGCCGTTTAGTCGCTTAACCGCAAATGCGGCAATCGGTCAAACACTGCTCATAAGATCGATCCCGGGATTCCGGATCGACCCGATTGTCACGCTCGCCCCAGAACCGGCGGATACAATCACTGATACAACGCTGTTCGCTGGGTTTGATGGGTCTGCTATCGCCCATATCGACCTCCTTTGCGCATTGAATGCGAATTCATCGTATTTCCCCTGAGCAGAAATCCTGGACAACGCTCCAGGGGCTCACCCGTTGTCGTCCAGGTTGTAGGCTAATGCCGATGTAAATTTTCGCAACCCACTATCCAAACGACCCTTTATTTGCTTTTGGTCAGCGGTTGGGTTATTTTACCAAATTGTTTTTGTTGTTTTATCCATAAATAATTTGGTACATGAGGCGCCCTCGCGCGCCGGACACCCGGGCCGGATTTCCCGGCCCTTCAATGAAAGTCAAATTGGATGTCTAAATTTAAGATTGGCCTCGTAGTGGGATTATTCGTCTTAAGCGGACTGCTGTTTGGTCCGAAGGTCGCGGAGGTTTCATCGGCAAAGCAGATAAACTGGTATACCTATCAGGAAGGTGTCGACCAGGCCCGCCGGCAGAAAAAAAATATGGTGATCTATTTCCATGCGGAGTGGTGCGCCTTTTGCGTGCAGATGGAACAGGAAACGTTCACCGATACGGCGGTCATCGATTTTCTGAACAGCAACGCGATTGCCGTAAAAGTGGATGTGGATCATGAAAAGCGTATCGCGCGCCAGTTTGGCATCCGAGGCTTACCGGCCACCTTTCTGCTGCTCAAAAACGGCCATCAAATTGGGCCCATGCCGGGTTTCATCCCCCCCCGCAACTATGTGGCCATGTTGTCCAAGATATTTTCGCAGTCCTGATGAACACCGCTGACTGGATCAAGCAAATGACAGCGCTGTTGGGCAGCGCCATCATTCTGGCCTTCGTGGTAAATGCCATCTCACCCCGTGGTATTCCCTGGCAGGGCCAGTGGGACGAATCCCAGGGGGTGGTGACCGCCGATCAGGGCTCCTTGCAACCGACACTGGATTTTGAAATTCCGGATGCACCCACCGCTCAGCGCCTGCTGGCCGCCGGGCAGGTGACCTTCGTGGACGCACGCCCTGTCGCCGACTACCGGGAGGGACATTTACCCGGGGCCGTCTCGCTGCCCGTTGGCGATTTCGACCGCCTAATCGAAGATTTTCGTCGTCGCTTTGGTCGCGATGACCCCATCGCCACCTACTGCTCGGGGCGCAGCTGCCAGGACAGTCATATCCTGGCCCAGCGACTTTTTGCAGAAGGCTACACCAACGTGTCCGTTTTTATCGACGGTTACCCTGGATGGGCAGCGGAGGGATATCCCATTGAAACCCCCTGAGATGTATGGGCGAATGGCGTGGATCGAAATGCTCTGCCGCTGGATCGTGGGAATGGCCTTTATCGTGGCCAGCCTGCACAAGATCGCCCATCCGGCCGCATTCGCCCAGGTGGTCTACAGCTACGACCTCTTTCCGGCTCTCACGATCAACCTGGTGGCCATCATCCTGCCCTTTGTGGAACTTGTCGCCGGCCTGGCCTTGATGACAGCCGTCTATCCCCGGGCCGCCGCGGGGATCGTCAGCGCGCTTTTGGTGGCCTTTGCCCTGGCCATTACGATCAACCTTCTGCGGGGCCACAACTTCGACTGCGGCTGTTTTCCCACCTTTATCACCCGCCTGTACACCGACACGCCTGCGAGCATGCTGGCCCGTGACGCCGTTTTGCTGATGGGCGCCCTGCCGATAATCTTCTACCGGCATCGGCGGCGCGGGGCTTTCTTCAAATCCGTGAGGGGCTGATTTTCGCCTTCATTCGAGCTTGTGTTTTACGGACCGCACCTTGCCCTGGAGGCGGTCGGCCGCACCCTGACGGTAGTCGGCCTTGATGGTGCAGTAGATCCGGTGGCAATCCGTCTGAAGGTCTTCGAAGCAGCGGTTGACGACATCCATTACCGCCGGCCACTCGCCTTCGATGCAGGTTCCCATTGGTCCCAGCGCGTGGGACAGACCGCTGGCCTTGATGATGGCCACGGCCCGGGCCACGTAAGGGCTCACGCTGGTGCCCTTGTCGACGGGGAAAATGGAGAAATCGATCAGCACGCTCATGGCGTCGGCCCTCACTTTCTTAATAGCCACATGATCAGGGAGATGACAGCGCTCACCAGAATCATCGTGGTGATGGGGATGTAGACTTTCAGATGGGGTTTATCGATGACGATATCGCCCGGCAGACGGCCCAGGGGCAGTTTTGCCAGAAACGGCCACAACAGCCCGACGGCAAGCACCACGATACCGATGATGATCAGCGTCTTCTGCATGCTACCTGATTTTACCCGGCAATCTGGTGGACCGCATGAGGGATCGATTTTACCATTCGGTCGTTAGCGCATCAGACGGCCCAAGGTTACCGGGCGCGTCAGCGAAAAGGCGATCCGCTCCGGGTCGTAGGCCGCCTCGTTGACAAAAACCGAACAGCGCCCGGAGGGACCTTCATACCGTATCGGCTCGCCGTCCAGGCGCCCGAACAGGGGCGCACCCGGTGTCAGCGGCTGATAGTCCCGCCCCTCGATATCCCGATGTACGAAGGCTTCGTCTGCGGATTGGCCATCGCACCCTTGAAAAGGGTCGATTACACACCATCAATCCGTCCCCCCCGTTCTTGGTCAAACACCAGTCGCCCCTGTTTGACGACTTTTTCGACGATATTGACGCCCAGATGGTAGGGCATGAACCGATGCGATGGATATGCCAGAATCACGGCATCCCCCTGCTTGCCGACCTCGAGGCTTCCGACCCGATCGGCGCGGTCGATGGCGGCAGCGCCGTTCAGGGTGATTGCCGTGAGGGCCTCCTCCGGGGTCAGGCCCATATGAAGCGTGGCCAGGGCCATGAGCAGCGGGATGCTGTTGGAAAAGCAGCTGCCCGGATTGAAGTCGGTGGCCAGGGCCACGGCGCAGCCCCGATCGATCATGACCCTGCCCCGGGCATAGGGCTCCTTTAACCCAAACGCGGTGATGGGCAGCAGGGTGGCCACGACACCGGCGTTCGCCAGTCCTTGAATACCGGCATCCGAGGCCTGCAGCAGATGGTCGGCTGAAACCGCCCCCAGTTCGGCCGCCAACTCCGCCCCGCCCAGCGCCACGATTTCATCGGCATGTAGCGTCAGCTTGAAACCCAGGGCCTTGGCCCGGGAGAGCAGGCGCCGGGACTGCGCCACCGAAAACACATGGTCTTCGCAGAACACATCGCAGAATTCCGCCAGCCTGCGGGTTGCCACCTCGGGCAGAACCGTCTCCAAGATGAAATCCATATAGGCGTCGCCACGCGCTTTGTATTCGCCCGGGATGGCATGGGCGCCCAGATAGGTGGGCACGATATCCAGGGGGTGTTCGCGGTTCAGGATGGCCATGGCCTCGAGCTGGCGAATCTCGGTATCCCGGTCCAGGCCGTAGCCGCTTTTGCCCTCCACGGTGGTCACGCCGAAGCCCAGCATGGCATCCAGACGCCGACGTCCAAGTTCCACCAGGGTTCCTAGATCTGTCCGGCGGGTGGCCGCAACCGTGCTGGCGATGCCACCGCCCTGGGCCATGATCGCCATATAGGACATGCCTTGGAGGCGCCAGGCGAATTCATCGGCCCGGTAGCCGCCGAAGATGAAATGGGTGTGGGAATCCACGAAACCCGGGACCACCGCCTTGCCGGCGGCATCGATAATCGTAAAATCATCGGTTGGACCGGCCGCCATGACCTCGTCCGTGGTGCCCACGGCGGTGATGGTGCCCTCCTCGATGCGCAGCGCTCCATCAGGAATCACTTCCAGGGCATCCATGTCCCGGCCGGCCCGGGCAGCAGATCCGCGGCTGGTGGTCAACGCCGCCGCGTGGATAATCAGCAGATTCATGTTCATGGCATGGCACTCTGATCATCGTTGTTTTCAGGCCGGGGCCATTCGCGGCCCACCAGCTCGCTGATGAGGGCCTCGTCCGCCAGGTAGGGCAGGGTCATATGATCCCGGGTTCCGGGTTCGCGGTTGCGGTCGACGATGGTGGCCATGGCATTCGGATTGCGGGCCCAGGCCCGGCGGGCCACCCCGCCCAGGACATCCCAGGGCATGGCCTGCCGGATAATGTCATCCACCCGGGTGCTACCGTCCAGCACCAGCCCAAAACCCCCGTTGATGGCCTTGCCGATCCCCACGCCGCCGCCATTGTGCAGGGCCACCAGACTCATGCCCCGGGCGGCATTGCCGGCGAAACAGTGGGCGGCCATGTCGGCCATGACGTTGCTGCCGTCTTTGATATTGGCCGTTTCACGATAGGGGGAATCCGTGCCGCCGGTGTCGTGATGATCACGCCCCAGCATAACGGGACCGATTTCACCGTTGCGGACCATCGCATTGAACTTGAGGGCGATGCGCGCACGGCCTTCCGCGTCCTGATAGAGAATGCGGGCCTGGGTGCCCACCACCAGACGGTTGCGCCCGGCTTCCCGGATCCAATGGAAATTGTCGCGGTCCTGAAAGCGCCGCTCGGGATCGATGGCCTCCATGGCGGCGCGGTCGGTGGCCGCGAGGTCTTCCGCGCGGCCGCTCAGGCAGACCCAGCGAAACGGGCCGTAGCCAAAGTCGAAGAGTAGCGGTCCCATGATGTCCTCCACGTAGGAGGGAAACACGAAACCTTCCAGGGTGTCGCGTCCGTTGCGGCAGACGCTGGTCTCGCCGGCATCGTAGACGGCCTTCAGGAAACTGTTGCCGTAGTCGAAGAAATAGCTTCCCCGTGCGGCCAGGATCTGGATCAGTTCGAAATGGCGTTTGAGGCTGCGGTTGACTTCCCGAACAAAACGCGGATGATCCTGCCGGAGCATCGCGGTGCGCTCTTCGAAGGTCAGCCCCTGCGGACAGTAGCCGCCGTCATAGACCACGTGGCAGGAGGTCTGGTCGGAAAGCAGGTCGATCGGCTCGTCGTGTTCCACGGCGTATTCCAGTAGATCGACCACGTTGCCGTGATAAGCGATGGCCGCCGGCCGGCCTTCGTTCCGGCAGGCTTGCGCCTGCGCGAAGGCCTTGTCCGGTGCGTCCACGACCTGGCTGACCCATCCCTGGTCGTGCCGTGTTCGAATCCGGGAGACATCCACCTCGGCGATGATGCCCACCCCGCCGGCAATTTCAATCGCTTTGCCCTGGGCGCCGCTCATGCCGCCCAGACCCGAAGAGACGAACAAAAAGTCAGACAGGTCGTCAGCCTGCCCGCCGCGGCGCATCCGGACCGCATTGAGAATGGTGCTGTAGGTGCCGTGGACGATTCCCTGGGGGCCGATGTACATCCAACCGCCGGCGGTCATTTGACCGTAGCTGGCGACTCCCAGGGCCGCCGCCCGATTCCACTGGGCGGCGTTATCGAATTCGCCCACCATCAAACCGTTGGTAATGATCACGCGCGGCGCTTCGGGTCGCGATGCGAACAGACCCAGGGGGTGGCCCGAGGCCATCACCAGCGTCTGCTCGGGTGTGAGCAATTCGAGATAGCGTTTGATCAAGCGATACTGCATCCAGTTCTGGCACACCTGGCCGGTTTCACCATAAGTGACGAGCTCGTAGGGATACAGGGCGATGTCAAAATCAAGGTTGTTGTCGATCATCACCTGGAAAGCCTGCCCCTCGATGCATTGTCCCCGGTAGCTGTCGAGGGGGCGGCCCTGGATCGGGCCGTCGGGTCTGAACCGGTAGCCGTAGATCCGTCCGCGGGTCCGGAGCTCCTCCAGAAACTCGGGGGCCAGCGTCGCATGCCATTGGGGCGGGATGTAGCGCAGCGCATTGTGCAGGGCCAGGGCCGCATCGTTGGGGCTCAGATTGACATTCCGTCTCGGCGCCCGCCGAATGCCGTCGATAAATGCGGGCGGACCGGGCAAATCGTCCAAGAGCTCATCGAGCCGAATCTGCATGGCCCGGTGGATGTCGTCATTGGAAATCATGGGCACCTCCATGGGTGGTCGCCTGACCGGCATCGTGCCGTGTGATCCCGGAAGATCATGGCATCCGCAGGGCACGAGGGTGGGTTGCAATCCCTTTCAAGGTTGTATATGCAACCACATTCGAGACTGTCAACCTGCGGGGGGCCTGGATCATCTGAGCCATTTCTTAAAACCGGGAAGTGATAGAACGCCATGCAGACCATAATGATGGGCAGAAAGGGAATGACCCTGGACGATCTTGTGCAGGTGGCCCGCAACAATGCGCGGGTGGCACTGACCCCTGCCGCCGAAGAACGGATCGCCCGGTCCTGGCAGCTGATCACCCGCTGGGTGGATGAAGAGCGCTCGGTCTACGGCGTGACCACCGGCTTCGGCGCCTTGAGCGATGTGGCCATTTCGAAAGCTGATACGCGCCAGCTCCAAGTCAACATCCTCAAAAGCCATGCGGTCGGGGTCGGTCAACCGCTGGCCTCCGAAATCGTAAGGGCCATGATGGCTTTGCGGGTCAAGGATTTCGCGCGCGGCAACGCCGGCGTGCGCAATACAACCGTGGCCGCACTGATCCAGTTGATCAACAGCGGCGTGGTGCCGGTCGTTCCCGAAAAGGGCTCGGTGGGGGCCAGCGGCGATCTCGTGCCCCTGGCCCATATGGGGCTTGTCCTGATCGGCGAAGGACAAGCCCGCCTGCAACAAAAAACGCTTGCCGGGCGCGAGGCCCTCCAGGCCTGCGGGCTGACGCCGCTTACGCTTGAAGCCGGCGAGGGTCTGGCCCTGATCAACGGCACCCAGGCCATGACGGCCATCGGCGGACTGGCGGTCTACGATGCCACCCGGCTGGCGGCCCATACGGACCTGGCCGCGGCCATGAGTCTCGAGGTCCTGATGGGCAGCAAGACCGAATTCGACCCGCGGATTCACCGCATGCGCCCTCATCCCGGCCAGGCGGTGGCCGCCGAGAATATGGATCGCATCACCCGCCAGAGTGAAATCATCTCCTCGCACCGGGACTGCAAACGCGTTCAGGATGCCTATACCCTGCGCTGCTCGCCCCAGGTGCACGGCGCGAGCCGTGACGCCATCGCCTATGCCCGCGGGGTCCTGGAGACCGAGATGAATGCCTCCACTGGCAATCCCCTGATCCACCCTGAATCCGGGGATTTTCTTCTGGGCGGCAATTTCCACGGCCAACCGGTTGCCCTGGCCCTGGACTTCATGTGTATGGCCGTGGCCGAGCTGGCCAATATCTCCGAACGGCGGATCGAACGGCTGGTCAATCCCAAGCTCAGCGGTCTGCCGGCGTTTCTGGTCAAGGACGGCGGTTTGAACTCCGGATTCATGATCGCCCAGTATGTGGCCGCCGCCCTGGTGTCGGAGAACAAGGTCATGAGCCATCCGGCGGTGGTGGATTCCATCCCCACCTCCGCCAACAAGGAGGATCATGTCTCCATGGGCACGATTGCGGCCCGCAAATGCCGGGAGGTCGTTCAGAACGCCGAAAACGTGATCGCCATCGAGCTGCTGTGCGCGGCCCAGGGCCTGGACCTGTTTACCAACATGAAGCCCGGGGCGGGCACCGGCGAGGCTTACGGCATAATCCGCGACGCCGTCCCCCATCTGGAGAACGATCGCATTTTGGCCGAAGATGTGCGCAGCGTGGTCGGATTGATCCGGAACGGATCGATCATGGCCGCGGTGGAAGATGCCGTGGGGCCCGTGGTCTAGCTGATGGACGACACGCGAGGGAGAGCGCAGTGCGCGCAAGCATTGAAGCCCTGTTGAATAATTGGCGCCGCAAGCCACCGACCCGCGAAGGCTATCTGGAAGCGGCCGTTGTACTGACCGCCGCCCGGCGTCGATCCGGACAGCAAGCCCTATGGCAACGAGCCCCCCTTATGCTCACCGCCACCCTGGACGACGGCTGGGGACACGGGCTGGACATCATCCACGCCCTGGCCGAAGCTGTCGGCGTCCGTGTCGAACCCCTGGGGGTGCTCCAGACCCCTGAAACGGTGGTGGCCGCCTGCCGACAGCACCGACCGGATTTACTGGGCCTCACGGTGCTGCAGTTTGATTCGGACGATGCTGTCCGGCACATCCTGGCGCATCTGCCACCGCCAACGACCCTCATTGCTGGCGGGGCCGCCTACCAGTTCGATCCGGATTTTGCGGGACGCTCCCAAACCCCGTTCGTGGCGCGCAATGGTGCCGCCTTTCTACAGTTTCTGGCGAACTATCGTCTCCCAAGTCAAACGTAAATGCCCACACCGATGAAAGACCTCCCCGCCTTGAGCATTCCGAGCAACCAGACCATGACACTGGGCGCGGCGCTCCAGATCAGTCTGCTGTGCATTCTGTTCGGTGCCAATGCGGTAACCATCAAGCTGGCCTTTACGAGTTTTGGCGTGTTCAGTGCGGCCAGCATCCGTTTTGGGATCGCGGCGGTGGTGATTGCCCTCTGGGCCCGCTTGACCGGCAGATCCTTTCGGCTGAAGCCAGGCCAGGCCAAACATCTCATGGTTTTTTCGACCCTGTTTGCCGTGCAGTTGTCCCTTTTTTATCTCGGGCTCGAGCGTACGTATGCCTCCCGCGGCACGCTGCTGGTCAACCTGCTGCCTTTTATCATCCTGCTTCTGGCCCATTTTTTTATTCCCGGCGACCGCGTCACCCCGCGCAAACTGGCGGGGCTGCTCCTGGGTTTCTCCGGTGTGGTCTGCGTGTTTGTCGACGACCAAGGCTTGACCGGGCGAATGCGCTCCGGTGATATTCTGGTGCTGGCGGCAACTGGCATATGGGCCGGCATCACCATCTTTCTCAAACGGGTGATCAGCACTTTCAAAC
>JAAUYB010208975.1_pt1 | contig 14477 bp, 8 predicted proteins | sample 7278071 | NCBI WGS metagenome assembly JAAUYB01 (sample SAMN14350121, study PRJNA611818) | marine sediment metagenome | isolation source: surface marine sediment (1.8m) | place: French Polynesia: Moorea | collected 2018-08
GCAAATTTTCCGCCGGTTTTTGAGGGGCGGCCCGGGCACCGGGTACTTCGCGAGAGAATTTTGATAGGCGGCCGGGGCGACGGCTGGTTTTCCGCCGGTTTTAAATGTGCGGACCGAGCCCCGGGTCTTTTACAAGAGAATTTTGAAGGCCCCGATTCGGCACTTTTCGGCGACCCAAATCACGGGACCAATCAGTCATCTTTTTTCAAGAAACCGCGCTTGGGTCGGGTTCAGCCGGGCCTTCTTGGGTTTCCGGCGGCTCGATATCCTTAGACTTTCGGTAAAAGAGGGTCAGGCCGTGTTGGGCGAGACCGGCGCCGGCCTCCGCGTAGATATTGAAGACCGCATCTACACCCTCCTCCCGCAGCGTCTCTTCATCTTCGGGGTACTTTGACGAAGCACTGATAAAGCCCTTGAAGCCCCAATTCCTGGCCAAACCCGCTGTCACGCGGCTGGTGTTGGGATTGGGCGAACACAAGACGATCCACTTCACATCGAACTGGTCCGGGTTGAGCCGGTTCCAGAAATCGGGACTGCTGAAGTTGGCGAATATCGTTTTTTGCCCGGCCTGATTCCGGCGTTGGACGACGACCTCGTCAAAATCCAAGCCCAGCACTTTGTACCGCCCCTGTTCCGCGAAACGATCGTAAGCGCCGCCACCGACGCGGCCCATGCCGCAGACCAGGATCTGGTATCCGGTAAGATCGATGTTTTCATCGCCTGCCAGACGCTTATCGTGCTGGAACCTGATGAGCCGAGCGTTAAAGCGGGAAAAGATGTCGTCCGCCCGGTTGTTGAAAACCGAAGACACAACAAAAGAGCTTGCCACCAAAACCGCCATCGTAATCAGCCAGGACTCGGGCAACCAACCGGCAGAGACGGAAACCGAGGCGACGATCAAACCGAACTCACTATAGTTACCCAAGGCAATCGAGGCCGCGACGGCGGTACGTGAGCGAACGCGGAACCTGGAGAACAAGAAGAAGAACGCGCATGACTTCAAGAGAATGGCGAGGAGGAGTACGGCGGCAGCGGCGACGGTCGCAAACGTCGGCAATCCGGCCATCCCGATGCTGAGGAAAAAGCCGATCAGGAAAAGTTCCTTCATGCTGAACAGGTCTCTGGCAAGATCCCCGGTTTTGGCATGGGTCGACAACAACACCCCGAAGATCAGCGCCCCGAGATCGCCCTTCAAATCGACAGCCTCGAACAATGCCGCTCCGCCCAGCGCCAGGGTCAAACCGAAAAGAACCAGGAGTTCGCCGTGATCGATGTAGTTCAGCAGCTTGTAGAGCACGCGCCGTCCCAACATGAGAATCAGGATCAGGATCGCGGCCCAAACGGAGGGTAGTTTGCCTGTCGAAAAGCCTAAAAAAACGACCGCGGCAATGTCCTGAACAATGAGAACGCCGATCGCCATCCGACCGTAACCCGCGATCAAGTCCCCACGCGTTTCGAGCACCTTCATGACGAATACGGTGCTTGAAAAAGACATGGCGAACCCCATGACGGCGGCGCTTTTCAGGTTGAGGTTGTCGAACAGGGGGAAGCCCGCCTTTTGGAAAAGTAACAGCCACAAGGCAAAGAACAGGCTCAGGAGAATCATGTGGACGAGCGTAACGCACCAAACCTCGGCCCGAGCCAACTCTTTGATACGCAGCTTGAGACCGATGATGAACATCAGCAGCGTCACGCCCAAATCGGCCATTTCGTTAAGGAAGAGGCTGTTTTCGACACCCAAGGCGTTCAGCGTGAATCCGGCGACCAGAAATCCGACAAGCGGCGGTAGACCGATCAGACGAACAAGCAAGCCGAAGACAAAGGCCACGGCGATCCAGATCGGATCTTTGTAATCGATAGACGAGAACAGCGTTTCCATGAAGATCACCCTATGCAAAGATGGTTGCCGGCCAACCGGCGGACAGGAGTACGATCGAAAGGATACATCATACATCAATTGTCAGCATACCAACGACACCCGTTTTTAGTTAAACTACCCGGGAAGAGGATGTCATGTTACCGCTGCAAACCGACCGCCTTATGATTACCGTTTTCGACGCTGAAGACTGGCGCGACTTTCTGGAGCTCAGCCGGAACCCCGACGTCATGCAGCACATCAGCGAGGGCAAGCCGTGGAGCGAGGAAAAAACCCGACGATGGATTGCGGCCCAATCGCGCAAACAGGCAGAACAGGGTTACAGCCGCTACAAACTGGTCCTCGAGGAGACCGGTGAATTGGCCGGTTTTTGCGGGTTGGGATTGTTCGGCAACACCGGCGAGGTGGAAATCGGTTGGTGGATCAAGCAATCGCTATGGGGTAAAGGTCTGGCCACGGAAGCCGCCCAAGCGGTCAAGGACTACGCGCTGGGTACCCTGGGCCTGGACCATTTGATTTCGGTTTGTACCCCCGCCAACAAGGCCAGTTACCGTATTATGGAAAAAATCGGCCTGACCTTTCGCGAGGAAACTACCGCTGAAGCACTCGGTCTCCAGCTGCCCGGTATTACCCTGCTGGTTTATACGAGCAATATCGAGATCCTTTAAAAAGACTCATGGCGAAAAAACAAAACTTTATTTTCAATCCAAAAAAATGACTCATCCAGATAAAAAGTGCTTAGAAGTAGTTTTGTTTTTCTCAGTACGTACCGATAGATGGTGAAAGGGTCGGCTCAGGGCGCCGATCCTGAACCATTTTTTGGTTTTTCTCCTCTCTTCGGTGCGATCTCGATGCCGGGGCTCCTCGGAGGTCCCGGCATCGAGTCTCCCCATTGACAAGGCCGAGCGGAGGCAACCGAATTCATCTCACGCAAAATCCCCTCGCCGTTGGGTCAATAGAGCGAAACAACTGGTGATAGACGACCTTTTGCCGTTCCGCGGGCCATTTGTAAAACCATGTAAAGAGTGAAATCATCAACGTTAGATAGATTAACTTTATTTTTAGTCATCCGTTAGTGAATAATAGCTCTAGCGCTAGTGGACGAGGTAGACACGTTGGATCTTGAAAACAAACACGACGAAGGGGCAACCCAAACCGAGAACCAGGGGCCGGCAACCGACCCGGCCCCCGAAAACCCCGAAACCGCCCGGGAAGAACCGGCTGTCGTCGTAGCGGGCGAACCCGAGGGTGGCGCCCCGACTGAGCAACCCGAGGACAAGGCCTCCGCCGATACCGTGTCGGAGCCTGAAGCCGAAACTGACCCCGTTGTCGACACCGATCACACCGGGGAAGCGGAGACTGCCGTTGCCGAGCCCCCGCCGGAGCCGGAGTCCCCCGCACCAGAGGAAAAGAAGCCGCCCACTCGCAAGGAAATGCTGGAAAACCTGATGAACGGGCGCGAGAAGCTGCTGACCGAAATCCGCAAGGTGATTATCGGCCAGGACGATGTGATCGAAGAATTGATGATCGTACTGTTCGCCGGCGGCCACTGCTTGATTTCCGGTGCGCCCGGTCTGGCCAAAACCCTGCTCATCCGCACCCTGGCCCAGATCCTCGACCTCGGCTTCAAGCGTATCCAGTTCACGCCCGACCTGATGCCGTCCGACATCACCGGCACCGAGATCATCGACGAGGACCGCGCCACCGGTCACCGCGAACTGCGCTTCATCGAAGGCCCCATCTTCACCAACGTCCTGCTGGCCGACGAAATCAACCGAACCCCGCCCAAAACCCAGGCTGCCCTGCTGGAAGCCATGGAAGAAAAGCAGGTCTCGGTAGCGGGCGAAACCCGCAAACTGGACCGGCCCTTCTACGTCTTCGCCACCCAGAACCCCATCGAGTTGGAAGGCACCTACCCGCTGCCCGAGGCCCAGATGGACCGCTTTATGTTCAAGATCCTCATCGGTTACCTGGAAGAAGACCAGGAACTGGCCGTGGCCACCAGCACCACCTCCGAGGAGCGCGACGTTCCGCGTCGCGTATTCACCGGCGAAGACATGATGCAGTTCACCGAACTGGTGCGCATGGTGCCCGTTGCCGAGCCCATCGCTCGCTACGCGGTACGCCTGGCCCAGCTAAGCCGGCCCGCGCATGCCCAAGCGCCCGATTTCGTCAAGAAGTGGGTCAGTTGGGGTGCCGGTACGCGCGCCTCACAGTATCTGATCCTGGGCGGAAAGACCCGTGCCCTGTTACAGGGTCGGTTCCACGTGTCCGGCGAGGATATACGCGCCGTGGCCCGTCCCGCGCTGCGGCATCGCATTCTGACGAATTTTCAAGCCGATGCCGATAGAATAACTGTAGAAGATGTGATCGACCGCTTGCTGGAAGAGATCGAGCAACCAAAATCCGGCCTTTAAAGGTAACCCGGGAGTATTTCCGTGACCCAAACCTTCATCGACCCGGCACAACTGTCGCAAGTTTCCGATCTGGAGCTATTGGCTCGCACGGTCGTCGAAGGTTTTATGACCGGAATCCACCGCAGCCCCCACACCGGCGCGTCCATCGAGTTCGCCCAGTATCGGCCCTACACCCAGGGCGACGACCTGCGCTTTCTGGACTGGAAGTTATTTGCGCGCACCGACCGGCTGCACCTGAAACAGTTTCAGGAAGAAACCAACCTGCGCTGCACCCTGCTGCTGGATTGCAGCGCGTCCATGCAATACGGTTCGGGCGCCATGAGCAAGTGGGCCTATGCTCGCCTGTTGTGCGCCTCCCTGGCCATGATCCTGAAAAGTCAGGGCGATAGTATCGGTTTCATGGCGTATCACCATGAGCTGGCGACCCATATTCCGGCAACCACGGACCAGCGCAATTTCCGCCGTATCCTGGTGGAGCTGGCCGGTCTGGAGCCCAATCAAAAGACCGACACCCCTCGCGTGCTGCGTTTCCTGGGCGATGTTCTGCGCCCCCGCGGCATGGTGATTCTGATCTCCGACCTCATCTATCCGTTGGAAGAGGTCATCGATCACCTGAAATCTCTGCGCGCCCGGCGACACGACGTGCTGGTCATCCAAATCAGCGATCCCACGGAACAGACCTTTACCTTCGACGGCGCTGTGACATTGGTGGACGCGGAAGAAGGCGAGGAGCGTTTCGTGGTACCTGACGCGGTGCGTGAAGCCTACCTGGAAAACCGCCGCAATCATTTCGATACCATTCGCCGCGAATGCCTGACCGCCGAGATAGACCTGGCCGAGTTCACCGCGGACCAACCCCTGGATTTCGCCCTCCGTCACTTTATCAACCACCGCAACCGCGCCTTGAAGACCAGCGGTCTGCGGCAATCGGGGAGGGCGTGATGCTTTCGTTTCTTGCGCCGTTTTTCCTAGCCGGAGCTGCCTTGATCGGCCTGCCCTGGCTCATTCATCACATTCGCAAACCCGAGCGCGAACCGATTATCTTCAGCAGCCTCATGTTCCTGCCCAATGTGAAGAAGGAAGTCATCGAGCGTCGCAAGTTGCAACATATCTTATTGATGCTCTTGCGCATGTTGCTGCTGGTGTTAATGGCCCTGGCTTTCAGCCGCCCCTACTTCAAGGAACGCCGCAGTTATGTGCAGGAAAGCGCCGCGCCCGGTCGTCACCTGATCCTGCTGGACCTGTCCTACAGCATGGGCATGAGCAACCGCTTCGAACAAGCCGGGCGCACGGTTAGAGACATCCTCGGTGAAATCCCCGCGGACATCCCCGTGGGCCTGGTGGGTTTCTCCGACAGCCCGGTCCTCCTGGCGCCCATGGAAGGCGTGCCCTCCCAAACCCGAGCCCGCGTGAAGAGCGAATTGGAAAAAGCCGTGCCCGGACAAGGCGGCACCCGCTACCAGGCCGCGCTGCAATACGCGGAGAACCTGTTGTTGGAAGGCCGCGACGCCGAGGAAACCACACCCGCGGTGCTCCATCTGATCTCCGACTTCTCTCGCGGGGGCATGCCCGAGGGCAATCCGGATTGGCGTTTATCCGGTCGCATTCTCTTCCGGGGTTACCGCATCGACGGCCGACCCATCCGCAACCTGTCGTTGATGGAAATCGGTCGCAAGGACCGGGAAGATCGCCTGGAGATTGCGGGCAAGGTCAAGAACTGGTCCGAAACGGAAGAATCGGCCGTCGTGCGTTTGTTGTTGGGCGAGGAACTGTTGGAGGAAAAAGAGGTCACCGTGGCTCCGGGCGGCGCAAGCCAGGTGCGTTTCGACATCCCCCGACCGGCCGGCAATGCGCGAGAAGGCAGGCTGATGCTGGTGGGCGATGATTTCGAACTGGACAACCTGCGCTACTTCGTCTGGCGCGCGCCCCGCAAGAAAACCATCCTCCTGCTCACCGACAAGGACAAGCGGCGTTGGCCGGCGGACTGGTTCGTGGAACGTGTCCTGACTGCCGGGAACCAGGTGCCCTGGCGAGTTATCCGTGTGGACCGCAACAACCTGGCCGCCTCCCTGGCGCGTCGGCCCGATGTGGTGGCCGCCGTGGGCCTGAAAACCCTCGAAGCAACCCATGCCGCCGCGCTTTCTCGTTATGTAGAGGGCGGCGGACGCGTGCTGATGTCGCTCGGCGACGGTCCTTCACCGAATGTCCTGTCCCGCGACCTGCTCGCCGGCCTGGGCCTGAACGATCTGGGACCGGCCTTCCCGGAAACGAACCCGGCCAACAACCAACTGCTGGGTTGGATCGATTTCGACCACCCCACCTTCCTCGTCTTCCGAGGCGCCCGCTTCAACGATTTCTCCGGCCTGCGTTTCTACAACTACCATCGCATCCAGGCGACGGCGGAAACCGATGAAGACATCTCCTTCCTCGCTCGCTTCGACGGCCGGGAAGATCCGGCCATGGTAGAGGTCCGGCGCGGCGAGGGCCGTTGGCTGATCTGGGCCTTCAACCCCGTGCTGGACTGGACCAACCTGCCCAAGCACCCCAAGTTCGTGCCGCTGCTGCACGAGACGGTCAAGTACCTGGGCCGCTTCCGCCAGGAGGAACGCGAATACCTGGTGGGCGGACGCTATGATGCGCGTGAGGCCGAGGGCTCGCAACGATTACGCCTTCCCGACGGCAGGGTCCACGAAGTTGCTGCCGACGCCAGTATCCCCCTGGAACGGGCCGGTATCGTCCTGGCCGGTGCTCAAGACCGCGCCGATGAATGGCAGGCCCTGGACGCGGTCAATATCCCGGGCGGCGAATCGGACCCCGAAACCATCCAGATCGACGAATTTGCCCTGCGCCTGACCGCCAACGGGGGCGTGGCTCAAGGGGCCGCCCACGGCGAGGTGGAACGTTACAGCGGCGACGTGGAAAAACGAAATGAAATGGGCTTTATCTTTGTCATCTTACTAGCCTTGTTCGTGGCTACTGAAATCTTTTACGCGGCTCGTTTGAGTATCCGCAAGCCCGCCGATGCACCCAACACACCCCAACCTGCCGACCGTCGTAGCAACGACTCTTAGGAGAGGTGGCTTATGCCTCAGTACAAAACATCGCTGGAACCCGAACTCGAACGCAAGATAGAACGCATCCGTCGCGGTTTCGAAGCGCACCGACGCAAACGCCTGGCGATGCACTTCGGCATGGTTACCGTGGGCCTGGTGCTGGTGACCACCGCCCTGTTGTACAATCTGGATGCCCCCCTCCTGCGCAATCTGGCGCTTTTCGGTTTCCTCGTTGCCTGGATCTACGCGGCCTGGCGAACCATGTTCAAACCCATGCGGCAACCCGTTTCCCGCGAGCAGGTGGCGCTGTACATCGACGAACGCTTCCCGGAACTGCAAGACCGCATGGTCAGCATGGTCTCGGTCAGTTCGCCCGATCACGAAGATCAGGCCAACGTGCTCTCCGAACTCTTCCTTGCCGAGGCGCAGGCGGCGGTCAATCACTCGGCTTTTGCCTACCACTACACGCTGGGTACGCCCATCAAAGGCGGTTGGCGCGCCTTGGGTTTATTTGCCCTGGCCTTTGCCGTCATCATGTGGTTCGGCGACCTGTGGCGTCCCAGCGCCGATTTCACCTGGGAGATTCGCGAGGCCCTGTTCACGGTGGAGCCCGGTGACGCCCGTGTGCGCGAGGGCGACGAACAGGTAATCTTCGTGCGCTCGAAAATCACCGGCAAGGCGGTTGCCGTGCGCTGGCGCAATCCGGGCAAGGAATGGGAAGTGGAGCCCATGAAGCCGGGCGACAGCCGCAATGTCCACTACTACCGCTTCCGCAATATCACCGCCGATATCGAATACCAGGTGAAGTTCGGCGCCAATCAGTCGCCGGTCTACCGCCTGCAAACCTGGATGCCGCCCGAGGTCGCGTCCATCGACCTGACCTATCACTATCCCGATTACCTGCGCCTGCCTCCAAGAGATCTGCCCAACAGCGGCGATATCGACGCCATTCAAGGCACCACCGTATCCTTCCGGGTCCAGGTCAACAAACCCCTGGAAAAAGTATCGCTTGTCATGGAAAGCGGAACGGTGACCGAGTTGACCCGAGACGGTCCCAACACTTGGGTGGGTAACCTGGAAATCACCAGGGACGACAGCTACCACGTGGAACTTGCCGACGAAAACGGCGACGGCAGTATCTACAATCCCACCTATTCCATCACCGCCCGCGAGGACACGGCGCCCGAGATCAAGATCGATTTCCCCTATCGCGACATGGAGATCAACGCCCTGGCCGAGGTGGACTTCACCTTCAAGGTCACCGACGACTTCGGCCTGGAATCTTACGGCATCCGCTACCAGGTGGCGGGCCGCGATGCGGTGGACATCGCCCTCAAACCGGAAAAAGGCTACGCCAATGTGGCCGAGGGCAATCACCGCCTGATGCTGGAAGACATGAACCTCAGCGCGGGCGACCTGGTCACCTGGACGGTTTGGGCAAAAGACCAGAAGCCGGACCGCGCCGATTATGAGATCGTGGGCGATCCCTTCTTCCTGGAGATTCGTCCCTTCCAGCGACGTTTTCAGGAAGCCGTGTCCAATCAGCAAGGCGGCGGCGCCCCGGGCGGCGGTCAAGACCTGATTGCGACGCAAAAGAAAATCATTATCGCCACCTGGAACCTGCGCCGCAAGCTGGGCGCCCTGGAAATGCCCGAGTACGAGAAGTCCCTCAACGATATCATCGACACCCAACGCGGGCTGAAGGAAAAGCTGCAACAAGCGGCGGCCATGGGCGGCGGCGATTCCCAGTTGATCGGCGAAGCCATGAGCCATATGGACGAAGCGCTGGAAGCCCTGGGCGATGCCGACTGGCCCGAGCCCGAGGCGCAACTGGCCGCGGCGACCGAAGCCGAACAGAAGGCCTACCGTTTATTATTGAAGATGGAGCCGCCCCAATCACAGGTGGCGCGCAACCAGAACCAGGGCGGCGGTTCCGGCAGCCAACGCAATATGGCGGGCATGCGCGAACTGGAACTGAAGCGCAACCGCAACTTCTACGAGGACGAGAAACGCACCCGCCAGGAGCAACAGGCAGCGGCGGAAACACTTGACAAGATTCGCGACCTGGCCCAGCGCCAGAAGATGGTGAACGACGAGATCGCCCGGCTGGTCTCTGAAATGAGCGGATCGGAGGATCCGGAAGAGATCAAGCGCCGCCTGGAACGTCTCCGGGAGGAAGCCCGCAAGGCCATCGAGGAACTGGACCGCATTCAAAGCGAGGCATCGGCCGGCAATATGGACCGGCAGGCAGCGGAACAGGTTCGCGATCAACTGGACCAGGCGCGCGAGCAGATGAATCGCGGGCTGGAGAACATGCGGCCCGAATCGTTACAACAGGCGCGTGCGGCCGGAACCCGTGCAGTCAGCGAACTGGACGAGTTGGAAAAAGAACTGGAAGAACAAACCAGCGGCTCGGCCCGGGAGCGTGTCAAGGAATTGCAGGAGAAGCTGGCCCAACTGCAAAATCTTCAGGAGAACATCCAGGATCGCGTCCAGGAACTGGGCAAGGAGAAAGACTCGCCGCGACTCACCGGCACCGATCCCAACCAGAAAAACAAAAACGAACTGCTCCAGGAAAAGGACCGTCTGCGCGAAGAACTGATGGATCTGATGGAAGACGCCGCCGAAACAGCCAACCTGGCCAGATCCGGCCAGGAATTGATTTCGCGCAAGCTGGGTGACTGGCTGCGGCAGACCAGCAAGAAAGGCGTGGTGGAAGATATCGAGGAAACCAGCAACCTGTTGAAAAACGGTGTCTGGGAAGACCTTCCCGAGAAGGAAGCCCGCATCGCCGAGAAACTGGACGAAGCCCTGGAAGACTTGAGAGGCGTGGCCGGTGAAATGGTCAATGATGAGCTGGAAGCCCGTACCCGCGCCTTGTCCCACCTGGAAGAACTCGAAAAGAAACTGAGCGAAAATGCCAAAGAAGGCCTGGCTTCCGGTCCGGGCGACCGCAAGGAGCAACGCCCGGGCGAGGGCAAAGAGGACGGGGAAGAAAAAGGTCGCGGACCGGGCGAAGAGAAAAGCGAGGAACGGCAAGCGTCCAATGAACGCGGCGAACAACCCGGCGAAAAGCGGGAAGATCGTAACGGCAGGGGCGAACAACCCGGCGAGCGTCAAGCCATGACTTCCGAGAGGCAACAGGGCGAAGGAGGCCGGGGCGAGACGGACGCCAACGGTCGCAACGCTCGACAGCGCGAGTCCATACCGGGCTACGGCGGCGGCAGTGATCGCAGCCCGCAACGCCGTCGCATGTCTCAGGAAGAATTGCTGGAGATGCAGCGTTTCGCCGAAACCGATTATAAGGAATGGCTGGACCGTCTGGAAACCGCCGAGCAATTGCTGCCGGCCCGGTCGCCCATCCGCCGCGATATCGCCGGCATTCGTCGCGAGATCGAGAAGATGCGCCGCAATTACCGCCGCGAACACCTGGTGCCGCAATGGGACCTCTACATCCAAGCCGTTGCCCGGCCCCTGGTGGAAACCGCCGAGGCGCTGAGTCAGGATATCGAGGAACGCAAGGAGGAACGCCGCTTCATCCTTAGAGACGACGGCGGCGTGCCGGATCAATACCGCAAGAACGTCTCGGAATACTTCCGGGCATTGTCCGATTCCGAGGGGGGCTGACGCTTAATGGAAGAGCTGAAACATTGGCTGGCGGGTTCCGGAGCCCGCGGCTTGACTGAACTGACATTCCAATTCGGCTGGGTGCCCACCACCCTGGGCATCCTGTTGTTGGTCGCGCTGGGATTCTGGGGCGTGCGCTGGCACCTGCCGCGCCTGAAGGCCGCACCGCCGCGCTTGCGTCGCTTGCTGGTAGGCCTGCGCGTTGCCGCTCTGCTGATCGTAGGGTTCCTGCTGCTCTACCCCCAATTCGTGGGCCTGCGCTACGACCCCAGCCGCAACTACCTGCTGATGCTGTTCGATGACTCGCGCAGCATGACCATCCCGGACCACAACGACCAGACTCGCGGCGACCGCGTCCTAAGCCGCCTGGAAGCCAACAAGGTGGAATTCGAGAACCTTTTGCAGCAGCGCTACAGGCTGGCTCGCTACCGGTTCGGTGAAAGCGCCCGTCGCATGCGCGCCCTGGACGAACTGAGCTTCAAGCAGGGAGAAACCGATCTGGCCGGCGCTATAGAGGGCGCCCTGCGCGATTTCCAGGGTATCGAGGTGTCCGCGGTCATGGTGTTCTCGGACGGCATCGACCAACCGGGCGCCAACCCGCCGCGCATCCCCGCCACCAACGGCGTTCCCGTTATCACCGTGGGAACGGGCGGTTCCCGCGACTGGGCCGACCTGGAAGCGCGCGAGGTCACCTGGAGCCGTTCCTTCGGCGACAACCGCCCGGTAACCGCGGGCCTGTCGTTTTCAGCGCTGGGCCTTGCGGGGCGTACGGCGATTGTAGAGATCCTGGAAGACGGCAACATCCTGGGCAAGTCCGAACTGGACATCGAAACGGACGAGGAATACCACGAGACCAAGATCGAAGTGGAACCACGCGATACCGGTTGGGTTGAACTGACGGCCCGGGTCCGCCTGGAGGAACTCTTCGCGCCCGCCGGCTCCGGTGAGGACGATCAACCCGCTCCCGGCAAGGAAGGCATTACGCGCAATAACAGCCTGCGCTTCCTGGTGGACAACCGCCCGGTCAATCATCGCCTGCTCTACTTCAGCGGTCGCCCCAATTGGGAGAACAAGTTCATCCAAGGCGCCGTGCGCGATGACGAGGAAATCGAACTGACCTCCGTACTGCGCATCTCCGCTGCCGAAAAGAAGTTCGTCTATCGCGGCAAGAAGGCCAGCCTGGTCAATCCGCTCTTCGAGGGTTTCTACGGCGATGAAGAAGACCAACCGCGCTATGACGAAGCCGTCTTCCTGCGCTTCGGCGGCAAGAAGGAAGACGCCGGTAAGGGTTTCCCGGAAGACCGCGCCGAACTGTTCGCCTACGATATGCTGATACTGGGCGACATCGAGGCCCGCTTCTTCTCCCAGGAACAGCTGGAACTGGTGCGCGACTTCGTGCGCAAGCGCGGCGGCACCCTGCTGTGCCTGGGCGGCCCCAACTCCTTCTCGGAAGGCAAGTACGCGGACACCGTCATCGCGGGCGTGTTACCCGTGGTGCTCAGTAAAGCCGGCCGCACCGTGGAAGACCTGGAAGGGCTGGCAACCAGTTTCCAGGCCGTGCCCACGGTCGAGGGCTTGTTGGAAGGCACCTGGGCCTTGGACGCCAACCCGCGCAAGAACAAGGAACTGTGGGACAACCTGCCCAAACTGATGGGCCTGAACGGCTTCCCCATGTTACGACCTGGCGCCACCACCCTGGCCAAGGCCGATGCGGCCGAAAGCGAGATGGACGGTTCGCCCCTTTTTGCCATGCAGCGCTACGGCGAGGGCCGTTCCGCCATCATGGCCACCGGTTCCACCTGGCAGTGGCACCTGGGCACGGCCCGCAACGACACCCGCCACGGCCGGTTCTGGCGCCAGTTGACGCGCGGATTGTGCCGCGACGTACCGGCCCCCTTGGTGCTGCGCGACAAAAAGGATGTCTACGTGGCCGAGAAACGCGTCTCGCTCGACTTCCTGATTCGCGACAAACTGTATGAAGAAAAGCCGGGCCTGCGCGTCCAATTGAAACTGACCGATCCCACCGGCAAAACCTTCACCCCGGGCGTGGAGGAATCGCTACGCGAGACCGGCATCTACAGCGCGGCCTTCCAACCCGAGACACCGGGCGCCTGGCGACTGGCCTTGACCGCCGTCGACGCGGCGGGTGAGGAAGTCGGCACACTGGAAGAAGCCCTGCTGGTGGAGGAAGACCGGCGCGAGTTCCAAGGCGCCCGCTATAATCCCGAGCGGCTGGAAGCCATCGCCGAGGCAACCGGCGGTCGTTTCTTTGAACTGGAAGAACTGGCGGAAATTCCCGATCGCATTCCCTTCGTGCAACACCAGGACGCGGAAACCGTGGCCGTACCCTTCTGGCATTTCCCCGGTTTCTTCATCGTCCTGGCCGTGATCATGGCCCTCGACTGGTATCTGCGCCGCAAGCGGGGGTTTGCATGAAGCTTTTGACCGCTGCCTTCCTGCTCGCCGCCTTGCCTCTATGGGCCGACGACATCATCATCTGCGGCACGGGCGGCGAGCCCGAGTTCGACGAACGTTTCCAAAGCTGGGGCAACCGCCTGAAAACCGTGCTGGTGGACAAACTGGGCCGGGAAGAGGACCAGGTTCAACTGTTGATGCCCGGTAAGGGCGGCACCCTGAAGAACATCCGCAAGGTCATGGACAAACTGGCGGGCAGTCATGATAAAGACCAGGATTTGTTTATTTACCTGATCGGCCACGGCAGCTACCTGCGCGAGGAGGCCAAGCTGCAAATCGAGGGCCCCGACCTGAGCGCCGAGCAACTGGCCGCCATGCTGGCGCCCATACCGGCCCGCCGCGTGGTGGTGATCAACGGCGCATCCACCAGCGCCGCCTTCATCAACGTGCTCAGCGCCAAAGACCGCATTATCTGCACGGCGACCAAAAGCGTCTACGAGCAAAACGCCACCGAATTCATGGCCTTCTTCATCCAGGGCTTGGAAGAAGGCCTGGCGGACACCAACCGCGACCAGCGCATCTCCGTATGGGAAGCCGCGGAGCAGGCAGCCGCCCTGACTGAAAGCTTTTACGCGGGCGAGGGCCTCATCGCCACGGAACACGCCATCCTGGACGACAATGGCGACGCTCTGGGCACAAGGCTGCACCTGGACCCGACCAGAGAAACGGAAGTCAGGGAAAACCCGCAAGCGGACGGCGACATGGCCAAAGAGACCTTCATCAAAGACTTCACCTTCCCCAAAACGGCGCCGAAACAACTGGTGGACGACTACCTGGCCTTAATGAACCAGGTAGAGAAGCTAAAAGACCAAAAAAAGCGCCTGCCTAAGGCCGAGTATTACGACCGTTTGGAAAAACTATTCCTAAAAGCGGCCAGAATGCACCGCGAGATCCGCACTTACGAATAATGCCGAAAAATTAGCGTGAAAAAGCCCCCACGTAAAAAGACCTGAAGCCGGAACTGTGACCTTATAATTTGAATAAAAGGTGCTTACCGGCGTGGTGGGGGTTTATTCGCGCCGGACAAAC
>JAAUYB010028157.1_pt1 | contig 14466 bp, 14 predicted proteins | sample 7278071 | NCBI WGS metagenome assembly JAAUYB01 (sample SAMN14350121, study PRJNA611818) | marine sediment metagenome | isolation source: surface marine sediment (1.8m) | place: French Polynesia: Moorea | collected 2018-08
GTACAAGGCACGGCGGAGGGGGAAGGGGGCCCCGGTTGGCTAAGGAGCGACCGGCGTTTTCCCAACAATTAAGATAGATGATGCGGGACAAAAAAAACCAGGACACAGAAGGAGTCTGTCTGTCTGTCCGTCAGTCTCGTCAGTTTAGCCAACAAGCCTGTGGCGGGATCAGACTTTGGAAAATCTCATGGAACAAAAAAATGAGAAAAATCCCGTTCACCTGTTGCTAGCAATATTGATGGGAAAAGAGTAAGACCTTTTCCGGTTTGTTGTTCTTTTGTGGTCGGCATTTTTTGCGGGAAATTCCTGCGGCGCGCCGGGTGAATTTTTCTTCCCTGTCTTTGGGACGTCCCTTCTTTTGGCGTGGGAATTCGCGGTGTGTCCCATTGGCGTCTTTATCTTCCCTCCCTTTTCTTTCAAGTCAGGGGCGTACCCAGAAAATAACTATGGGGAGGGCTTGGCACAACAAAATGTTATAATTAGTAGTTTATAGAGACAAAAGTGTGTTTTTTAAACAGGTTGTGTCTTTTATTTGTGAAATTTTGGAGCCCTACAAGTCCTCCCCCTGGGTACGCGCCTGAAAGTGGATATGAAATTGGGAAAACCTTGTGAGTGTGCGTGAGTGACGCTTAGCAAAAAAGGGGCCCGACTTTCCTCCACTTTAGATTGGGAACAATGATCGGGACACAAAAAGACGAATCACTTTGCTTTTCGAAAAGAAAAGCAGACCTTGCCATTTCCCGAATGAACCAAAGAATGGGAAAACCGCTTTTTTTGAAAAGTGAAGGGGGGGGGGGGGAGAAGAAAGAGAAGGACGAAGGAGGAATCGCGTGACTGCCCAGTTGAAACCGGAGGAGGAGGAGCCCCGACTAATTAAACGGTGGATGGAAGGGAATCTGGAAGAAAAGGCTTGGCGAGAAAAACGGCCTAGAAGTAATTCAATGTGGTTCTGGGATTGGAATTTCGAGCAACACCGTTATACACTGCCTTTGCAGTATTACCGTAGAATAAAGCGACAACTTTTACGTAAATTGTTTGCTTATGTATCTTTTAATTGATTGAAATGGACATTTTGTGGAAAGTCTCGCGTGACCGGAAACTCTGATTCCTTTGTTTGGCAAAGTGATCTTTTTTGCTCCTCCTCCATTTTACCCCAGAAACTTTTTTTGCCACTTAGCTACCGACCGGGCAAAAATGCGAGAGCCCTGTTTCCCCCGGTTCCTGTCCGCTGTCCCACCCTCCTTTGAAGAAAAAGACCCGCTTAATAGTACGGGCACAGGCCAAAAGGAGGGAGGAGAAGAGGACTGAAGCGGAATATTTTATGGGCGCGGCCCATGCACCCTTAGCCTCCCTTTTATTTTTCCGGGCGGTGAAAGTTAGCCAAATAGCGTGTTGTGAAAAATCGCCCCCGAACAGAACAGGGGGAGAAAGGAGGAGGAGGAGGAGGAGGAGGGAGGGAGGCCCCGCGGGGGAAACGGAACACATGATGCCCCGACGCCCGATCCCGGAAAGGGGAAGGGTTTCATGGAAAGCGCAAAAAGTTTACAATCTTGTTGTTCCAAATAAGCAACCTGAAAATTCTCTGTTGTCGAAACGGTCTACAGACACTTTAACGCATTCCAACACTGCATGAAACCGATTACTTATGGGCAGGATTAGGTCTCGGTCTGCCCCTTCCCAGCGAGGATAATCATAATTTCGGGAGAGCCGCTTCGGACGGCAGACATCTGTGCGCCGGGAAGAAAAAGGAAATAAGGAGAGTTGAGTTCGCTTATCTCGTTATCTGCGCGAGAGGTGAGGAAGGAGAGAGAGAGAGAGAGAACAATGGTTCATTTCGAGGAGAAAAGGGGGGGGACAATACAATGGGAAGAGCTAGACGGGGGAGGAGGGCCCAAGGCATACAGTAATGCGTACTGCTGTACAACGAACGAACGCAATTCGCCTGGAAAAAGGGACTTTTTCTGGGAAATGAAGTTGTGTTCTTTTTTTTCCGCGTCCTTCGCGCGTATTGTGATTGTTCTTGCGCGGCCGATCGGATCCACTTGTTAGTGAGCAAGTGGGAGGGTGATAATTTCAAAGATTTTTTCTGACTTTTCAAATAAAAAACTAATAACGGTTTTTCTATGTTTCTATTTGCAGTCACAACTACCCTCCGCACCAGGAGGTTAGTCAACAGGAGCAGCAGCAGCAGCAGCTCTACTCTCCCCAGCAGCAGCAGCAGCAGTTTTACCAGCATCCCCAGCACTTCCACCACAATGCCGCCTACCAGCAGCAACAGCAGCAACCTCCTCTGACCCCAGGTCGCCGGCGGCCAGCGCCGCCGCCGGGAAGAACTCCTCAGATGCAGCAGCAGCAGCAGCAACCCTTCCTGTACCCTCCCAGCGTCCCCAGCAGCAACAGCAGCTCCATGCAAAGGGGAGCCACATTTGCAGACTTTGGAGGAGGAGGGATTCTGCTCAGCCCAAATTCTAATACACGGTAAAGAAAAAAAATCGCATTCAAGGCTTTTGAGCAATTTCTCGGTACATGGATGGTTAATCTATCAAATTTGTCTAGGCTCGCGGGCCCACGTGATTACAGGCAATTTCAATATCGTTTTCTCAAAATTTATTCCTTCCGCCGCCGCCGCCAAAGAGAGAAAATATGCAATTTCGCCCTTTTCCCTTTTCTCCGCTTGTAGCAGCGTGTGGGAAGTGATTGTTTGCCAATATTTCAAACTTTGAGAAATACCTTTTTTTCGCATGCGGGATCATGTCCATCCCCCAGAGTTTTTTTATCACGGAAGCAATTTCCCAACTTTTTTTTTGCTAGAGGGGGATTTATGGCTAATTAAACGTCCTCCTCCGCGTGAGCTATCCGGGGGAAAAGCCTTTAAATTTTTATGGGAAACGCACGCACGGACAAACTGTGACGGAAGGAAACACATACTTTTCCGAAAAAATGCATTGCGTGCGTCAAGAGAGGGACGGCGGCTCGCAAAAATAGATTTGGCAAAAATCGCGTGACATGTTCGTTTTTTCGCATGTGGGAGCACCAAGGTCTTGTTTTGATTTTTTGCATATTTTCGACAAAGTGCCTGGATAATAAAGGAAAGAAGGTATAGTCAAATAGATAACCTACTTTTTCGGCTGAATTTCCCAACTCCTTGTCTAGTCGCCCAGTATCACGAATCTGACATACCAATTAAAACGTCCCCGCTGCAAAAATCCCCTTTACATTCATCGGTAAAAGCGGCCTAACAACCTCATACAGTACGTAGTATAGCAGCAAACGTGGCATTGTGCAACATCTAATTTCGCGAAATAAAAATCTCGCCGCATCACGCCATTTGGCGTATAGAACGTGCACACATGGTCGTTTTTTATATCTCCTTCTTCTTCTTCGCGGCAGCAGCGGTTGTGATATTTTTGTCTTGCCCTGGAGCAATCAATTTACCCGCGGAAAATTGAAACCGAACCCGCCGCCGGATTCGAAGGAAGAAAAACAAAAACATGCTGCTTGTGGAAGAAAAGGGAAAGAAACCTGGCTGCCCAAAAAGCACCGGACATCCTTACATTGCCCAAAAAAGGTTTTCACTCTTTTCTTCTTCTTTTTCGCAAGTAAAAAGAAAAGAGTCACCCTGTTTTGAGTTTTGAACGTCCTTCCCTCCTCCAGTTCTTGCTGTATCTATCTCTGTATCCCCCCTTTCGCAACACACGCTCTCCTAAAAACCGATCCCTACCTACGTACGCCGTTTCGAAAAAAAAATAAACCGTGCACAAGCGCGTATTTCCCGTATGGGAAAAAAAGACGAAAAAGGGCCCTTCCTTCCTTGCTTCCTTCCGGTGGCGGCGGCGGCGGCAGCAGGCCGTAAAATCGCGACTGAAAAAGGGGGAGGCCCTTCTCAGTGCGCTTGCACCACACAGCAATGGAGCGGCGGTGCAGATGTATATTGGAAAAGGCGGTAAAAAAATCCGCGATTTTCTCCCCCTCCCCTGCTTTTCCGCGTCGGAAGTGTCGGGCGAAAATGCGAAGGCGGGTATTTCCTTTCTTTCCTCCCTTCTCCTCCTTCCTCCGCAAATCGGCGAAAGTGGCGGAAGTGCGCGAAAAAAGGGAAAACGGCGAAAATTGCATCTTTTTGGATTTTTTCCTCCACCGCCGACATTAGGAAACTATTTGTCGCTTTCCTTTTCGAGACAACTATCTTTGCCAATGCTTGGTATACCTAGACTACCTAAACTGTACGTATGTTAATTTTCATTCCCTCCACAGGTTGGACCGCAGCGTCTCCCCCTCCGCAGCCGCCGGCGCCCGCCCTGGCAACAGCAGCAACAACAACAGCGGCAACAGCATGAGCCGCAACCGCAGCACCAGCAGCGGCGGCAACAACCGCAGGAGCTCCTCCTCCTCCTCCGCTTCCAACGCCAACAAGTCCCCCACCTCCCCCTCGGCCGCCGCCGCGGCCGCCGCCGCACCAACGCTCACTTTGAAGCGGTCGCCCGCGGCGCCGGTCACCCTGCAGGGTTGGCTGTACAAGCAGGTTGGTGCACACATGATTTCCCCCCGAAATTAAGAGAAAAATGTTTTTTAAATCCTTTCAGGGCTCCGACGGCCTCATGTTGTGGAAGAAGCGATGGTTCGTCCTCTCCGAGTTCTGCCTGTTCTACTACAGGAGTGAGTCCATCACACATTCAAAAAAGTATCGAATTTCTCCTCCGTTTTTTGTGGGGGAGAAGCAGCAGTCAGTGTGTCGTTTTTCGTGCCGACAAAGAAGGATTTTCCCCTTGCTTAATTGCCTCCCAGCGACATGATGAGATGGGATGTTAGAAGAGATTTCGTGCTGAGATTAGCCCGGACAAAAGGAAGGAAGGACTATATCATTCAAGACGGAAGGAAGGAAGCCCTTTGAATTAAAACGGAAGAAGGGGAGGATATAAAATCATGTCAAAAGGGAAAGGGGGAGAAAAAAGACGACGGCCGAGAAAAGAAGCCCCTGGCGTGACTGCGGACACATCCTTGTGACACGAACAGGATATAAAAAAGCTGCAGATTTTTCCCCCATTTGCATAACAAAGCCTTTTTTCTGCAGGCCCCGAGGAGGAGAAGATCCTGGGCTCTGTCCTGCTGCCCTCGTACAAGATCAGCCCCGCCTGCCCGCGTGAGGACGGCGTCCACCGCAAGCACGCCTTCAAGGCCGAGCACCACAACATGAGGACATTCCACTTCGCCGCTGAGACCAAGGAGGACATGACCAGGTGGATGAACGCACTCTCGCTGGCCTCCATACTGCAGCAGCAGGAAGGAGGAAACAAGAGGTAAGGGTTCGATTCCTTTGATCTACAATGAGACGTAACTTGACTCCACTTTTGCGTAGTTGTACAATTGTAGTAGTTGTAGTAATAGGACGACGTTGGTGAGAAAGTATTGCGCTCTTTTCCTTGTCCTAGAATGCTGGGATATGCAAATAATTTGCATAGGGGGAAGTTATCTCTAAGGAAGAAAATGTTTGCGGAAAGTCTGCCTCCCATGTTTTGTCAAGGATGTAAAGCGAATTCTTTTCCTTCTTTCAGCTTTGAGTCTTCCCCGACGAGGCTACTGAACAACAACAGCGGCTATCCTCTGCAGCAACAGCAGCAGCAGCAGCATCCTCCCCCGGTGATCCACAACCACCCCCCGGCGGTGCACCAAATGCACTCCCCCAACGGCAACGCCTATCTATACCAACCTCCGTCGCAGCAACAGCAACAACAACAGATGACGCCGCAGTCTCCCGAACCATTGGCCGGTGGAAGGTGAGAGACAAATTAAGGGAGAATTTAATTTGCGAGGAAAATTGTTCACGAAATGTTTTCTGCTTCAGACAACCGCTCTACGCGAACGCTCCCCCCAAGCCCAAGCGAATGAACAACGCTGGGAGCCCGGGGAGCAGGGAGGGGTCGCCCGACAGGTCCAGGCCAGAGGTCGACGGAGGGACGGCGGCCAACGCCAGCTACTACCAGCAGCAGGTCTTCCAGCACCAGCAGCAGCAGCAGATGCAGCAACAGTTGCACCCAGGCCCCACAAGTGGCAGGTCTCGCTCCAGCGACCCGAGCGGTGGAGCAATGATGATGGTTCCGCAGCAGCAGTACCAGTTTCAGCAAGCCACCAGGGTTCAGAACCTCCAGCAGTACCAGCAGCAGCAGCAGCCACATCAACAGCATAACCCAAATATGGTTGGGAATTGGCAGTACCAGCAGCAACAGCAGCCTCAGCATGCCGGAAGAGGGAGGCCGCTCCACCCTCAAGGACGCTACAATGGTGGACAGACGCTCAACCAAATTCCTCCCCCCCTGCAGCAGCAGCAGCCAATCCAGCCCAACTATGAAGACGTATATCGACAGCAGCAACCGCAGCAAAGACCGACGCAGCCGCAGCAGCAATACCATCCTCAGCGGAGCCCAGAACGAGTTCCCCCTCCATTCGGGTACCACCCTCAACCGCCGCCGCAGCATAGGAACTACCCTCCACCACCTCCGCCGACGCAGCAGCAGCAGCAATACGTGCCGCAGCAACAGCAAATGCAACCACAACAACAGTATCCCCCTCAGCACCTCCAACACCCAGTACAATCTCCGCAACAACGTTACCACCCCCAGCAGTATCAACATCACCCGCCGTTGCCTCAACAGCAGCAGCCACCCCAGCAATACCAGCAGCAGCAACAACAACCACACCACCACACTCCCCGCCCTCTCCAGCAGCAGAAGAGCCGCAGCGTCCCCAGACCCAAGAGCGCAAACTTCCTCGAGACCGAGAGGGTTCCCCCGCCGGCCGCGTCCGTGCCAAACACGTACGGCGTCGACGGAGCAGGCATCGAAGTCCCCAACGAGATGCAGTACAGGCGCAGCAGCAGCTCCGGCAAGAGGCAGCAACAGCAACAACCTCAGAGGCCCAAGTCCAGCATTGACTCCAGGATGATGTCAGAGCAGTACTGGGCAGAGAGACAGCAGGCAGAGCAGATGGCCTTGTACCAGCAGCAGCAGCTCAACAAACAGAGATCACCCTCGCAACAGCAACAGCACCAACAGCACCTGTATCCCCCTGCAAACTTGAGCAACAACGACTCCTCCCAGTTCGACAGCAACGACGAGGTCTCTCAGTACTTCCCCACTCCCACTCCCAGGGCCAAGCCGCAGCAGCAACAGCAGCAGCAGCAGCAGTACCAGAACCTCCCGGAGAACTCTGCAGCCGTCCTGCTGATGCAGCGCCACCAGCAGCACCAGCAGCAGATCCGCCTCGAGACTCAGACCCCAAACCGGCTGGGAATGATGTACGGAGGAGGAGGCGTTGGCGCCCTGTTGGACGACGAGGACGCCGACGGGTCTCCGTCCTCCTTCCGCCGCTCGGCCTCAGCGAGGCTGCACAGGAACAAGAGGAACTACCCTGCAGACCTCATTTTCAACCAGGTAAGAAAGAATCTTTTTTTGTAGACAAATATAATATCTAAACTCCCCCTTAATTACAGAGCGGCGTCGGCGGCGTCTCCGATGACGACCCTCGTAAGAAGGAGCAGCGCGAAGAGTCTATGCGACGCCTCCTTGAGTGGAAGCAGAGGATGCTGCAGAGTCCCCTCACCAGGAAGTCTTCGAGGAACGCCTCGAGGACGCAGACTCCGACGAACTCGAACTCGCCGGTGCCGTCGCTCCTGTTCCAGCAGCAGCAGCAGCACCAACAACACCATGGGGAGAACAACTTCAGACAGAGAGTGCTGGAGGAGCTGGAGAGACAGGTAATTCGATCGCGATTCCCATTTCATTGGTTTTTTTTTTTGCAAATCCAGTGCTCCTCTCCCCCAGGATGTGCGGACCCAGTCCACTCCGAGCGAGCAGCGGCGCAGCTCCCACCCGTCTTCTGGCGTGATGCGCAAGGGCAGCGGCGCCTCCCGCTCCTCACGCAGCCGCTCCTCCCCCAGGATCGCCGCCAACAGACTGCCAAACACCACGTCCTCGTCCGACGAAGGTGAGTCAGCCAAGAAAAGCAATTTCTAGCCATATAATTCGATGTACGCAGTAATTGAATAACAACTTCCATTCGCTGTCAGAAATTTTGACGATTTTTCGTTTCCGTTTCGTCGCTTCGAATCTTTGCTCATAAAATGGATTAACGCGGCGCTGTTTCATCAGTTGTGGTATTCGAGGAATTTGTGTGTACCTTACCTGTGAGCGCTATAGAGTCGTAGAGGCATAAAATACTTCCAAGCTGTCTCTATTTTCATAATGAAGTGTTTCTCAGTGGTGGAATACAGTGAAATAAGTCCGATCGCCTAATTGAAGGAAGAAGATAATGGTGTGTCCGAGCATGGAGGTACGAAATTCTTCAGCCGACTATCAACATCTCTCATGGGGAGGTCTTCCCAAACGCACTCTTCCACTGTCCTGTCACATTTTCACACACCTTTCCACCATAAGCTCTCGGGTTTCCTTCACTTTTCCTGTCCACCAAAGACCACGAAATTGCACAAAATTCACAAGAGCACCTCTCTCTCTCCCCTTTCCTATCCACCCGACGCGCCACAGAGACGAGCAACAACAACAGCAGCAACATCTCTGGCGACCACAACAGCAGCGGCACCGGGGTCTCTGCCGCAAACGCCACAGGTCCCAAGACGAGGCCGAAACCTAGGTCGAAATCAACCTCGCAGATCCCAAGACTGCAGCAGCGAAGCAATAACAACAGCAGCAACAGCAGCAACAGGAGCAGCCCCAGAAAGAGAGGCGATCCCGGGGACGACCGCCCAGAGTACATCAACCTCTCGTCGGCCGCCGCCGCCACCGCCTCCTGGAGGAGGAGGACGATCGGCCCCGACGCCAGGTACGACGGGGAGGACTTCGGCCAGCGGGATGACGGGGGGCGGGACCCGGCCTTCAACCGGCAGTACGGCCAGCTCCTGGACCTCAAGTACAGGGAGGAGGCCAAGCGATCCATGCCGTCCGCAGCAGCAACCCCAACTGGAAAGACTTCCAGATCCACTTCTATCCCCGTGCAGAGCAGGATCGCCCGCCTGCAGCAGAGGGAGAGGAGGAACACTTTGGGCGCCACCTCCACCTCCGTGAAGAAGGAACAGCCGTGCGTGGACGTGGGCACTCAGTCGCCCAACAAGCGTTCACCTAACAAAAAGCAATCTCCCTCTCCAGGAGGGAGGAGGAGCCTGAAGGAGGAGGGGAGATCGGTGACGTGGCACGCGGACAAGTTCAGGGATGCCTTCGAGGTGATGGCAAAGCGGAAGGGGCAGGAGGTCCTCCTGACGGTGGACGGCGGAGCGGAGGGCGGGGGAGGGGAAGGAGAAGCCGTCGCCGCCTCCTCGCCGCGGCGGAGGCAGCCGGACAACAAGGAGGAGTGGTCGCCAGTGAAGGCGCTGAACGAGGTGAGGAGGGCCAAGGAGGCGCCGCCCAAGAACCTGGTGCAGGAGAGGCTGAGGTCGTTCGAGAAAGAGGAGGAGGAGGACGACATGAGGAAGAAGAAAATGTCCACCCAGTCTGGCGCCAGCGACGACGCCTTCAGCATGGGAGACATTGAGGATGCTCTGGAGGAGGACGACGTCTTTTTGGTGGTGAAAGAGGACGGGGGAGAGGAGGAGGGATCGGAGGTGAAGAAGGACACAAGGGAACTGATCAGGAAGCAGAGGAAGAAGAGGGAGGAGTTTTTCCAAGAGAAGGAGAAGGCAACCACCACTACAAATACTACAGACGAGGAGGATGGCTCTTCCAAGGAACAGGCTACGTCCTCCAAGGAGAGGAAGAGGTCGGTGAAGGAGCTTCTGTCCGACTTCGAGAAGAAGAGCAAGGAGGTCCACGACGAGGAGCAGCGCAAGGCTAGCCTTGGCATGATCGGGGAGGACGGGGAGGATCTCTCCGGCAGCAGGAGGAGGGTCTTTAGCGACACGGAGACCATGAACTACGGCGAGACTTCCTCCTCCAGCGACGACGTCGACCTGGATGGACCGCCCAGGGAGTCCCTCGCCAGGGAAGACTCCTGCTCCACCATGATCGTCAACGAGAACGGGTCTGGAGACGAGGCTGATGGAAACGGAGTGGACCTGGTGCACCTAATCAACGACACCCTGGCGGAGGCCAACAGCAAGAAGAAGAGGGAGGAGGATTCCGCACCGGAGCTTCCTCCGAGGTCCCCCAAGGGGTCCGCCAGCACTGTTAAATCGTACGAGTCCTTCGGCACCACCAAAGTCAAACATCCGGACGACCAATACGTGCTGATGACCCCGCCGCCCGTTGCCCCGAAGACTCCGACCAGGCCTAAGACCCACTCGGACGGACAGTACTTGCACATGACTCCAGCCGCGGCGGCGGCTGATTCTTCAGCCTCCTCCAGCCAACGGTCCTTGTCGGCGGCGGCGACCAAGACACCGTCGGAGATGCTGATACAGGCCGTGGTCCACCACCATGTCAGGACCCCCTCCGAGAACCTGGTGGCGGAGCACCTGCAGAAGGAGACGCTGATGACGAGCAAGATCATGCCAGCTCAGCCGTCGCCAGAAGAAATGTACGTCATAAATCGGGCTGACGGAGGAGGAGCTCTGTTGTTACAACAACAACAACAACAACAACAACAGCAGCAGCAGCAGCAGCAGCAGCAGCAGCAGCAAAGACTCAAACCCATTTTGGCATCGGTTGACAAATCTCCCAAGCGGACCGTCCGCCTCTCAGCTGAGAGCCCCCGCTACTGCGAAATCGACGACTCCGGCACCATTTCCCACTATGAGTACCTATACAAGGCTCGCTCCGCCACCCCGCTGCACTACGAGTCCGTCAACGTGTACCAGGAGATTCCCGAGGAGGCCGCCGCCAGGATGCTGGTCCCCAACGTCGGCGGTGCTGGAGCGGGCAGCAGCAGCCCGGCAAAGCCCATCTCCACCTCCACCTCCGCCACCAACACCCCCACCAAGAAGACCAAGAAAGAGAGACCGGTGCCCCTCGCGGGGGCAGCCGCAGCAGCGAATATGAGACCAATTGAGGGGCTGCCGGACATCATCGGCAACGCTCCCGCCAACAGGGGCGCCAGCTCCTCCGACCCCGACGAGGAGGCGGTGCCGTCGCCGTCGTCCCGGCAGAGCAAGAGCAGCGTGGCTGAGCTGAGCCAGATATCGGGATCCTCCTTCATCCCGGCCTCTTTTTTCCTCAACCAAAACCCTAGGCGGTCGTCCTCGCAGGAGTTTCATCAGCAGCAGCAACAACAACAACTGCTGCAAGACGACAGCAGGAGGGGATCTCAAAGCAGCATCAGCAACCGCGAGCTTCCCCTGACCCCTGCCGAAGTGTTGAGATCGTCAGAGGACGTTTCCGCACCTGGTTCTCCGTTCAGGATCCAGCAACAGTTCCAACAGCAACAGCAACAACAGCCTCACAGCGGCGACGGAAGTTTTAGGGGATCACACTCCTCCCTCGACAGCGGTGCCGGCAGCCGAAGAGGAGGAAAATCCCTCCTCCTCCCCAACATCCAGGAGGCCTCCCAGACCATGGAACGTAGACACCAGCACCAACACTTCCCCATGGACGAGGAGGGGGAGCGCATGGAGGAGATCTCCATCCAATCGGCCTCCTCCAGCTCCCCTTCCAAGAGCAAAGTCCCCTACTACGTCTCCGACATCGTAGGCGGAGGTTCTACTGCGGCCGCCGCCGCCGCGTCCACCGCCGGCGGGACTATGATTGAGTACGAGGAGGACGAAGAGCTGGCGGCTGCCATGACGGGCGAGGGCCCTGGGTTCCGTCGCCGCGACACGATGGAACGAGCTCGGGCCATCGACAGACTGCAGCACAGCATGGCCCACCTCGATGCGGAGACGGAGGAGCACCTCATGAGGTCGCCCATGGCCGTTGCTATGGACACGGACGTAAGAGGAGAGGCGGAGGCAATGCTGGAGAGGATCAGGAGCGCGCAGCAGACGCCGGTGGCGGTGCACTCAGCGGTCGTGCCCAGGGCGAACTCGTTGGACGGGCTCCTGGGGGACAACCCCGGAGGGCCGAGGGACAGTGTGGAGGTGAACCTGGCGCAGCAGCAGCACCTGAGGTTGTCCGGACTGGTGACGCCAACGCTGCCGGCCAGGGGAAGGAACCCTCCCCCACCTCCGTCGGACGTCCCTCCGCTCGACCTCGGCGACTACGACGAGAAGGACGATGAGCTGTGGCGGCAGAGCCTGAGGAGGGCCAGCGCAAGGCAACAGCGGGCGAGGTCCGTCGACCCGTCGGAGGAGCACAGGATACTACAGCAGCAGCAACAGCAACAACATTTCATAAGCCGCTCGCTTGCCCCATCCCGAAATTCCGCCGAGCCACCCTTGCAGCAACAGCAGCAACAGCAACAGCAATCCCACGTGAGCGGCTACGTTTGGGACGCCTCTGAGCAGCGCTTTTACAAGCTCAATGACCCCGGCTCGCCGCCAAACCAGAAAGTGATGGACCCGACTTTTTTAGGCGGAGGCCTCCCCCCCACCCCTGGGAGTTCTGAACAAGACCCCAAGGCCAGCAGCAGGAAGAAGACCAAGAAGAATAGGGCGGGGAGGCCGGACGTTGCGCAGGTCGCAGCCAGAGAAGTTGACGCCTCAGAAGACAGCGCAGCAGAAGCTACTACCTCATTTGATAACTCCCGCCGAGGAGGCGGACGGAAGCAGGAAGATTTTGTCATCGTCGTTCCTCCAACGCCGCCGTCGGCGCTGGAACAAGTTGGAATGGGCGGCGGTAAGATCATACACAATGACGACTTTAGGTGATCCGCAATTTCGCATAAGGACGATAGTATAAAATATACCGTAGATATGAATGGACCTGTTCTTTGTTCACGCGTCTCACTCTATCGCATGCAAAAAAATCTGCGCACTCAAAACACTGTCTGTTTGTACAATATTTCCTAGTCTCAGAACGTTAAAGGGATGCGTGTTTCTTCTTAAAAGTGACGTATAGAATGTTCCTCAACATTTTGTCGGGAATTTAAGTATATCCTACAAAAATATCCTACATTTTGGTGCCTCCTCCGTCATCCCCTTTCTCCCTCTGCGGGCATTCCTCACTAGCGGTGCCCAATGTTTGGTATATAGCTAGCCAGAGTTGGCTCCCCCTTCCTCCTCTTTCCCACAGCTACAGAAGGAGGAGGAGGAAGCCTTCCTCCCACTCCTCCACGGATCATTACGGACGTGGCATGGCGACGAAGGAAAAAGTGAGGAAAGGCCGCTCTCTCACACAGGCACCCATCCTGAGGGAGAATAGGGCCTCTCCTTAGGCCTTCCTACCCCCAATGCACCCGCACAAACCGCCATCCGTGCCAGCAACATAGACTCGGGGAAAACAGGGCCTCCTATTTTAGCATCCGCTTAACGCTCCATAATGTGCTGAGGGGAGCATTAATGGCCGATGGCTTTTCTTCCTTCCAATACTTTTTCTTCGACGAGAAAGATAAAATTGGATAATTTTCTCCATTTTAGTAGGAAGGGGGTATAAATAGCCTGAATTGATTATTGAGAACGGAGCTGCATTAGCATGAAAAGAAGAAGGCAGCACATTTTCTTTCCCGCATCCATATCGGGGTGGAGGAAAGGGGACGAGAAAAGGCAATAATGGTGCGCTTTCATATCCTTCAGTCTTGGTATGCATTCATCATAAAAAAGAACCAGATGAAACTGCACTCTTGGGACGAGGTCCTGTCGTCCATCCTTTTCAGGCACCGGCTGCATCGCCCATTCTTCAACCCTCTCCTTGCGACACTGGACAAAGAACCCTGCACCGTGCATACGCTGGTGTGCGAACCAAAGTTTCCGAGGACGCCGAGAGTCAGATGTTGGAGAAGTAAGAGGCCATGAAGGACGCCCCTCTCCATCCTACTAGTGCCGCATCCTCCTCCATTGAGAGAGTGGACGCGGACGGTCGAAACTGGAGGAGGAGGGGGGGGGGGTGAAAGCAATTTCATCCGTCAAGTCCCTACTTCCTCCTCTTCCTCCTCTTCCTCTTCGTTCGCGGCTCCTCTTCCGTACGAAAGGAGACGCATGGGAGCATGGAGGATGGAAAAGGGGGAGGAGGGCGAAAGCGCACTGGGCGACGGATTAGCCAAACTGCAAGTCCGCACACGGAGCAACTTGCAATTTGGAGTAGAGAAAGCTTACAAGTTGTTGAATCTGTGGCTCGAAGGACGATGTAGTAAGATTGATGGGCGCTGCGATGCCGCTCTCCCCCCCTTATCCAGGCTCCTCCTACGTACTACTGAAGTGTGCTGTGCTTTTCTCGTTTCTGTAACTCGCTTTGTTCTCCCGCTACAACAATGTTATCTTGCCCCTCCTCTCCCTCTCTCCCCGATCTGGCTTTGCCCTATTTCCGTGTCAGTCCTGGGAGGAGCCGTACTGTACAGCAAAGGTCTGGCGGTGTCGTAGGAGGAAGGGGAGATGGCTCCCGATAGTCCCGGAGCACCCCTGTCAATTATGCAGTAGCGCACGAAGGAGGCACACGGACA
>JAAUYB010208694.1_pt1 | contig 14445 bp, 15 predicted proteins | sample 7278071 | NCBI WGS metagenome assembly JAAUYB01 (sample SAMN14350121, study PRJNA611818) | marine sediment metagenome | isolation source: surface marine sediment (1.8m) | place: French Polynesia: Moorea | collected 2018-08
ATTGACATTGTTTTAACTTACCTTTTTTTCATTTTCAGGCTTTCCCATTGCCTGGCGGCGGCCGGCGGGGGCCCGGTGTCGCTCAGAATCGTCCCAAAAGGTAGGACAAGATTTTTTTTCTTCAACAAAACAGTTTTCGTGGGAAACGACGGTGCGTGCAAAAAAAGTTGTCAGAAGCTTAGTAATCGCGCAGCATCAAGGGCCCGCAATTTGTCGGACTTTATTGTGGGAGTTTATTGACAGTACTTTAGTCACTGGACGTAAAAGTGGAAACCGGTGCAAGAACAACACACTGCTGTTTCCCCCCTAAAAAAAGCTACTTTTTCTTTTCTGGAAGTGAATCATTGCCGTAAACGAACTACATTCTCTGCAAGGCAAAGGCCCCCATGTTTCATGGCACAAAATTTACCCAACATATTTGATAAAATTTCATTTCTTTCTAAACTATACAGTACTCAGCTAAAGTTTTTTGTGTAAATCTTTGTTGAATTCTGTCATTTCCATCCTCCGCTGCAAAGTCACCCTCTTCCGCCGCTGCTGTTGTAACTACTACGATGAAACCCGAGCCCTATTTCCAGCTCGATCTCACACACGGGAAACGGAGCGGTGTGCAACTGCACAAAAGCGTGTTAAATTGTCCAAAAAAGAGGGAGGAAAGGATCCTTAAAAAGAGATTCATGGGAGGAAACTATGCGAGATGAGGAGTAGTCGGCGGGGATGTGTTTTTTGGAAAAAGAAGAGTCCAAATTTGGGCAAAAAGATTGTGGAAGAAAAAGAAAGCATTGCATTGCGAACGGAAAAATCTCCTCTGTGTAGATATAATATTTTTTGCCAAAAATATTTTTTCGAAAAAGGGTGCTAGATTGTTGTTTTCCCAGTGAACACGCCCCTTGTGTGCCTAGTACCACTAGGCATTTTTTGTTGTTGTTTCCAAATTTTATTGCCCCTTTTCCGCCCGCCCTCTTTTCCCGTATGTGGCGTGCCTCAATGATGGCTAAATCACGAAAAAGAGGGGGAGGAGGGAAAGAATGAATTCCCAAATTGTGACCAGTCGCTGCCGCTCCCAAAGAACAACTCTTTTATTTTTCGTACGTTTTTCGGTCCAACGGATTCACGAAAGTCGGCAAACCATGACTGCTGCTTGTGGAGAGGGTAAAATCCACCATCGTCTTTTGACTTTTTAAAGAGTGGCAAAAAATGTTGCTACAAATTTAAAAGAGGGCTAAAATGACAAACTGTCCAACAAAAGTCGGCAAATGTCATGTACAGTATGTTTCGTCCTGTCTGCAAGCCCAAACAATTGACCAAAGAAAGACAAAGACGTTGGTGCCAAAATTGCGCCCACCGGAGCCTGATTCCCACATCCTCGACGAAAATCCGTATCTGTATCTGTACTGGCAGAAGTAGTGAGGGAAGACGTGCAGTGGCAAGTATAAAAGAAATTCGAAATATGTTTCTGTTGGAGATTAACATTAAAAAAGGAAACGATGTGATTTTTTTTCCGTTCGGGAAAAAAAGAAGGGAAATCACTCTCAATTTTCAACCAGGGACCACGAACAAGGCTGCTCCATTGTTCATGTGATACGAAACGAAAAACTCGCAACCATGGCTACAGCTGATTCACGCAACTGTGATACTGGAAAATTTGCTCCCCAAATAATGTGCACAAGAATTTCTGAATTCTACGGTCGATGACTCCAATATGTAGAAATGTTTTGCCCAAGAGAAACTTCCTTGGATTTCCGTCGTGGCCTTGGCAGTCGAGTGCATAATCCGATTTCCTTCTCCGTGAATAACAACGAAAATATTGCCCCCGCCCTACTTTTCTCCTCAGCGAAAAGGGGAAATGTGCGTTCATCCTTGATCCGGCCGAAAAGGGCATCCACGCAATTTTCGCATATACTGAAGGCGGAAAAAAAGATTATTTCGTCTCTCGTCTGCTTTGACACATCTCTTCAGACGGAGACGCCCCCGCACGTAACAAAAAAACCCTGAAAATAAGACAAGTTCAGGGGCTTGTTGTTTCCCCTTTTATGTACAGTATACATGCGCGAGGTCGCTGTTTTCCAATGTCAAAAAAATCTTTCCTCGAAAGCTTGCAACAACTTTTACCTCGCGTTCGTACGAATAAGGAAAATCTGACCATTTCCCCCCTTTTCTTTTCCCTTTTCCGTCATGTCCGTGCGTACTTATCTCTTGCCCAATCTCACAAAATCACCCTCCTCCTCCTCTTCCTCACCCCCAAACCAATTTTAAAAGTCGGCTCACGTCTCCACTTTTCCCTTTTCTTTTCCCCCTGGTATATCGCGCAAAAAAAGGGAGAGACAGAGATAAAAACGAGAAAAATCTTCTCCTTTTTCTAATCGCACTGACGCAACCCATAGTTGGAGGGGGGGATGAAAATCTGACTTTTTTTCGATATAGTAAGGAGGAGGGGGAGTGACTGTGCGACTTTTCATTTCCCCCTCTTCCCTCTAAAACGAGAGGAGAGGGAAGAAGAGTCGAGAGATAGTGCAGTATTTATGGAAGATCAAAAGTTGGGCCATTCTTCTGGAAAAGATTTAAATAAAAGAAATTTGACTCCAAGGATGAGACTTTTTTTGAAGATGCTCCTTTTTTAGATATAGAAATAGTGGAAAAGCAAGTGCAAGTTAAAAAAATCGAGTTTGGAAAATCACACGCTGGAGAGCGACATTCTTTTTTTTGAAACAAGACACCCTCATTATTACCTCGGCAGCTGCAAGTGTAGTGTAGTACCAAGATCAGAGCAATGTTCGAAGTTCTGCTCTCTTCCCCTTTCCAAGAAAGGAAAAGAAGGGCGTGGGGATCCGAATTCGTATCAGATCGCCTTTTCCCGGAAAAACTCGGAGTTTTGATTCGGATCGAACGTAATTGACACGTTCATGTATCCCCCCCCCCTCACGCCTCTTCCCTTCCTCGTGGTGGGAGTGAGGGAGAGAGGGCGAAGAGAATATTTCGTTTTGAACTTGCGGGGAAGAGTTTCATGGAGCTAACTCGAAGAGATAAGATGCATAAAAACCGAAATAAAACTGAAGTATTTAAAAGGAACGATTCCGCTCGACGTCATTTCCTTATTTCAATCAAAACGTGTGCCATCTTTTTTTTCTCTGCCTGAAACTATGTTGCCAGGGAAAAGCGCTTTCTTTCCTTTATTCTTACGCCCTCTCCCTTCTCCTCTTCCTCCAAAACCGGGCGGGGAAAATGAAGTGAGGAAAAGAGAAGGAAGGATCAGAGAAACGAAGTCGGAGGAGGGTTCAGTAGGTGCCTCGCGTTCGCTCGAGTCCAATGGAGTGTGCAGTGTGATACCGATATACTTTTCGGGATCCGCCGTGAAGGAATTAAAGTTTTCCAGAGCTGTGAACGTGATTTTTTTTGCGGCAGTAGTGCAACAACGGCTTCCGCGCACAGTTTTGTGGAGGTGATTTTTTCCCTCAATTTCAAAAATAATGGGAGATGATGTGGTGTTTGTGAGCGACGGCGGCGGCGTCGGATGCTGCGACGAGGAGGACAAGAAGTTGCTGGAGGCCCTGGGTGTCGTTGGCGATAGCAAAAGTGATTTCCCTAAAAAGGAGGAGAAAGACAGCAACAACAATACTAAAAATAGCAGCAGCCAAAATAAGAGCAGCAGCAGCAACAATAAGAGCAGCAGCAGCAACAATAAGAGCAACAGCAGCAACAATAAGAGCAACAGCAGCAACAGCAACACCAGCAACAACAACAGTAGCAACGTTTCTTCGGAAGACAACGGCTTCGTGGGCAGCGACGACGACGAGGATACCAAAGAAGGTAGGAAGGTATAGACAGGACATAGTTTCATTTGCCAAAAAAAAACTTGAAAGAGCGAAAGACAGGAGGAGTGAAAACCAAAATATATGACGGTATAGTTCACGGTAGGCTGGCTCTAGCTTGAACTCTCTCTTTTTCGCTTCTCTCTTGTTTTTTTTCAGCAAAAGCGCATTTGTCATCCGTCGACAAAGAAGAAATGAAATTTTTGGGAAACATGCGAAAGACGGTTTTCTCTCACTTTTCTTTTTCTTTTTTGGCGGTCAAATTTTCAATTTCGCCCGGTTTCCCATATCCTGAGATAAGAAAGAACCAGACGGAATGCAGGAAAAGAAAGTTTTTTTCTCTCCAACTTTTCTTCTTGCCAAACAAAAGGGCTTGCTTTCGGCTATTGTCTAAATTCTTGGGGGTGAAATCTTCATCGGCGCGGGTGGGCCCGGCAATGAAGAAAAAAACTTTTCTCTTTTCCATCTTTTATTAGAGCGCGATTCCTGCTCCATTCAAGAAGAAAATTCTGTCACAATGCAATTTCCTGCAAAAGAGTCTGCACAAAAAAACTCTAAGGAAATTGTTTGGCGCGAAAGAGCAAACTGAACACGCAAAAACTGCACATTTCCAAATTATTCGCATGCACCGACAAGCTCTTTTTGACAAATAATGTAATCAAACATTCAAAAATCATCATCGCGCGTCTTCGTCACCACACATTCAGAGAAAACAATATTTGTACGAAACCGCTGTGCACGACCTTCTCGCATTTGCACCCCTGAACGTTTCGAAATACTTTTTTTGGCGCCCTTACTCAGTTTCCCACTCCCTTTGGTACATTACCTTTTTTTCTCCCGCAGTGCAATAAAAAAGGCTCCTTATTCCGTTTCCCATTTTCCGAGGGATGAAAAATAGAAACCTCAATATCCCCCTTCTCTGCCTCCCCTCCACTTCCGCCATGCAAAGAGAAAAAGAGAAGGAAAGAAAGAAAATTTTCGTTCTTGACTGATGATCTTTTTTGTCGGGGAAATAATGTGCAGTCGAAATAATAATGGTATTTTTTCCAAGTGCGCGAAATATTTTTGAATTCGAAATTGGGCCCCATAGCGCTCACTCCTCTTCCTTATCCTTATAGAGGGGGCATGCAATAAAAAAGTCCCACAATTTTGGGCGTCACCCACTCCACACTTTGGTTTCCCGTATTCTGACGGAGCGAAAATTGGAAGTGCCATTTTGAGAATGGGCGGAGAGAGAAAAAAGAATCCCAATAAGCACTTAAAGTTAAGGACATGGGCGTACGGAGAGTTGCAACATTTTCTAGAAATGCCCGGGGAAAATATAATTTTCATGGAGAGCGCTTTCCTTGGTTTCCCACGCCTTTAATTACTTTTTCGGAGAAATAAAACCTGGTCATCTGCTCCCATTCGTTGGAATCTCTTGATGTTGGTAGTAGTGTATATCACGACACTTTTCCTTCAGCTGATGTTTTGCAGTCGGAAATTCAGACCTTGCTTGTGGGAATTCGTGGGATGCTTGGGATAATGGAATTTCGTGTAATTGCCGCGCGGGCGGAAGAGAGCGTAAATCATGGAAAAATTACAGTGTGTCCTTCGAAGGGGAAAACCAATGGAAAACTTAGCAAAAAGGCGGGGAAATGGATCACCCTATGAGTTCCCGATCCTAGTTACCCCTGAAGCAATAATCTCTGGAAGGATGCGAAAGCGTTTTCCTCCTCCCCCTCCCCCTCCGAATCCTTGCCTGCGACTTTGTATCCTCCCTCCTTCATCCGTAATTCCGCGTCCGCGTCCATTACTTTCCCATATTTTTTTTGCAGTCGATCGACCGATCGTGGGCAAATAAAGGCTCCTCCGTACGTTGCGAAACCGAAAAGAAATTGCTGCTCTCCTCCAAAAAAAATTCCCACATTTTTTAAAACGAGAGTTGATCGATGCTCCTTTCTTTCTCTCCGTTTTTCGTGGTGCGAATTTGACAAACCCAGCTCGCGGTTTTTTTGTCTCTTTGCGGCGAAGAATGTGAATTGTGAATTTTTGGAAAAAGGAATTTCACTTCTTTTTGCGTAATTCCCCTTCACACAAAAGTGGTTTTATTTCTCCAGAAAATATTTAATGTCCCCTCCATCCAGGAAATGCGCTCGAAAAAAAAAAACTCGACCCAGTTCCAAGATCTGACGCTCCCTCACAGTTTTGCGTGCGTTAAATTCGAAATGGGAGGAGGAGGAGGAGGGGTGAAACCGCAAAGCAACAGGCAAAAAATATTTGCGTGTCTCTTCCCTTTCACTCCAGTGAGGACGGGGGACCCAATTTCCCATCCAGTTTCGCGAGAAAAAAATTGTTGAAAAACACTTTTTCAAATAAATTTATCTACAGAACATGTAGCAACCATATAAAGCACTACATAAAAAAAATTGATACAAGCGTCTCGTCGCGAATGCAAAATTCGAAAAAGCTTTTTCATTTGCCGGGCCGGGAACGTTTAGCAAGTGCAAGCTTTCCAGCTCTTATTGACGTGAGCGCCTTATCTTTGATTGAGAGCTCTGTCTCGACTGAGGAAATCATGGAAGGGCGCTTCATTTGCGGGAGGCATTGTGCTTCTGCATGCAGTCATGTCTCAGCCTCAGAGCGACGATCCCTACGAGATCTTGGGCCTGGCACGGACCGCCACCCAGGCGGAGATCAGGGCCGCCTTCAGGAGGCTGGCCCTCAGGCACCACCCGGACAGGAACTCCTCCGGCAACGAGGAGAGGTTCCTGGAGGTCTCCGAGGCCCACGCCGTCCTCTCCGACCCGGCGAGGAGGCGCCGCCGCGACCTCCGAGGTGGGGAGCGTCCTCCCGTCGAGGAGCAGCCGTACGCGGTGGACGTGGCCGGGCTGGGCTGGGGGTACAGGCTGGTGGGGGCCCTGGTGTCCGGGGCGGGGGTGCGCGTGGAGACGGAGGTGGCGCCGGACGTCCTCGCCAAAGCGCGCGAGGCAGCGGCGGGATTGACCTTGGAGGTATTTCTCACCTATTAAGGTTTCTGGACAACGGACCAACATGTGTTTCGTCCCTTGCGGTGTACTAGAGTACAACGGTGAGGAACATCTCCTGGGGCGAGAGACTGACCGGGAGCGTCGGCCGCCAAACCGCCCACTTCTACCGCCTCACTGTGACGGAGGAAGACCTCAAGAAGGGAGTCATCATCTCCTGCTCCTGCGACCGGGGCGACCGCTTCAAGCTGCTCTTCTTCGACGGCCTCGGGGACGTGTCCATGGTGGAGGAGAGTCAACGGAGTCACGGCGGCTCCTCCGAGGCCGCCGTCTTTGCGGTGCCCTTCGAGAGGCACAGGATGGGCCACCAGTCCCAAGTGGTTTCTCACAGAAAGAGGGACAGGGACGGCCTGCCCAAGATTTTCAGCCTTTTCGACTCTTTCGAGGTGGACTCCAGCAGCCTCCTACCAGGCAGCCATGTGTTCTGCGTCTACGGGGACAACTGGTTCAAGGAGACGAGGTACAGCCTGCGCTGCCTGGTGGCAGCAGCATACCCAGCAACATCCGGATGCGTGGAAAAAATAAAGGAGGCCGAGCAAGAGTTGGCCTCCTTGAAGGAGGAAGTGAACAGCTTTCAGGTACCCTTCTTGCGGGAATGATTGGCAGTTGACACTCTGGGGAAAAACATTTATCTTTTGCAACTTTCTTCAAACATTAGGGCGAAATTTGCCAGTTGAAGATGGACGAGACGAAAGAGCAGCAGTTTGAGGAGGCCTGCAGGAGGTTTGAGGGCAAGTACGCGAGGGCGGCAGAGCTGATGGAGCGGAGGAAGGCCGCCTACGAAGAATACATCCAACAGTCTGCTTCTAAATATGATTTTTAGAAAGATGCAGTAAATGTTGTGTATTTCCGACACTCGCCGTCAGGAACCAACCTGGTATTCCCCCATGAAAAAAAAGTGCTCTGATTATTTCCTTCAAAATATCACGGCTAATTTTCTCCGGGCAACATCTATTTTGACTTGACATACTCGATCTCTCTGTGTCCTAACTGTGCTAACGCCACGGGAGATTTTTTTCCATGATTACTTTTGGGAACATGATGTAACGCATGTCACTCTGTCAGCAATTGATGGTAAACAATTATGAGCTTGCTTGGCGAGGTTCTACGACACTTCTCAGCACTTAGACTTGTCGGTTCTACAGAGTCGCAAAATTCCAAAGATTGCGTCATCCTGTCAATTGTCAAATTTAATTAATTGCCCCGTCAGCGATCATGTGCAAATTTTGAGAGTTCAGCCAGCTCGCGGTGATAAGAATGGCGGGACGATGAGTGTACAACGGTGCCGCCTCGATCTTGAACACACATGACACAAAAGTGTGGGCATACGCTATGTATGTTATGAAAAAAACGTATGAACGACATTGTACGTACGTACCTTAGTAGGCAAATCTTGAACGATGATTATGTCAGCAAATCAACTATTTAGTGAGCTACTCTTCAAGATGGATTGTCCAGTTGGGACATTTAGCGTAAATTGGCGGTACATTAGCAGGACTCTGCAAGCGTGTTTTTCAGTGCAAAAAAGCCATCACACCTTTCTATTAACGTTTCCGGGGGAGATACTGTTACAGTTTGGCTACTTGTTGACCTCTCCGTGTCCGTTGTATGGTTGGTTCTTGTGCACCGCATATGAAATGCATAAAAAAGTAACAACAATTACTAAGAAATTATTTCTTCCCAAAAACCTGCCGTTTTATTCCTTTTTTGTGCTATTTCTTAAGTGTTTTTTAAATTAAAAACAGTCCTTTTAGGAAATTGGGTGCCTTTCAACTGCTGTGTGTACAAACTACTGTCCGGAAGAATTCGAGTGACAACTGTTCCAGTGCTCATGGGTTTATTTCTTAGGCCGCTCTACGTGCGTATGGCATTCTTCTAAGCCTTGGACGCGACCTTCTCCCCCCGCCTGAGGTTTCCAAAGTCCTTGACCATCTCCCAGATGCCCCACAGCCCCTCGCGGGCGATCTGCCTGGCCACGTCCTCCAGTACGCTCCGCAGCCTGCGTGCAATTGAAGCCATTTAATAAATTTTATATCATGAAGCACTTCACGCTTCAATGCATTTTCTGCAGTGCTTTTGTTTTCGTGGATCTCTGGTCCAAAGCCAAAAAACCTTATTGCCAGCATTGCTTCCTTTGTGAAAAGAATTCACGGGGAGTCCGCAGGATTTTTGTTTGAGGGTGGGAAAAGGGCTTTACTGATGAGTTTGAGGACACTTTTTATAGGCCCATACACTTTGTGCAAAACTCATAGAAGAAAAAATACAATATAAAACCCTATGAATACGTCAATTTTTTAGGTCCCCCCCCGAGTACGGCCCTGAATTATTTGAGAGGTTTTACTTTACCAGTTGACAACTTGATATCTCTTGGCAATTTGGTTATCCATGGCGGGTCTCTCTGTGTCCTGAAGGTTGAGGGAAGACAGCGACTGTGGGATCGGCCCCATCCACTTTTTATCCCCCCCGGCGGCACGGTACAGCTTTACCTCTTATCTTCCTCCTCTTCAAGGCAGGCCTCGCCGCTGTGTTCAAAGTGGTCAGCATCAGCAGTGCAGCAGGGATGGTCGCTGTAAAACAAGAACAAACTTTGTTCATTGACCTGCGGCAGGGTATTGCTAAATAAAACCCAACAGGGTGGCTTAAATACAAGGTGGTTTATCTCCCATTATGATTTCAGAATGAGGTGTGACCCCCCTTCTGCAACAGGGTGGTCAAAAATACAAGGTGGTTCATCTCCCACTATGATTTCAGAATGGGGTGTGACCCCCCCCCTTCTGCAACAGGGTGGTTCAAACAAAAAAAAGTTTATTTTTCCATGATCCTCAACAACAACAACAACATAAACTGGGATCATTGCTTGACCTGTCGGCTACCGCCGCAGGTAAAAAGACACGACCACATTTCACGAAAATTACTTATGTCAATTGAAAATTGAATTATGCGTTGCCCCTTTTGGTGATGGATTTTTGTAAGACCGTGCCAGTTCGCAAATCGATGACCATTAGTGGCATCATTTGAGAAGCCCATACAGTTACTTCCAGCCAAGTAAAGCTTCAATAGATGGGTGCAGGCATTGGCATTTCCGCACACTGCCTCACACAGCTAGAACGCGCACTAAATTATTCGCCACCGCCCCATTCCAAAGTCCAGTTTCCCCCGCCTTGCGATCGACCCCTTTCTCCGCTGATCGGCAACGTGGCCTACGTTACAGCATGATCACGGAATGCGGACACAGGCGTGTATATCAGGGATTAGCACAGCAATTATTTGTGGGCATGTGCAGGGCTCGCTCTCATTCACCCGTACCCCTACTTAAGAACTGCGATCCGGTTCGTGAGTGATTAAGGGCCTGGAGGCATTAATCCCCGTCCAACTTTTCGAGAGGTTAATTACTCAGGGGGAAGGATTTTGAAACGTCTGGTGGAGGGAGGCTGACCACGGAACAATGAACACTTGAGGGGTGAATGGTCAAAAATTGATCGAATTCTTGAAAAAAGTCAGCAATATCAAAAAGCACCTCACCCCTTCACATGCCTCTATCCTAGCACAGACGGGGCATCATTTGTGTCACGTGCAGAATTCAACCAACAGAGAGCGTGACCCCGAGATTGATTTGAAATTGCAACAAAAAGCGAAAAAATGTTTGAATAGTAGTTAACGGCTCTGAGTAAGCACATAGCTTATAGGCACCATTGAGAATTGAGAGATCGGTATGTTTTTTTGCTGGCGGGACAATGCAGCTACTGCAGGAATATCTTTTGCACCACACATAGCCAGTTAAATAACAATCGGCCTGAAAAATTGTATTCCATCGCAGGAGACAACAATTCTATCATGTCAATTTTGAATTGGACCAGATTGTTTGGGCTGAGCCTGTTTGGTGGCTTCAAGTATCAACAACAAGGGAGGTTAGTATCATTTGTTGTTATTAACTGTTCAGTTTTTATTAAAAAAGTAGTGAACACACTGGTTAAATAATTGGCGAGGGAGAGTGGGCGAGCATTGCCATGATCACATAGCATCAGCTAAGTGAGGGAGACATGGTAATTCAACTGGTACAGTCTTAAAAAAAAAGCGAAAGAAAACATTGGAATGTTTCGATGCCCCAATGAGACGAGGTTTGAATCGCCGGGCATATCCAAGGCTTGACCGAATATCGCGTATATTTATCGCTGTCGAATCAAACAATTATTCTTATCCGTGCACGCAGCCGAGTCAAGCCATGATCCTGATGTGGCTGCCCGGCGGGAACCCCATGAAGTCCCTCTCCAGCTTCCAGATCGAGTAGGGGCCCTCGCGGCGGACCAGGCGGGCGACCTGCTTCAGCTCGGAGAGGAGGCTGCGTGGGACGGACGAGACGGGCAATGTGACACGCGCGCGACAGGAATGCCATCCAGGCGTTATTGATTTTTTTTTACCCGCTGTCGACCGTCGTGCTGTCTGCCGCCCTGATCATTGTCGGTGGTTTTCGTCCTCGGCTGGATATTGTAGTAGTAATAGTAGTACGTAGCGTTGCTCTGCCGTGCGCGTTCACTTCCAGCGCAAAAGTAGGTCTGAAGGAAAGGGGTGATTCGGGCGGCCCGTTTCGTGCGCCCCTTTTGCCCCCCTTATCTTCGTACTCAGCCGACAGTTCACGAAGATGTCAATTTGTCAAATGCTCTAATTCAGCAGAATGGTTGTTTTACGGCTTCAAGATTACACTAATTGGGCTTAATAAAAAAAGGTTAGATGAAAGGGGAATGAGGCAATCTGTCGCGCTCACAAAATCCCTCGCTCACAAAATCCCTCGCTCGATCTGAAGAATATAAAGAGGTAAGAGGAATGTCAGAAATTGCATTCAGCAAGCCTTGCTTGCAGAACTCGAGCATTCTTTGGACAATGGACATCCTATACATGTACATAGTAGAAATTCTGCTCCACTGAATGGAATGCTCTTTTTGCCTGGTCGTTGGACTGTTGTTGTTTTTCTTAGCCCCGCCCGGCTCTCTATCGATTTTTTTTTCAAACAAGAAAAATAAATTTGCATAGGAATATGTCAATTTGCCTCTGCATCATAAAGGTACAACGTGAGCCAGCTTTATGCGTCAGAAGGCTCCAAGAAGTCGCAGTTGTCGATCTGCCTATGGACGGTGGCGAAGGCCCGTCCGGGCACTTTTAAAAAAGCCTTCCCCTCCAGCGCCGTACATGCCGCCATCTCGTTTAAAGTCCTGGCGAGAAAACAAACGTCCTTCCAATAAATCATGTAAGTGGCCAAACCAGTCTGGGTGGGGTGTGCACGTGCGTAATTCTCATCAAGGCAAGAAACGGACGAAGCGCAATATTTTTTCCGCGGAATTCTTTGGGCTCGGAAACAACTTTTTTCTTGTTTAGAAGAATCGCATACAGTACCTGCCCGCTTTTTCCTGCTTTCGGCTTAAAAATTTCAAACCCTCTAACCAAATTTCGTTTTCCACACGCTAAAAATTCTGGAATTTCCAGTGCCAATGATTTTAAAGTTTTATTTTTTTTTAAAAAAAATAACCCTTCTTAGCCGGCCCTCCTTTGAAAACTACTTCACCTTTTGAACTTCCTAACTGTGTCAAATGATCAAAACCCTGCCAAACCCCGCCACAGACCTATTGAACAGAGTCTTATCATGTTTTTTTATTAAAAAAATACAGAGTTAGCCTAGCTGGAAAGTCGTTTCTTCACGACCACAAACTGCGAATGTGCTTTATGTCTTTAACAAAATCAAAATAAAGGACAAATTCCAAAAAAAAAATTAAAAACGAAAGCAGCGGTATAGCAATTTTTTAGGCTGCGAAGAGGTGTAAGAAAGAGGGTGTGAAGACAAGACAATAAATAAGGCATAATTTCGTAAGTTCCCACACAAAACAAACAGGCTGGAATTATTTTTCGGTTAGTTTATATTATGTACAGTATATCCCCCATCCGTTCTTCACTGTTTTCCCTACTTCTGGTAGCGGCTTTTAATGTTTTGTGGGTTTTTTTTTTCAGGTAAGACCAACAATGTATGGCCAAGTTGCCTACACTTGACGATGGGCTCTGGAGAAGTAGTAGTATTTTTAAGTTTTCCTTTAGACTTTGCATTCACTTCCTCTCAACGAGCACCCAAAAATTTCCAGCCGATACGACTTCAGCTCAGCAGCCCTTGTTTTTCGACAAATCCTCCTCCCCCTTCTTTCCCTTATCTCGTGTATTTTTCCCGGAATATTTTCTTCCGCGCCCGACTTATAAGGGAGAACGAGGGGAGGAAGGAAACGGGGGAAAAGAAGGGTTGGGAAGAAGAAGTAGCAACAGTGCAGTGACCTCCTTCTTATCCAACAACTTCCCCTTCTCCCGTCTTCTTTTCACAAAAGACAAATAGCAAGAAAAAAAGAAGAAACTGCAAGCCGAAAACTTCCCCCTGAATTTTTACTGCCGTTTGCCTTTGTTTCCCTTACATTTTCCTAGAAAAACGATTTTTCCTTTTCTTCTTCTCCTTTTCTGTGTGTGGACAATTGCCCTCAGTCGTCACTTTGGCTACCTTCTTCCTTTTCGCGGATAGATGGAAATCTCCTCCTTCTTTCCTTTACCCCCCCAAAGTTGAAAACGATAGTCGTCGCGAAAGTTGACGTCGTCGAAAACGAAAAAGAAAAGAAAAGAAAAGGAATTGGGCAAGGGAGGGAGGAGGAGGGGAAAGAGGAGGGAGGGGGTTAGTAACGGCCGTTCGTCTATCCGCACACTTCATGACATCTCACATATATAAATTAGGAAAAATGCACATTTTTTTAAAAAAAATACTTTGCGTACTTTGCTAGAAATGTGGCAATGATTTTGTGTGAGGAAATGCAGCAAAGTTTTTTTTAAAAAAAATATTTATATTCTTTCTCTATGCCATATGGGTGACTGAAGTGAGTATGGATGGGGACACACGTCTCGTTCGTTCGGCTTTTCTTCCTCCCGCGGCTGCTGTGTGTAAGAAGCAAAGGGAAAAGGGGGAGGAGGAGGAGGAGGGGGGGGGAGGAGGAGGAGGAGGAGGAGGAGGAGGCGTCATCGCAGCTTCCCCCCTTTCCCCCCTTAAGCCATGAATGAGGAAAGAGCGCCTCCCCGCCTTTTTTTCCCTTCCCTTCTTGGGACATGTGAGACTCTCGGTAGTCGTGGCGGGGAGACCAAGGTGTGCGCGGTGTGTCAGGCCGGGGGAAATTGATAAATTATATAGTTTTGACTTTTGACCCTTATTTGAAGTGAAAATGTGAAAACTTTATCCCAGAAGGCAGCAGGGTCAAAAAGGACTGCCATAAAATAAAGCAGGATCTCTCCTTTTTTTTGCGTGCAAGTTGGGGGGAAAGGGGTGAGTTGAGAGTGAAAGAAGGAAAAGGTGAAACTCACTCGCTTGACCGGTCCCTCTCTCCCTCCCTCCATCCTCCCACATATACACGAGGAAAAGAAAAAAAGTTCTTTTTCTGAATATGTGCCCCAGCGTCGTAAAAAAGTGGGGAAATAACAGGTTGTGCTATTGACTTTCGTCACTCACTGCGTATGTGATGTGGGAGTGGCAGTAGTAGCATTTCCAGATCCATCGGAGGAAACGGCGCCGCCGCTGATGGAGGTATAATTAAGAGCTCTGG
>JAAUYB010032394.1_pt1 | contig 14430 bp, 13 predicted proteins | sample 7278071 | NCBI WGS metagenome assembly JAAUYB01 (sample SAMN14350121, study PRJNA611818) | marine sediment metagenome | isolation source: surface marine sediment (1.8m) | place: French Polynesia: Moorea | collected 2018-08
AATTCTACACCAATACATGTGAGCACATTATTTCAAAAAGTTTTTTGGTGTTGACAGGTATTTTAAAAGCACATTTGCCAAATAATGTGAAGCCCATTCCTTAAAAGCAGTGAACATATATTGTACATATTGCGAAAGTATGCAGTGAGCATATTTCCTTACAAATATTTCAGGCAGAGCATGTTGATCGGCCAAATCGGGCAAGACATATTATGCTTTCAAACCAAAAAATGTGAACACAATATGTCGAATGTGTCACGCTACACAGCTCACAACATAACAACATATTTTTTTTCATTACTACATAGAAATATGCTCACCAATTCTGGTCGGGAAATGCGAAAAAGGAGGGATGGGGATGAGGGAGCCCTCCCGCTGTTCGCTAGGAATCTCCGACCGTAACTCTAAACCCTTCTTCGCCTCCGCCTTTTTCTTTTTGTAGTAGTGTGCGGTGGTGGAGGGAGGGAGAGTTATGCCCCCCATCCCGCCCCGCTGACACTTATGTATGTCGGGCCACGGGGTGCGTACCTATCCACGCCACCGTTTCTCCTTGCTGTATCTACTGTGTACTGTATGTGTTTTTCTCGGCTCTTCTTCCGGTCCGCGCTCTGCGGCGTGATGTCGGGCAAAAATTACTGGATGACGGCGGCGACTTTGCGCAGGTAGGGGTCGCGGAGCAGAGAAAAAATATGAGACAAACAACTACGTATACGCTCTTCTTATATAGTGCCGCTGCGGCCGCAAGAAGACGAGCAAACTGCTATACGTGCGTGCATGTGATGTGTGCACTGCAACACAAAAACCACTTCCTGGTCGGTCGGTCGGTTGTCGGTGCTCATCGACGATGAGAGGACGAGGGGGTCTCATTTCACGGGGTGGAAAGAGAAAAAAGCTCCAGTTTTTTTCGCCGGAACTTATTTGCCCAGAAGTGGCCTAGTGTTCGGGTGAAGCCTCCTTGCAACTCTTCCTGCTCCTCTTCTCCGGAAGATGAGATAAACGACAGAGGCCCTTGTGATGAGAGGGGAGAAAAGGGGGGGGGAGAAAGGGAAAAGAGGGGCCTTCGCAGGAATCATAAGGAAATGTTTGGTCAACTTCTTTAGTTGTTAAGTAGATGACAAAGAGGAAGGAGAGGGAAAGGAAAAGGAAGATGAGGAAGTGACCTTCGTCCGTCCGTCGCTCTCTTCCTTCTTGCATGGCACGGAAGGAACTTCTTGGGGTGCAGCCACAATCGTCGTCCCCAACCAAGCAACCGCCAAAAGAAAAGAGGAGGAGGGGGAGGAGGAGGGGTGGGTGCAATCGTGTAAGGTCTCGAAGGGAAAAAAGAGAGGGTGGATGACTCTGCAAATGTTTCATTTGGGACGGATTCCCCCTTCGCGGGAGGGGGAGAGAGAAAGAGGAGGAAGGAGGAGCGAGAGGTGTTTGAGGAAGTGACGCGGTTACGGAAGAAGAAGAAGAAAAAGGGGATGAGGAGGACGGAGAGAGCGAGGCCGCCGCCTCTACCCAAAAGGCAGGTCCGCGGTTGGATCCGACATCTTTTGTCCCCTGCCCAAAAAGGAAGGGAGGAAGAGGAGGGGTTTCTTTTTTTAATTCTTTCTCACCTGCTGCTGATGCCGGATGCGTTTGGCCAGGACAATTAGAGCCTCCCCCTCCCTCCCTTCCTCCTACCCCTCTTTTCAATGAGTTCCTAATGACGGTACGTGGAATGGGCAAGTGTGGGGAGGAAGAGGAGGAGGAGGAGAAGGCGGTGAGAGAAAGAAGGCGCCGCCGGAACAAAGGTCATAATTGCGAATCCCTCCCGGAAGCGAAAGAAAGAAAGAGGAGGAGAAAAGGAGAGGCATTCAAGTACACTTTTCACCGCCGGCGGAGAAGGGAGGAAATCTCGAGCATTTTTCGGGGGGGAGGGGGGCACTGATGATGACTCTTCCAGAGAAAAAACCGCTCTGGAAACGAATGGGTTTGTCAGCCTGGTGGTGTTGACTCGGGCAGAACTATGATGGGTTCTCGGAAGCGTTTTCCTCTTCCTTCTCCGCTTCCATTCTGTTGCAATGCCCATTATTTATCCCTCCTCCTAAACAATACGGTGGGGCTAGGCACACCTGCATCGCATCGCATCCCAGGAGGGGGAGGAAGGCCCTTGCTATCGCCCGTCGCCATCGCCAATAAACCGTCCGACCCTCCCTCGCCTCTGATGCTCTTGGGCTCCTCCTCCGCCACCTCTAACTCATCATTGCCCGCGGGGGGACCCATCTTTGTCGCGCTCCGTACTCGCAAGAGCGTAACTGCACCGCAATTGCGGAAGGAGGGGGAGACACGCGGAGAAAAACAAAGGGTCTCATCCCATGGTCACGGTCGGCTCAGGAAAAACGGAGGAAGAAGGGAGGTGTATGATGGAGCTCATCCTCTCTCGCAACCGAACCAACACCACACCCTTGTTCATACAAGATTACCATCTCTGGGAAAAGGAGGAAGAAGGGGCGGAGTCGGGTCACGTACTGTGGAATTACTGCGCGCCGTCGTCGTACGCGGGAGATGCGTATTGCGTATAGGTACATACCCAATATGACGGAGGCACGGAAGGCAAGAGGCATACGCATCTCGTTTGAGGCATGGCAAGGAAAGGCACGATGATGCATGCCTTTTCCGAAAAAAACGTCTACATTCTCTGGTTGAGGAAGAGGTGGATATGTACACAGCCAGCCAACCAGCATCATTCAGCGGAGGAAAGAGGGATGACCTCCCTCCTCCCCTCAATCTCATGGCGGGATGGGGGATGGAAGAAGAAAAGGGAGGAAGGAAAGAGGCCTCATAAATGATATCCATCCATCAATTCCCCTTCCTCCTCCCTCTTTGCCCCTCCCCCATCCGTCCGATTCTATCGCTCCTTTCCATCGCCCGTTTCGCCCCGGGGCTCCTCGTTGCCGCCGCCGTGGGGTAGAAGAAGCCGCCCCCTATCCAAGTCACTCCATCTCTTTGCGATGCCTGCAGCGTCGCGAGGAAGAAGGAACCAACGGAAATAATTTCGTCGTTTATACTGATCTTTTTCCTCGGTGGCTATACCGATCTCTTATATCCTAACCCAATATGATTCCCCCAGTTGGATCAGAGATTCCCCTTCATCCTTCTAATTATTAGACGCCCCATTATAAAGAAGGAAGAGTCTAGTAATTCTAGCACATCTCAAAAAATACTATTGTTGTAGAAGACATTTCCTAATATGACAGTCATAACATGAAGTACAGTAATTAAATCACAATGAAAACTGGAGAGTATGCTTTAAATAAAATTTATTTTTTTCTTCCTTACATTTTTCCTTTTTGGGGCTCTGAACCAGTCGGCTTCTTCAAGTCAGATTTTGACGGTCCTGTGGTACTCCCAAGTTCACTGTCGCTTTTGGCCTTGTCATACCCTGTAATTTCATCTGCCGCCTTTTTCAGGCGTTGTGCAGCTTTCTTCGCCTTTTCCTTAGCCTTGTCTTTCAGCTCAATAGTCTTGTCGACAATTCCCTCCGCCGTACCCTCAACTCTTTCCTTGCCATGCTCAACTTTCTCTGAAGCGGCCCTTCCCACGTCCTTGGCAGTGTCTACGACATCTTCCTCCGCGCTTTCCACGGTGTCAACTGCACTTTGAGCGGCATGTTTGGTTTTGTCCTTAGCCTGGTCTTTTAAGTAGCCCGCTCTGTCGGCCACTCCCTCGTACGTATCCTTTGCAGTGTCTTTAACAGCATCCTTAGCGTCAGAAACCTTGTCCGATGTTTTATCAACAGCCTCACCTACGGCGCTGGAAGCTTGGTGTGCCTTTTGATCAACTTTTCTTGCTGCGCTGGACGCGGTCTCCTTTACCGCATCCTTGGCTTCTCCGGCAGTCTCACTTACATTGTGGGCCGCTTGCCCTACTGCTTCTGTCGCTTTGTCTGCAGTTGCTTTGGTACTTTGTCTGGCCTTTTCTTTGGTGTCTAAATTCTTGCTCTTCTCCCCTTGTGACCTAGGCTTGGTCTGCTGCTCTTTCCCCACGGAAGCTGACGGCGACTTTTGCTGACCAGCCTTTCCTTGGGAACCTGTGCTCTGGGAGCTTTTTATCCCCATGGAGCTGGATTTCTGCTGCTCTTGCTTCCCTGTTTGAGACTGTTGTTGTTTCGTACTTGGAGAGCTTTGTTGCTTTTGTTCTGAAGTTCCAGAAAGCTTTTGCTCTTTTCCCTGAGTGGGCTTTTGTTGACTGCTGGTAGATTGGGAAGCTTTGTTCTGAGAACTTTCATTCATTTCTGACCTTGCTTGCTGTTGTTGCTTGCCAGTAGGCGATTGCTGTGTTTTTGCTTGAGAACTCTGTTTCGTTTGTCCTTGCCCTGTGGTAGCCTTTTGTTCGCCCTTTTGAGCAGTAGACTTTTGAGAACTGATATTTGATTGAGAGGCTTTGCCTTGAGAACCTTGAGCACCCATGGAACTTGTTTTGGCTTGCTGTTCCTGTTTGCCAACTGGGGATTTTTTATCCTTTGCTTGAGAGCTCTGCTGTCCTGTTCCTGTTTTTGCTTGGTCCTGCTGTTTGCCCACTGGAGATTTTTCAACCTTTGCTTGAGATTTCTGCTGTCCTGTTCCCGTTGCAGGCTTTTGCTCTTTTCCTTGAGGAGATTTTTGTTTAGTGTTTGACTGAGTATTTTGAGGGCTCTTCGAACCTGGAGAGCTGGTTTTTTGCTGTGTTCCTACTGAAGAAGTTGGACTTTTTGCTTGAGAACTTTGTTGCTTTTGTCCTGGCCCCCCTGCAACCTGTTGCTCCTTTCCCTGAGAACTGGACTTACTTTGACCGATTTGCGGTTGTGAACTCTTCATACTCTGGGAACTGGTTTTCTGCTGACTTTGTTGGCCGAGTGGGTTTTTTTTATTCTTGTCTTGTGAACTCTGAGAACTTGGTTGAGATTGTCCAAGTTTTTCCTGCCCTTGACCCTGTTGCTTCTTTCCTTGAGAAGAAGACATATTTTGCTGAGAACCCAAGTTTTGAGATCCTTGACTAGTCGGAGAACTGGATTTATTTTGCTCTTGATTTCCCAAGGATGATTTTTGGCTTTGGGACTGAGTTCCAGTCTGAGAACTAGACTTTTGCTGCTGCTGATTTTCCAAAGATGATTTTTGGCTTTGGGACTGAGCTCCAGTCTGAGAACTAGACTTTTGCTGCTGCTGATTTCCCACAGAGGATTTTTGCTCTTTTCCCTTAGCAGTGGAAGATTTCTGCTGATCACTTTTGGAGCCTATATTTTGGGAGTTTTTCTTGTCCAGGGAAGTGGGCTTCTGCTCATTTTGCTTTCCCAATGATTGGGACTTCTTGGCTTGAGATTTTTGTTGGTCCTGTTTCCCAAGGGGAGATTTTAGTTGCTCTTTTCCTCCCAACGAGGATGTTTGACCCTTAGATTGAGATTCTTGTTTTTCCTGTCCTTTCGGTTTTTGTTGCCCATCAGTAAGCTTTTTCTCATCTCCTTTAACAGACGAAGATTTGGGCTGACTACCAACAGAACTGGACGTTGGTCCTTGAGAGCCTTTTGCTTCCGAGGCACCGGTTTTCTGTTGCTCTTGTTTGCCCTTCAAAGCCTGTGTTTTCTTATCTTCCTGTCCTTGTGATTTCTGCTGTCCAGCTTGTTTTGTTTGCTGCCCCAGGTCTTGAGGCTTTTGTTGTCCCTGCCCCTTCGGCTTCTGCTGCTCCTGGCTTGTCTCTTTTTTTGTCTGCCCTGTAGACTTATTTGTCTGACCGGCGCTGGATTGAGTTTTACTAGAGGAGGGCATTGTCGCAGTGGAAGCACCGTCAGCACTTTGCTTGCTGTCATCTTTGGAGCTGGGCTGTTTTTTCGCCGAAGAAGCGCTTTCAGCACTTTGCTTGCTGTCATCCTTGGAGCTGGGCGGTTTTGTCGCAGTGGGCGAGTCCTTTTCTTTAGCAGAATCAGGTTTTTTCTGAGTACCACTGGCCTGTGATGAAGAGGAAGCGGGCTTTGAAGATTTCTCCTGCGAGCTCCCTGTAGAAGGAGAACTCTGTGATTGGTGCCCTGGCTTGGATTGCGATCCGCTGGATTGCTTAGTGGCGCTGGAGGAGGAAGAACTCGGACCGGTTGAGGAAGACTTGCTACTCTCTTGTTTGGCGGCGCTGGAGGAAGAACTCGGAGCATTTGCCTGAGACTTGCTACTCTCTTGTTTGGCGGCGCTGGTGGAGCTCGCACCTGCCGGAGACTTGCTGTCGCCCTTTGCCTGATTGGGACCGGACTTGCCGCCTGCTTGCGCCTGCTGGCCCGGCTGGACTTTGGAACTTGAAGGGCTCTGAGTCGAGCTGGCACCACCGGAAGCGGGCTTCTTCTTGTCCTTGGCAGTCCCGATTTCCTCGGAGAGTGGAGTCTTCTGCACGCTCTTGTCCTTGCCAGGAGCTCCTTTCGAAGCGTCTTGGTCGACCGTCTCCTTGACCTTGTCCGCCAGCTCCTTAACTTTGTTCTTGATCTTCTCGAAGGCCGACGAGTCCTGCTTCGCCTCCTGCAGCAGCAGCCCGCTCCTTAGGTGGTTCTGGACAAGAGCGATCCTCGGGAAGAGCCTGGCTCGGTTGGCGCCGAGCTGCCACTCGCCGACTATCCTCAGGAATTTGAGTCGAGGTCCGCTCTTTGACAAGGCGAAGCGCCCTCCATTGGTCCTTGCTTGGGAGACGAGGAACCTCGCTGAAGATATAATACTGTTAATTTTCGTGAGAGTTGGCAGCACCGCAACTGGAATCGGCGTCATTTTTTCGTCAGCGATTTGCACACAACTAACTTTACTTAAAACGGAGAACAAAATAATACAATCGTCAAATTCAAATTCAAAATTCAAAATTCAAAATTTGAATTTGAATTTGAATTAACTTCTATGCACTACGCATGTTTTTTTAATGGGAAAACGTAGTGAAAACGAAATGCATAAAAAGAAAAGAAAGAACAAATCGTTTATACAATGTAAAAAAGGCTGCATTGACAGGTATGGGCGCGGGTAGGAAACACAAAGACTAGAATACTAGCTAGTATAAATACATCAACGCCCAGTACTTTGAATTTTCTTGTAGCACTACAAGAAAAGCTAGTAGCTATTTTCAAGTCACGTTTTCGTTTCGCTGCATTAAAATTTTCTTGTTTCCTTCAAAACCTCTACTCTATGATTCTGCCGTAAACATGGCGGGCATCACCTGTAAAGTATTTGTCTCTGGACTTGGACACCACCGAGCACCGACGAGGACGGAATCGGAATTCGGCGCTCATTTCTAGGGCCGCGTCCCATTTCGATTTCGTATCGAAAATTTCAATTACGGAAAGAACCGAGCGTCCGCCTCGAAACCTTTTTATCGTCCAGAGTCTTTCTTTCACCTCTTTGTGCTACTATATTTTTGTCAAACCTTGTTGTTCTGTGGACACTGTCATGGAGTATTGGGAGTTTTGACCTCAGCCCTCTGACTTTTCGCGCAAACTTTCGATGCACCCAGGCCTGGCAAACACGGAACGGGAGTTGTGTATTTCCCGATACTCGATCGCTTGCGCATTTCGGACTTTTGTTTGATCCCTTGTTACGCCCTTCTTCTTCTGCGTTAGCGACCCTGTGCTACGAACCTCCATGCGGCGGGTGTGAGACCAAAACGGCGGCTTGGATTTGCGCCAGGGCATCAAAGCTCCGGGAATAAGCCAGTTTGTGTGTCCAACATTCCAAGTGATGATGATGTGGGCAAATGTTATTCCAGACCTGAGTCAGCGAGAAATGTGTGTTTTATTCATTTTGATTCCAAGGGTTTTTTCGATTTGCTTGCTAGGGAAGAAGGGGAAAAAATTCCTAGTACCGGTATTCCTTCGGTGTGTGAATATGTTGCACCGGACAAAGTAGCGGTCCTCCACCCGCCGCCCTCAGTTCTGTGTGCGTCTACGCCGCAGGAAAGTGATACACGAGGAAGTAAAGGCATGTCGACTTAACTGCGATTCCCGAAAGAGAGATAGAGAAGAGTCGGATCTTCTTCTGTTTCCCGATCCGGGCTCTGGAGTCAGTTCAGCAAGTGCTTCCCTCTCCTTCCTCCCCTCTTCCTCCCACTTTTGGAGCAAAGGATTCGACGATTTTGTGTACGAAAAGGTGGCTTTGGAAGAGGAGCCCCACAGGGACGCCGTTGATTTTCGCGCCTCAAATTCTGTCCCCCATCTTGAGGGGTTCCCCTGCACCAAGGACAGTTTGTTGTTCTAGTGCTTATAGTGGGGGTGGGGAGGAGGGAGGAGAGAAACGTTGTTTCGCGGGGGAGGAGGAGGTTCCTCCAACATTTGCTCTGCTGGGGTGGTTGCTCTCTCACTGCACTGTGGGAGGGTAGTACATGGGCACACGGAAAAAGAATTCCCATGCACACCCAAAAAAGAGAGGAGGGGAATGGGCAAACACGGAGGAGGAGGAGGAGGGAGTGTTTATTTCTTCAGGGAAACGAAAGAAGAAAGAGGCCCTTCTCTCACTCAATTCCATTCCATTCTCGCTCTACCTCGCTCTGCAACTTTTTTGCAACTTTTCTCTCCCCGCTCTCCCCCTCGTCCTCCAACGAACCATTGGCGACCGAGGTCTAATCAAACGCCGACGGCAAATTCGCGTATATTTTTTGCGGAAATTGGATGGGTTTCCTTGTTGACGGACGGGGGGAATGAGGTGCCCATTGTGTTGCGCCGATGGCTCGTGCCCGAAAAGGGTGTCCTAATGGGCTGCGACGTCTGCGTTTGAAGACCAGCTCTTGGTTTATACTGTACGCAAGGGTGAAGAATGGGTGCTAATAAGTCAGATTTTTTGACGCGGAACGGAAGGAAGGATGCCCCGTCAATTTTTCTTGGCCCTCCAGGCATCCCCCTTCCATCCTTTAGTCTATCCATCCGTACTTTTTTCCCCTACTCAAATTAACGCCCCTCTCCCTCCCTTAATCCTTCCTTTTTCCTTCGGGCGTCGTCTTCCATTTTCGCCCCATGACTTCCTTGATGACCGCGGGCGCAAGATTCGCAACGGGCGCTTCCGGTGAAGGGACAAGATGCACAATACGTAGCTTTGAAGGAAAAGGAATCAGTTCAAAAGAGTCTCTTTTCCGGATTATAATTTTGTCGCTCCTTTCATGGCATAAGACACAGTACAAAGTGAGGAGAGAGGCAAGGATACCCATCCAATCAGTCATCATCGCTTCCTATATACATACTCTCGGTGGGATTGGTTCCGCCCAAAAAAGTTTTTTTTCGGAAAGGAAGAGAGGAGGAAACAATCGGGCAGGCGTGCGTGGCGACTTTTTTGGGCGGTGGCGGAGGTACCGTAAGTGAGCAGCGGTGTATGTACCCACTGCAGTAATGGGCGACCAAAAAAATTCAAATTCCTGGAATGGGCAGGAGGAGGAGGGGGAGGAGGCACGCTCAATCCATGCAAGTGTGGGAGGAGGATGCAGATTTGAGGGATAAAATGAGAAGGAAGATAGAGGTATTCTGATAAAGGTTTTTGGGTACCCCAAACACCTCCATTATTTTTCTTCGTCCTTTTGCGCGCTCATACATACACAGCGGCTAAAAATACATCTTCTTTTCTTGCTTGATAAACGATTCTTGGCTTTGACAGGTGGATTTAGCCAGGCGCGACATTTGACAACCCCGGTCTAATCTACGAAGCAGACAAGTCTGCTCCTCCAAAGGAATGGGGAATGCCGTTCCCAAAACAGAGACAGCAAAGCAGACACCCCAATAAAGCCTCTGCAACCTATCTGCATAATAAGCCTTTGATAAACGGGTCTACAGTGCCACAGACTGTCCCACGCAGCCACTTTTCTTAAACCCCTTCCTCCTCCTCCTCCTCCTCGAGACAATGCACCGTAAGGACTGTTGCACGCATATTTTCCTCCTCCTTCTCCTCACGAAGGCCCATTTGTACTTGTCCGCTGGGGTGACAAACAAATAAACTGCCTTTGGGGCGGGGGAGGAGGAGGAAGGAGGAAGAAAGGGTGATGGGTGTGTGCGACCCAGTACGTAAAGAGGAAAATCGCCAATCCAAACTCTAGAAAAGGCGCTTCGGTTACATTTTTTTCAGAATTCAGTGTTGTCGCAAAATTTGCGAGGAATTTTGCATGGTGAAAGTTACGTTTCCTTTTTGGCCCATGTTCATTTCGCTCTTTACTCCTCCTCTGCAAGGGTCACTAGGGGGTACGGACAGACAGGCAAAATTTTGCGAGCGAACTCAAAGAGACCACGTCTATGCATATTTATGCTTTCTTTGTACCATCTTGTACCATGTACCAGGAAGCGATCACTTTTTTGAATATGTTGTTGGCAAAAAGTGTACGGTATGGATGATGCCATAAGCACGAGCGTCGAATAAAAAATGACGGTCGTTGCATCGGTCTTTGATATCTGAATGCACACCATGTATAGAGAAAAGCGCATTTTCCGACCGACCGATCGTGTCAAAGCCCCGTTCCAGGGGGATTTGAATTGTGTGCCGGGGATATGTCTTCCCCTTTTTAACGGGGAATCACGTGATGATGCTGTCCATGTCCAGCCAACATGCAAAAGCGATCATTTCCGCCTCTCCTTTTTTTCTACTCACCGATGACTGTGCATTACAGGATTCCCCATCCAGAAATAAAGAAAAGGGAAAAAAGAAACGTTAATCCTCGGAAGGAGCCTCTTCTCTGCCGCGAGGCAAATCCCATTTTTGCTTCCAAGTGACGCGCGTCATCGCCGCGGCCAAGAGATGAGCAGCACTTATGATATACGCGCATTGTTAGTACGTAACTACTCGTGTCACTCCTCCGGCGCCGTACGCATTCGCGTGCGTCATGACGCCGACGCAGCCCGTCACATGCGTTTAGTAGGTACGCGTAAAAGGGCAAAAAGGCGAATCCGGAGATTTTGAGTGGCGGGGAAAAGAAAAGCTTCTCCGCATTCTCTCCGTGTTTCCGGCCGGCAAACAAAGGTGAGAAGAAGTTTTTGTTTTTCTGCCCTCCGAACGACAAGTCTCCTCCTCCGTTGATTGGAGCTTTGAGGACGGAACTACACTTCTTCCTCAAGTGGAAGATGTTTCGTTTCCCACACATTCTGTTTTCCTCCTCCAGCCGTTTATTAATTCACATTTTCTTTCTGCTTGACCGCACTCACAACAGCTCTTCCCTTCCTTGTTTGTCATAAAAAGGGTCTCTCTCTCTCTTGATCCTTTTTGAGCCCTCGTCGACCAAAAGGAAGAAGAAGAGGACACTTCCTGTTCCCCCCTTTGGTCAAGTATTTGCCAGGCAGTTTTCCCTTTCCTCCTTCTCCTGCAGCCGAGTCGAGTCGAGTCGTCCGTCAATGTCCAAAAAAGTCTGCCTGACCGTGAAAGGAAGAAGCGGATGGCGGCAACACGAATTTTCCCAAAGGAAAAAATCTCTTTAGCCACTTCCTCCTCACACTGTACTCAAAACACGGTCAAGTAAGTTCTGTTGAGAAGATTGACTCAGATTTGTAGAAGAGTTTCGACCTTGTTTTTCCCCAGTGGCATATAGAAATTCCCACACAGGAGCAGCTCCGCATCTTCCTCCTTCTTCCACCGCAGTTCTCATCCTCATCGACAGAAATAATTTCCGGAAGCTGCTGCGCGCCGCCATACAAATTCCCGTAAACTCGAATTGCTTTGAATAAAAAAATTGACGACGATTAGTACACGCCATCAATCGCCGCCGCCTTCGCATCCTCCTTTCATTGCCGAGAATTTGAATGTGACCGGGAAGCGCCCCTTTCATTATGTGTGTGTGCGCGGGAAGCAGAGGCGTGTAAATTTGCCAAAGTGAATTATGTGTTCTTTCTCCCTTTCCCCTGGCATGCCGCCTCACACCAGACGCCATTCAACCATATGTGCATGTACTATAGAACGTTCATGTCAATGTGATTTACACATCCGAAAAGAGAACCCTCCGAAATAGAAGCAGGCCTTTCCGTACGTATGTGAGGAGGGGGTGGGAGAGGAAGAAGCGTCAACCCTCCTCTTTCTGTTTTGACGCACGCCGACGACATGTAGGAGGAGAAATGCGTACCTACCTACATGTGCGTACGGACGCGCGTCAACGCTCGCGCATACGCGGGTGACGCAACTGCGGCGTCGGCGGAGGCAACGTTGCTGCTATCCATCGTCGTCGTCGCCGTTCGCGTGCGTGTGTGTGTTGGCCAATTGTGTCCGGGGCCCTCAAAAAGAAACGCGGACGAGGCTCAGGGCATCAGTGATCATCGCGATGGCGAACTACGTGAAGGTAAGCTAAATACAAAACTCCGATACTCATTCGATATTAGAGTAGAGCCTGTGGTGTAGTTTGGTAGGCTTAAAAATCAATCCATCCTTATGTTGCTCCAGGTGCTTCTACTCTCTCTGGCGGTTGCCGCCGCCGACAAACCCATCTCTCAAAGGGGAGCCCGTCAGCTCGATGGCGGCAATGGGATCGTTGGTGCCATTGACTTCTCTGGCTGTGAGACTGATCCGGACACTGGCTTCTGCTGCATTGAGAAGGAGGAGACCGTCACATCTCTGCAGAAGGACCCCATCCTAGAGTGCACCCACAAACAGGTGGAGAAGTGCCACTACACCTACGTCACACAGTTCCAACCTGCCCAGGAGGAAATTTGTGAGGAAAACTTTGAGAAGACCTGCCAGGTCACCTTTAAGCAGCAAGCCCTTGAGGAGAATGTGAAGAAGTGCTACAGGCCCCTGACCAAAGTGTGCAACGGGCAGGGTCCTGAGGAGTGCAGGACTGTCTACGAGTCCTCCTGTACCACCCGCTACATTGAGAAACAGCCAGGCAGGTTTGTTGGAGACACGACTTGCGAGAAGCTTCCAGTGGAGATTTGTGGAGCTGGTTGCATCACTGAAGAAGGCGAAGAGGAGTGCCATGATAAGACCATCACCTCCCTTGTGGATGTCCCTGAGGAAACCTGTGATCTCAACCCCCAGACGACTTGCCGTCTCCAGACCAAGCTTGTCCCCAGTCTTGCACCTAAGCATGAGTGCACCATCATCCCCCAGGAGGTCTGCAACATGAAGTTCTCCCCACCTGAGCTGATTGAGAAGCCCCTGCTGTCCAGGTGGTGCCTTGACCCCGCTGAGCCCACCCCCGGAGAGTCTTACGAGGAGAGCAACCAGACCCCTCCCGTGATCACCGAGCCCCCAGAGACTGCCTCTGAGCGCCAGCCCCAGCCCGAGCTCCCCGGGTACGAGCCCCCCCAGGAGCCCACCGGCCTGTATGACGCCAACGAGATCCGCGGAGGCCGCTCCGACCCCTTCCTCAACCAGCCCATTCAGGTGGACGTGCCAGCCGTCAACGGGTTCTTCCAGGGCAATGACGTGCAGCAGCAGCAGGACGGATTCAGACAGCAGCAGGTGTCGGTCGTCCAGCAGCAGCAGCAGGTGCCGGCCAGGCGCCAGAGGACCGGCAGGAGGCAGAGGTTCGGAGCCAGGAGGAACCAGAGGAGGCGCAATAACCAGCAGCAGCAGAGGCGCGTCCAGCAGCAGCAGCAGCTCTGAAAGATGAAAGAACATCACGAAAAGAGAAGCAATCATACAGATCCCAAAGCACCCTCTCTAAGAAAAATTACTTTCCTCTCCCCTTTCCAAATTTGACGTTCCCAATCCCAACCCCACCCCACCCACCATATATCCTCCACCTTAACCTGAGTGATACGACCCACGATTTCCCCAATATTTATCGTTAGTTATTTTGTTGAGCATTCTCATTAACTTACGTCTACCCTCAAGATCCACATGCCTAATGTGGGCATCTCTACACTTATTTATCTCTTCATGTATCGTACGCACACGATCAGTCCTTGCGGATTTTAACGCCTTGATAGAGAAACGAGAATAAACGAAATGAAAAAAAGTCAAGAACGGCGAAAAACCAAATCTTTGAAAACGGTTTTTTCTCCCTGGGAAGAAGGTCGCGACGAAAAAGTTGCTTGTTGCATCCCTGAAAATTTAATTTGGAACGAATGCACTTTTCCCGGACAAAATCCGTCCTTTCCTTGGTCTGGAAACAAAATTGAGAGCTGCTTGAATTTTTTGCCTGGATGACCTCGGTACAGATTTATCATCCACAAATTGAATCCTCTCCGTCTTCTTTTCCCTTTCCTTCCTCCTCCTCCGTCTTTGCCGCGCAGTGGCGTCGCCTCAGACGTTGATAAATATCGCCCACTGAACAGGATTTGCCAAATACTATAAGGTAAAGTAAAAAAAGTTTGTTAAGGAATGGGGTACACTTGTGACAAAGATACAGTACACTTTCTAGACATTGTTTATGAGCACTACTGTACTGTATATCGTTTGGCGTCGGTAAATCTCGATTTAAATCTTCTTCCGGCCTCCACCCTTCCGAGAAAAGAAAGATTTTTTTCTCCTCTTCCTCGCGGGACGGACGGATCATTTCCTTTTTTATGCCTAATAAAAA
>JAAUYB010166762.1_pt1 | contig 14429 bp, 7 predicted proteins | sample 7278071 | NCBI WGS metagenome assembly JAAUYB01 (sample SAMN14350121, study PRJNA611818) | marine sediment metagenome | isolation source: surface marine sediment (1.8m) | place: French Polynesia: Moorea | collected 2018-08
CTCGTCGGAAGCGAGCATCAGGCCGGAAGGCGGGTTGTTGTCGTCCTTGTCCTCGTCGGAAGCGAGCATCAGGCCGGAAGGCGGGTTGTTGTCGTCCTTGTCCTCGTCGGAGAGAGTGGTTTGAATTATTTGTTTCATTGCGGAGGGTTGCGATAAGGAAATTTCTTGGGAAAAGTTGGAAAATAAAGCAAGCAGAACGAACATCGAGTAGGTTTTTTCAAATTTCATGATCTGTCTCCTGGAAAGTTTTTTTGGACACACTTCCGCCGATCAAGGCGGCGGTTTTTCGTCCCTGGCAGGAGACCTTTTCCAGGTCTCCGATTCCACTCCGGTTGCACGGAACCGATTGGTGGTGATGAGTGGCCGGCAGCAAGCGGCTATCACAAGCTCTTTCAGCTTGTTGCCGTCTTGCTCCCGGCTTCATTGGGGGTGGCGACAGAAAAGGAAATCTGGTTCAACTTTTCTTTATTTTTCTTTTACAGGTGTGATAATGCTCTGGTAAAAATGGGCTTATATAACTATAAACTGGAGCGAGCCACTATTTCCAAGCGGCGCGATAGATATCCAGCTCGGACTGGGACCTTTCGGCCCGGCTATCCTTGATTCCTTTAAGGCGCTCGACTTGTAGCACAAGTTGTTTTTCGCCTTCCGCAACACGGCCGTTTTCCGCCAGGCGTTGTGCATAGTTGACAACGGCTCTTTTAGTGGTCCATGTATCTGTCCCGTACTTCATCGCGGTTTCCAATGCCCTGCAAGCCGTGAAAAGGCCTTCTTCCAACTGGCCGCGCGAGATTTGGATTTCCGATTGGTGTTGCAAGATTTTCGACCATATCTCGGGTTCGTAGACCTCGGCGTCTCGTAACACGGCTTGCGCTATCAGTAACGAAAGCTCGGCTTCATCGAGATTGCCCAGGATCATCGAAGTCTTGCTTTTCATAAGCAGAACCTCAACCCGAACTCTTTCCCTTACATTCGGTTCGTACACATCGGCCAAACGTTCGTATGCGATTTCAGGTTCATCCGGCAAAAGTAATTTGGCTTCAAGTACCAGGCATCGAAGCACTCTTCGGGTATTGCCTTTTTTAAGATAGAAATCCATGACTTCAGAATTCATGCGATGCCCTTCGGGATATCGGCCCAATGCCGCATAACAGGAAGCCAGGTTGAAAAGCGTGCCCATGGTGCGGCTGGTTACGCCCATGGATGACATGCGAGATTCAAATGCCTCTTCAAGAAAAGGTATCGCCTCTGCAAAAGCGCCTTGCTCTTTCAGGTATAGACCCAGGTTGTTCAGGGTCTTTTGCAAGCTTTCCCGATTCTCGGAACCTAAACGCCTACGATGGGGCAAAGTCTGCCGAAGAAGTTGTTCCGCCTCGTGAAATTTTTTCTGTTTGGACCTGAGGTAGGCAAGGCATTCCCGTGTCCGCAAGACTAGGGGGTGGTGATCGGCAAAACGATCTTCCAGGGACCGCAGAGTATCCTGAAACAAAACCTCTGCCTTTTCGTGTTCGAAATTATCCGTATAAGCGATGCCCCAATCCAGAAACATGGCCGCGGTTTCTCCATCCTCCATTTGGTATCGCTGTTGTACCTGTAAAACATCGGACAGTATTTGCAGGGCCTCTTCATTGCGATCATGCTCCAACAAGGCTTTGCCCAGAAAGGCGCGCACTTTCAGGGTTTCCCGATAATTGCGACCGTACCTATCCTCGTACAACCGGGCGGCGATTTCCAGGTGGCCGATCGCTTTTTCCCTTTTCTGGAGCGACAGATAGGTCTTCCCCAGCATGTAACGGACCCGACCCTCGATCTCCGGCCGTTCGTCCAGCCGGTTCTCCGCGTAGTCAACCGCGTCCAAGATCGTGGCCTCGAAGCCCTTGTGATTGACATCCGGTGTCGATAGTGCCTCTTCCAGAAAGTCCAGTGCGCTTTCGGCCCGCTGCCGCGCCCGTGTTTCACTATGCCAACTGCTGACCACCACAAACATGGAAACAAGCAGGGTTACGGCAACCGTTGCCAACATGGCCGCGGGCAGCCGATGGCGTCGGACAGTTTTTTTCAGGCGGTAATAAATACCCGGTCGGCGGGCGGATACCGGGAAATGGTTCAGGAAGGCAGACAAGTCGCTCTTCAAAGCGGAGACCGAGACATAGCGTTGATCCGGGTCCTTTGCCATAGCCTTCATGACGACCCAATCCAAATCGCCCTCGATGCGGCGGGCCAGTTGCCTGCCCGGTCCGTCACCGTTTTTTTGTTCCAGGCGTACGGAGGGAGGTTGGGTCTCGGTCAACCGAAACTCGCTGAGCATCTCGTCTACCGACATTTCCTGAAGTTTTTTCAGGTCCAGAGGATGCTCGCCGGTGATCAATTCAAACAGAATCACGCCCAGAGCGTAGACGTCGGTTCGGGTATCAAGGATCGAGCGGTTGCGGCCCAACTGTTCGGGACTCATGTAGGCCGGTGTACCCTGCACAGCGTCCATGCGTGTTTCCAGGACGTCGATTCGGTGATAAGTAGGATCCAGGACACGGGCCAGGCCGAAATCGATGAGTTTGGCTACCGGTTCACCGTCTTCCATGACCACCATGATGTTGGAGGGTTTCAGGTCCCGATGCAACACGGTTTTCTGGTGTGCGTGCTGCACGCCGTCGCAGACCTGAAGGAACAGGCGCAATTTTTGATCCAGCGACAGCTTGTTTTCCCGCACGAAGCGACTCAAGGAACGGCCTTCCAGGAATTCCATGGCGAAGTAGGGTGTGCCGTCGGAAGTGACGCCGGCTTGATATAAATGGGCGATGTTGCGGTGATTCATTAAAGCCAGAACCCTGGTTTCTTCTTCGAAGCGAGCAATCAGCTTTTTGTTGAGCCGATTACCGCTGACCAGTTTCAGCGCCACCAGGTCTCGGGTTTTCTCTCTCCTGGCCAGGTAGACCCTGCCCATACCGCCCTTGCCGATTTCGCGAATGATGCTGAAGCCCTCTACCAGGCTGTCGGCGCCCATATGGTCCGCATTATCTTCCAGGTCGACACGAGTTTCCGCCAGGCTGAGCGGAGGCGCCGTTTCCCGGTATTGAGTCTCGTCAGGCGGAACCGTGGCGTCACCCAAATCGGTGGGTAATTCGCTCATCGGTTCGGCGTAACCGTCATCGGATTGAGAATCCCCTACCATGCCCGCTCCTGTCCTCGAAAACCACGGGATTCATTATATAGCATTGCACCAGTAGCCCCCAAATCAGGAACACAATCTCCCGGAGAGCCGTTAAGCCTGCACGAACGATCAACATGGCGGAGAGATCCACACCAATGGTTTCCGATTTTTGTATGGTGACTCGCAAACTAAAAAAAGATAAAGGAAGAGAGGACACAGAGCTCACAGAGTGGGGAAAGATAGACGAAAATCATACTCTTCTTCTCTCCTATGTGACCTCTGTGATCACTCTTCCTATTTCTTCTTTTTTCGATTTCCGAGTCACTTATCTAAAATCGGAAACCCTATGGCGTGCGCCTCTCGAGAGGATGCCGTTACCGCAGCACCACGCGGAACCCGCGCCACAGGTATCTGCCCGAGGCGTTTGAAAACCCGCGGCTTTTGCAATTGCATTTCGATAAGTCATCGCGGAACGATCCGCCCCGGTGAATGATAAAACTTTGTTGGGTAACCAACGAGGGGTCGTTGCGTCCGTCTCCTTCCCGATACGGATAAGGGTATTCACAGGTCCTGGCGTTCAGGCCCCAGCGGCAGGCGGTCCATTCCTGCACGTTGCCGGCCATGTGGTAGCAACCGAAGGGACTTTTCCCGCTTTCGTGATTGGTCACGGGTACCGTGGCGTCAGCCTCGCAATGCAACAGGTTCGGATCCCATTCCTCGCCCCAGGGATATTCACGGCCGTCGCCGGCCGCGCGTTCCCATTCGGCCTCGGTGGGCAGAGCGAAGGTTTTTCCCGTTGCTTCAGACAGCCAGCCGCAGTATTGCAGCGCATCGAAGAAACTGATGCCGACCACGGGATGGTCCATGCGATCGGAGGGCGGTTCTCGCAGCAACCAACCGGCTTTTGCCGGCGGCGCGGCCGCATCGCGATTCCGTTGCAGATAGGCATGGTACTGGCTGTTGGTGACCGGAAAGCGACCGATGCGATAAGCGGGCAGGGTCACGGTATGGGCGGGCGTTTCCCAATTTGGAACGCCGGGATCCGGTTGACGCCCCATGGTAAAACTGCCGGCGGGCACCGCCGTGGTTTCCGGTTCAAAGGGCAGACGCGTTGCCGGTTGCGAGGATGTTTCGGCAGGACTCGACGAAGGAGCGGTAACGGCGCTCGTATCGCCGTAGCGGGTTGCCTCCCCCGCATCGTCGGAACCCTTCAGGCGATCCAACAGTGAACAGACTTCTTCCACGGAGGCGGGTCGCTCCTTGGGATTATGGGCCGTCAAGCGCAACATCAGGGAACGCACCGCCACATGGGAGAAGCCCGGCGGCAGGGTTTCCAGGAAATCTTCCAGGGTCACCGCGAGATTGTTCATGAATTGTCGTGGTCTCTGCCGGAAACACAGTTGCAGCCAGATCAGGCCCAGGCCGTAGATGTCGCTTGCCGTGGAGGCGGGCGCTCCGCGTAATTGTTCCGGCGCGGCATATTCAGGGGTCATGGGGGTCAGGCCGGAGCCGGTAAGCGAGGTCAACGCGACATCGTGCCGGGCGGCGATGCCGAAATCCATCAACTTTACCAATCCCTCGGTGGTGACCATGATGTTGGCGGGTTTGATATCGCGGTGCAAAACGCCCTTGCGATGCGCATAGGCGCATGCCTGGCAGGCCTGGCGGAACAGTTCCAGAATATCCTCGAACCCGGCGTTGCGCTTTCCACACCATAAGTCGATGGTTTCGCCCTCGATCAATTCCATGACCAGGTAGGGGTCGCCGTCGGGCAGGTCGCCGCCGTCCAACAGCATGCAAATGTTCTGGTGTTTGAGGTCGGCCAACAACTGGCGTTCTCGTTTGAAACGGGCAATCAGGTCGGGGTGAAGCGTTGCGCCCTTGATCAGTTTCACCGCGACGGACATGCGAAAAGCGGCATCGGCGCGTTCGGCCGACCAGACCGCGCCCATGCCGCCGCTGCCCAACTCGCGAACCAACCGCCAGGGGCCGAGTTGCAACCCGACGAGTGACTTTTGATCGAAAACGGAGGGGGGTTGTTGCATGATCAGGTCCGAGGTATCGGGGGCTTCCTCGTTCAACTGGACATACATCTGCTCCAGGAGTACCGTATTATCACCGCAACGATCCAAAAGCCAGGCCTCGCGGTTCTCCACGGGGACATGCTCGACCTCGTTCAGCAGTTCCTTCATTTTTGCCCAGTCTTCTTTGTCCAAGAGAGGAACTCCATGTCCCGGTTGTATTCGGGGCATTGTAACACAGGGCTCGAATTGCCGGCTTGTCACGCGGACTCATCGAAAGTTCCGGGTGAAACGGCCGCGAGGTTATTTTGTAGGTATCTCACGCTTAACAACGCCAAAACAACTTCTGTTACTGCGCAACCTGATATATCAATTTCTTGACAAAATTGCACACCTGCGCAATCGAGTCAATCCGCCGGCTTAAGTCGATTGCACACGTGCGCAATGGAGTCAATCCGCCGGCTTAAGTCGATTGCACACGTGCGCAATGGCGTCAAGCCGGCGTCTTGGGTCGATTGCGCACTCGCACATTTTGAAGAAACCGAAATATAATGCCGTTATTGACTCTTCGGCACCCGGTTCAATCGCCCGGGCCGTGGAGTTGGAAGGCTGCCCAGTAGTAGGGGCGGCTGATGTCCGGGCCTTTTTTGGAGAACCATCCGCTCTTTTTCAGCGAGACGGTTCCCTCGATGAATTCGATTTGGGCCTTGCGCATGGCCTCGTCTTTGCGCATGCCTGATTTCAGGTGGGTGTAGAAACGTTTCATGAACAGGGCCGTGGTGTCGTCGGCTATTTTCCAGTAGGAGGCCGCGATGGTACGGGCGCCCGCGAATTGGAAGGCTCGGGTCAGGCCTACCAAACCTTCTGTACCCTCCTCCTTGCCAAGACCGGTGTCACAGGCTGAGAGAACCAGCAGGTCGGTGTTCAGGCGCACCGACTCGAAGATTTCCCAGGCCTGAAGGAAGCCGTTGTCCTCGCCTTCTTGGAAGTTGGTGTTGGTGGTTAGGGCCAGGGACGAATCCAAGGGGGAACGCTTGTCAATCAGGCCGTGACAGGCGAAGTGTACGATGCCGGGGTCATCGCTCAGTTGCTTGGCTCGTTCCTCGGTGGCTTCTTCCCCCAGTAAGGTTTCGGCTTTGTTGCCGTAGAGTCGGGCGATGGTATTGACCTCTTCTCTCGTGCCGGGCAGGGGAGCCAGGGATCGGCCTCTGGTTTCAATGATGCCTCGGGAGCGGAAATCTACTTTGGCCTTCATCTCGCCCAACCATTTGGAAAAGCCGCCCTCCGATTCCTCTCGGGGATAAACGGGATCACCGAAAGCCGTGAGCCGGTCTGTCCCGTTTGTGGGAAGGGCCTTTTGTTCAAAGAAGATGGTTGCGGAGACGGCGGTGAGGATGGGTTTGTCCTGGATGAGGTAACGGTTGCGGCCGTTCTTTTCGCCGCTGATCAGCGCGCCGAACGGCAGGACGGACAGGGGACCGTCGGGAATGATCAGCAGGCGATCGGCCTTTGCAACGGCCTTGGCCGCCGGTTCGATCAGGAGTTGATAGAGCTCACGGCTTGATTCATCGAAAAAGTCGGCGGCGCTTTTCAAATCCTTGTTTTTGATAAAGCTGGTCAGGTCGCCGACTTTCTCCCGTAGCCAGGCTTCACCCTTGTCGATGTTGTGGACTTCGAGCGCTTGCGATTTGACCACGACGAACAGAACGATTTGTTCTTCATGGACGCTGTAAGACAGCAAGACCGTACCCACGTCGAGCTCTTTTTGGATACCGGCCAGGTCAAGCGGTTTGGGGGCATGAAGGTTCGCCAGTCCGGGGCTTGCCTTACGAATGTCCTCGATCACCGCATCGTGGTCACGGCGGCGGTTACGTAGTTCGGCCCTCAATGCCTCCGCACGCGCCTCATCGGAATAGGCTTCGGCCAGTGCTTGCTGTGTTTTTTCGTAGCGGAAGGCGGCGCGTTTGCGTTTCTTTTCCAACTCGGAGGGAATCTCCGGCCCGGATAGGACCAAATCCCGTTCGCTGATCATTTGATGCAATACCCGGGCACGGGCCCGCTCCAGAATGGCGAAGGCTTGTTCCGGTTCTTTTTGGGAGATAAGAAAGTCGATATAGCTGCGATAATAGGATGCTTTTTGACCTTGGAAGCGGGTTTTGTCCTGATCGGAACCCCCCAATCGTCCCAATTGGGACTCCAGGTTCGTGATCGCTTGCTCAAAATGGGTCAGCGCCTGGTTGACCCTGTTACTTTTAGGCAATGTCCTTGCCAGCTGATAGTGTGACTCGGCCTCCGCTTCGCTGCCGGGCGCCTGCTTTTCCTGAATGGCAAGGGCGCGCTTGTAATAATCGCTTGCGCTCTCCAAGTCGCCACGATCCACGGCCACGTTTCCCAGGTTGTGGAGGCCGGCTGCCAGGGAGAGGCTACCGGGCGCCTGCTTTTCCATGCCGGCAAGGGCGCGCTTGAAATAATCGCTTGCGCTCTCCAAATCGCCACGATTCCTGGCCACGACTCCCAGGTTGATGAGATTTTCTGCCAGGGAGAGGCTGCCGGGCGCCTGCTTTTCTTGGAGGGCAAGGGCGCGCTCGTAATAATCGCTTGCGCTCTCCAAATCACCACGATCCGCGGCCACGATTCCCAGCCTGACGAGGCTGTCTGCCAGGGAGAGGCTACCGGGCGCCTGCTTTTCCTGGATGGCAAGGGCGCGCTTGTAATAATCGCTTGCGCTCTCCAAATCTCCACGCCTCCTGGCCAAGACTCCCAGGCCGTTTAGACTGTTTGCCAGGGAGAGGCTGCCGGGGGCCTGTTTTTCCATGATGGCAAGGGCGCGCTTGTAATAATCGCTTGCGCTCTCCAAATCGCCACGATAATGAGCCACGGTACCCAGGTTGTGGAAACCGACTGCCAGGGAGAGGCTGCCGGGCGCCTGCTTTTCCGTGATGGCAAGGCCGCGCTTGTGATAATCGCTTGCGCTCTCCAAATCGCCACGATCCGCGGCCACGTTTCCCAAGTTGGTGAGACTGATTCCCAGGGAGAGGCTGCCGGGCGCCTGATTTTCCTCGATGGCAAGGGCGCGCTTGTAATAATCGCTTGCGCTCTCCAAATCGCCACGATTCCTGGCCACGACTCCCAGGTTTTTGAGATTGGTTGCGAGGGAGAGGCTGCCGGGGGCTTGCTTTTCCACGATGGCAAGGGCGCGCTCGTAATAATCGCTTGCGCTCTCCAACTCGCCACGATCCCTGGCCACGGAGCCCAGGTTGCTGAGAATGGTTGCCATGTGGAGACTGCCGGGTGCCTGCTTTTCCTGAATGGCAAGAGTGCGCTTGTAATAATCGCTTGCGCTTTCCAAATCGCCACGATAATGAGCCACGGAACCCAGGTTGTTGAGACTGTGTGCCAGGAAGAGGCTGCCGGGCGCCTGTTTTTCCCAGATGGCAAGGGCGCGCTTGTGGTAATCGCTTGAACTCTCCAAATCTCCACGATTACCGGCCAGGAGTCCCAGGTTGTTGAGATTGGGTGCCAGGTCGAGGCTGCCGGGCGCCTGTTTTTCCCGGATGGCAAGGGCGCGCCTGAAATAATCACTTGCGCTCTCAAAATCGCCACGACGCGCGGCTACGATTCCCAGGTTGCCGAGGCTGCCTGCCAGTTCGAGGCTACCGGGCGCCTGCTTTTCCCGGATGGCAAGGGCGCGCTTGTAATAATCGCTTGCGCTCTCCAAATCGCCACGACTCCAGGCCGCGCTTCCCAGGCCGTTGAGACTGCTTGCCAGGGAGAGGCTGCCGGGAGCTTGCTCTTCCACGATGGCAAGGGCGCGCCTGAAATAATCGCTTGCGCTCTCAAAATCGCCGCGAGTCCCGGCCACGGAACCCAGGTTGTTGAGACTGTCTGCCAGGGAGAGGCTGCCGGGCGCCTGCTTTTCCTGGATGCTTCGGGCATGTTCCAAGATTTGCTGTGCAACCGCCGGTTTTCCCTGTTTTCGTGCCAGGTCCCCAACCCGGACCTGGGATTGGGCAAAACCAAGGCCCTCTCCGCGAAGGCTTTTCCAAAGGTCTGCCAATTCGCCATAGGTTTCCCCGGCTAATACGAGCTCGTTTTGTTGCTTGCGGGCCAACGCGACGGCGGTCCGGACGGCAATTTGGGCGAGGGGTCCGTCAGCGTATTGTTTTGCCTTTTCGAATGCTTTGAACGCGGGGCCCCACGCTTTTTGTTTCGCCCTCGCTTTCGCGATTTTCAGGTGAAACCAGCAGGCAAGGTCGGCCTTGCCTTGGAGCGATTCCTCCTCCAGGCCGGTGTTCCAGGCCTGAACCCCTTGATCCTGATTGTCCTCGCGCACCAACGCCTTGCCCCGGGTGTAGCGGGTCAGGACCTCGGGCGGCATCACGGGGCGCACCGCGACCCCTTCCCAATCACCAGGGGGGACCTCGAACGCGAGCGCCTTTTCGTCCCGTTTACCGTACAGTTTCACCGTGCCGCGAGGAACCTGTTCGATGAGGAAGGCATCCCAGTGGAAGGCAGTTTCGAAGTTGCCTTCGGCGCCTTGGTGTAATGAGGGGGCCGGCAGCAGTTCCCAAGAGGTGAAGGTGTCGCCGGGTCGAATACCGATCTTCTCCGGGGCGCTCGGACTGTGAACCTTTTCAATGACAATGCCGGTCTGTCCGGCGTGGAGCGCCGCGGCCGACATCAGAAAACAAACACACAAAATCATCCCTTTCATAACCTGGTCTCCGTTTCTTTATGTGTGAACCGAACTAGGCAGATAAAATTCAGATTTGGGGTGGTGTCGACTGTATTAATTATAATCGGCAATTTGCGATTCGGGATAATCCTTTTCAGCGATCAGGCTTCGATGGTCAATCGCACGGGCCGTGTAGTTGGAAGGCTGCCCGGTAGTAGGGGCGGCTGGGGCTCGGGCCCAAGACGCCTCCAGTTTCCCGGAAGTATTTGGCATGGTGATCGGGCCGCCTTCACCTTTTCGGAGGCAAACAGCAGGGTGGCCGGGTCGCCCTCACTTCCACGAAGGAGAAAGACAAGGTGGCCGGGCCGCCGCCACTTTCGCGCCGGAAAAAAGCAGGGTGGCCGGGCCGCCCCCAGTTTCGCGCCGGAAAAAAGCAGGGTGGCCGGGCCGCCGCCACTTTCGCGCCGGAAAAAAGTATGGTGACCGGGCCGCCTACACTTTTGCGCAGGAAGAAAGACAAGGTGCCCCGGCCGCCTCCACTTTCGCGCGGGAAAAAAGCAAGCCGGTGTTCCCGGGCATCGGTTTTTTCTCGTCGGCTCGCATGGTTTCGAAGTCGTGATAGTGATTTTTGCGTGATGTCGTGTTCGGTTAGCCAGGAAACCTTCTTTTTGTTAAGATAAAAGCGGTTTACATCTCACTATTCATATTGAAGAGACATCGAAGAGGTACATCATGCGTTTATGGTTTTGCCTTCTACTATTAACTGCTTGCTTTGTTAACGCCCAGGAACCTCCCGCGAATTTATCCGGGGAGGGCCTGCGCGATTGGATTAAATCGGAATTCTACGACGGGAAACACCAAACCCTGGGTTACGCGACCGCGCGTGCCCGGATGTACAACTTTATCGACAACAATAACGACACCGTGGTTTGTGTCTACGGCGGTCTGGAGAAGCAGTTGGCGCAGGGCGGCAACGTGTCCAATCCCATGCCCATCAATTGCGAACATACCGTGCCGCAGTCCAGCTTCGGCAAGAAATCGCCCATGAAGACGGACATCCACCATTTATTCCCCACGCAAAAAGACCTGAACAGTCGTCGCAGTAACTTCCCCTTCCGCGAGATCCCCGACAACGAGACCCGCTTCTGGTTGATCGGCGACAATGAGAAGCTTTCGTCCATTCCCGGCCAAAACAAGGACGATTACAGCGAGTCCATCTCCGGCGCCTTCGAGCCGCCCGAGGCGCACAAGGGTAATACCGCCCGAGCCGTGTTCTATTTCTACACCATGTATCCCAAGTTCAAGATCAGCACCGTGGGCAATGTGGAGTTGTTCTACGCCTGGCATTTGTCCGACCCGGTAGATGCCGGCGAGCGGACCCGCAACGACCGGGTGGAGGTGCATCAGGGGAACCGCAATCCTTTTGTAGACCATCCCTCCTGGATCGCTCCCGCCTGGAACCCGGATCTGCAGAAGGTTCAGAGCATTCTCCAAGGCATGGGTTTCGAGACGACACTGAAGGACGGTAAGCTGATTTTGGGCCTCGATGACGGCGTCGATGACGACAGCGATGATGGCGACGGCGGCGAGGACACTGGCAACGGCTCCGGCGAAAACAATACGGGGGCCGATGTTCCCGACCGCCGCAAGGACAAGAACCGTCTGAAGATCATGACTTTCAACGCCTTATTCTTGTGGGACGGCATTGACCCCGAGGAGGGCCGGGTCCGCTTTGAATGGAAGGGCAATCCCCAAAAAGCCGACAAGCGCATGAAAAATGTCGCAAAATTCATCAAGAAAGGCGATGCCGATATCGTCAACCTGGTGGAGGTAGAAAATCTGGAGGCCCTGAAGCTGATGAACCGCAAATATTTAGACGGTATGGGCTACAAGGCCTATCTGACTACCGGCACCGACTCGTATACGGGTCAGGATGTGGCTCTGCTAAGCCGTATCGACCCGGTGGTTATGGATCGTCACTGGGAAGAGGGCGAAAGCGGCAGTACCAGGAAATCGGTTTCCAAGAACTACTACGCCACCTTCCACATGGACGACCTCAAGGTTGCCGTTTTGGGTCTCCACTTTCTGGCCAGGCCCAGCGACGTCGACCGACGAGACAAACGCCAGGCCCAGGCGGATGCCGTTCGCGACCGGGCGGTAATGCTGCAAAACGAGGGTTACCATCTGGTGGTACTGGGAGATATGAACGATTTCGACGCCGAGGTCCTAGATCGCAACAACAACCGGCCCATCTCCGATGTGATGCGCATTCTGAAAGACGTGGATCCCCAAAATGAGGATGACGATTTGCTGAACGCGGCGCGTCACCTGGATCAGGAAAAACGCTATACAGCGCATTGGGACCGGGATCGCAACAACCGCATCGATCCCGACAGCGAATTCTCCAGCCTGGACCATATCCTGCTGTCGCCGGAACTGGACCAGAAAGTAGAGGCTTTCACGATCGATCACACGATGGATCCGCTGAAAGTGTCCGATCACTTTCCCGTTTCGGTCCACCTGAACCTGAAGCAGGAAATCGTGATTACGGGTCGGGTTCGCATCTTGAGCCTGCTGCCCAATCCGGCGGGCGATGAACGTATGAACGAAAGCGCCGTGATCGTCAACGAAACCAATGCTCCCGTTTCCATGAACGGTTGGGTATTGCATGATCGCGCGGGCAAGACCTGGTTGTTATCGGAATTGGGCACGCTCGAGCCCGGTTCGGCCGGGATTATCTCGCGCAACGGTCAACCCATGGCCTTGAACAACGGCGGCGACCGCGTGCGCCTGATCAAGCCGGGCGGCGAGGTCGTGGACACCGTTTCCTACAGCCGCGCCAAAGAGGGTGAGAAAATAGAGTTTTAGTTCAAATAACCTGATCCGCGGCGGAGACTTCCCGCGATTGTTGTAGTGAGCGCTTTCATTTCGTTCATTTAAAATCTAAGGAGGTTTCCGCCTATGCGCACCCTAATCACTTTGGCCTTGACTACCACTCTGACCTTTGCCGTGATGACGCTGACAACTCCCATGTCTCACGCGTCCAACTGCTTCTGCGGGCCCGGGGGAATGACACCCGAGGTCATGGCTTTCGGATCGACGTGTGCTGAAGCACAGGGCAACCTGATCGATGCCTTGGAGCCGTATATCAGTTGCGGTATCGACGGCTCTTGCGGTTACACGGTGATCTATTCCGTGGAATGCTTCGGCGCCAAGATCGGCGTTTATTCCAAGGGCCGCCTGCGCTATAACTGCCTGGTTTGTTATTGAGGCAGGGAGGGCACCCATGTTGTGACCGGCATGGGCGCTTCCGGGCCGAGAGCTTGCTGTCAGCAGAGCATTTTGGTCAGCAGTGCGTCCAGGGCCGAGGCGAATTTGTTTTGGTCCTTGGGTTTGTAAGGCGGAGGTCCGCCGCCGGTCATGCCCTGGTCACGTAATTGAGCCAAAAGATTGCGCGTTGCCAGCTTTTGCTTGACGTTGTCCTCGTCGAACAGTTGGCCGCGAGGGTCCAAGCCCAGGGCGCCGGCATCGACGATGCGCGCGGCCAGGGGGATGTCTGCCGTAATGACCAGGTCCCCCTTCTCCACGTTGTCGGCGATGTAGTTGTCGGCTACGTCGAAGCCCTTGCCTACCACGATCACCGTGATGAAATCGCTTTGCGGTGTGCGCATATGCGTGTTGGCCACCAGCACCGCCTCGATGCCCCACCGATCGGCGGTTCGATAAACCATGTCCTTAGCCGCGCGCGGGCAGGCATCGGCGTCAATCCAAATCCTCAAACGATGCTCCTAGGGGAGAACCCGCGCTTCGCGTTTCCGAAGCGCGGTCCGGTTCATGCCGGTGTTTCCAGGTCTTGTAATGCGTTTACGGTCAGCCGTTCGGATTTAATGGCGCGGATGGCCTCGATCAAGGCGCGAGCCGCGGATAGGGTGGTCGTACAGGACACCCCCGCCTTGATGGCGTTCAGTCGAATATAACGGTCATCGTGGTGGCTCTCTTTACCCACGGGTGTATTGATGATCAGATCTACCCGTTTTTCAGTGAGGTAGTCCACGATGTTCGGACTTCCCTGATGCAGTTTTTTCAGAGGGGTCACGTCCAAGCCCGCGCGCTCCAGGAAATCAGAGGTACCCTGCGTAGCCAGCAGATCGAAGCCCAACTGGTACAGTCCGCGGGCGATTTCGATTGCGGCTCCTTTGTCGCGATCGTTGACGCTGATGAAGGCGGCGCCGCTTTTGGGCAGTTTGTTGCCGGTGGCGCGATAGGCCTTGGCGAAGGCATTGCCGTAGGTGAACGCATTGCCCATGACTTCACCGGTCGATTTCATCTCCGGTCCCAGCAGCGAATCCTCGCCCGGGAACTTGTTGAAAGGGAAGACCGGCGACTTGACATGCCACATTACGGGTTCCGGCTCCAGGGGGATGCCCAGTTCCTTGATCCTGGCGCCCGCCATGACTTGCGCGGCCAGGTTGGACAAGGGATAACCGATGGCCTTGGCCGCGAACGGCACCGTGCGAGAGCAGCGCGGGTTGGCCTCGATGATGTATAACTCGCCGTTCCACACCGCGTATTGCACATTCATCAG
>JAAUYB010085228.1_pt1 | contig 14415 bp, 14 predicted proteins | sample 7278071 | NCBI WGS metagenome assembly JAAUYB01 (sample SAMN14350121, study PRJNA611818) | marine sediment metagenome | isolation source: surface marine sediment (1.8m) | place: French Polynesia: Moorea | collected 2018-08
GACGCGGATGACCTCGCCGGTGGTGCAGGCGCCGGCGTCTGAAATCAGATAAACCGCGGTACCACCCACCGCTTCCAGCGTGGCATTGCTACCCAAAGGCGCGTTGCTATCAGTGTGTTTGTAAGTCTTGCGCGCTCCGCCAATCGCCGCCCCGGCCAGAGTTTTCATTGGCCCAGGCGAGATCGCATTCACGCGGATACCCTCCGGCCCCAGATCATTCGCCATATACCGCGTCGCCGATTCCAGCGCGGCCTTGGCCACCCCCATCACATTGTAATTCGGCGTCACCCGGTTTGAGCCCATGTAGGTCAGCGTCAGAAGCGTCCCGCCGTTTTCCGCCATCAAAGGATGCACCCGCCGCGCCACGTCGATGAAGCTGTAGACCGAGATGTCCAGCGAGGTCTTGAAGTTCTCCCGCGAGGTATTGAGGATCCGCCCCTGCAATTCGGACTTGTCCGAAAAGGCAATTGCGTGCACCAGGAAATCCACCGTCGGCCAGCGCGCACCCAGCGCTGCGAAGGCTGCATCCAGCGACGCCTCATCCGTCACATCCACATCGACCATGAAGTCCGACCCGACGCTGGCCGCCAAAGGCTCCAGCCGCTTGCCAAACGCCTCGCCTTGATAGGTAAAGGCCAGCTCCGCCCCAGCCTCGTGACACGCCTTGGCGATCCCCCACGCGATCGAACGCTCGTTGGCCACCCCCATCACAAGCCCGCGCTTGCCTTTCAGCGAAATCGTCATAAGACCCTCCGATCTTTTGAGAATACCTGACCCGAACGCCACTTCAGGTCAAGCTGGATGGGACGCGGCGAGGCCCGCATCGCGCTTCCAAACCTGATAAACGCCGCCGTTTCACGCGATGCCGGACCGGAAACCCCACCTCTCTGCCATTGCCTTGATACAGATCATCGTGGGCAATTCGCATGACCACTAAGTATCCAGCGTCACTGCCAATGGGGCCGCCGTGACAAATCCGGACGATCAGAAACCGAAATGGCTGAACAGCCTTTCCGCGATGCTCATTGGCCTTGGCCTTCTTGTGTTCTTCTTTCAGAGGCTCGAGGGGCTTGACGCAAGCAACATCTGGCCGTTCTTCGTCATCCTTCCCGGCATCGGCCTGGTTCTGGCCGCCTTGTTTGCGGATATCGGCGGCAAGGTCGTTGCATCCCTTGGCGGCGCCGTGACCGCGGTTGGTCTGCTGCTGCTCTACCAGAACACGTTTTCACATTTTGAAAGCTGGGCTTATGGCTGGGCGCTTGTGTTCCCGGTCGGCGTTGGCGTGGGCTGGATCCTGTTCGGATCCAATACCAACGATGCGGGTTTGGTCGAGCAAGGCTGGAAATACACGCTGTTTGGCCTTGCGATCTTTGCTCTGGGCTTTGTGTTTTTCGAGGCGATCATTGGCATCAGCGGCGATGCCATCTTTGGAAGTTTCAGGACCTCACCGCTCTTGCCGATTCTGCTGATCGCAGCTGGAGTGGCCTTGGTCTATCGCAACCGGTCGTCCTGACGCCGCGACATGGCGCCAAGTCGATCGGCGCGCGATCTAGCGGTGCGGCGGTCGCAGCACCACTTACGACACGAACTTTGACATCAGCATCGACCCGTTGGTCCCGCCAAAGCCAAAGGAATTGGTCATCACCGTATCGAGCCCGGCATTGTCCACGCGCGCCGTCGCAATCTCTTCAGGCTTAAGCGCCGGATCGAGCGTTTCGACATTGATCGACGGGATGATGAAATCGTCGCGCAGCGCCAGCAGGCAGTAGATCGCCTCTTGCGCCCCGGTCGCCCCCTGGCTGTGGCCGGTCATCGACTTGGTCGAACTCACCAGTGGCGTCTGGCCATCGCCAAAGACGCGCCGCACCGCTTCGATCTCCCCCACGTCTCCTACGGGGGTCGAGGTGCCATGCGCGTTGATATAGCTGACCTTGCGGCCTTCCGGCAGGGTCGACAGCGCCACGCGCATCGCCCGCTCACCGCCCTCACCCGACGGCGCCACCATATCGGCGCCATCGGACGTGGCACCATAACCCGTCACCTCGGCATAGATCTTGGCGCCACGCGCCCGGGCATGCTCCAACTCTTCCAGCACGACAATCCCGCCGCCGCCACCGATGACAAACCCGTCGCGATCCGCGTCAAACGCCCGGCTGGCGCGCTCGGGCGTGTCATTATACTTCGACGACATCGCCCCCATCGCGTCAAACAGGCACGACAAGGTCCAGTCGAGCTCTTCTCCGCCGCCAGCAAACATCACATCCTGCTTGCCCAGCATGATCTGCTCAGCCGCATTGCCGATGCAATGCAGCGAGGTCGAACAGGCCGAGGTGATCGAATAGTTGATCCCCTTGATCTGATAGGCCGTCGCAAGGTTCGCCGACACCGTCGAACACATACATTTCGGCACCGCAAAGGGCCCGATCCGCTTGGTCCCACCGGTTTTCAGCACGGTCTGATGTGCGGCCAGCATCGCACTCGTTGACGGCCCGCCCGAGCCCGCCACAAGGCCGGTCCGTGGGTTGACGACATCGCTCTCTTCCAGACCGGAATCGGCAAGCGCCTGCCCCATAGCGATATAAGCATAAGCCGCCCCCGGCCCCATGAAACGCAGTGTCCGCTTGTCGATATGCGCGGTCAGATCGAGCTTGATGTCGCCCGCGATCTGGCTGCGGAAACCATGCTCCTGCATCGCCGCATTGGCGGTGATCCCGGATTTGCCGGCTTTCAGAGAGGCCACAACCTCTTCGGCGTTATTCCCGATGGAGGACACAACCCCCAACCCTGTGACGACGACGCGGCGCATGCGGCCTCCCTTGGTATCTCAGGGCCTTACTAGGGCAGGCAGGGAATGGGGGCAAGGCGGACGCCACGCACGCAGATCCCCACATCGCCGTATCTGCGCGGAAATCCCAAAGGCGCGCCAACGGGCGTTTTCGAAGACTGACCGAAGCCAAACTACCGTTCGGATTTGTTGAGCGACACGACGGACTATGGCAGCCTAGTTGGGGAAAGCTACCAATACCGACTGGCAAAAAGGGCAGCCCGGATTGTCAACAGACCCCACACCGCAACGCTTTCCCGAGCTTGACGACAAGACCCTGCTGGTCTGCATCGGCGCCGCCAAATGCGCCACAAGCTGGCTGCACAGCTATCTGCACGGCCTACCCGATGCGGTTGTCTCACCGCTGAAAGAGCTGCATTTCTTCAACGCAAAATTCCCACAGAACGCGTTTGGCGACATGGAGGCACAGGCGCTGACCCGCCTGCGCTTACACCTCGATCAGCAAGGCGACGCGGTGCAGAATTTGCGCCAGCATGCGCTATTCCAAGCCAGCGTCGACCGCGCGCAGATGGTCTATGATGAAAGTGCCTATTTTGGCCATTTCGCCCGGCTCTGTGCGCCACAAACCCGGGTGTTCTGCGACATCACTCCGGCCTATTCCGTGATCGGGAAACCGGGGTTCGCCTATCTGAAAGACTTCTGCGCCGCGCAGAACGTCCCCGTCAAACTGCTCTTCATCCTGCGCGATCCGTTGACGCGGCTCTGGTCGCAATTGCGCCACATGCAGCAGATGAATCCCGCCAATGACGCGCTCACAAAATGGCGCGCCGCACTGCGCGCGCCCCCCGTGATGGCCCGCGCGGATTACCGGGGCATCGTCAATGCGGTGGATGCCACGTTCCCCCACGAGGACGTGCTGTATCTCTTTTATGAAGACCTCTTTTCGACCCCCGCGCTGGACCGGCTGACCGACTTTGTCGGCGTGGCCCGCCGCCCAGCGGACACCAGCCGGGTGGAAAACGAAACGCAGGTCAAGCTTGATCTGCCCGCGGACGCAGCCCGCTGCTTTGCCTCGGCCCTTGCCGCGCAATACGATTTCTGCCGACAGCGCTTTGGCTCGGCGGTGCCCGCCAACTGGGCAGGGTAAAGCACTTAGCGATCCACCCGATCCAAAATCTATCGACAGGCACATTCGTTCCTCGGGCACGCGGCCGTCACTTTCGGTTCGCGTCAAACGCAAAACGGATGAGCGCGATTTCGCGCATTCTCGCCGCTGTTGGGAATACTTGACTGGCTGGTAACGCTTGCGGGTTAGTCTGGTGGACACAAACTCAATTTCCAGTGAGTCTTTCTAATCAGGCTCCGACAAACGGAGCCTTTCTCAGGAGGAGAAGACCATGCCGGAAGACACAAGGTTCAGTTTCAACGTCTTCGACTACTTGCTCGACGACACCTTGGACGAAGTCGCCTGTCGAATCATCGATTACAACCAAGGCATAATCGATAGGATTCAGGGGAACGTGCAGGGACCCCGCGAGCCTCTGGCACCGGAATGGGCGGACAACGTGCCGCCTGATCTCACAGACGGGTTCGACTTTCTGTTATAGACCCGCACCGCTTTCGCCTGACGTCTGGCCATGTCTCCCGGCGTCAGGCCGGAAGACTCGGCGCCAAGGCGAAAAACCTGATGGTCTTCAGCTCTCGCTCAGCGCGACCTTCATGTCTTTGACCTGGTAGATCACCTCGCCATCCGCCTCGACGCGTCCGTCGGCGACGCCCATGGTCAGGCGGCGGGTTTGCAGGGCTTTGGTGAAATCGACGTAATAGGTCAGCATCTTGCGGTCGGGGCGAACCATGCCGGTCAGCTTCACTTCCCCCACGCCCAGCGCATAGCCACGCCCCAGCCAGCCGCGCCAGCCAAGGTTGAAACCGGTCAGCTGCCAGAGCCCATCGAGGCCCAGGCAGCCCGGCATGATCGGGTTGCCGGGGAAATGGCAGTCAAAGAACCACAAATCCGGGGTGATATCGAACTCGGCCACCACATGGCCCTTGCCATGTTCACCACCATCGCCCGAGATATCAGTGATCCGGTCCATCATCAGCATCGGCGGCGCCGGCAGTTGCGCGTTTCCGGGGCCAAAAAGCTCCCCCGCCGCACATTTTAATAGGTCTTCTTTGCCGAAGCTTGTCGGATAATCGGCCATTCAGCCACGCCCCTTGCGCTGTTGTTTTCCCCGTGGCGCCCCTCCTATCACCGCCGTGAAGACAGGCGCAAGCCTGCGCATGCGACAGCAGGCCCCGTGCAAAAGCGTCCTTTTGGTTTGAAATTGGGGGCACACAGGCTCTATATATCCATTGGAAGAGGTGAAAGGCGGACACGGCCATGACGACCGAGGCTCTGGAACGTGGAAAAGACTGGCTAAGCGGCGCGGGATTGCGCCCGACGCGGCAGCGCCTGGCGCTGGCCACCTTGCTGGTGGGCGACGGACAAAACCGCCACGTCACCGCCGAGAGCCTCTTTGACGCCGCCAAGACCCATGGCGAAAGCGTGTCTCTGGCCACCGTCTACAACACGCTCCGGGCGTTTTGTGAGGCCGGCCTGATGCAGGAAGTCACGGTTGACGGCTCGAAAAGCTATTTCGACACCAACACACACGACCACCCGCATTTCTACTGGGAAGATGACGGCCGTCTGACCGACGCCCCCGCCGACCAGCTCGAAATCGCCCGCATCCCCAACGCCCCCGCCGGCGCCGAAATCGCCGCCGTCGACGTGGTCATCCGCCTGCGCAAGGTTTGAGCCAGCGACTGGCGTTTCAGATCTCACAGCATGGGCAATGCTGCTGACACCTCCGCTATTCAATGGTAGCTGGACCGATAGCGTCATTCAGGGGCTTGGTGCAGTATCGGGCGCTAATTCGGTTTGGCGCCGATCCAGGTGACTGTCCTGCAGATGATGGTATTCGTCGGCTGAATGGACTCGCGTCTGTTTGCGCCGCTATGTCCGGTCCCAACTTGCGTAGTCTCGCAGGTCTCCAGCCTTCTGTCGCGGCCTTGTCTTGCAATGCCAAGCTTCCTGGCCGGAAAAGCCAAGGACTCTAAAGCCGGAATCCTCGCAAAAAGGGCATTCGCGTACCCACGTCATCGGCGTCGGACGAGCCTGTCGGCGGCAATACATCGCCTACAGGTTTCACCTCTCCGGCGTTTTTTGAACAACCTCCTTGGCTTTCGCATATCCAGATACTGTTCTTCGATAGCTCCACATTTCGCGCAGCCCATCTCAGAGCAAAAGCCCAACCCGTCATATTGGCATTCCAGAAACGCGCTAGGTTCGAGGCCCAAAATCGCAAAACTGTGTCGACAGAGCTGGCTTACCGTGTGTCATCCACTCTGACCTGAGGCACCTGATTGCCCTTGCGTCCAACCTACAGTCTCGAGCGCGAGTTGATTATTTCTCATAGAAATATTGCAAAGTTGTTCTCCTTAACATTGAAAGAGAACAGCAATGACCCAAATGACAATTGACCGAGAAAGAGGTAATCGTATCTCCCGCGCGATGGTACAACGCGGGCCCAGGAAAGCGATGGCGTTGGCTGCTGAGTTGGGTGTTTCTACAGCCGCGATTTCGAAATGGAAGCAAGGCCACACCATCTCGTTGGAGAACGCCTGCAAGCTGGCAAGATCACTAGATGTTTCGCTGGACTGGTTAGCGATGGATCGAAACAGTCCCGAGTGGCTGCAAAAAGATCAACTTAGTCATATGGAGATCGATCTTCTCGAAAAGATGCAGCGCAGGCCAAGCCGAATTATGAAACTATGTCTGGCGATCGTTGCAGAGATTCCGGAACATCCCGGCCCCAAGTAGCCTGAGCATTGCAAACCCACGGTTAAAGTCCGAAGAAAATTTACCTCCTGTTAACATTTAGAAGTTGTTCGGACACGTTAAAGTAGATCAACTGGCATAGCCGACCCGAAATGGTTTTGCACTCGCTGAAGGGGCAAACGCCTTATTTCCCAGTCGAACATGTCGTAGCGGGCAACGTTCTGGGATTCATTCAAGGCTCAAATGCCCTTTTATCAATAACTTGGAAAGTTTGACAACAGGAAAGGAAGTAGAATGTCTACGCTTATTAGCTACGCCAAAGAGCCAATGTCGCGCGAAATGCTTGCAGCGCAGGCCGCTGATGCAGCCGACGCGCTGGGAACCGCGTATGCACTGACCTTGACCAATCAGTCCAATCAAAACTGGATCTTCTATGTTTACCAAAAGATGCCAGCACAGGTTGCGGATGTGTTTTCGCTGGCGTGGTTTTGCTCGCCTTACGAAATCAAGGTTGGCGACAGGATCACCTTTCAGTGGGAAATTGAATACAATTTCACATGGAGCGACACAGGTGTTCTGATGCCAGGTGTGACCTACTCGGCGTCCGGCGAAAAGGACTGCAGCCCGGCAGGCAAAAACACCACAGAGTTTGCCCTCGATCCCGGACCCGGCCTTTCCGATCCTGTAAAGAGCCCGCCAGCAGGGTCGTTGGTAATCAACGATGGGAGTTCGGTTCCAGCCAATCAGTTCTCGGTCGGTATCGGGATGTCAGGGACGGGCAGCTACGCTGTTCAGGCCGGTCCGAACCTAACCCACACGTTCACTCCGACGCCAAGTTACTATGTGGCGGCCGGCAAGAACCTCACCGTGGGTACCGTTCTTAGCATCGACACCATCACCAAAACGGCGGAAGCGAAATTCAAAAACGCTGTCTACCACCTCGACTGCACGCTGAATGACGCAAATGAGTGGGAAATCGCTCCGGCCTAACCGCCGACAAATCAGGCTCTGCACAATTTCGTGCAGGGTCTTTCGGAAACGGAGTGGACGAGTTCCGTTGTCTCGACACAGACGCACGTTCTGCCATCCCCTAGGCCCGCTCCGTTTCCGTTCAACACCGCGCAAGTCAGAAAGGATGTCATCATGTTCTCGGCCCCACCAATTGGTACCGTCTGCCCTTTTGCCGGCCAAGTTGACCCGATTGAGGGCGCAAAAAACGACCTGTGGGGCAACCTGCCTTGCGCAGGAACAAACGCTGCACCTGCCGTAACGGCGGAAAGCCCAATCAACCATCTTGAAAGCCAGGGATGGATGCTTTGTGACGGGCGTTATCTGAACGCCCACTCCTACACGGAACTTTATGCTGTCCTTGGATCACTCTATGGTGAGAAGGGGTCTGGAAGCGATCTGACGTTCCGAATTCCAGACTATCGCGGTCTGTTTTTACGTGGTCTGGATGCTGGGGCAGGCATGGACCCGGACGCCAAGACCCGCCAAAACCCCACGGGAAACAACGATGCCAACGTGGTCGGTTCCCTGCAATGCGATACGATGCAGGAGCACACTCACACCTACGATGTGACTCAACCATCGGGCATTTCACAACAGGGCAGTGCCGCAGGAACAAATGTGACGAGCAAGTCCACAAGCTCGCCCGAGTCACCAGCCCGCACTTCGACTGAAACGCGCCCAAAGAATATCGCCGTAAATTACATCATCAAGTTCCGCTGAAATCAGCGGCTGAACGCAATCCTACCACTAGATAAGGGAGCGAACCCATGTCCAGCTACATTCTTCTCTGGCAAGGCAGCTGTAGCCCTGCACAGAACACTGAAAAGATCTCAGTCCCAAAAGGCAAAGTGGTCTATCTGACCCGTCCGCCGCAATTCCACGATGTCGGCATTGAGGTCACCAACTGCACGCAAAAAGTCACTTACTTGATGGAAGCGGGCGGACAAGGCAACACCATCAGGATCTCTGCAGAAGATAAAGACGTGCTGTGTTTCACGGCGCGCACATCCAACAAGATCAATTCCGTTTTGATCGACGTAAAGAGCCGCCGTTAGGCGCGGACCACCGGACGCCAGCAAAGTGCACAGTGTGGTAGTATCGAACTGCCAGACCGATGAGCCGATCGCGGCTCTTTATCCATCGCGTGCTCGCCACACGCTATTCGCGAGGATGGTTACAATCAGGCAGAGCCACTGTACCCAACGATCTTTGAAAGGAAAATTACGATGCCAATCGATCGAAAATACACCGGATATCGGGATTCGGACTCAAAGGGCTATAACGGCATAAGCGCAGGTATCGAATACACAAAGCCTGAAAGCGTCTGCAACCAAACAAACACCTGGATCGGCACGGACAACGTGGAAAAGATGATCTGGGTGCAGATTGGGTGGGCCTATGAGATGAAGCCGTCCAAGCGCGTTGCGAACTATGCCGAGGTGCATCGACATGACGGCGGTTACAACATCTACTACTTCACGCCGATCACAAGCGGCGATACCTACGAAATCAAAGAAGATGCAAACAATGCTGTATGGAATATCGGCGGCAGCCAGGTGCATTCAGAAAGCTGGTCAGGCATCGTTGGAACCAACGTAATGCCAAACGCACAATATACTGTGGAAGTCTTTGAGGCAGCTTGCGACTATGTCCCCGGGTCGAGCACAGACAAGAACTACTATACGGATATTCAGACCAGAGCCACAGGAGGCGCTTTTGCCAATGCAACCCTGGCAACAAACCAAACAGACGATCCAAACGGAAATGCGGAAAAGAACACCGGCTCCGGAGACATGTGGATGGCCGTTTGGGACACCCGAGCCGCAGGCACAATGAGCGGCGGTGGCACCCATTCCGCCGGGGTTCAATCCCAAGCGGCCACACCTTCACTCACCTGGCGAGAGGTAGCGGACGCCGGTGCCCCTGACGCTGCGGCAAACGCGCTGGGGCGTCACAGCCGCACAGGCGCAGAGGCTCTCGCGGCCGAACCGAAAACCGTGGAAGTCAGCGACTCGTTTGCGTTTGGCGCCGCCGGGGTTGGACCGACACATCACCTTAGCCTAACGAACGTCGAAGTCGCTTTGGACCAAGACGAAGGTCAACGCAGCGCAAAAGTCGAGATTGATCTCTTTCTACATCCCGTGTCCCAAGGGATCGTCAGCGCCGCAACGCGCTCAAAGGCTGAGTGGATCGCGCCGTCGGCTCAGTTTTCACCCGCCGATCCGGAGGCCGAGTTGGACAGGCTGGGCATGTCTGCGTCATACGATTCAAACGCTCAGCCACAAATGAAAGTCGAGGACGTCCTTGCCGCTATCTGGGATGGCATGGGCATATCGCCAGACGACGCTGGTCATATCGTCATGCGACCGCGCATCATCGCGCCCACATATCCAAAAACCCTGGTCAAAGGTGAGCTGGTGCCGGAACGGCCCCAAGGGCTTTACTGGATTGTCGAAGTGCGCGGTACCTTGGTGCACGAAATCGTGGCCCCTGGGGGAGAACACATTGGCCATCAAACCGGAATGGTCGTCCTCGTTGATGACGCAAAGGGGGACGCGTTTTACGGGGTCGGGCTGCCCTGAACTCGAACTTTGCCGACCGATTGCCAAGGCGAGTTGCATTGATCATTGGCGCCCGATCAGCCCAATTCTGCAATGCAGCTCGCCAACACGCAATCACGGTGCGAAACGTCTTTCTCACAAGAGACGATTGGATTGGAAGAGAAGATGTTTATCGTAGACTATCGCGGAGATCAGAAATCCACGCCTTTCATTATTCAAATCAAAAACAACTCCGGTTCTCAGTTTTTCTTTACATGCTTCTTGAAGGTGCCATCGAATGCGCCCGGCGACACGCGTGAACTGGCTTGGTTTGCAAAACAGTTGGCCACGTCAACAAGCGGCTATTTTACCTGGCACCAGACATATGACTTGATGTGGGCCGACACGGGTCCGCTCGCCGTCGGGAAAATCGTGCGCCCAGGACAAGTCATTTCATCACAGCTAAATGCGCACAACGAAGCAACGTTGACAAAAAAGACTGGAGCCTATCAGTTCGACAACGTCACAAATGGCGCGGCAGGCAAGCTGACCGTCAAGACCGATGGCACAATCCCAAACAATTCCGTTTCGGTGGGTATTGGGATGAGCCAACAACCCACAGCTGCTGTGCAAGCCACGCCAAACAATGCCTCGATTTTCTCACCTGCGACCCCACCGTCCTATTCTGTTGCGTTTTCGACCTCGAAGATATCCAAGGGTCAGGTGCTCGACCTAAGCACCCTTTCCAGCGCAACGTGCCACATCAAGTTTCCAAGCAATCAGCATGGCGCGATCGCCGAACTGCAAGACGGCAACACTTGGAAAGTCACATACAAAGCAGATTTGACGATCTAAGGGCCGAAGCCTACCAGTGATCACGGCACAAAGAGCAACTTTTGCCAGCGAAATTGGCCGCTTTCAGTTTGCACCCTCGTTACCACGTTTACCCAATTGCCAAGCGGACCTGGCCTGTCCAAATTGTAGCTGCGCAATTGAGCGCACAGATGCCAGCATCCCGGTTAAGACGCTTTCACTATGCTAATTCTCGAACGTGAAGCTCGATTATCCATTGGCGCCGTTATCAAAACCGACAGGTTAATCGCTGGTACCCGCGGCCGGACTCGAACCGGCACGGCATTCCTGCCTGGGGATTTTAAGTCCCCTGTGTCTACCATTCCACCACGCGGGCCAGCGGCGGCGACAATAGCTGTCTTGTTTGCGGTGTAAACCGGCTAGCCCCCGCCAGGGCGCGTATGGTCAGAGCTCGTCACCTGTTGGCTTCAGAAGGAACCGTTCGCTCATCCACGGGTTCAGGGCGACGGCGGCGCGCAGGATGGCCTGAGCCTCTTCGTCACGCCCCAGCGCCAAAAGCGTCAGCCCCTTGCCCGACAACGCCCCCAGATGCCGCGGGTTGATCGACAGCGCCTGATCCAGATCGGGCAACGCGGCCAAGTAGTTTTCGCTCAGGAAATGCACAAAGGCTCGCTGGTTATAGCCTTCAGCATAGAACGGGCAGTAGCTCACCAGCCGGTTCAGCCGGTCCATCGCAAAGGCGTAATCGCCATAGCCGCGGGCGCGCATCGCCTCGTCCAGCATCCCCTGGCTCGGCTCATCCGGCGCGTCGGTCCAGTACTGCCACATCTGGTTGCTGATCGCCCGCCCTTCCATATCGTTCTCGGCGCTCTGCAACGCCTCGTAAAGCGCATCCAAGGCGCGTGTGTGATCCGGGGCGACGGGGCAGCCATCCGCCAGCGCAGCGCCGGGGGACAGCAACATCAGGGCAAGAAGGGCATGTCTCATAGGCTTAACCTGCGCCCCGACCCCCGCGGGTCAAGTCACATCGGCGAGACCGTCCTCCTTCACCGCCTGCATTGCCACATAGGTTGAGGTCGCCGCCACCCCCGGCAGGGTCGAGATCTTTTCCGCCAGCACCCGGCGATAGGCCCGCATATCCGCCACCCGCACCTTGAGCAGATAGTCAAAATTGCCGGCGATCAGATGCGCCTGTTCGATCTCGGGCATCGCGGCCACGGCGGTGTTGAACGCCTCCAACGCGGCCTCGCGGGTGTCTTGTAGTTTCACCTCGACAAAGGCCACGTGGTCGAGCCCCAGCTGGATCGGGTCAAGGATGGCGCGATAGCCGCGGATCACGCCGGTGTCCTCCAACCGCCGCAGCCGCGTCTGGGTGGGGGATTTCGACAGGCCAATGCGGCGCGCAAGGTCGGTGACCGACAGCCGCCCGTCTTCCGCCAGCACGGTCAGAATCGCCTGATCAAAACGGTCAAGATCGTTTTGCATCGGTTTACCCCTCACTTTCGGGCGATCCGGCCTGACGGAACTTCATCTTCAGGCCAAAAACCCGCCAATTTCGCCGTATCATAGGGCATTCGCCCGGAGGTACCATGCCCAAAGACAGCCCCCAAGACCTGCGCCATCTGATCGACACCGCCACCTATGCGGACGAAGCCGCCACTCTTGCGCGCTTGCGCACAGAAGTGGGCCTGACACCCGAGGATCGCGCGCAAATCACCGACCGTGCCACACAGCTTGTGCGTGACATCCGCGGCACCACCCGCCCCGGGCTGATGGAAGTCTTCCTCGCCGAATATGGCCTCTCAACTGACGAAGGCGTCGCGCTGATGTGCCTGGCCGAGGCGCTCTTGCGCGTGCCCGATGCCGACACCATCGACGCGCTGATCGAGGACAAGATTGCCCCCTCCGACTGGGGCCGCCACATGGGCCAATCCACCTCGCCGCTGGTCAATGCCTCGACCTGGGCGCTGATGCTGACGGGCAAGGTGCTCGCCGATGAACAGCCCGGCCCGGTCGGCCACCTGCGCGCGGCAATCAAGCGGCTGGGTGAGCCGGTGATCCGCACCGCCGTCGGCCGCGCGATGCGCGAGATGGGCGCGCAGTTTGTCCTCGGTGAAACCATCGAGGCGGCGATGAAACGCGGGCAGGCGCAAGAGGCCAAGGGATTCACCTACAGCTACGACATGCTGGGGGAAGCCGCCCGGACCGAGGCCGACGCCCAGCGCTATCTGCGGGCCTATGCCGACGCCATCACCGCGATTGGCAAGGCGGCGCATAGCGACGATATACGTGCCAATCCCGGCATCTCGGTCAAGCTCTCGGCGCTCTATCCCCGTTATGAAGAGGCGCAACGCGACGCCACTATGGAGCACGTCGCCCCCCGCCTGCTGGCCTTGGCCGAACAGGCCGCCGCCGCCGGCATCGGGCTCAATGTGGACGCCGAAGAGGCGGACCGCCTGTCGCTCTCACTCGATGTAATCGAAGAGGTGCTCGCCTCCCCGACCCTCGCAGGCTGGGACGGGTTCGGCGTGGTGGTGCAGGCCTACGGCCTGCGCGCCGCGCCGGTGATCGACTGGCTGGACGATCTGGCGGAACGGCTCGACCGCAAGATCATGGTGCGGCTGGTGAAAGGCGCCTATTGGGATACCGAGATCAAGCGCGGCCAGGTCGAGGGCCTGCCGGGTTTTCCGGTCTTCACCTCGAAACACGCCACCGACATCAGCTACATCGCCTGCGCGCGCAAGCTCGTGGGCATGACCGATCGGATTTACCCGCAATTCGCCACCCACAATGCGCATACGGTGGCGGCGATCCTGCATATGGGCGCCGATCCTGCGACGTATGAGTTCCAGCGCCTGCACGGCATGGGTGAGACCCTGCATGATCTGGTGCTGACCCGCGAAGCCACGCGCTGCCGGATCTACGCGCCCGTGGGCGCGCATCGCGATCTGCTGGCCTACCTCGTGCGGCGCCTGCTGGAGAACGGCGCCAATTCGTCTTTCGTCAACCAGATCGTCGATGCGGATGTGCCGCCGCAAGAGGTCGCCGCTGATCCCTTTGCCGCCCCGCACGCGGCGCCCCTGACCACGGGGCCCGAGATCTTCCTGCCGGAACGAACAAACTCCCGCGGCTGGGACCTCACACACCGCCCGACTTTGGCGGCCATCGACGCCGCGCGCGAGGCCTTTGCCGATCACCAATGGCAGGCCACCCCGCTTTGCGCGGCGGACATCCCGCAAAGCCAAGACACCACACCTCTCCGCAACCCCGCCGACCCCAGCGACAGCCCCGGCAGCGTCACCTGGGCCAACGCGGAAACCGTGGCCCATGCCTGCGCCGCCGCCACGCCCTGGTCCGTCCCCGCCAGCGAACGCAGCGCCATCCTCAACCAAGCCGCCGACCTCTACGAGGCGCATTACGGCGAGCTCTTCGCCCTCCTCCAC
>JAAUYB010068893.1_pt1 | contig 14405 bp, 7 predicted proteins | sample 7278071 | NCBI WGS metagenome assembly JAAUYB01 (sample SAMN14350121, study PRJNA611818) | marine sediment metagenome | isolation source: surface marine sediment (1.8m) | place: French Polynesia: Moorea | collected 2018-08
GGCATTGGTTACGCTTTTGGTCATGGACCAACCCATGAGCGGCGTGTCCCTTGTGAAGCCCGCGGCATAGCGTTCGGCAATGATGATGCCCTTGTAGACAATCAGCACGGCGCGTGTTCGTTGGGGAATGCCGGGTTCGTACTCGCCAAAGGCGTGATCCAGGGCCGTCTTCAGCTTGCCCCCGTCGATCCCGGGCGGTACTTTGAAATCGCGCGTATCGCCCATGGGCCAGGGCTTTAATGGGTCGAAAACTACTTCCGGCGGATCGGGATACTGGTCGCGCAAGGCAGCCGCGTCGATACCGTTGGTAAGGGTACACCCCAAGCCCTCGCGGAAGACGGCGGTTGCCAACGGGTTCCCCTGGAAGAGACAGGTTACTGTTTTCTTTTCACGGTCGATATCGACCGTGATGTAAGGATTGGCGATTGCCACGTCCTCGGGTTCTACCGTTGCCGGGTCTCGCTTGGAAATGAAGACGCAGGAACACATGATTTTGGCCTTGAATCCGGCCAGGTCCTTCAGTTGCAGCATCTGGTCCTGTCGGGCGCCTTCTTGGGACCAGATCGGGAGAATACACCCCGCGGCGAAAACGATCGTCAAAGAAAAGAGCTTCACTCCCAGTCACACTCCTTTTGTGGAAATCCACATGTTGGAAAATCAGTGTTGGCATTCTAACACCTTTATACCTTTTGGTCATACATGATCAGCCGGATAAATCGCCGCCGGCCGCAAATTGAGGTGCTTTGCCGCAGCGAAGGTCAATTTTGCGGCCCCGACGACCACGAGAATACCTTGCAGGTTCAATGCTTCAGCTTTATTTATTACACGGATTGCTGCCGCACCAAGGACCCAGAATGCTAGTGGAGTTACAGAGCGGTGCCTCCAGGGGCGCCGCCATTTCCTGAACGGACTACTCTTCTACCACTACTCGCAAGATCCGCATCAAATAGTAGAACTGGAGATCCCGGATTCACTGCCGTCCGATTGGTGCAGACCCTCTTCTTCGGGCAACCCGGCGGGAAAGAATAAGATCACCTCGGTACCGGAACCGGGGCCCCGGCTTTTTACCCGAATCGTACCGTGCATTTCCTTCATCGCATTGGCGCAATAGTGAAGACCGGCGCCTTTGGCACCTCTTTTGGTACTGAATCCCTGGGAAAAGACGCGTTCCAGGTTTTCTCCGGTAATGCCGACACCATCGTCGATGACGGATACTTGAGCCCCTCTTGCCAGAGCTTTGGTTCGAATTGAGATTCGACCCATGCCGTTCTTTTCCATAACGGCCTCTTCGGCATTCTTCAACAGGTACCGGAGGATGCGCACCAGTTGTGACTTCTCCACGTTCACCAGCGGCAAAGGTTCCAAGTCCTGCACCAACTCGATGCCTTTTCCTCTTAATACATCGACTTGCATTTCCGCATGAGCTGAAATCAGTTGGTTCAGGTTGGTCTCCTCCAGGAGTCGCTCCGCATGGATGAATTCTTCCTGGTTTTGGAGCGTTGCCCGAATACTCTCGATTTGACCTTCCAGGTTGAGGTTTTCCTTACGGAGGTCCTCATCGCGTTTTTTCAGGCCCGAACAGATTCTTGCCAATGATTCGGGTAGCTTTCTACCTCTTTGGTCGTGCTCAAGGAACTTGACCAAACCGTGATGAGGATCTTGAAGAAGATCTACAACCTTGCCAAGCAAGGTGAGCCACTTTTCATCATGGAGCCGATCGCGAATTAAATGATTGGAAGTAAAGACATTGTTGAGGACATTACCGATCTCATGAAGCACATTGGAGGCAATCTCTGCCATCCCCGCATTGTGTGACGCTTCTACCAGCGCCTTCTGGGCTGCCAGCGTCTCCTCCAGAGCCCTGGCCCTGGCTATAGCGGAGATCGTGTGCTCACGGAAACGCATCAGTTTACGGACATCCGATTCACCGAAGGCGTTAGGGTCGGTCATGTTTTCAATGAACAGTAATCCTACCAATTTTCCATCGAGGGGAAGCGCCATGGCCAGCATGGTTTTCGGCATCGGCAGATCCTTCCACGGTTCAGAATCGGTACGGTGATCGAACCGTCTGTGAATACAGACACCATCTTCGGTTTGCCCCGAACCACAAAAGAAATGCTCAAGCTCTTGAAGAGAAAAATCGGCTTTTTTGAGGAGGTCGAGTTCGTAACCCGAAGCCGTAACGAATTCGAAGCGGTTCCGACGCGGGTGAAGAAATAGGAATGCACTTTTTTCCGCCCGCGGGAACAAAGGCATGACCTGATCGGCCAAAGCGCCGATCACGCTGTCAAACCCCATTTCCCGATTGATGGTTTGGATGATGGTATTCAGCTTTTCGAGTTCCTGGTTCTTCTGATTTAAATCCCAGGTGCGCTCGGCCACCTTGCGGTCCAGATTCCGGTTGACCTCCAAAAGCTGCAGGTGCATTTTGACCCGCGAGAGCAGTTCGCTTTTCGTAAAAGGCTTGACAAGGTAATCATTGGAACCCGCTTCGAAACCCGCAACCAGGTCGGAATCCTGACTTCGGGCGGTCAGAAATATGACGGGCAATTCGTGGGCGGGATAACGCGCCCTTATCTTGCGGCAGACTTCATAACCCGACATACCGGGCATCATGATGTCGAGCAGGACAAGATCGAATTTCCGACTTTGTTCCAAGGTTTCAAGTGCTTCCCGACCACCGGGGACCATGGTAATGGCATAGTGTTGAACGGAGAGATGGTTGAAGAGAACCTGGCGATTGACCGGCTCGTCATCGACGATCAGGATATGAAAGTTTGCCCCGTCCGAAAAACCGGTTTCGATAACAGCCGGCTCCAAATAATCGGCCGGCGCCCGATGTTCAATGATCGGAGTTTGTGGTTTGACCACCGATTCAGCAATTTCGGATGCCATGGGTAGGGTAAAGGAAAAAACGGAGCCCCGGCTCACTTCGGATTCTACCCAAATGGTACCGCCGTGTAGTTCTACCAACTGCCTGGTCACGGAAAGACCGAGTCCCGTTCCCCCGCGTGCTCTTTTCGCCGAGCCGTCAACTTGCTGGAAAGATTCGAAAATGTGGGCTTGTCGATCTACCGGGATGCCGATACCTGTGTCGGTAACGGAGATCACCAGCGTACCGCCGTTCTGCCTCGCGGATAACCGGATCGTTCCCGAATCGGTAAACTTGACGGCGTTACCGATCAAGTTGTTCAGAATTTGCTGTAGACGATCCTCGTCAGCCTCGACCGCCGATAACTCGGGGTCAATAGCGTTCACGAGCCGTATTTTCTTACTGTCAGCCAGGGGTTGGATCAGGGTGATGACTACATTGACCGCCGCACAAAGGTCCAGTGGTTTTTTGTGTAGTTCGAGATCCCGATGTTTGAGACGAGCGAAGTCCAAAAGATCGTCTACCAGGTGGGAGAGTCGCTTTCCACTGGAAACGATCATAGAAAGATTGGTCAGGGCTTTTTCCGTTTGGGGGCCGCCGACCCCGTCGATCAGTGACTCGGCCAAACCGATCATGCCATGCAAAGGGGTGCGCAATTCGTGGGAAGTATTGGCCAGGAATTCATCTTTTAACTTGTCCATGCGGCGCAACTCACGGGTCAAGGATTGTAATTCCCGGGTACGACCTTGGGATTCATCATAGAGACGGGCATTTTCCACCGCTACCGCCACCTGACTCGCCAGGGAAGACAAGATGGTTATGTCCTGCCTGGAATAGAAATCATCGGGATCGCGCCGTCCGAACAACCAGATACCGATCGCTTCGCCCCGTATGTCCAGGGGAACCGCAAGCCGAACCCAAGCGGTATGGTCTTGAGCGCGGCCTTCGACAGGCAGGTATTGACCCGCGTTGTCCAGGAATTCTTGTGACCTCAAAAGAGACGCCTTCTTTTCATCGGGCCGAATGCCTCTGGCGTAGGTGGGACCGGAATCGCCGTCCTTGAGCAGGAAAAGAGCGGATTGACGAATCAGGAGGCTCGGAAGAATTTCATCGGCCAAAAGGTGAACCAATGCATCGCGATCGGATACCGTGGGAATCCGCTCGGCAAAAACTCGAATCACGTCATTGGGATGATACGTACCGCCGTAGGTTATTCGCTCGAACCATTGTTGGAAACGGCCGTGCAGGGAGGGAGCCGCGGTGACGAAGATGATAGTGATGATCAGGCTGAAGACCGCTACCTCTTGCGATGCATCGAGCCGGCGGCTGCTTACCTGAAAAACGAACATAAAGGTCAGCGTGTTGATCAGCACATAGGTCAAGAACCCGAGCAGTCGGTTTGCCCGAAACTCCATGGCGCCCATTCGTTGTTTGTAAATGGCGTAAACATAGAAAAGGGGCCAGGTGATCGTCAAGTTCAGCGAGGTCAGTACAGCCATGAACCTGTCGAGGCCGAGATCGCCTATGCCTAGTTTCAAAAACAAATGCCAGGCCGTCCAAGGTAAACAGACCAGGGATATTCCCAGGATCATCAGGCGAACTACGACCCGTTCCGCGGGCGAGGGCTTTAAGATCAGGCGTGCGACCAGCGGGCCCAGGATCGCCGAAAAGAAAAGCACACCTTGCAAGATTTCCCAATGGATGAATCGGAAGCCGGATAGGATAGCCAAAGCGATTCCAAGGCCATAGGTCAAGGGTAGGACAAATTGACACTGTCTTTTGATCATGACACAAGGAATCGTGACATGCAGGTGGAAACACAGCGGGATCAATAACCATTTGACATACTCGTAAACAACCGCGATTCCGGCGATTCGCGTGTAAGAGACGGTACCCACGAACCAAAAGACCGCCATCATGAAGTTAAATAAAGCCAGTAACAGCCATTGATGATTGCGAGGACGCAGAAATAAGAAGACGACGGTTCCAAAAAGCCAGAATGTAAGTCCAAAGGGTTGCAAAACGTCGCGGTATGTCCGGCTGGGGGGTTTACCGGTGATTACCCAGCTAATCGATTGTTCCTTACCGTCCCGAAGCAAGGTAACGGGTACTCTATCGCCGGCACGGTAACCGGCAAAAGGCTGTGCGGTCAGGCTTGGCTGCACCTCACCGAGACGCAACTCGCCCACGCGCAACAAGCGATCACCCGGCTTGATCAACCCTTGATTTTCTTCCGTTTCCAGAGCGTCATAGACCAACCATGTATCGAAGTTGAAAGAGATACCTGAGTCTACATAAAACACCATTTTGGTATAAAGATAAAAAAGGCAGATGAGAAGCGAGAAGATACAGGCCGCCCCAACCAAAGCCGTTCCCACGGGTGAATTTTCCGCATTGTTTTTCTTAGAGCCCATTGCCTTGCGCTTCCAAATACATTCTCAGAGTGTTCCGATTCGGGGTTCGCATTTAAACAAGGTATGCCGAAAGGATCGGAATATCACCATCGAACGAACCGGAAAACCAACGGTTCCGGGGCAAGGTCTCGACTTTTTTATCCATATAAGCCTCACATCTTGGCACTGAATACCTGGGTTTCCCCAAAGATGCAGGCGGGTTGATCCACATAAGACAACATCGGTCCCAAGAAAATTGGGATAAACCGTAATTTTGAAAAACCGTCCGACCTTTTTTTGGGATGTGGGTTGGAAGGGGTCGTCGGCCGATCACGGGGCGCCCGACAGGGTGTAGGTGTAGGCGTTACTTCAAGAACGTTCGGCCAGGAAGGTTTTGATGAGGGGGATGACCTCGTCGTCGGCGTCTTCCAGGATGTAGTGACCGCAGTCCGGCCGGCTGTGGAGTTGTGCGTCGGGGAAATGCCTCATCCACTCGTCGCGGAAATGGTTGGAGAAGACGAAATCCTTTTCGCCCCAACAGATCAGCATGGGTTTATCGCTGAAACGGGAAAGGCCTGCCTCCACATCCGCCACGATATCCCAGGCCTTGTCGCCGGGTTTCAGGGGGATGTCTTGTACGAAACGCAGGGTGGCGATTCGGTTGGCCCAACTGTTGTACGGCGCCCGGTAGGCCTTGCGCAGTGCGCGCGACATGGGTTTGCGCTTGCAACATACATAACTCGCCACGCCGCTGAAGGCATTGAAGCCGCGCACCAGGAAGCTACCGATCGGCGTGTTGCGCACCAGCCACAGGGCCGCCGGAAATCGCTTGGTTTCGGGCAGGGTGAAGGCCGCGGTATTCAGGATCACCAGGCGGCGGATGCGTTCGGGATAACGCGAGGCGAAGGCCATGCCGATCATGCCGCCCCAGTCGTGCAGCACCAGCGTGATGTCGGCGCGCAGGTCCAGGTGGTCCAGCAGGGCCTCCACGTCGTCCACCCGGCTTTTCAAGGTGTAGTCGTAGGCGTCGTCGCCCGGCTTATCCGACAGGCCGCAGCCGATGTGATCGGGGACGATGCAGCGGTAGTTGTCACGCAAAGCCAGGACCAGGTTCCGATAGTAGAAGGACCAGGTGGGGTTGCCGTGCAGCATGACCACGGTCTCGCCGCTGCCCTCGTCCAGGTAGTGCAGCTTCAGACCTTTGTGATCGTAGGTTTTTCCCTCAAAGGGGTACAATTGAGGGTCCGCTACCATATAAAGCCCAGCATGGTGCAACTAAGCCCGCTGCCGATGCCCAGGAAGCCCACGCGGTCGCCCGGCTTCAGGAAGTTGCGTTCCTCGGCGATGGCGGCGGTCAGGGGCAGGGAGACGGTGCCGATATTGCCCAGGTAGGGAAAGGTGGCGTAGTCCTTGGCGCGGGGAATGCCCAACAATTTCAGGATGGTGTTCTGGTGTTCCACGCCGACCTGGTGGCAGACCACCTTGTCCACGCGTTCGATGGTCCATTCCAGCTTTTTCAAAAATGCCTTCCAGGTGCGCATGCCCAGTTCCACGCCGAATTTCAGTACGGATACCGAATCGGTGCTCATAAACGGGCGCAACATGCCCTGGCCCAGACCTTCCAGGCCCCAACGGCACAGGCGATGGTGTTCGGGGGCGGTGCGTGTCACGCCGCCCAGTAATTGCCGGCGGTGGTCGCCGCCGAAGCTGCCGTCGGTGATCAGAATGCCCACCGCGCCGGAACCGCCGGTCAGGGTGGCCAGCGACAGCTTGAAGTTCTCCATGTCGTTATCTTCCAACATGCGGCGCAACATGGTCTCGTTGATCTCGCGCGCGGTTTCGCAGGATACCACCAGGCCGGCGCGAATCTGGCCCAGTTCGATGCGGTTGGCCACATCCAGGATGCCGTTCAAGGTTCCCAGGCAGGCGTTGGAGATATCATAGACGGATGCGTCATCGCCCACGCCCAATTCCGAGGCAATGGCGCAGGCCGTCGCCGGTTCGAACTGCTCGCGGCAAACGCCGGTGTAGACCAGGGTGCCGATATCCTCGGCCCGGACATTGGAGGCGGCAAGAGCTTTGCGCGCGGCGCCCACGGCGCCCTCGGTCAGGGTACTGCCCTCTTTCCACCAACGGCGTTCGATCACGCCCGTCAATGCTTCCAACTGCCCGGCGCCGATGTGCAGCTTCTCGTAAAGCGGCCTCAGGCGCGCTTCCAGTTCCTGGGTGGAAACCACCACGGGCGGCAGCACGTACTTGATTGCGTCGATAAAGACCCTGCTATATTTCATCGCCCCTTACCCTATATCCATGCGATCACGGCCCCTATGGAACCAGCATAATACAATAAAGGAGAGAACGGTGTGAATCAATAGGATTCGGTCAGGATATGGACAAAGTCCGTGTCTTTACAGCCTTAAACTCCCAAACCAACCCGTTATCACGGTCAGGTAGGTCGAATCGGGTCACCGGTCGGTCCTTTCCACGACCATGGACTTAGGGTTTCCGATCCAGGCGCTTTGACGCCGTTCCAAAGTTGCCGAGCTGATAGGTCGCGATGCCCTCCGCGCCGAAAGTGAATCGGTCGAACGGCTTCTTTTCCAGTTCCTCCAACCAACCGAGCGGTGCCACGCCGATCGTCACGTGCGGATTGAACTTCTTGCCGGTCTGGTACGGCACAAAGGTCTCTACGTACTCGAACAGCAACGGATCGAACGGCGTACCGGACTTATCGGGAACGAATGCGGACTCGTCGCCTCCTTTCCGCGCATAGACATTGACAGCCTCGATGACCGCCCGCTGCAATGCGAGCAATTGCCCGGAGGGTTCGATAACGATGCCGGCAAGCCCGATCTCGCCGACCGGAATGTGGTAGAGACCCGTCGCCGTCATTTCGAGGCTGTTCAGGTCCAGTTTCGACCTCACCTCATCCACGGCAGCCAGGACCTTCGGCAGGTCGGATTTGGCAACGAACCGCTGGATCAGGGTGACGTGAGGGGCGTGTTCTTCGTCAAGTTCGAACCCTTCGGGGATCTGCTTGCGCATTTCGGCGTTCCATTTTTCGGCTTCCTTCATCATTCTCGGGCCGGGCTGAATCAGAACGCGGGCAGCGATCAGAGTCTAATCGGGAACGCTCTCGAGCACTTCGCCGAGCGCCTCGCTGAAGGAGCCCGACGGCAGTTTCGCGCCGAGCATCAACGACAAGGTGGGCGCGATATCGACCGTGTGGACCTTGCGCGCCAAACGTTGCGGGGGCATCCCCATGCCGGCGAAGATGATCGGCACGTGGGTATCGTAGCGCCATGGGGACCCGTGTGTGGCGGCAACCTTCAGCCCGTCGAAATCATTGATGAAGCGGTTGGGCTCGAACACTACAAAAATGTCGCCGGACCGACTGGGATTATAATTTTTAAGAATCGACCGCATCAGCGGTGTATCACGCACGTTACCCGTAGCGAGCGCGCTGCTCGAAACTGCCAGCGCAACCCCGTCGAAGTGCGTGAGCTCCTCGGCCACGGCAAGTTCCACCTCGGCCTGATCGAGCTTTCCGGCCGCGATCGCCTTGCGGTTGAGGTAAAGGTACGGATGAAAGTATGTGGTGATCAGCTCTTCGCCGATACCGAAGCGTTCTTTCAAGCGTTGGATCGCGCCGGCTTTATCGAACGACTTCGGGTCGATGTAATCGGCTTCGAAGCCCAACTCGGCCAGGTACCCAGGCGCCTCCGGTCCGCCGTGATCCGCGGACAGCACGACGAGCGTCCTGTTCAGTCCCACACGCTGGTCGACAAACCTCAACAGCTCGCTCAAGGTGCGATCCAGCCGCAAAATGTTGTCTTCCGCCTCCAGGCTCGAGGGACCGAAGAGGTGGCCCACATAGTCGGTAGAGGAAAAGCTGACGGACAGGTAATCGGGAATCTCATCGTTACCGAGCCCTTCGTTCGATATAACGGCTTTGGCAAAGTCAAGCGTCAACTCGTCACCCGCCGGGCTGAGTGTCAGCAGCGTCGTGAAATACTTGTTGTCGGCATTGCCGTAGGCATGGGGAAACGTGCGCCCGTAACCCGGTAAGGCGGTCTCGTAGGGCCTGTCGTCGGCTTCACCGAAAAGATAGGTGGACCGGTCGTGCAGCAACTCCCAGGATTTACCCGCGTATCGGTCGGCCGGTTTGCGCGCATTCCATTCGGCAACCCATGGCGGGTATCGGTCATAGTAGAAGCTACTGGTGACGAATTCGCCGGATTTCTTGGAAAACCAGAAGGCTTTGCCCGTGTGGCCCGCCATCGAAATGGCCCCGCGATCCTTCACTGAAACAGCGAAGACCTTCGACCTTCCGCCATGATGCAGATTCAGTTCGTCGCTGAACGTCGATACCAGGATCGCCGCGGGCGAGCGCCCGTTCGATCGGGCGGCCTTCTGCGTGGGATCGATCTCCGTGCGTTTGTCGACACCGGCCCCCTCGGTCAATATCGGGTAGCGCGCATCCTCTACATTGTACCTCAACTCGCCGCTGCCCCGATCGAGCCAGACGTTACCGATCATGCCGTGCACGGCCGGGTCGGCGCCGGTCGCGAGCGTCGCATGGCCGACAATGGTTTCGGTATTGGCGTGCCCATGATGCGCGTTGCTGAAAACGATGCCCTCGTCCAGCAGATAACGCAGCCCGCCCTCGCCCAGCCGCTCGTAGTAGCGCATCGGCAGATCTCCGCGAAGTTGATCAACCGTAATCTGCAAAATAAGTTTAGGTTTTAAGGGGGCTTTTCCTTCACTGCTCCATGAGGCTTCGGAGGTTAAAAGTAAAAAGGACAACAACGAAATCGAGAACTGTACGATACCTGCCTGGTTTCTCATAATATCACCTCCGTATGGTCATTATCCGGGTTTGTGCGTACGCTCGGCCCGTGCCGATGGTTGCCGCCCAAAGCACCTCGGGTTCGGCATCGCCGTTTCTCCTCTTTCCTTGCCCGTACAACTCATGATCCGCCTTTTTGTCATGGTACCAGATGCCGTTTGACCGTTGGATTGGACTTTAGTTGTATGCGAGTCGGGGCAGCATCCGTCCGGCGGGTGCGCAATCGACTCAAGACACAAGAAATCGATATATCGGTTTGCGCACCTGTTTGGGAAGATTTGAATCAATTCGGCGTTACCGGCTCATGTTCACGACTTCGACGAGGCCTTGCCGAAAAGATGCATACACTCTCGGTCCGTTTCGCGTTAGAGTAACTGCATCATCGGTTATTGCGGAGGTATTGTCATGACTACTGCCGTCCATCGGACCACCTGTTCGCTTGATTGTCCCGATACCTGTGAGTTGGAAGTGACCGTAACCAACGGCAAACTGACCAAGATTGACGGCGCCGCCGACAACCCCCACACCGCCGGCTTTATCTGCGGCAAGGTGCGTAACTTCGATCGCCACCTCTACGCGCCCGAACGCTTGCGCTATCCCATGAAACGCACCGGCGCCAAGGGCGAGGGCAAGTTCACCCGCATTGGTTGGGACGAGGCGATCGACACCATTGGGGGCCGATTGGGCCGGGTGCGCGACCAGTGGGGCGGCGAGGCGATCCTGCCCTATCACTACGGCGGCTCCAACGGCCTGTTGAGCGAGGAACTGCTGGATGACCTGTTCTTCTGTCGACTTGGCGCTTCCCGGCTCGAAAAAACCATTTGCGCCGCGCCCACTACTGCCGCGGTTACTGAACTCTACGGCAAGATGCCCGGCGCGTCTTTTTCCGATTTTGCGCACGCTCGCTTCATCCTGATCTGGGGCGCCAACCCCAAAGCCACGAATATTCACTTGATTCCCTTCCTGAACGAGGCGAAGAAAAACGGGGCCTTCATCGCCACCGTCGATCCCATGCAGCATTTCTCCGATGATAAAATTGACCTCCATCTGCCCGTGAGGCCCGGCACCGACCTGGTCGTCGCTCTGGCCATGATTCGCCACTGGCAACACAAGGGCATGTTGGATCAGGCGTTTGTGGGCGAACACACCACCGGCATGCCCGCTTTGTCGGCGGCCGCCGCCCGGTGGAAACCCGAACGCGCCGAAGAGGTGAGCGGTGTGCCCGCGGCCGATATCATCCGCCTGGCCGATGTCTATGCGAACAGTTCGCCCGCCCTTCTGCGTTTGGGTTGGGGTATGGAGCGCAATGTCAACGGCGCCCGGGCCGCTGCCGCCGTCCTGGCCATGCCCGCCCTGCTGGGTAAGTTCGGCGAGCGCGGCGGCGGGTATCTCATGAGCAACAGCGGCGCCTCCAAGTTGGATACACAGGCCGTCCTCGGCGACCTTGAATGGAAAACGCGCAAGTTGAACATGACGCCCCTGGCCAATCACCTGACCCTGAACCTGGAACCGCCGATCAAAGCCCTGTTCGTCTACAACAACAATCCGGTCGCCACCTGTCCCGACCAGAACCGGCTCATCGAGGGGTTGAAACGCGAGGACCTGTTCACCGTGGTCCACGAACAGGTGCATACCGATACCTGCGACTACGCCGACATCGTTCTGCCCGCCACCACCTTCCTGGAGCACCACGAATTGAAGAAAGCCTACGGGCGTTACGTGGTGGGCGGCATTCGCCCGGTGTTGGAGCCGGTCGGCGAGGCGCGCTCCAATCACGATTTGTTTGCGGCGTTGGGGCGCGCCATGGGTTTCACCGATGAGGCCTTCAACTGGGACGAGGCCACCGCGCTGCGCAAGCTTGCCTCGGCTATGAGCCTGAACAATGAACCCGCGGACGTGGAGCAACTGGTCTCGGGCAAACAGCAGGAGCATAGCTTCGAGGGCGGCAGCCCGGTTCAATTCAAGAACATCTTCCCCGGCACATCGGACGGCAAGGTTCACCTGGCCCCGGCCGCTCTTGGTGAGGACCCCTATCGTTTCACCGCTGTCATGGACCCGGTGCATCCTCTGTCACTGATCACCCCGGCGAGCGGCAAGTTGATCACCAGCACCTTCGGCCAGTTCAACCTTTCCAAGCTGACCGTGACCCTTCACCCGGAAGAAGCCGAACGGCGCGGCCTGACCCATGGTCAGGAGGTTCGGGTTTTCAACAAACTGGGCGAGGTGATCTGTCCTCTTAGCGTGAGCCGGAAACTGGCGCGGGGCACGGCCATGATGCCCAAGGGCGCCTGGCGGAAAAGTTCCCTTAACGGCGCGACGGGTGGAGCCCTGTGCCCTACCACCCTCGAACCGGTCAGCGGCGGCGCCTGTTTCAACGATGCCCGCGTGGAGATTGCGGCGCGATGAGTCGGAGATAGGTCTCAGGAGTCGAAAGTTACATTCTTTTGCGGCCTGGTGTTGACCGTTAGTTGGAAGACATCGGGTCGGGCGTAATGTCCGTCGGCGTCCATGAACATACGGTGTTCCGCCAGGCGATCCATATCCAGTTCCGCGTAGCGAGTCGCCGGATCTTCATAGACCGGCTCGGCCAGGTAGGCGCCGTCGGGACCGATGATTGCACTGCCGCCCTTACGCGGGTTGGGCGATTCAATTTGTTCGAGTAGTTTGCGGGCATCGGGCTCGTCATGATCCAGGGAATCGAACCCTTCCAAAACCTGGTCCCTGGTGAGGCAACAGCCGGCGGCAATCACGAAGCAGCCGCCCTCGAAGGCGTAGTGACGACTCGCAATCTGGTGAATCTCGCCCACCGCGGGCCATTGCGCCGCGTGAATGGTTTCTCCCAAGGCGTGCATTGCGGCCCGGGCCGCGGGCATCCAGTGTTCCCAGCAAATCAGGCCGCCGATGTTGCCGAAGGGGGCTTTCATGGTGGCCAGGGTGCTGCCGTCACCTCTTCCCCAAATTAAACGCTCGTTGTAGGTGGGCATCAATTTACGATGTAGTTCGATGTCGCTGTCGCCGGGTCCCAGGAAGATCTGCGTGTTGTACAGGGTGCCGCCCACGCGTTCGTGCGCACCCAAAACCGCGTAGACCAGATGCTCCCTGGCGGCGTGGTGCAAGCGGCTCAGTTCATCGCCCGGAACCGTTAGCGACTGCTCGCTGAGCACTCGGAACAAGGCGCGGGCCCCCGGCTCGTTCCACATGGCGGCGCGCGGAGCCAGGTCCAGCCAGACGGGGTAACCGGGCAGCCAGGTTTCCGGGAAGACGATCAAGCGAGCGCCCCGGGCCGCGGTTTCGGCGATCAGTTCACAGGCCCGGTCTACAGTGGCGGCCAGATTGAGAAAGACGGGCGCTTCTTGGATGACGGCTACTTTCACACGGCGCATGGTTGGGTTCCTCCGGTTTGGTTTTCGCTTCATCATAGCACGGGGTCGCCCCGGGAGAAGAAACAGAGACTTGCCAAAGTCACGGTTCGATTCGAGACCAGGCATCGGTTCGGACTCCGTAATGATCTCTTTAACCCACGAGTTTGTCGGACACTATTCTGCATGTACCCCAATGTCATCGATTTTGCAGGGGTTGTAAGCTACATAGGGGTTAGAAATCGTTGATTTTGCCAATCAAGTTTTCGCGAGTATGCAGGCCAATGATCTCGCGGCTGCCGAACAGCGCCTTGCCGGTCTCAGGAAATTGAAACTCATCCCGGACGCCTACGCCGTACTTCGCGATGATACACGGGAGCCGCTCGGGGTGGTCGGCAGTCGTTATGAGCCCATCGGTCATGCTGAAGGCTTCCGCCTGGTAGACAAGATTATCGGGCAGATGGAGGGTGGGCATTATGTCGCTGCCGGTGCTATTGATCAGGGTTCCCGCGTGTGGGGATTGGCTGATTTACGGCAATCCACCCATATCCGTGGAACCGATGATCGAACAGACCACTATCTGTTGTTTTCAACCAGTCATGACGGTTCTTCCAGTTGGGAAGTTCGCGGCACATCTAACCGAATATGGTGTGGCAACGCGCTGAACTACGAACTTTCAACCAGGGCCAGGAACAGTTTCAAGATTCGTCATACCCGGAGTGCGCCGGATAAGATTGCCGCGGCCCATACGATTCTTCAAGACTATCTCGGCATGGTGGTGGAATACGACGAGTTGATGAACCACCTGGCTCGTTGCTCTTTGGGCAAGACGGATGAAGAGCGCGCCAACCGGACGATGCACTTTCTGTTCGAAGTCTTCAAGGTCAGTGCGGCGCAACGCAAGGACCCTGAATCCATCTCAACCAAGACCA
>JAAUYB010112093.1_pt1 | contig 14403 bp, 14 predicted proteins | sample 7278071 | NCBI WGS metagenome assembly JAAUYB01 (sample SAMN14350121, study PRJNA611818) | marine sediment metagenome | isolation source: surface marine sediment (1.8m) | place: French Polynesia: Moorea | collected 2018-08
GGTATCCGCGTCGGCTTTACCTGTTCCAAGAAGGTCGGTAACGCCGTTGCGCGCAACCGGGCCAAACGGCGCCTGCGCGAAATCGCCCGGCTGGTGCTGCCCGAGGCGGGGCAGGACGGATATGACTATGTTCTGATCGGGCGCGCCCAGCGCACGGCAGAGGCGGAGTTCACCGACATGCAACGGCAATTGCGCAAGGCATTGACCAAGATCCATGGAGCTGCGCCATGACCCCTCTGGCCTATGTCGTTTCCCTGCCGGTGCGGTTTTACCGGTTGGTGTTCTCGCCCTGGGTCGGGCATGGCTGCCGCTATCACCCGACCTGTTCGGCCTACGCGTTGGAGGCTTTGGAGAAGCACGGCGCCTTCAAGGGCACATGGCTGGCGGCCCGCCGGATCGCACGCTGCCATCCCTGGGGCGGGTCCGGCGTCGACAACGTGCCGCCCTCATCTCGCTCTTAGCGCCCGTTTGGCGCGCCTAAGGGCTGTGACCAAAGGGCGGGCAAGACCAATCCGGTCAAACCACTTGGCATTATAGATATCGCTGCGCGATGGTCGCTGCACGGCAATCGGCGTCCGCGTGCACAGCGTTACAATCTCGGGATGCGCCGCCCGGCACCAGGAATAGGCGCCATCCACGTTCATCGGCCCACCAGCCGGATCACCCATCGGGCGCGCGGCCATCGCCTCGAGATACGGTACAATGGTGGCCATCGCGACCTGGGAAAACCCCATGAAATGCGTGAGCTTGACCGGAGTATCGGCCGCAACCTCCATCAGATCGGTATCCTCGGGGTCTTCGGCATCGGCGTAATGCTCGGGCTGCCAACCATAGAACACCCCCCACTCGCCCGCGCTTAGCGCGGGCGCCATCGCGGCAAACCGCTGCTCAAAAGCGCGCGAGAAATCGGCGTCATCCTCCATCAGCAAGATGCGTTCTTCACCCCGCTCCAGCGCGTCTGCCATCACCCTAAGGTGGCTCATATAACAGCCGCGGATGCCGGCGGCCGGAAAGTTGCCCGGATCGTCAAAGCGCGACGCGGGAAAGAGCGTGACAGCCGGATGATCGAACCCCAGCCCAAGCCGCGCCAGCTGTCGCGCGACCTCGGCCCGGCGGTCCATCCGCGCCACCAGGTTGATCACGTAGATCCGATCAAACACCGACAACAGCGCCTCACCCGCGCTTGTTCCGTCCTTCATCCATCGGCCCCTATCAAACCTGACCGCAGTCTGACGCGGGCAGTGCAACCGATCAATCGCCATTGCATCGCGGCTTCCCCATTCTGCCGCGATCTGGCAAAAGGCGCACATGTTCGACCAGACCGACGAAATCCACCCGCTGTTTCACGGCGCACCCAAGACCACCGAGTTCAAGAAGCTGCGCAAGCGCATCGTCCAGAACGTGCGTGAGGCGGTGGCGCAATACGGCATGGTCCAAGAAGGCGCGCGCTGGCTCGTCTGCCTGTCAGGTGGCAAGGACAGCTATACCCTGCTGGCGATCCTTTATGAGCTGAAATGGCGTGGCTTGCTGCCGGTGGACATTCTGGCCTGCAATCTCGATCAGGGCCAGCCCGGCTTTCCCGCGACCGTCCTGCCCGAGTTTCTCGAACGCATGCAGGTGCCGCACCGGATCGAATACCAGGACACCTATTCCATCGTCGTCGACAAGGTGCCGCAAGGCCGGACATACTGCGCGCTTTGTTCCCGGCTGCGGCGCGGCAATCTCTACCGGATCGCGCGGGAAGAGGGCTGTTCGGCCGTGGTGCTGGGTCATCATCGCGACGATATCCTCGAAACCTTTTTCATGAACCTCTTTCACGGCGGGCGGCTAGCGACGATGCCCCCCAAGCTGGTGAACGAAGAGGGCGATCTCTTTGTCTATCGGCCCTTGGCGCATGTGGCGGAAGCGGATTGTGAGAAATTCGCCGCCGGCATGAAGTACCCGATCATCCCTTGCGATCTCTGCGGATCGCAGGACAGGCTGCAGCGTCAGCAGGTAAAACAGATCCTCGATGGCTGGGAAAAGAACAGCCCCGGGCGCCGGCAGGTGATGTTCCGGGCGCTGATGAATATCCGGCCGTCCCATATGCTGGATCCGAAACTCTTCGACTTTGCCGGGCTGATGGCGGCAGAGAGCGACAATTCAACCTAATTATCGTCATGGCCGTTAAGCCTCGGGTTACCGTCATCGCCTAGCTTGCTGGGCAGATGAACGAAGGAGCCTGTGTATGACGGCCGAATTCACTGCGCGGCTGCGTGGCTATCGCACCATGGTGCAACATGCGCTTACTGGACCGCAATCATTGGCGTTTTTCCCGGCTTTGTCGCTGGCGGCCTATTGGCTCGGGGGGGAACCGGCGCTGATTGCCGCGGCTTTGGGGCTGCCGATGGTGTTTGTCATGTCCGGGGCCTTTTCCACCTCTGCGCCGGTGGCGCAGGACGAAATCACCGTCGATGTGCTGGATTCCTCTGGCGCGGCGGACCTGACTGAACAGGCGCTCTTGCGCGCGCGGGCGGCCAACCTCGCCACCGCTTGTTTTGTGCTCGAGGTTGAGGGCCTGGAGACTTTGGAACGTTCGATGGGCCGCGAAGCCGCGGAATCGCTGCGCGAGCTCTGTGTCGCCCGGCTGCGCAACACCCTGCGCAAGGGCGACCTTGCGGTGCGGATGTCGGACACGCGGTTCCTGGTGCTGCTGGGGCCATCGCTGCGGCTTGATCTTGAGGCGCTGTTGCAGCTGTCCTCGCGGCTGCAAAGCGCGTTGGAAGAGCCGGCGACGATCGCCAACACCGCGCAGTATCTCTCTGCCTCGATCGGGTTCTGCGGCAGTGACCGTCTGGGCAATGCCGCGACGGGCGAAAAGATGCTTGAGGCGGCACAGACCGCGCTGACCGAAGCGGTGGCCAATGGGCCGTCGGCGGTCCGCGCCTGGTCGGACGACCTGAGCCAAGCCCGCAAGGCCCGCAAGTCGCTGATGAACGAGGTCGAAAAGGCCATGGCCAATGGCCAGGTGCAGCCATGGTACCAACCGCAGGTCTGCACCTCGACCGGCCGTATCAGCGGCGTCGAGGCCCTGGCGCGCTGGATCCATCCCGAACGCGGGATCATACCGCCGGCACAGTTCCTGAAGGCGCTGGAAGAGGCCGGGCAGATGGAACGGCTGAGCGAGGTGATCCTGCAGCACAGCCTGACGGCGCTGCGCACCTGGGACAATTCCGGCATCGATGTGCCGCGGATCAGCGTGAATTTCTCCGGCATTGAGCTCAAGAACCCGCAGCTGGTGGAACGCATCAAATGGGAGCTCGACCGCTTTGGCCTGACCGCGCCGCGGCTGGGGATCGAAGTGCTGGAAACGGTGATCGCCGATTCCCCCGAAGGTGTCGTAGCCCGCAACATCACCGAGTTGAGCGACTTGGGCTGCCAGATCGATCTGGATGATTTTGGCACCGGGCATGCCTCGATCACCGCCCTGCGCCGCTTTACCGTGCACCGGTTGAAGATCGACCGCAGCTTTGTCAGCCGCGTCGACCGCGACGAGGAACAACGCCGCATGCTGGCCGCCGTGCTGGGCATGGCCGACCGGTTGGGGCTGGAAACGCTGGCCGAAGGGGTGGAGACCGTGGGGGAGCACGCCCTACTGGCGCAGCTGGGCTGTGACCACGTGCAGGGTTTTGGCATCGCCCGGCCCATGCCCGCCGACCAACTGATCGACTGGGCCAAGGCGCATGCCGTGCGCATCGCCGATGCCCAGCGCCTCGGCCGCGGTGCCGGTTGAGTGTCGCTTCGCGCTGGGTAGAACGCAGCAGCTGGGACAGGGCATCGACCCGAGTGCAACACATGCCTTATGGCGGCGGACACCCGCGCCACGGCGCAGGGGACGTAGGGCCTAGCTGGGTCGTGCTGGCAAGGTGGCGACATCCCCAAGGGTTTGGAAACGGGTCGGAAGCCCGCATATCTCCGCCTTGCACCGATGTGTGCCATCACGTTCCTGACAGAATGCCGCCCACGACCGCGACGATACGCGCAAACGCGGCCGGAATCGGGGGAATCCGCTTGACCTTTGGCACCGCAAACGGTTGAACCCTGCGGTGACTTTCAATGGAAAGGCGGCTGTCTTCGATGGACGATCAGAACAAGAACCTGCTTCTCGCAACGGCGCTCAGTTTCCTGGTGATCCTGACATGGTTCATCCTGTTCCCGCCACCGGAACCCACACCCGAAGAGCTGGGCACCACCGCGGATGCGGTGCCGCAAGCCAGCACCGAAGGCGGGGTGGCCACAGCCCCATCGGCCGCGCCGGGCACCACCCCGGCGACCAATGACACCGCGACCGAAGCCGTCGCCGAAGCGCCGCGCCTGCCCATCGAAACCGACCGCGTGGTCGGATCGATCTCGCTCACCGGTGGGCGGATCGACGATCTGTCGCTCAAGGATTACCGCGTTACGCTGGATGAAGGCGCCGAAATCGTCCAGATGCTCGACCCGGTCGGCACCGAAAACGCTTATTACGCGCTGTACGGCTGGGCGCCCGGCGCCGGGCTGACCCTCGACGACGTGCCCGGCGCTAACACGCCCTGGGCCGTTGAGACCGGCGAAACCCTCAGCACCGACAGCCCGGTCACGCTGGTCTGGCAAAGCCCCGCGGGCCTGACCTTTCGCCGCACCATCGCAATTGACGCCGATTACATGTTCTCGGTCACCCAGGCGGTCGAAAACAGCGGCGGCAACACCGTGTCGCTGGCGCCCTACGGGATCATCGCCCGGCATGGTGAGCCGCAGGACCTGAAGAATTTTTTCATCCTGCACGAAGGCGTCGTCGCCATGGCCGATGGCGAGCTGATGGAAATCGACTATGACGACATGCCCGATTTCGACGTCAACCCCAACGAAGGCGCCCGGGCCGAGGTCACGCAAGTCACCGACAACGGCTGGATCGGGTTTACCGATCACTACTGGATGGCGACGCTGATCCCAGCCCCGGGCACTGCATTCAAGCAGGTCGCGAAATTCGACGACCGGCGCAACATTTACCAGACCGAGGCCGTGCTGCCGACGCTGCAACTCGCCCCGGGTGAGGCGCAGGCGGTAGACACGCGGCTCTTTGCCGGCGCCAAGGAATGGGAGACCATTCGCCAGATCGAAAAGGGCGGCGTTGACCGGTTCCTCGACAGCATCGACTGGGGTTGGTTCTTTTTCCTGACCAAGCCGATCTTTGCCGTGCTGCACTATCTCAACGTCTGGATCGGCAATATGGGCTGGGCGATCATCGGCCTCACGCTGATCATCAAGGCGCTGTTGTTCCCGCTGGCCTACAAATCCTACGTCTCGATGGCCAAGATGAAAGAGCTCCAGCCCGAGATGGAGAAGATCAAGGAACGCGCCGGCGAAGACCGACAAAAGCTCCAACAGGAAATGATGGCGCTCTACAAAAAGGAAAAGGTGAACCCGGCCTCGGGCTGTCTGCCGATCCTCCTGCAGATCCCGATCTTCTTCTCGCTCTACAAGGTGATCTTCGTCACGCTGGAACTGCGCCACGCACCCTGGCTGGGCCCGTTCCAGGATCTCAGCGCACCGGACCCGACGTCGATCATCAACCTGTTCGGCCTGCTGCCGTTCCAGGGCCCCGAACCGGGAACGATCCTGGCGCTGCTGTTCATCGGCATCCTGCCGCTCTTCCTCGGCATTTCGATGTGGCTACAGCAAAAGCTGAACCCGGCGCCCACCGACCCCACGCAGCAGATGATCTTTGCCTGGATGCCCTGGGTCTTCATGTTCATGCTGGGCGGGTTTGCCTCCGGGCTGGTGGTCTACTGGATCGCCAACAACACGATCACCTTTACCCAGCAATACCTGATCATGCGCAGCCAGGGTTTTAAGCCGGACATCCTGGGCAACATCAAATCCGGGTTCAAACGTGGCGAAAAGCCCGAGACGACGGACAAGAAATGACCGGGCGCGTCACGGAAATCTGGCGCTTTCCGATCAAAAGCCATGGCCGTGAACAGGTGGAGGCGGCCCAGCTGACCGCCGGGCAGACCCTGCCTTGGGACCGGGTTTGGGCCGTGGCGCATGACCAATCTGATGCCGATGGCAGCGAATGGGTGTCCTGCGCGCATTTCTCGCGCGGGTCCAAGGCGCCCTTGCTGGGCGCGATCAGCGCCAAGCTGGACGAGGCGACCAAGACGATCACGCTCAGCCACCCCGACCTGCCGGATCTGACCTTTCAGCCGGACAGTGATCCGCAGGCGCTGATTGACTGGGCCGGGCCGATGATCCCGGACAATCGGGCGCAATCGGCGCGCGTGGTCCGCGGCGCGCAACGTGGGTTTACCGACAGCGATTTCCCGTCGATCACGCTCTGCAACATGTCGTCCCATCGCGCGGTGTCGCAGCGTGTCGGCCATCCACTTTCGATCCACCGCTGGCGCGGCAATATCTGGATGGACGGGCTGGCACCGTGGGAAGAATTCGATTGGATCGACCACGAGGTGCAGATCGGTGACGCGGTGCTGATCCCGCGCGAACGCACCAACCGCTGTCTGGCGACGCATAACAACCCCGACACTGGTCGCCGCGATGACAACATCCTCGCCGCGCTAGAATGCTGGGACCATCAGGATTTCTCGGTCCGGGCTGAGGTTTTGAAGGGTGGCATGGTCCGCCCCGGTGACACGGTCCGTCGCCTGTGACCCGCCTGCCCTTCCCGCTTGCCGAAGACCCGGATGATGCCACGCGCGAGGCGGCGCACAAGCTCTTTGCCGGTGCGGTGGACTTTCTTAAAGGTGTCGTGGCGATGGACGGGCTGCCGCCCGATGACCGGCCCGAGGTCTGTTTTGCCGGCCGCTCAAATGTCGGCAAATCCAGCCTGATCAACGCGCTGACAGGGCGTAAGGCGCTGGCGCGGGCCTCAAACACCCCCGGCCGGACGCAGGAAATCAACTATTTCACTCTCGGCGACAGCCACTATCTGGTTGACCTGCCGGGCTACGGCTATGCCAACGCGCCGCTGCCGGTGGTCGAACGCTGGCAGGCTCTGCTGAAACGCTACCTCTCGGACCGAGTCTCGCTGCGCCGCGCCTTTGTGCTGGTCGACATGCGCCACGGGATCAAGCCGGTGGACGAAGAGATCATGACGCTCCTCGACCAATCCGCCGTGACCTTTCAGGTGGTGCTGACCAAGGCCGACAAGGTCAAGGATAAGGACAAGGCCCGCGTTCTGGACCAGGTCCGGGACAAGCTGTCGAAACACCCCGCCGCGTTCCCGGAACTGGTGGTGACCAGCAGCGAAAAGGGTGACGGGTTGGCGACGCTGCGGGCGATCATCGCGGGCCTGGGCTAAAAAGCGCTTGTCTGAGACGCGCTGATCTTCGACACAAATGGGGCACGGATCAGAAGACAACGCTATGAAGACCCAAAGCATGAACCGAGATTGGATCGCCACCGCCCGCACCCTGTCCGAGGCCCTGCCCTATATGCAGCGCTATTCCGGCGCTGTCGTGGTGGTGAAGTTCGGCGGCAACGCCATGGGTGACGACGACGCCATGGCCGAATTTGCCCGCGACATCGTGCTGATGAAGCAAGTCGGCCTGAACCCGGTGGTGGTGCATGGCGGCGGCCCAATGATCAACGCGATGCTGGACAAGCTGGGCATCACCTCGGATTTTGTGCGTGGCAAGCGGGTGACCGATCAGGCCACGGTCGAAGTGGTCGAGATGGTGCTGACCGGACTGGTGAACAAGCGCATCGTGCAGGCGATCATGGAACAGGGTGGCCGGGCGGTGGGCCTCTCGGGCAAAGATGATGACCTCTTGGTGTGTGAGGCTGACGACCCCGAGCTTGGCTTTGTCGGCCGCCCGGTGCGGCAGAACGTGCAGGTCTTGCGCGATCTCTTTGAGGCCGGGATCATTCCCATCGTGGCGCCCGTCGCGACAGGCACCGGCCCGCATGAGACGTTCAACGTCAACGGTGACACGGCGGCAGGAGCCATTGCCGGGGCGCTGAAAGCGGATCGCCTGCTGCTTTTGACCGACGTGTCGGGGGTCAAGAATGCCGAAGGTCAGGTGATGACGCAGCTGACCCCGGACGAAGTGCGCCAGATGACCGACGACGGTGTGATCGCCGGCGGCATGATCCCCAAGACGGAAACCGCCCTGGCGGCGATTAAGGCCGGTGTGCGCGGTGTTGTGATCATCGATGGACGGGTGCCGAATGCCTGTCTCTTGGAGCTTTTCACCGAACATGGCGCCGGGTCGCTGATCCAACCGGACGACCTGCCACCGCGAGACATGGGCGCGTGACGCTGGCCGCGATCGAGGCCGCGGCATTGGCCGAGGGCTTGCGCCTGCGCGGGGCGCTGCACCCGGATGCTGACGCGGGTGCTCCCGAGGGCTGCAGGACGCTGTTGCTCTTTGGCCCGGATGAGCCGGAGTTCTGGGCGCGGTTCAAAGCCTCACCGGAATATGCAGACCCCGCACCGCATCCGCTGGATCGGTGGTCGAAACGGGTGCTGACTGGACTGGCTGCGGCCTGGGGTGGGCAGGCGATCTTTCCCTATGACGGCCCGCCCTATGCGCCCTTCCTACGCTGGGCAACCGCGTCGGGCGCGTGCTGGTCGTCGCCGGTTGGATTGCTGGTGCATGAGGCGGCGGGTCTGCTAATCTCGTACCGCGGGGCCGTGGCCTTGCCGGAACCGCTTGAGTTGCCCGAGGCAGGCCCGCGCCCTTGCGACGCCTGCACCGCGCCGTGCGAGACGGCATGTCCCGTGGGTGCGATGGGTCGCAATCAGGCGTATGATGTTGCGGCGTGCCGGGCGCATGTCAGCTCAGAGGCTGGGCGCGCATGCCGCGAGCGGGGATGTCTGGTGCGGCGGGCCTGCCCGGTGTCTGAGACCATGGGGCGCGCGCCAGAGCAGGCGGCGTTCCACATGGCGGCGTTTTTGGGACGGGACGGACGATGAAACTCATTCTGATGCGGCACGCGAAATCCGACTGGTCGCTGAGCCGTGCCGATCACGATCGGCCACTGAACCCGCGCGGCGTGAAAAGCGCGCGGGCCATGGGCGACTGGCTGCGGGATCAGGGGCACCTGCCGGATGAGGTGTTGTGCTCGACCTCGGCGCGAACCCGCGAAACGCTGGACCTTCTGGATGTGTCGGCCCCGGTGCGGTTCGAACGCAGGCTTTACGAGGCCAGCATGGCGAGCTTGCTGGACGTGCTGCAATCCGCACAAGGCGCCAGCGTTCTGCTGCTGGGACACAACCCAAGCATTGGCGCTCTGGCGCACGCGCTTGTGAATACGCCCCCAGCCCATGACAGGTTTTTCGACTACCCAACCTGCGCCACCCTCGTGGTGACGTTCAGTGCACCCTCCTGGAACGAAATCGAGCCCGGCACAGACCGGGCTCTGGATTTCGTTGTGCCACGCGAGTTGGTCTAGGCGCAAATTTCTTGCAAGAAATTTGATAAATTCCGTGTACGGAATTTGGCGCCTAGTGGCCGAGAATCTGACTTAGGAACAGCTTGGTGCGCTCATTCTGCGGGTTGTTGAAGAACTCTTCTGGTTCGTTTTGTTCCACGATCTGCCCCGCATCCATGAAGATCACCCGGTTCGCCACCTGGCGGGCAAAGCCCATTTCGTGGGTCACGCAGAGCATGGTCATGCCTTCCTCGGCGAGGCTCACCATGGTGTCGAGCACTTCCTTGATCATCTCGGGGTCAAGCGCCGAGGTGGGTTCGTCAAAGAGCATGATCCGCGGCCGCATGCAGAGTGACCGGGCAATCGCCACACGCTGCTGCTGACCACCCGAAAGCTGACCGGGATATTTGTCGGCCTGCTCCGGGATCTTGACCTTCTCGAGGAAATGCATCGCGGTTTCCTCGGCCTCTTTCTTGGGGATTTTGCGCACCCAGATCGGCGCCAGCGTGCAGTTCTCGAGGATCGTCAGATGCGGGAATAGGTTAAAGTGCTGGAACACCATGCCGACTTCTGAGCGGATCTTGTCGATGTTCTTGAGGTCCGAAGACAGCAGGGTGCCGTCCACGGTGATCCGCCCCTTCTGGTGTTCTTCCAGCGCGTTGATGCAGCGGATCAGCGTGGATTTACCGGACCCGGACGGGCCCGCGATGACGATCCGTTCGCCGCGATAGACGGTCAGGTCGATGTCACGAAGAACGTGGAACGTGCCGTACCACTTATTCATGCTCTCGATCTGGATCGCCACTTCGTCAGAGACCTGCATTTCTGCGGGTTGTTCCATTTGAGCTGTATCAGCCATGTGCAGTCCTCCTTAGCGGTGATCGGTCTGAAGCTGACGCTCCAGCCACTGCGAGTATTGTGAGATGCCGTAGCAAACGATGAAGAACAGCACCGCGGCAAAGCCGAAGAGCTCCCAGTAGACGCCGTTCCATTCGGTTGAGGCCAGGATCGGGCCTCGGATCATGCCCACGAGGTCGAACATCGAGATGATCGAGACCAGCGTGGTGTCCTTGAAGAGCCCCACCGCCACGTTGACGATGCCGGGGATCGAGATCTTGAGCGCTTGCGGCAGGATGATCAGACGCATCGCCTGCGGGTAGTCGAGCCCAAGGCTGTCGGCAGCCTCGTACTGGCCACGCGGCAGGGCGGCGAGGCCCCCCCGGATCACCTCGGCGATATAGGCCGAGGCAAACATCGTGATCATGATGATCACCCGCAGGATCAGGTCAAAGGTGGTGCCCGGCGGCAGGAAGTAGGCCAGGACCACGTTGGCGACGAACAGGAGCGTGATCAGCGGCACGCCGCGGATGAACTCGATGAACACCACGCAGATCCACTTGATGATCGGCATGTTGGACTGCCGCCCCAGCGCCAGCGCGATGCCGATCGGGATCGATAGCGACACGCAGACCACCCCGAGGATCAGGTTCAGCATGAACCCTCCGATCGAACGGCTTTCCACCGCCTGGATGGCCAGCACGTTCTCGGTTGGCAAAAAGCCGGTGATCCACCAGAACACTAGCGCCGCCGCGATACCGCCAAAAAACCCGGCGGCAAAGCTTTGTGCCACATATCGGGAATAGACCATGTAGCCGGCAAGGATCCCCAGCAACGCAAAAACCGGCACCAACAGCGATCCACCCCAGATCAGCCAGAAGGCGATGAAGGGGTAAAGCCCGGTGAAGATCAAAAGCTGCCGCGGAAACGACTTGGAGAACAAGACCGGGGCCAGCGCGATAAACAGCAGGGCCAGCGCCAGGGTTGGGCGCCAGTAGATTTCTTCTGGATACTGGAACCCGAACAGAAGCTGGTTCCACCGTTCAGTCAGAACTGCGAAACAGCCGCCCGCATTGCCTTGCAGGATCTCGCGGCAGGCGCGGATCGAGGGGGCGTCCCAAATCCCGTTCAGGACCCAGGGCATCACGCCAGACAGCAGCGCATAGATGGCATAGAACGATGCCAGCGTCAGGATGCCGTTGGGAATAGACGAAAACAGGTTCTGCCGCATCCACTTGACGATGCCGCGCTCTGCTGCCGGAGGCTCTTGCTCAGGCAGCATGTCTGTGCGGACAAAGACGACGGAGTGCTGGTGTGTATCGGACATATCAGCGCTCCTTCAGCTTGATGCTGTTGTTGTAGACGTTCATCAGCGCCGAGATCGACAGCGAGATGGTGAGGTAGAAGAGCATCAGCAGCAGCACCGCCTCGATCGCGCGACCGGTCTGGTTCAGCGTGATCCCACCCAGCGTGCCGGTGATGTCCATGTAGCCCACGGCAATCGCCAGTGACGAGTTCTTGGTGATGTTGAGGTACTGCGAGATCAGCGGCGGGATGATAACCCGCAGCGCCTGCGGCAGGACCACCAGGTTCATGATCCGGTTGGGACGCAGACCCAGCGACGCCGCCGCCTCGGTCTGGCCCTTGCTGACCGCCTGGATACCCGCGCGGACGTTTTCAGCAATGAACGCACCGGTATAAATCGCCAACGCGAACCAGAGCGCGATCAGCGAGCCAAAGATCTGGATCCCGCCGGTGAAGTTGAAGCCCCCCAGCACCGGGTATTCCAGCGAAATCGGACGCCCCAGAATGAAGTAAATCAGGATCGCCGGGACAAACACGATGGCCAGCGTCGGCCAGCCCATCGGCAGCAGCTTACCAGTGTCGTAGAGCAGTTTCGTCGCGTAGCGCCGGTAGAACAGCGCGCCGAAGATCGAGGTGACAAACACACCCAGAACGAACCAGCCCATCGGTTCGAGGATCGGCTTGGGGATATAGACCCCGCGGTTGGTAAAGGCGAAGGCGCCAAACAGCATGGTTGCCTCGGCATCCTCACCGCGGAAGGCGCGGGGGGCGGGCATCACGGCTGTCATGATGGTGAAGATGATGATGATCCAGATCAGCACCGGCACGTTGCGGAACGCTTCGACGTAAATCGACATCAGCTTGCGCACCAACCAGTTGTTGGACAGGCGCAAAACACCTGCGACCACGCCGATGGCGGTGGCGGTCAGACAGGCCAGGAACGACACCAAAAGCGTGTTGAGAACACCGACAATCGCGGCGCGCCAATGCGAGGATTGGCTGTCATATTCGACCAGGCGCTGGTTGATGTCGTAGTTCGAAGGCTCACCCAGGAACTGGTAGGAAATGTTCAAACCGGCATCGCGCAGGTTTTGCACCAGGTTCGACCCGAGATAGGCAAAACAGGCGATCAAGACCATAAGCGCAATGAATTGGAATGTATAGGAACGATACCGCGTATCGTTGATCAGCATAGAAAGCCGAAATGAGCCGCCTGGCGGGTCGGTAAGTGTTGTCATGGGTGACATCCCTGATCGTCCCGGGGCTTTTTGGTCGGCAGGTTCGCCCTGCTCATTTTGCCCGGTAAGTGTATTGTCCTGAGGGGTCAGGAAAAAGGGCGCGGGAGGATACCCGCGCCCTTCAAGGCCGTCTTAGCGGAACGGCGGGCTGTAGAGCAGGCCGCCGTCGGTCCACTGCGCGTTCAGGCCGCGCGACAGACCGATCGGGGTGTTCTCACCGATGTTCTTTTCGAACAGTTCGCCGTAGTTGCCGCCAGCCATGATGGCTTTCATGGCCCAATCGGCGCTCAGGCCCAGCATCTCGCCGAGGTTGCCCTCGGTGCCGAGGATCCGGTTGATTTCCGGGTTGTCCGTGCCGGCACCCATTTCGGCGATGTTGGCCGAGGTGATGCCCAGCTCTTCGGCGGCGATCAACGAGTTCAGGGTCCAGCGAACCACGTCACCCCAGTCGGCGTCGCCATGGCGCACCAGCGGGCCGAGCGGCTCTTTCGAGATGATTTCCGGCAGAACCACGTGGTCACCCGGGTTTTCAAAGGCAGCGCGCGTTGCCGCAAGGCCCGAGGCGTCGGTGGTGTAGACGTCACAGGCGCCAGCCAGGTACTGCTGCTGCGCTTCGGCGTTGGTTTCGATCGGAACCGGCGTGTAACCGATGTTGTTCGAGCGGAAGAAGTCCGCCAGGTTCAGTTCGGTCGTGGTGCCGGTCTGGATGCAGACGGTTGCGCCGTCCAGTTCCTTGGCCGAGCTCACGCCCAGGCCCTTGGGCACCATAAAGCCCTGACCGTCATAGTAGTTGATGCCGACGAATTCGAACTTGAGGTCGACGTCGCGGCTGAAGGTCCAGGTGGTGTTGCGGGCCAGCATGTCGATCTCGCCCGAGGCCAGCGCGGTGAAGCGCGTCTTGCCGGTGGTGGGCACGAATTCGACAGCCATCGGATCGCCGAGAACAGCGGCGGCAACGGCGCGGCACACGCCAACGTCAAAGCCATCCCATTCGCCAGAGGCGTCGGGCGCGGCAAAGCCCACCAGACCGGTGGTCACGCCGCAGTTCAGCTTGCCGCGGGCTTTGATGTCGTCCAGCGTCGCAGCAGACGCCATGCCAGCCGACAGGCCAGCCACGGTCATCGCGCCGAGGATCAAGGATTTTTTCATTTTAACCTCTTCCTGTTTCCTCCGCCCATTCGAGGGCGGTTTTTAGGGCCCACACACGGGCGTCTCATACCAAAGTAGGGGATACCCCTTTGATGCGCACGAGTTTGGTCGGATTCATTTCGGAACGTCAACCCAATATGCCGCGATGTCAGGCTAATTTCATAGCATTTGCACGCGGAACAGGCAGTCTTTTTGCGCGGCTATTGGCTTTGCGCGAGTCGATAGAATCGCAGGGCGTGATGGAACTCGTCGCGCTTGCGATTGGCGGTTTCGGTCGCTTCCTCGTCCGCGCCCCATTGCTCTTCCTGCCAGGTCTCGTCTATGCGTGACAGCGCCCAGATCTGATCGGGCGTCCGCTCGGCATGGATTGCCGCCAATCCCAGCACCAGCGACCCGGTCAGCGACACCAGATCGTGAAACCCGGCAAGCGCGAAATTGTCCATCGCGCGGACCTCTTGCGCCA
>JAAUYB010125907.1_pt1 | contig 14402 bp, 12 predicted proteins | sample 7278071 | NCBI WGS metagenome assembly JAAUYB01 (sample SAMN14350121, study PRJNA611818) | marine sediment metagenome | isolation source: surface marine sediment (1.8m) | place: French Polynesia: Moorea | collected 2018-08
CACCCGGGTGAAATCGATCAAGTAGGTCACCAGTTTGGTGGCCGGCGTCACCATGCCGGAAAACCGCACGTCGCCTACGCCCAACGCCCTGCCGCGCCCCAGCATGCCGCGCCAGCCGAGATTGAATCCGGTCAGTTGCCACAGCGCGTCGAGGCCCAGACAGCCCGGCATCACCGGATCGCCCGGGAAGTGGCACTGGAAGAACCACAAATCAGGCGTGATATCGAATTCTGCGACCACGTGGCCGCGGTCGTTGGTGCCGGCGTCGGCCGAGATGTCCGTCACCCGGTCCATCATCAGCATCGGCGGCTCGGGCAATTGCGGATTGCCCGGTCCAAAAAGCTCTCCGCGCGCACACCTGAGCAGCCCCTCCTTGTCGAAGGTTCTTGGATATTCAGCCATTTGCGTGTGGCCCTCGGTCTGCAGCCTGATCCTTGCGGGCTCTCTATCACCCGGCGTCGACCAGTGGCAAGGGCGGCACAGCGGCCGCTGCGGCGTTGGGATCGGCGGAATCCAATTGAAACTCGCCGGCTTAGCGCACTATATTGCGTCGCAAGCGAGGTTGGATGGACATGCTCGACAGCTCAGTGAAACAGAAGCGGGGCGCTGAATGGCTCGGCACGGCCGGGCTGCGGCCGACGCGGCAGCGCGTGGCGCTCGCGGCGCTATTGGTCGGCGACGGCGAAGACCGTCACGTCACCGCCGAGAGCCTTTATGACGCCGCCTGCGGAACCGACGAGCGGGTATCGCTGGCCACCGTCTATAATACGCTTCGGGCATTCTGCGACGCGGGTCTGATGCGCGAGATAACCGTGGACGGCTCGAAGAGCTATTTCGACACCAACACCTCGAACCACCCGCATTTCTATTGGGAGGACACCGCGTCCTTGAGCGACGCGCCGGCCGACGAGCTGGAAATCCAGCGCCTTCCCGAGGCGCCCGAGGGCACCGAGATCGCCAAAGTCGACGTGGTCATCCGGTTGCGCCGCCGCTGACCCCGGTCGCGACCCGGCGGGCGGCGTCTGAGCTGCGCGAGAGGATTGCTCGGAACGGCGGCTATATGAACCGGAGCGATCGGTGTGTACGGCCCGCGAGACGCCCTGGGCACGGAATCAAGGCCGCAGGCCGCCGTGCCCATCGCCGCCCCGCCCGAGTGGGGTGGCGATTGGTCGACACCAGCGTATCGCGTGAGGTCCTACGGACTCGACGGCCATAAAGATCACCCGAACGAGCGTCGGGTCGCCACCCCGCGGGTCGGCGATGGGCCTTGCTCAGCGCTAAGCGGCGAACGGCTGCTCCAACCCAATCCTCGTCGACCGCTCGCGCCAACTGGATCCAACGCCCGGCCGGGCGCTCGCAAGCTCACCTAGGCTGCGGCGCCTACCGCTGTAAACCCGGACCCGGGGTGGCGATTCTTCGTGCCTTCCAGCGCAATGCCCGCCGAACGCGTCCTTCCGCTAGAACCACTGTCCCGGTTCCATCAGGCCAAGGTCCAAAAGCTGCTGGGAGCGCCACTGGAACGGTACCGAATTGTGCCAGCGGAAGTTCGAGATCTCGAACATCGAGCCGGCGTTGGTCTTTAGCGCCTTGGCGGTGCGGAAGCTGCAGATCGCGGCGGTTATGTTGTGATGCCAGGGGCAGGAATATGTGTTGTACTCTTCGTCGTTGAACGTGTGCTCGGGACCCAGCCGCAGGCCCGTCTTGCCGCGAAACAATGCGATCCGGTCGATCTTGCGCTTGGGCTTGGCGATATGCTCTTCAAACCGCCACCGCAGGCCGCCGAAAAAATCGAGCTGCCGCTCCTTGGGGTGGCCGATCTCGTCGGGGCGTGCCAGTGCGTAGTAGCCGGACTTGTCGAGATAGGCCTCGTCGACGCAAACCGCGTCCGGATAGGCCGTCAGGTCCGAGGCATAGAGGTCGATCACGTAGGTCAGCACCGCATCGCGCCGCTCTTCGGTGTGGAAGGTCAGCACCTCTGCGATCGACCGGGTCTCACAGAACGGGTAGAACAGGTATTCGGCGTTGTAGCAGTAATACAGCCAAATCCCGGGGGCTGCGTCGATCACCGCGTTGACCGCGGTTTCCAAGGCATGCGGATGCTGCAGGGCGTATTGTACGCGATGGACCGCCGCCGTGAGATCCGGCGGCAGCGCCAGTTCCGGTGGTGCGAACAACACGATCTCGACAAAGCCGAGTGCCAGGTGGTGGCGGATCGTCGAGTCCGCCTCGACCAGATCCTCGACGAAGATCAGCGCCACCGGCCCCTTGGCCAATGCCGCTTTGCCCTCTGCGAGGAAATCGGCCAGACTATCGTACCGCATGCGCCGCCCTTTTACACCGGTCGCGGTTACCATCCCCTGAAAGCACGGGCGTTTGCAAGCCGGGCGCGGGCCGTGCTAGAGCCGCGGCGACCAGACAGGGGCGCGCGATGGCCGGGGCCAAAAAGCTCTACATCAAGACCTACGGCTGTCAGATGAACGTCTATGACAGCGAGCGCATGGCCGAGGCCATGGGCGGCGCGGGCTATGTCGAAACCGACACCCCCGACGACGCGGACATGATCCTGCTCAACACCTGCCACATCCGCGAGAAGGCGGCTGAGAAGGTCTATTCCGAACTGGGGCGGATGAAGCCGCTGAAAGCTGCGAAACCTGACCTGAAGATCGGCGTGGCGGGTTGTGTGGCCCAGGCCGAGGGCGACGAGATCCTGCGCCGCCAGCCGATGGTCGACCTGGTCGTGGGCCCGCAAAGCTATCACCGGCTGCCGACGATGGAGGCGCGGGTGCGGGCCGGGGCCACCGCGCTCGACACCGAATTCCCGGCCGAGGACAAGTTCGACCACCTCGCCGCCCGGCCCAAGGCACAGCGCGGGCCGACGGCGTTTCTGACCGTGCAGGAGGGCTGCGACAAGTTCTGCGCCTTCTGCGTGGTGCCCTATACCCGCGGCGCCGAGGTGTCGCGGCCCGCCGGCAAGGTGCTGGCCGAGGCGCGCGATCTGGTCGCCCGCGGCGTGCGCGAGATCACGCTGCTCGGCCAGAACGTCAACGCGTATCATGGGGAGGCGCCGCAGGCGACGAACGGGCCCGACGGCGACTGGTCGCTGGCGCGGCTGATCCGGGCGCTGGCCGAGATCGATGGGCTCGACCGGATCCGCTACACGACCTCGCACCCCAACGACATGACCAACGACCTGATCGCCGCGCATGGGGATTGCGACAAGCTGATGCCGTATCTGCACCTGCCGGTGCAGTCGGGCTCGGACCGAGTGCTGAAGGCGATGAACCGCAAGCACGACGCAGAAAGCTATCTGCGGCTGATCGAGCGCATTCGCGCGGCGCGGCCCGACATCCTGATCTCGGGCGATTTCATCGTCGGCTTTCCCGGCGAGACCGAGGCCGATTTCGCCGACACCATGGCCCTGGTCGAGGCAGTGCGCTACGGCCAGTGCTATTCGTTCAAGTACTCCGCCCGTCCTGGCACGCCGGCGGCGGAGCGTGCGTTGGTCGACCCCCAAGTGGCCGGCGACCGGCTGGCGCGGCTGCAGGCGCTGCTGACCCGGCAGCAGCGCGAGATCCAGGACGCCATGGTCGGGCGCACCGTCAGCGTGCTGTTCGAGCGGCCCGGGCGGCTGGCCGGCCAGATGGCTGGCAAGTCCGATCACCTGCACGCGGTGCATGTGGCCGCGCCGGGCTTGGCCACGGGCGATCTTCGGACGGTGAGAATCACAGAAAGCGCGCCGAATTCGCTCGCCGGAGAGTTGATCGCCGCCTGATCGCCCGGGGCCTCGGCTGCAGCCACCCCCTCGGTTTCTGTGGATAACTTTCAAAATCGGCGGGATTCCCAGCGGTTAGGCGATGGACTTCGCGTAAGCCGCTGGGGATTTGCGAAAAAACCCTACTATATCTGGTTAAACTCTCTTCACAAACACACGAGACTTGCTACACTTCGGCAGATAAAGGGGGACTGCTGGCGGCGGCTGCCACATGCGGCGCCGCTTGCGGCACAAGCCCCTGGGGCATGACGTTACAGGCAGAGGACGAAGCAGTGCATACAGGGATATCCAGAGCCATCCGCGCCCATTTGACCGGCGCGGCCGTTGCGATCATCGCACTGACGGGCCAGGCCGCGGCCGAGGGCCACACCGGCGACGCCCGCACCTTCATCGGCGAGCGCTATGCGCCGACGATCTGGGTCGATCCTGACGGCTGCGAGCACTGGGTGATGGACGACGGCTGGGAGGGCTACATGACGCCCCACGTCACCCGCCAGGGCATCCCGGTTTGCCGCCGTGGCAACACCTGCGCGGTGATGAATTCTGACCAGTTGTTCAAGACTGGCAGTTACCACATCAACAAGCACAGCAAGGCACGGCTGGCGCAGTTCTTCCAGTCCGCCGGTGCCACCAGCTATGTCATCGCCGGCCACACCGACAGCCGCGCCAGCGACGACTACAACATGCGCCTGTCGCTGAACCGCGCCAATGCCGTGGCCGCGGTGGCCGCCTCGACCGGCGCGCGGATCGCCGATGTGCGCGGCTACGGCGAACGCCAGCCGATTGCGCCGAACAACTCGGCCCGCAACATGCAGAAGAACCGCCGCGTCGAAGTCATCTGCATCCGTTGAAGATCAAGGTATTAGAGGGACATCAGGCATGACACTTCTCAAGGGCGCCGCATTGATCGCCGTTGCCGCCGCGCTGGCGGGCTGCACCGACAACAAGGAAGACAAGACCGTCGACCGCGGCATCGACAGCAAGCACCTGAGCCAGCTGCGCGCCGGGATCTGGATCGATCCTAAGGGCTGCGACCACTGGATCATCGACGACGGCGCCGAGGGCTATCTGTCACAGCGGCTCGACAAATACGGCAAGCCGGTCTGTTCGGGTGCCGCGCCGCCCGAGACCGCCATCGGACCGTATAAGGCAGGGTCGCCGATCAACGACCCGATTTGATCGTTACCCAAATCGATCACTCCCTGGCGTCGCTGGACAATCCCCCCGTCTGGCGGCGCTTTTTGTTGCGACTACATGACGAATGGCATTTGCGGCTTGCGCCGGCCCGGCGGCCTTGGCACGCTGGCGGACGACAGCACCTGAACGGAGACGGTTTTTGGCCCTTGGCACGCTGACCCCGCCGGCGGAGGCGGATGACGGTCTCGAAACCCTGCTGGAATTTCCCGACAATCGGTTGCTGATCGACCTCTGCGGCGAATACGATCGAAATCTGGCGCAGGTCGAGCACAAGCTGGGCGTGCAGATCCTACGGCGCGGCAACCTTTTGGCGGTTCTAGGCGAGCCGGAAGCGCGCGAGCAAGCCGGCGCCGTGCTGCTGGCGCTCTACGGCAAGCTCGAGGCCGGCCGGGCGATCGATGCCGGCGAGATCGACGGGACGATTCGGCTGGGCGGCTCGGACGAGGGTACCGGCGCCCGCGACGGCGACCAGATGGAGCTGTTTCGCGGCGGCCGTGTTGAGGTCAAGACCCGTAAGAAGACCGTGGAGCCGCGCACGGCGGCACAGAAGGCCTATGTCCAGGCGCTGTTCGCGCACGAGCTCGCTTTTGGGATCGGTCCGGCGGGCACCGGCAAGACCTATCTGGCGGTCGCGGTTGGCGTCGCGATGTTCATCGGCGGGCATGTGGACCGGATTATCCTCAGCCGTCCGGCAGTCGAGGCGGGCGAAAAGCTCGGCTATCTGCCCGGCGACATGAAGGACAAGGTCGATCCGTACATGCAGCCGCTCTACGACGCGCTGAACGACTTTCTGCCGGGCAAGCAGGTGTCGAAGCTGATCGAGGAAAAGAAGATCGAAATCGCGCCTTTGGCGTTCATGCGCGGGCGGACCCTGTCGAACGCCTTCGTGGTGCTGGACGAGGCGCAGAACGCCACGACCATGCAGATGAAGATGTTTTTGACCCGGCTGGGCGAGGGCAGCCGGATGGTGGTGACCGGCGACCGGTCCCAGGTCGATCTGCCGCGCGGAGTGCAATCGGGCCTGCGCGATGCCGAGCGGCTGCTCAGCGGGATCGGCGACATCTCGTTCAACTACTTCACCGCAAAGGACGTCGTGCGACACCCCTTGGTGGCAAAGATCATCGAGGCTTACGATGCGGACGAGGTATAGGCCGACGGGAGTTTTGACTAACTTGGGCTGTTGCTCTTAGCCGGGAGCCGACGCTGAAGAACTGGCGTCCAAGGCCGTTCGAAGGGCCGTGAGAAACGCCTTCCAAATCAGCTTGCATTTGCCAATTGCCGCTCCAGGCTGGCCGAGATTTGGCGCACCGCCAGTACAGGCGACCTCGCCTTATGCCGTGTCCGACGCTGAGCCGGGCGCTGCCGAAAGACCCAATGCTGCGAATTGATCCGCGATTTTGGTCAGGTCTGTAGAACTTCGAAAACCGGCCAGGCAGTAACCGTCGGGCCGGACGACGACGCCATCGAGATCGCGGTCGGCCAGCCAGCCGTCGGCGCCGTCGACGCAGTGCCACCCGTCGACTGCCGTGCCGGCGCGGGCCAGAACATAGAAGCCGTGCTCCGCCGTGTCGTCGGCCAGGGCGCCTGAAGCCAGCCGCACCTGAGGGACCAGGCCGCCGCCGACCCCGTCGCGCGGACCCAGGCCTGGGCCGAGATCGGGCCAGATCGACGCCATCCGGCCTTGCGGCACGGCGCCTGCGGCGGTCTGGTTGATCAGCCGGCCAAGCGCTACGGATTTCTCGATGAAGGCGCGGACATTGGCCTCGCGCTCGCTCTGGTAGCTGTCGAGCAGGTCGTCCGGCGCGCCGTTCAGCACCGCCGTCAGCTTCCACCACAGATTGGCCGCGTCGCGCACGCCGGCGCACATGCCCTGGCCCATGAACGGCGGCATCTGGTGCGCCGCATCGCCCGCCAGCAGGCAGCGGCCGCGGCGCCAGGCGGAGGCGATGCGCGAGCGGAAGGTGTAAACCGCCGAGCGCTCCAGGTCTGCGTCCTGCGGGGTGATCCAGCGCGCCAGCCGCCGCCAGACCTCGGCCGCGTCGGGCCGGTCTGGGGCACCGTCTTCCAGCCGCATCTCCCACCGGCGCCGGTCGCCCACGCCGCGCACGTAGGTCGCCGGCGCCTCGGGGTCGCAGAACTGGATCGAGTAGTCGCCCAAGTCGTCGCGCGGGCGGGTGAGACGCAGATCGACCACCAGCCAGCGTTCGTGAAAGCCCAGGTCTGTCATGCCGATGCCGAGCGCATCGCGCAGGACCGATTGCGCCCCGTCGCAACCGATGGCGAAGCCGGCTTCGACGGCATCGCCGTCGGCCAGCGACAGGGTGACGCCGGCACCCGACTGCGCCAGGCCCACGACCTCGCGCCCGGGCTCCAGCGTGACCCAATCGAACCGTTTGAGCCCCTCGCGCAGCACCGCCTCGAGGCCGGGTTGGTAGAACCGGTAGCTTTCGTACCACCCCATCAGGCCGATCTGCTGATCGCGCGACCAGTCGACCAGTGTGCGGCCGGCGCCGTCCTGAAACAGCATGCCCTTGCCGACATGGGTGTGGGGCAGGATCGCCTCGGCCAGCCCCGCGGCCTGGAAACAGCGCATCGCCTCGCCGTCGAAATGGATCGCCCGCGGTAGGGGATAGGGCTGCGGCTGCTTTTCCAGCACCCGCAACGGCACGCCGCGCCGGCCGAGCAAGTTGGCCAGAAGCAGCCCGACGGGGCCCGCGCCGACGATCGCGACCGAGGCCGGCACCGGGCTAGAGTTCTTCGGTCCGGGTGCCCGCGACGCGCGCGCCGCTGGCGTTGCGGTGGGTGCCGTCGGGATCGATGGTGGCCAGATCGCAGAAGATCTCGATCCGGTGGCCGTCGGGGTCGAGGATGTAGACCGCCTCGTTCTCGCCCCAGCTGCCGTCGCCGCGCGGGTCGGCGAAGCTGTGCAGCACCGGCCCGCGCACGATCGGAACGCCGGCCGCGCGCACCCGCTCCAGCATCGCCTGCCAGTCGTCGCGGCTCGCGCATTCCAGCGCGTAGTGGTGGAACATCGGCGGGCCGTCGGTGTCGTCCTCGGGCCGGATCGGCTTGGGCCGGTAGGTCTTGGCCGGATTGTGCACCAGAACCAAGTCGTGATGCGTTTCACCAAGCCGCAGGAAGCTCAGCTCGACGGGGATGTCGGGGTGGTCATGGGCGGCATGGCGCTCGGTCAGTTTGAAGCCGAGCACCTGACGGTAGAAGGCGATCGAGCGGTCGGTGTCGGAAACCTCGACCGCGAAATGCTGCAGGCGGGCCGGATAGGGGCTGGCCATAGTCGGGTCCTTCCATTGCGGGCGTGGCAAGTCTCGGGAATTACGGGCGCCTTGGCCAGCCCGGAATTGGCGCCGGCCAACTGCACGGATCCGAAATCCTCGAAACCGCTCTGCATTAACCACTGAGTAAAGTTTTCACAGGAATGTGAGCGGGCGTCGGGCAGAGCCGAAACCCAGGCCGGGCCACGCACCGGGTCGAGACTAAGGGGAGAGACCGAGATGATCACCAGCCGCGTTTACGAGATTGTATCCCGCCACCGCGAAAACCCCGCGCAACCCTGCCTGCTGAAGGATTTCACGCTCGGCCCCGACGCCGGCGCCGTGCCAGAGGCGATCTGGGACCGCCCCGACTGGAGCCTTTACTGCCTCGACTTCGCAGAAGAGGCGGCGGTGTTCGTGCAGGCCGACGGGAAGCTCGATCTGCAGGCAGTTCCCTTCGTCTATCAGGCGCAATTCGAACAGGCCGCGCGCGTGCTGGTGATGCCGCTCGACGAATTTCTGCAGATCGGCTTGCGTCTGCCCGACCCGCAGCATCTGACCTTCCTTTATTCGACCGGGCGTTGTGGCTCGACATTGGCCAGCCGGATCTTTGCCGAACTGCCCGGCGTCATCAGCCTGTCCGAACCCGAAGCCATTGTGAGCGCGGCACACCAGGCGGCCGACGTTACGGTCGATCACTGGCCCTATATCCGCGCCGCGACGCGGTTTCTCTGCCGCGGTCACGGCCGGCCTGATGGGTCGGTCTTCGTGATCAAGCCGCGTCCGGTCTCGATCCTTTATGACCGCGACTTCGCCGAGGCCTGTCCCGCCGCGCGCTTTGCCTTCCTCTACCGCGATTGCCAGGCCTACGTGTCTTCGATGTTCCGCTTTGGCCAACGGCTTGGCCTGCCGTGGGACACGCCCGGGCCGGTCGCCAAATGGCGGGCCGATTGGGACCAGATGGCCGGCGGCGCCCCGGTCGATGAGCTCGACCGCTTCGTCGATACCGGCCGGGACGATATCGCCTGGTCCGAGGTCGGCGCCGCGCTTTGGGCGCTCAACATCCGCGCCTATATCCAGCTCGACCCCGCCGAGCGGCAGCTGGCAGCAATCCACTACGACGACCTGAATGCCGACCGCGAGCGGGGCACGGCGAAGCTTTTGGCGGCCTGCGGTCTCGATCCGGATCAGACCCAGGCCGGGCTGCGCGCATTCGCACGTGATTCTCATTCCGGCGGCAAGGGCGCCAACGCGATCCCGTCGCGCGGTATGGGCACGCAAGACGTGGAGCGGTTGAACGCGGTTATCGCCAAGTTCGACTTCCCCGATTTCGCCGAGGCACGGCTCTAGGCCGGCGGCCGGCCTCGATGGCGTGCGCGCCGCCAAGGACGCGCCGGACCCGAAAACCGGGGTGGCCCTGCACCGGGGCCCGCGCCGGACGTGCCGGCGGCGCGGATCGCACCTGGAAGGTCACGCTGGATTGCCGAGTTCGATTGAACCGCCGGCCGCGACGGGCCATTCGCCGGCGCGCCTTGGCCGGCACGCATGAAGGCGGCGTCTTAGGGGTCGATGATAAGGCGGGTCCCAGGGACACGGCGACGCGGTAGGCCTGGATCACGCAGGCCTTTGCGGCGCTCGCTAGGCCGTCGTTGGCCTGAAAGAACTGTTGGGCTGAAGTAGCTTTGCAATAACGCCTCGGGCTTCGAAGCATGGCAGTGGCGAACTCGCCTGATGGGATCGTGTCGCCTGCCGCGGTTCGACCGGTGCGGGGGTAGCCCTGTGCCGCCAGCGTATGTCAGTCGAGAAAAAGGGCTGAGTTGGCAGTAGACGCCGGGTTCGGTTGGCTCGCTCCCTTCCGCCGGATCTCGCCTGGAGCGGTTGGTGACCCTTTGGCCGAGCGGCGGCTCGGGGGGGGGGACGTCGGACCGACGCGCATTCGTGTTGGTAGGGGGCATCTTCCATCTCAACGAAGCGACCGTGGCGGCAACGGCATCAGACCAAGCGGCGGGATCGTTATGTATGGCGCAATTGGTTCGAGCGACCATTGACGATTTTGGGCGGGGTCTGGTGTGAGCGGGCGGTGAGACCCGCAATGGGCGTGGAATATTGGGGTACCACCCGGCTCTGCTCATCGCCGCACCGACGCCCGGTGGGGCGGCGAGTTGGCCGGGCTCGGACTCGAGATTGAATTCATTCGGGCTTGGCTGCCAAAAGAACGCCGTCGACAGCGGGTCCGTTCGGCCCCCGCGGGTCGGGGACGAGAGCTGTTCCTCACGACGTGACCAACGTCTCGTTTCCTTTGAAGATCGGCCAAACGTGCTTCGGCGTGGCAGGGCTCGGGCACCGATGCCCGGCGGGGAGCTGGTGTGGCGGAGTGGACCGTGAAGGCCCTTTCCGCTGGGCTTCGGGCGCGGTAGTCCGGGTTCATGCCGGTAGAGACCGTCATCGAAGACGACGATTGGCGCGGCGTGGCGATCGCGACGCTGGCCGATGCGGCTGTTTCGGCGACAGTGCGGCATCTGGGGCTGGACCCGGCGGCGTTCGAAGTGGCGCTTTTGGCTTGTGGCGACGACCGCATCGCGGTGCTCAACGCCGATTTCCGTGGGCTACCGCGGCCCACCAACGTGCTGAGTTGGCCGTCGGAGGATCGGTCGCCGGCGGACCCTGGCTTGGCGCCGGCACCGCCGGAGCGCGGCGCGCTCGGCGATATCGCCATCGCCTATGACACCTGTGCGCGGGAGGCCGCAGACCAGGGCAAGCCGCTCGACCACCACGTGACGCATCTTCTGGTGCATGGGGTGCTGCATCTGTTGGGCTATGACCACATGACAGCGGAAGATGCCGCCCTGATGGAGCGGCGCGAGGTCGAGATACTTGCAACTTTGGGGGTTCCCGACCCATATTGAGCGTACGGGGCTTTTTCGCCTCGGCGGTTTTGGAAAGGACAGATGGGCGACGCGGACAGCGGGTCCTCTAGCGCAGCGCACGGCGCGCAGGATCAGAGTACGGGGCATCGCGGTCTTATGGGCCGCCTATTGGACGCCCTGAAACCTCCGGCCGGTACGGCGCCGGAGCATCACACCGGGACAGACCAGGTCAACGGCGTGGCAAACGCTGCGACGACGCTTGGGTTGTTGAACCTGCGCCGGATGCGGGTCGAGGATGTGGCGATCCCAAAGGCCGAGATCGTGGCGGTGGCCGCCGACATCAAGAAGGACGAGTTGGTGCAGGTGTTCCGCGACAGCGGGCTCACGCGCCTGCCGGTTTATAACGGCACGCTCGATTCGCCGCTTGGGATGGTGCACCTGAAAGACCTGGCCCTCACCCATGGCTTCAACGGCGCCGGCGGGCGGTTTTCGTTGCGCAAGATGCTGCGACCGCTTCTCTTCGCGCCGCCGTCGATGCCGATCGGGGTCTTGTTGCAGAAGATGCAGTCGCAGCGCATGCACCTGGCCCTGGTGATCGACGAATACGGCGGGGTCGACGGGCTGGTGTCGATCGAAGACCTGATCGAACAGGTGATCGGCGAGATCGAGGACGAGCACGACATCGACGAGGGCCAGTATTGGACCGTGGAAAAGCCCGGCTGCTACCTGGCCCAGGCGAAGACGCCGCTGGAGGATTTCGAAGCCGAGATCGGGGTTAAGCTGGTCGAGGCCGGCGACGAGGAAGAGATCGACACCCTGGGCGGACTGGTCTTCTTGCTGTCGGGCCGGGTGCCGGGGCGCGGCGAGATGATCCCGCACCCCGCCGGCCCGGAATTCGAGATCGTCGACGCCGACCCGCGGCGGATCAAGCGGCTGCGGGTGCGGGTGGCGCAACCCGCCGACGGCTAGGCCTGGCCTTTGTTCGCGCTGCCCGGATTTGCCGCGCGCCGGGCGATGCCCTCGGCGGTGCTGTCGGGCGCGCTGGCGGGGTTGGGCCAGGCGCCGGTCTCGCTGCCCTGGGCGACCCTCGTGGGCCTCGGCTTTCTGTTTCTGATCTGGAGCCACGCCGAACGGCGCAAGGCGGCGTTCTGGATCGGCTGGGCCGGCGGCGCGGGTTATTTTGCGGCCACCCTGTTCTGGATCGTCGAGCCGTTCTTCGTCGACATCGCCCGGCATGGCTGGATGGCACCCTTCGCGCTGGTCTTCACCGCCGGCGGCTTTGCGCTGTTTTGGGGCGCAGGATCGGCGCTGGCGTATTGGCTGAGGCGCGGGCCGTGGAGCGCGGGCCTCGCCTGGGCGGTGGCGCTGGCGCTGATGGAGCTGACGCGGTCCTACCTGCTGACCGGCTTTCCTTGGGCGCTGGTGGGCCATGTCTGGGTCGGCTGGGCGCCGATGCAACTGGCGGCCTGGATCGGGCCGCACGGGCTGACCCTGCTGACGCTGCTGCTGCCGCCCTTGGTGCTGCTGAGCTGGTGGCGGGCGCGGCCCTCGGTGTCGATCCCGCTGGCGGTGGCGGCGGGGCTTTACGGCGCGGGGCTCTGGCAGGCGGCGCAGCCGGTGCCCGACGGCTTCGACCGGCCGGTCCTGCGGCTGATCCAACCTAACGCGGCGCAGCACCTGAAATGGGACCCCGACCATGCGTTGGAGTTCTTCGAGCGCCAGCTCGATTACACCGCCGCGCCGTCCCCGGTCCGCCCGCACCTGATCATCTGGCCCGAGACCGCGGTGCCGGCGGTGCTGAACCGGGCGCGGGTGGCGCTTGAGAGGGTCGCCGAGGCCGCGGGCAGCGTGCCTGTGGTGCTGGGCATCCAGCGGCTCGACGGCGAACGCGCCTATAACAGCCTGATCGTGCTGGGCGAAAACGGCCAGCTGACCGACCTTTACGACAAGCACCACCTGGTGCCGTTCGGCGAATACCTGCCCTTCGGCGATCTCTTGGGCCGGATCGGCATTACCGCCTTCAGCGCGCGGCAGGGCTTCGGCTACAGCCCCGGTCCGGGGGCACAGCTTCTCGACCTCGGGCCGCTCGGCCGGGCGCTGCCGCTGATCTGCTACGAGGCGATCTTTCCCCAGGACCTGCACGCCGCACCCGGGCGCGCCGACTGGCTGCTGCAAATCACCAACGACGCCTGGTTCGGCCAGCTCACCGGGCCCTACCAGCACCTCGCTCAGGCCCAGCTGCGCGCAGTCGAGCAGGGGCTGCCGATGGTGCGGGTCGCCAATACCGGGGTCTCGGCGGTGATCGGCCCGCGTGGCGCGATCCTCGACGCGCTGCCGCTCGGCCGCCCGGGCTGGATCGACGCCGCGCTGCCGCCGCCCTTGCCGGCGCCGCTATACGCCCGGACCGGCGATTGGCCGGCGATGCTGGTCCTTGCCGCCGCGGCCATCGGTCTCGCCCTCGCCCGGCGCCGAAAATCGCCATTGACGCCCGCCGCTTAGGCGCGTAACGCGGATCAAACCGCCGCCACAACGGCTTCCTGACGTGGCGGTTTTTTTCATCTAATGGAGCACCCATGTCCCGGCAAAACTACATCTTCACCTCTGAATCGGTGTCAGAGGGCCACCCCGATAAGGTCTGCGACCGGATTTCGGATGCGGTTCTCGACGCCTTCCTCACCGCTGACCCGCATGCGCGCGTCGCCTGCGAGACCTTTGCCACCACCGACCGGGTGGTGATCGGCGGCGAGGTGCGCGGCCCCGGCGACGTGATCAAGAACGTCGAGGAGCTGGCGCGCGACTGCGTGCGCGATATCGGTTACGAACAAGAGGGCTTTCACTGGGCCAACATGAAGGTCGACAGCTATCTGCACGCGCAGTCGGCCGATATCGCCCAGGGCGTCGATGCCGGCGAGAACAAGGACGAGGGCGCGGGCGACCAGGGCATCATGTTCGGCTATGCGGTGAACGAGACGCCAGAACTGATGCCGGCGCCGATCCTCTATGCACATGCGATGCTGCGCCGGCTGGCCGAAGTGCGCAAGAACGGCACCGAGCCCAAGCTGGGGCCGGATGCCAAGTCGCAGCTGACGGTGCGCTACGAGGACGGCACTCCGGTCGGCGTCAGCTCGATCGTGCTGTCGACCCAGCATCTGGACCCGGCGCTGACCAGCGACGACGTGCGCGGCATTGTGGAGCCATACATCCACGACGTGCTGCCGAACGGCTGGGTCACCAACGAAACCGAATGGCACGTCAACCCGACCGGCAAGTTCGTGATCGGCGGCGAGGTGCGCG
>JAAUYB010230515.1_pt1 | contig 14377 bp, 12 predicted proteins | sample 7278071 | NCBI WGS metagenome assembly JAAUYB01 (sample SAMN14350121, study PRJNA611818) | marine sediment metagenome | isolation source: surface marine sediment (1.8m) | place: French Polynesia: Moorea | collected 2018-08
AGGAATACTATGGCAAAAGTTCCTAGTATTCACCGAGAACGGCGGCTCTTCGTGGTAACAGCAGGGGAGAATCCCCAACTATAATTTTATTTAGTTGGGGTTCCGTTCAATATCATCTTTATACCCTCGACGGAAACACCACCGTTAAAGATAAAGAAACGAAACAAATTACGTTATTAAATGCTACTGATGTATCGGTTAATCGTAAACTTATTTTTGATAATAGTGGTCAATGGTGGAGATTATATGGTCGTCAGGTTTATCCAGGCCAAGGAAGTAATACAGAGAAAGGAAAGATTAACGTCATTTTAGAAATTGCCAATACAAAAGACAATAACATGGGTATTCCTTTACCCAAAGGAAAAGTCAAATTTTATAAAGCAGATAAACGAGAGAATTTGCAGTTTTTAGGGGAAGATTTATTAGATCATACTCCCCAAAATGAAGTGGTTCCTTTGTATATTGGAGACTCGTTTGATGTCGTCGGCGATCGCAAAGTAACAGATGTTAAAAAAATATCCGATCGCATTCAAGAAAAAAGTTATGAAATCTCTATCCGTAATCGCAAAAAAGAACCCGTAACCGTTCAGATTATCGAAAGATTGTCCGGTAATTGGCAAATCAGAAAAAATAGTCATCAGTATCAGAAAATCGACGCTATGACCCTAGAATTTCCAGTAGCCATTGAGACAAATGGTAAAATTAATGTAACCTATACCGTGCGTTATCAGTCTTAAAATTGAGGCACCGTCATCTATACTAAATGAAATCAGAATCAGATACTAAAGATTATGAAACTTTCCGATCATCTTAAAATGGCGACATCTTCCCTTTTATCCCATAAACTGCGGAGTGGTTTAACCATGTTAGGGATTATGATTGGTAATGCTTCTGTTATTAGCATGGTTGCAGTGGGAGAAGGGGCCAGACAAGCAACCGCAGAACAATTTCAAGCATTAGGACCCAATGTTTTATTCGTGGGTTTATCATCTACTCGTGTGAGACGAACATTATCATCAGAAGCTAAACCTCTTCTCCTCGAAGACGCAGAAGCAATGGGTAAATTAATCCCTGATTTAACTCATATTTCTCCAGAAATCCATGTCAATCAATTAATTAGTTATCAAGATAAAGTTCTCAATAATTCTATTGTTGGCACAACCCCTGACTATCTTACCGTCAGATATCATGAAATAGAACAAGGACGTTTTATTAATAATATTGATGTCCAACGGAATAAGCGGGTTGTGGTTTTAGGAGCAGAAATTACTAAAAAATTATTTAAGAATAAAAATCCCATTGGTCAGCAAATTAGAATTAAAAATAATAGCTTTGAAGTGATTGGTACATTAGCTAAAAAAGGCTCTCTATTTGACTCGAATCAAGATAACAAAGTGGTTGTTCCTATTACCACTGCTCAACATCAATTAAGAGGCTGGAAATCCCCTTATGGTATCCCATTAAACACGATTGCTTTACTAGCAAAAGATCAAAAAAGTGTAGATACGGTGAAGTTTCAAGTTCAAAATTTAATGTTATTACGTCATGGAACGACTCGAGAAAACGATATTAAGATTTTTTCCCAAAATTCCTTACTCAATATGGCAGAAAAAACCAACACAGGATTAAAGCAAATGTTGGGAGCGATCGCTATTATTTCTTTATTGGTCGGTGGTATAGGTATTATGAATATCATGTTAGTTTCTGTGAAAGAAAGAACGGAAGAAATTGGACTTAAAAAATCCCTAGGAGCCACCCCAAAAGATATTTTAGGACAATTCATTTTAGAATCTATTTTATTAGCAACTTGCGGCAGTATTGTCGGTATTGGGGTTGGTTTAGGAGGAGTAATTATTGCTGATATTTTCTTCTCTTTGTCCACAAGTTTCTCTCTTCCATATATAATAATTTCTGTTGGTGTTTCGGGAAGTGTGGGCTTATTTTTTGGTGTTTTTCCTGCTCAACAAGCAGCAAAACTAGATCCCATCATTGCTCTCAAAAATTATTAATTCAGTGAAAACTGCTATAATAATTAAGGGAATTATTGTTAATAAATAATGAGTTTTTCTAACATTGCTTTAACCATCGCTGGTTCAGATAGTGGAGGTGCAGCCGGCATTCAAGCTGACTTAAAAACCTTTGCTTTTCATTGTGTTCATGGAACCAGTGTGATTACCTGTCTTACGGCTCAAAATACCTTGGGGGTTAATCAAGTTCAAAAGATTAATTCAGATATGATAAACGCTCAAATTGAAGCCATTATGAGCGATATTAATGTGCAAGCAGTTAAGACAGGAATGTTATTCAGTGAAGCTATTATTTTGGCCGTTTCTCAACAACTTAAACAATGGAAATTACAGCAAGTTGTGGTTGATCCAGTGATGGTTTCTCGTACAGGGGTTAAGTTAATTGATGATCAGGCGATCGCTTGTTTAAAAAACAACTTAATTCCCCTATCCTTGATTGTAACACCCAATCGCTATGAAGCACAAATTTTGAGCAATTTATCAATTAATTCCCTAGAAAATATGAAACAAGCGGCAGAAATTATTTATAATTTAGGGTCAAAATTTGTCTTAGTAAAAGGGGGAGGAATGAAAGATGATTTACAAGGGGTTGACGTTTGGTTCGACGGCCAAAACTGGGAAGTTTTAACTACAGAAAGCATCAAAACACCGCATACTCATGGGACAGGTTGCACCCTATCCGCAGCCATTACTGCTAATTTAGCGTTAGGAAAAGAGCCGTTGATGGCAGTAAAACAAGGGAAAGAATACGTCACTACTGCTTTAAAATATGGGTTAGAAATTGGCAAAGGAACTGGTCCAGTGGGTCATTTTTTCCCCTTATTACAATCGTAAATTTTTTAAGAAAACTTAATATAAATTAAGGTATAAAAACGTAAACTTTAGTTGCATTTTTAACCTGATTCTGACTAGCAAAGTAATAATAGAGATAATAGGGAGGAAAAGACGATGAATGAATCTAAAGTGACCGAACAACAAAAAAAGAAACATCATAATCAATTTTATACCCAAGTCAATCGGAAAGCATCCCGTAAAATTGAAGCTAGACGAAAGAAAAAAAGCATCTGGTTTGTCATCGGAATGTTCGGTATGGTCGGTTGGTCAGTGGTCATTCCTACTCTTATTGGTATTGCTATTGGTGTGTGGATAGATACCCATATTCCTAGTCCCTATTCTTGGACTTTAATGTTGTTATGTATTGGTTTATTTATCGGTTGTTTAACTGCTTGGTATTGGGTTAAACAGGAAAGCGATCGCTAATCAAGTACCTGGATAAAAATAAACGTTACAGTTGAGATCAGGGGGTAGTTCATTAACTCCCAAAATGCTGTATATATCTGACTAATTATTAATAAGCACCTTTACGGCTGAGAACAACAAAAATCGTCTTAAAAATAAGTTGTAAATCGTATAAAATTGACCATTTTTCTTGATAGTTCAGATCCAGTTTAACCACCTGTTCAAAATCAGTAATAGTAGACCGTCCGTTCACCTGCCATTCCCCTGTCAACCCGGGTTTAACGGCTAATCTTTGCCAATGATAACTATTATATTTCGCCACTTCATCAAGGGTAGGGGGACGAGTCCCCACCAAACTCATTTCTCCCCTTAATACATTCCAAAACTGGGGAAATTCATCTAAACTACTACGGCGGAGAAAGTAGCCAAGATTAGTCACTCTGGGATCTTTATTATTCTTAAAAAAATGACCCTTGGCTTCATTTTTAACTAGATGTTGTTGTTGATCTGCATTAATAACCATAGAACGAAATTTCCAAATACGAAACGGTTTTCCTTGCAAACCACAACGCATTTGACTATATAAAATGGGACCGGGATCATCCCATTGCATAAGAATAAAAATAGGAATAGCCAGGATAACCGTCAGTAATAAGCCTATAATGGCTCCGAAAATATCAATGAAACGCTTAATTTTACTATGAACAGAACAGTGAGAAAGAGAACTCTTATGGGTAAGAGAATCAGAGATTAGAGAATCTTGAGAACCTTTGAGAGTAAGGCGTTGAACAGTGCTACTCACCATGTTGTAAACTCAATTAGTCTTACTCTTAGTATTCCTCAGTAAACCTTGAAACTTAGCATTAGATCATCAAAAATTGCTAAGAAAATGGGTAAAATTAACTAAAAAATCAAACCCAAACAAAATAATCAATCAGTGATAATAGGGGTAGTTCATAATTACTAATTGGACGTGGTTTAGGTTTTAGAAAAAATTGTAATATCAGTTTCCCTTTATTTCTTAAGTTAATCCTTAAATTCCTAAACTTAGATTGTGTAGAATGTGAAAATGTATAGTTAATTTAAAGAAGAGACTGTTACTAATTGGACGTGGTTTAGGTTTTAGAAAAAATTGTAATATCAGTTTCCCTTTATTTCTTAAGTTAATCCTTAAATTCCTAAATTTAGATTGTGTAGAATGTGAAAATGTATAGTTAATTTAAAGAAGAGACTGTTACTAAATTGATGCTCATCCGTAGGAAAAGTTTCTGAATCGAACTGAAATTCATTTAACTTTTTTTAAACTTTTTTTTAAACTTTTTTTAAACTTTTTTTTAAAACTTTTTTTAAAACTTCCTTAATTTCACTACCCAATAAGAATTAAAAATATTAGATTGTTATCAGTTAACACTCATTAACGAAATTGAGTGCAATGCTCAATCTGAAAATAAAAAGATTAACATCATGGTACAAGTTACTAACATTGACAAATCACAGGAAAACGATTGGCAACAATCTGTCAAAAATCATCATAAACAGCTAATTGTAGGAAACTGTAATTTAACAATTGACGAAGTTATTAGTGTTGCACGTTATGGGACAAAAGTCCGCTTAACTGAACAAGAAGAGATTTTGCAAAGTATTCAAGCATCCAGTGACTTTATTGCTGATTGTGTAAAATTAGGCCAGCCAATTTATGGAGTCACGACCGCCTTTGGGGGTATGGCTGATGTTATCATTCCACCTGAAGAGGCTACTGCTTTACAGAATAATCTGATTAGATACCATAGGGTTGCCGCAGGACAACGCTTACCCAATGCTTGTATAAGAGCAGCAATGCTGTTGCGTGCCAATTCACATATGCACGGAGCATCTGGCATACGAGTTGAAATTATTCAACGCCTTTTGACTTTTCTGAATGCAGGGGTTACACCCTATGTCTATGAATTTGGCTCTATTGGTGCTAGCGGTGATTTAGTTCCATTGTCTTATATAACAGGCGCATTAATTGGGATGACAGAGCCTTGTTATATGGTTGACTTCAACGGAGAAGCAATGGAAGCTCCGCAGGCTTTAAAATATCTTGGTTTAGAGCCAGTGACATTGTTACCGAAAGAAGGCTTAGCCATGATGAACGGGACTTCGATCATGACTGGCGTTGCTGCGAATTGTGTGTACGACGCTAAAATTTTATTAACTTTAACCATGGCAGCACACGCCTTAATGATTCAAGGTTTGAGTGGGACCAATCAATCATTTCATCCTTTCATTCATCAGTTAAAACCCCATGATGGACAAAAATGGGCAGCTAACCAGATGTTAAAGTTACTCAGAGGATCACAATTAATTCGTGATGAATTGAATGGTTCTCATGACTATCGAAGTAATAACTTAATTCAAGATCGCTATTCTCTGCGTTGTTTACCACAGTATATAGGGCCTATTTTTGACGGAATTTTGCAGATTGCAAAACAAATTGAGATTGAGATGAACTCTGCAACTGATAACCCTTTAATTGATGTTGAAAATCAAGCTTCTTATCACGGAGGGAATTTTCTTGGACAATATGTTGCTCTAGGGATGGATCAACTAAGGTACTATCTCGGTCTTTTAGCTAAACATTTAGATACACAAATTGCACTTCTAGTCACCCCAGAATTTAACGAGGGACTTCCGGCATCATTGGTTGGGAATCCTAAACGTTTGGTCAATTTAGGATTAAAGTCATTGCAATTGACTGGAAACTCAATCATGCCATTGCTAACTTTTTATGGAAATAGCCTGGCTGATCGCTTTCCTACCCATGCTGAACAATTTAATCAAAATATCAACAGTCAAGGGTGTATTTCTGCTCTTTTAGCCAACCGCTCAATAGAAATTTTTCAGCAGTACATAGCGATCGCGTTACTCTTTGGTGTACAAGCGGTTGACCTACGTACTTATGCCTTAATGGGTCATTATGACGCTCGTCAAAGCCTTTCCCCAGAAACGTTAAAGCTATATCTAGAGATCCACGAGGTCATTGGCAAGGAGCCTTCTTCAGAACGTCCCTATATTTGGAATGATGATGAGCAAGCTATTGATGAACACATAGCTCAAATTGCAACTGACTTAAAGAGTAGTAATCGCCTCTGGCAAGCAGTTAGCAATCTTTATTAATCACTGAAACTGACTGAATTTAATTATCCGTTGATTTTTGAGATGGTATTAACGATGAAAACTTTACTAATCGATAACTACGATTCTTACACTTTCAATCTGTATCAAATGATTGCACAGGTGAATGGAGAACCTCCAATTGTCATACGCAATGATCAATTAACCTGGTCTGAACTACAAGCTTTATCATTTGATAATGTCGTAATTTCCCCAGGTCCAGGTCGTCCGGAAAATCCAAAAGATTTTGGAATTTGTCAAAAAGTTATTGAAGAAATAGATGTTCCCTTGCTAGGTGTCTGCCTAGGTCATCAAGGAATTGGTCATATCTTTGGAGGCAAGGTTAGCTATGCTCCTGAAGTCATGCATGGACGCTTAAGTAGAGTTTATCATAACGAATCCAAACTATTTGCAGGGATTCCTCAAGACTTCTCTGTTGTTCGGTATCATTCGTTGGTGGTTTCTCCCGCACTACCTGAAAGTCTAGAAGCAACTGCTTGGACACAAAATGGAATTATTATGGGATTACGTCATCGCTCCAGACCGATTTGGGGTGTGCAGTTCCACCCTGAATCGATTAGTACCGAGTATGGATATACGTTGCTAGAAAACTTCAGGGATATTACTAAACAATATTCTCCCCAAAAAAAGAGAGGTCAAAATACGATAGGTCAAAAATTATCTATTGTTCCCAGCGGTCATCTTCATCAATTCCATAATCAAAGTTATGAAGTTCATAGTCGTCAACTAAATATTTATCCAGATACGGAACAAGTATTTGTTCATCTATTTAAAGACGAGTCCCTTGCTTTCTGGCTCGACAGCAGTTTGGCTGATCCAAGTCTTTCCCGTTTCTCTTTTATGGGAGACGGTAGCGGTGTAAACAGTCGCTTAGTTCAATATGATGTTCGGACTCAAGAGGTATCTGTGACCCAAGGGAACCAGTTGAATGTGTACAAGGAGAGTATATTTGACTATCTCAAGCGAGAAATTGAGCTGCTTAACTATCGTTGTGATGATCTCCCTTTTGACTTTAATTGTGGTTTTGCTGGTTACTTCGGTTATGAACTCAAGGCAGAATGTGGAAGCACATTGAAGAATCCTTCATCGTTGCCTGATGCTAGCTTTATTTTAGCCGATCGCTTAATTGTATTCGATCACCAAGAACAGACAACTTATTTGTTGTGTCTAACGAAAAAGGGGCAAAAAGGGGAGGCTGAGGCTTGGTTCCAAACAGTAGAAAAACAACTGTCTACATTACCTCCTTTACAACCACCTACTCCGAAAAAGAGTCAGAAACCTGTCACTTTTCGCTTTAGTCGCTCCTATGAAACATACTTAGATGATATCCAAAATTGTCTCTACGAAATTTCTCAAGGAGAAAGTTATGAAGTCTGTTTAACGAATAAGATTTCTACCGATAGTCAACCCGATCCTGTAACACTTTATCGAACATTACGCCAAACTAATCCAGCACCTTACTCAGCATTTTTCCGATTTAAAGATTTCGTGGTGCTTAGTTCCTCTCCAGAGCGTTTTCTCAAAATTGATCGCCATAATTATGTTGAATCCAAACCAATTAAAGGAACAAAAGCACGAGGAGTAAATGCTCAAGCAGATAGAGAAATTCAAGAAAGCTTAAAAAATGGAGAGAAAGATCGCGCTGAGAACTTAATGATTGTTGATCTGCTGCGAAATGATTTAGGACCAGTCTGTGAAATAGGTAGCGTTGATGTCCCGAAATTAATGAATGTCGAAACGTATGCCACCGTACATCAATTAGTCAGCACTATTTGCGGTCGCCTTCGTCAAGATATGAGAGCGATTGACTGTATCCGCATGGCGTTCCCTGGTGGCTCAATGACAGGTGCTCCCAAACTGAGAACGATGGAAATTATTGACAAACTTGAAGGAGAGGCACGGGGTATTTACTCGGGGGCAATTGGGTTTCTAGGACTCAATGGTGCAGCCGATTTGAACATTGTAATCCGCACAATTGTAATGACTCCAACTGAAACGACTATCGGCGTAGGAGGAGCCATTGTTGCTCTATCTGATCCTCAGATGGAATTTGATGAAATACTGCTGAAGGCACAGGCTTTAATTCGCGCTATTTTACTCACAGTTCATGGAGAGGTTAACCCTGATCTCTATCATATTGTTGACGCTCTACAAGTTAAACCTGCCGTTAAAGTTAAAGAGAAAGTTAAATAGTTGTCAACAATAAATATCACAAATAGACATCTCTAAAAATTAAATTTAGTTCTTATTTTACAAGAATTTTAGTTTCGTTCTTGGAGATGTCTAATAGCAATACAAATAAGGTTTGAAGCCTTAGGATTCTCTGTAAAATCTCTCAATTTTTGTTTAGATAATTTCGATTTATCTACTTAGTATCTTGATAGTTAATAAGGAGACTTAACATGAATTTCATGGCTAACTCAGTGACTTCTACATCTCAGAAAACCTATGACAGTCCTTTTAAAAACTGGGATAAATCAAGTTGGATTCGAAGTAAACCACTACGGGAGTTATCTTTTTCTGGATTACTTTTTAGTCCCGAGTTAACTCCACTAGCTTCACACCCAGAAATCTCGAAAGATCCCGCCCTTTATGAGGCTGCCCTAGCCTATAGACTTCTCGAACATCTTCAGTTTACCTCTTTGGTTGAACTCAATTATGTTAATCCTGTTTGTAGCGATTTATTTCAAGGAAAAACAATTATTAAGTTAACCGAAGAACAAAGATTTGATCTTCTAAAAATTTATTGCGATGAAGGAGGCCATTCTCTTTTTATGAAATGGTTTTTACAACAAGTAGAAAACTATTGTGGACTAAGTCATAGCGTCTTGGGACAGCCCCAGTTTGAGTTAAATTTCCAAAAACTTCTTGATGCTGAAGATTCTCTTTCACCTAACTTGATTAAGCTGTTTCTAACTAATGTCATTGAAACATTGTACGTAAGAGCTTATAGCTCAATTCCTCAAGATCAAAGAATAGCACCAGCTGTCCGTACTGTTATTGGGGATCATATTGCTGATGAGGCTAAACATTATACTTACTTTTTCAGTCTATTTCCTTTACTTTGGAATAGTCTCAGCAATCTAGAACAAGAAAAAATGGGTCAATTTTTGCCAAGATTGATGCGAACTTTTCTTGAACCTAATCAGATTGCTGCTCGTAATGTTCTTCAGAATTTAGGTTTTTCGGCGGTCAATTCTGAGGGTATTTTACAAGAAATTTATGTTCCCGAAAAAATTACACAGACTACAAAACGGGCAGCTCAACCTGCACTGAAAATGTTTAAAGAGTCTGGTTTGTTTTCAATTTCTTCTGTCAAGAAAGCTTTTGAAGATTACGGATTTCTTGTATAAGGGATAGGCTGAAACGCATTTTAAATGCGTTTCAGCCAGATAATTAGTTAATGAATAGGTGACATTAAGGAAAAAATTTTCCAGTTTAGTTTAGTTTAAAAATTCAGGAGTTGATCATGACTATCACCAGTACAGTTTCTTATGAGGCCAATGATTTTAATAGTAACTTAGAGCGTGAAATTAAGCGTTTATATTTGCAAGCGGAAATCATGTGGAAACAGGAGTCACGGAACCTACGTTGGTTTGGTTTACAAGATGGAATGTCTGTTCTTGAATTAGGAAGCGGACCTGGATTTATTACCGAGAAGCTTCTGTCTTTATTCCCTAACAGTTCGATAACGGCTCTGGATATTGATCCAGTTTTGATTAATTATTGCCAACAACGTCTAGATAATTATCTAGGTAACAGACTGACAGTATCGACAGCCTCTATCTTTGATACCGGTTTGCCTGATAACAGCTTTGATTTTGCGATTGCACGCTTAATTTTTCAACATATTCCTAATCCAGTTGATGCTGCTAAGGAAATTCGACGAGTTCTCAAACCTGGTGGCAAACTTGTCATTACTGATCATGATGATGAAATCTTTTTTATTCATGAACCTCCACTCCCAGAGTACCAGATGATGTCAGAAAAAATGCGCCGAGGGATGGCTACGCGCAACGGTAACCGACGTATAGGAAGACAATTATGGCGCATTCTTAGAGATGCTGGTTTCCAAAATCCCGAGTTGGAGATTATTGTTTCTCATAGTGACGATCAAGGAATGGAAATATTTACACAAGTAATCGATCCTGAACTTTTTTCATCAGTTGTCAAAAAAGGTTGGGCAACGGAAGAAGAAATGCAAAACTATCTCCGTGCTAACCATGAGTTTTTGTCGATGCCAGACTCTTTGGTCTTGTTACTATGGCTAATGGCTTATGGGGAAAAACCTTAAATAAGCATAACCGACATCAAATATTTGACCATAGTCAATACATCTTTCTTTTTAATTTCAATAGAACAAGGAACTGAACCATGATTATCGTTTTAAAATCTGGAACACCAGAGCAAGAAATTCAGCGAATAAACGAAGAATTTCACAAGCGAAATTTAAGACCAGAAAAAAGTGTAGGCTCCTCTAAAGTCGTCTTTGGCCTGATTGGTGATACGGCATTGGTTGAACCTTCACAAATTTACCAAATTAGTCCTTTTATTGAAAGGGTTAAGCGAATCACTCATCCTTTTAAACGGGCTAGCATAGAATTCCGCAATGGAAAATCGAGTGAAGTAATAGTATCGACAGGAAATGGAGTTGCTGTTTTTGGTCATCATTGTCCTTTACATCTAATCGCTGGACCGTGTTCGGTCGAAAGCGAGGAAATGATTGTCGAAACAGCAAAACATCTTAAGAACATGGGAGTCCAGTTTTTACGAGGTGGTGCCTATAAGCCTCGTACTTCTCCTTATAGCTTCCAAGGATATGGGGAGAGTGCTTTAGATTGGTTAGCGTCTGCTCGTCAGGCTACCGGTTTAGGTATTGTGACTGAAGTGATGGATACAGAAGATGTTGAGAAAGTTGTTGAAGTCGCTGATATTCTTCAAATCGGTGCTCGCAATATGCAAAACTTTTCTCTTCTAAAACGAGTAGGATCTCAAAAAAAAGCAGTGTTGCTAAAACGAGGTATGTCCGCAACCATAGAAGATTTACTTATGGCTGCTGAGTATGTTTTGGCAGCAGGAAATCCTAACGTGATTCTATGTGAGCGAGGAATTCGCACCTTTGACAGACAATATACAAGAAATACACTAGATCTAAGTGCTGTGCCAGTATTGCGCTCTTTAACTCATTTACCAATTATGGTCGATCCTAGTCATGGGACTGGTAAGGCTGAGTATGTTCCTGCTATGGCTATGGCTGCGATCGCAGCTGGAGTAGATTCCTTAATGATTGAGGTTCATCCTAATCCAGCTAAAGCTTTATCTGACGGACCTCAATCACTAACCTTGGAGCGGTTTAAACGATTAGTAGAGGAAATGTCTACGATTTCCAACTTTTTTGGACGAGAGTTACAAAAACCAAACTTAACAGCAACTCTTCAAAGAATGTACTCAAAACACACAACTAAAATACCGTCAATTTAGTAATAATATTCATTGATACTGGAGATAAAAGCTCATGAAGGATCTCAAAGATTATAGACAGGAGATTGATCGTCTTGACGAAACACTCGTTCAAGTATTAGTTCGACGTTTCGCTATTTGTAAACAAGTAGCAATATATAAAAAAAAGATGGGAATACCAGTAATGCAACCAGCGCGAGTCAAAGCCGTACAAGAAAGATGTGCAAGGCTTGGAGAAAAATATGGAATTAATCCAAACTTCTTCTATGAACTTTATGAGCGCATCATTTTTGAAACTTGTCAGATTGAAGACCAGCTATTTCAAGATTTGAATAAATCTGAGAAATCAGTCACTAATTCATCTAAAAATGGTGAAAGCGTTTCTTGATTAGTAGATAGTATGCGACAAAATTCTTGTTGAGCCTTGACATCAGCTAGTAAGTCTAATTGCTTCAAACTGTTGAGTAATGCTTCTCGCATCTGTTTCCCGTATGGATTATCTAACTGAATTCTCCAGTAAATGTCAGGGTGTTGGCTCGTAATACGAGCTAAGAGTTTAAGCATTGTTCGATGCACTGGTGTTGAAACCGATAATAATTTGTCGGTTTCAACATCAAGCTTTGTTAAACAAAGTCCAAAAGCAATAATAGCCGCGTGGGTCAAAACTTGGGTTATAGCAGTGTAGCGATCATGTTCACTTGCAGTCATGATCGTCACATTAGCCCCCCATTTTCTCATCAGATTAATAAAATTAGCAGAGCGCAAACCAGGCTGTAAGTCTATAGCAGTAACGTTATTTTGACAAAATCCCAGGTCTGGAGCAAACATAGGATTAATACTCAGTATTTGTACATCTAGCCTAAAATTTGCCATTTTTTCTTCTATTGGAGTTTTGACTGATAAAGTGTCCACCACAAGTCCATTCGTAGGTATGACTGGAACAAAATGTTCTAATGCACTAAAGGCTACACTTTCAGGAAGACAGATAAGCAATAAATCAACCTCTCTAGCTAAGGCAAATGCCTGCTTGTTAGGTTGATTAAGATCGCAGCACAGATAATTTGAACAGCTAGTTAAGCTATCTGGTTGTGAGGCTAAGTCAATACCATAGATCGTCATGGCTTCTTCTGAAAGCAAATTTGAGAATAATTGACCAAATCCACCATTTAAACCAAGAATTAATACTTTTTCAATATTCATTAGAAATTCATGACTAACTGCCTCAATTTTACCATTCGTTTGATGGTGGTGTTGTAGATTTTTTGATTGAACAAAATCGTTTCGCGCAGTCCCCATCTAAAATTTTTAATTTAGATGGGGTTAGCGAAACCAATAAATAAAAGCGAAGCATCCTTATTCTGGGGTTTCTTGGTTTTGTAGATATTCTATAAGTCGTTCTAAAGGAGCTTGTGCGCCAACACTGATGATAGCATAACTACCTGACCAAAATTGAGGTTTAGACCCCCAATAAAATTGAGATAAATGTTCTTTATATTCAGAACGTAAACGACGAGAAGTAGGCGAAAAGCACTATTACTAAGAGTTTTGAGGGGAAGTTTTATTTTGATAACTAAACCAGTAACCAATTGACTATTTTCAGGATATATGTTAGTGTCTTTAAAGGTTAACAAGATTTTTAGTTGTTATGGGTAGGTCTAAAACCAAACGTAAAACTAAAAAGAGAAAATCGGACTCCATGATCCGTACGGATGTCTGGAAACTCCAGGTAACATCTATAGAGAAAACGTTATTATTGTTGACAGTAAAAGAATATAGAAGATTCCTAAAACCTTTAGTTTTTATTGTTAATGCTGAATGGAAGTTAATTGGGAATTTAACCGATAAAGAGAAAGTCAATTATCTAGAAAAATCTATTCATGCAACTAGCAAAAATACAATTCCTAAATATTCATATTGTCAAAAAGTTATTAATAAATATCCATCGTTTCGCAAGTTTCCTAGTTATTTAAGAAGAGCAGCTATCGCCGATGCTATTGGTATTGTTTCTAGTTTTCAAACTCGTTACAGAGAGTGGCAATCAGGGATAAGAAAAAATAGAAAAGTAAGACCCCCTCGCTTAACAGCTATGTGTCAATCTTACCCTGCCTTATATAAAGGTCAACAGGTTAAATATAATGATGATTATCAAAAAGTTTCTCTCAAAGTTTGGAATGGTTTTGATTGGGTTTGGTTAGAAGAAATTACAGTTAAAGGTCATGGACTTAATCGACATAAAGTGATAGGGAACCAAATGAAATCACCAGCTTTAGTGGTTAATTCTAAGACTTGTCAGCTTTCAATGCCAGTGAAAATTAAACCGATAAAAAAGGAGGATTCAGATTATGTTTGTTCCGTAGATTTAGGCATTAATAATGCTGCTACTTGTTCGATTGTCGGACGAGACGGTACTGTAAAAGCTCGGAAATTTATCAATCCAGCTAGAGACATAGACCGTCGAAATAAACGGAAAATGA
>JAAUYB010024839.1_pt1 | contig 14367 bp, 9 predicted proteins | sample 7278071 | NCBI WGS metagenome assembly JAAUYB01 (sample SAMN14350121, study PRJNA611818) | marine sediment metagenome | isolation source: surface marine sediment (1.8m) | place: French Polynesia: Moorea | collected 2018-08
CGGGGCATCGTCATAGCGCTCCAGATGGCTGAGATCCGGCAGAATCAGATCGGCCTGGGCCGCGGTTTCATTCATCTGGGAAGCAAAGCTCACAATAAAGGGAATCTGGTTGAGGGCCTCGCGGGTGGCCTCCCCGCCCGGAAGGGTGTAGTACGGATTGGCGTCATGGACCAGGAGGGCCTTGATCCCATCGGTTTTGGCCGCCAGTTGCGTTCGCGACATGGGCGTGCGCCCGGCGCCGGCCATGGCGATCTGGTCCAGTTCCGGTTGGGGCCAGGTGCCGATGTCCGGCTTGGGCAGCGCCCAGACGCCGCCGGGACGGTTGATATTGCCCACCAAGGCATTGAGGGCATGCACGGCCACGTACTGGCCCTGGCTGCCCGGCACCGCACCCTGCCCACGGCCGCATAGCGCAATGGGGTGGCGTGCGCGCGCAAACTCCCGGGCCAGCGACACGATGGTCGACGGATCGACACCGGTCTGGTTGGCGACATTGCCGGGGCTGTAGCTACCCAGAACGAAATCCCGAAAAGTATCGAAACCGTGGGCGTGGCTGTTGATAAAAACATAGTCGTATAGCGATTCTTTGATGATCACATGCGCCAGTCCCAGGGCCAGCAGGTCTTCGGTACCGGGTGTGATCGGGATCCACTGGTCGGCCTTGGCCGCCGTGTTCGAAAGGCGTGGTTCGATCTGTTTGACCACAGCCTTGTTCTCCTTCCAGAGGCTGTTGGCCCGAATCGAGCGCACCGTATGTCCCCAGCCTTCGATCAGACCGCTGCCAAAGCTGAGAACAAAGTCGGCCCCTTCCAGATCGAAGCCGGTCCGGTTTTCACTGCCGTGCATCAGTTTGAGGGTCAGATCGTAGGCGTCCATCATCGATGGCGTGACCATTAGATTGGGCGATCCGTACGCCATCATAAATCGTCCCAGCAAAGCGGCCATCGTACCGTCGCGCCGGCCGGTCAAACAGACCACCGCTTCCGGTGTGCCCGCCTGCCGAATATCACCGAGCTTCTCGGCCACTTCGCGAATGGCCTCCTCCCAGCTGATGCGCACCCACTGGTTCTGGCCGCGCTCACCGATTTTCTTGAGGGGCGCCAGGATGCGGGTCGGGCCGTAGAGTTTCTGCAGACCGGAGGCACACAGGTTACAGATGCCGCCGTTATTGAGCGGATGATCCGCCATACCCTCGATTTTGACGGCCCGATCACCGGCCTTGCGGACCGTGATGCCACATCCACCTGCGCAAAGGGTGCTGACCGAATTGACAAAGGTGTTCTCACCGTCGACCGGCCACGGCGTCCACGGCCACATCGTCGACCAGATGGCCACGTCGTCCTGCAGTTTCCACGGCAGCGGTGAAAGGGCCGTTCCCACGGCACCGCCGACACTCAGCGCTAAAAAGCTTCTTCTGTCTATTTTCATCGACTTACCCCTTGCCTCCTCACTGCAAATTCGTTTTGATCACAAGGTCGATTCGTTAATGGTGGCAAACGAAGCAGCCGCCTTTTAGGGTCTGGACACTGCCTTGGCGCACCCCTTCCCGGACATGGCAGCGGGCACAGTCGTCCATCTTCATGCGATCCCAGGTATTGGTGGCGATGCCCGCAATATTGTGCCCCCAGATATCGCGACTGTAGAGGGAAATCCGGTTTTGCTGGTATACCGGCAGGCTGGTGGATTCACCGATGTGGCCATGGCAGGTGACGCAGTCCATTTTGCCCATCTTGACGTGGGCCACATGCGAAAAATAAACGCACGGGGGCTGTTTGGAGTAGATCAGCCAGGGAATTTCGCGCTCTTTCTGGACATACTGCTCATAGAAAACAAGCTCATTCTCGGTATCGCTCAAGATCTCATCATGACAGTCGATACACTGGGCCAATTTGGGGGCGCCCGAGAAGCTACCGTCCTCACGGAAATAATGGCAGCTGCTGCAGTCCTCGATTTCATCCATCTCCATGTGCAATTGATGATTGAAATCGACCGGCTGTTTTTTATGCGAGTAGAGTAACTTGGGGAAAATGACCCACCCCACGATGAGGCTTAGGGCAAACCCGACCAGAAAAAATAAGAGGATGGGTCCGCCGACTTCCGCACGGGCGTCCGGCCCGCTAGCGGGATCCATTTTGGTGGTTTGATCTACGTTGCTCATGGGTACTCCGTCTGGCTGCGATACAGAATGAAAAAATCCCTTCAAATGGCTGCGACGATTATGGGAAAGGATTGAAAATGATCAACAAATCCAGGAATCATTTCCAGCTTTCCGCAAACCGATGGCAGTCAAATCAGGGATCCTCCAAGCTGCTCTTGAGTTGATAGACTGTCGCCAAAACCAATCGAATCGGCAGCCCCATCGAAGGGAATTGCGTCTGACGCCCCTGCCCTGTCTAAAAGGCCCGCAAAGCGTTCGGCGTCTGCGCAAGAGGGGCTGCTACAAAATATTACACCTCACAAAGAAAACCATCCGGTTCACTCGGAACAGTCAGTGCGGACGGTTTGGGGCAGCGTGATGGTTAACATGCGTGCAAACCACCGTTAACCGCTCTATTCCTTGAATAAAAATGGCTTTCTTTACCTTGCCGACCCTCGAATTGTCAAGTCCAAATCACCCGCCGCCGGCCCCGTAACTGTGCAGTCCCGGCAAATAGTTGACCCCGAAGTAGGTGAACAGAACCGCCAGAAATCCGACGATGGACATGACCGCGATACGATTGCCCTGCCATCCGCGCATGAAGCGCGCATGCAGCAGACCGGCATAGACGAACCAGGTGATGAGCGACCAGGTTTCCTTGGGGTCCCAGCCCCAGTAGCGCCCCCAGGCGGAATTGGCCCAGACCGACCCGGTAATGATGCCGGCGGACAGAAAGATGAAACCGAACATCACAAGCTGATGAGTCAGCTCGTCTAGCAGTTTGTCCGAGGGAAGGCGTTCCAGCATGGCGGGCCCCCCGAAGCGCCGCAACAGATAAAGCAGACTGATGCCGAAGGCGATCGCAAAGGACGCATAACCGATAAAACAGGTAAAAACATGGGCAATCAGCCAGTTGCTTTTGAGCGCCGGGATCAAGGGCTGAATCTGGTCGGGTTTCAGGGAGGCATAGGCCATGGCCGCACAGGCCAGCGCCGTGGACAGGATCCCGAACACCCGGTTTTTGTATTTCCATTCGATAAACAAGTAGAGCAGCGCAATCGACCAGGCGAAAAATACGAGTGACTCATATAAATTGGATAGCGGCGCATGACCGATACCCAGCTGATAGGATTCCACCCAGCGCAGCGCGATACCGGCGGTATTGCCCACGAAACCGAATACGGTCACCATGGTGGCGATACGGCCGGCCAGGGGCTTTTTGAAAACCCATTCGAACAGATAGAAGGAGGCGCCGGCGCCGTAAACGAAGGTTATGATGGATAGGATATTCGAACTATTCATGTTGATTCCTCTGCCCGCGGGGCGTTTTCAAGCACTGCCCTTGGGGGCCCTCGCCGCGGCCTTGGCATCGGCCGCCGGCATTCATGTATTCTGGAGTTGCGCCGCCAGACGCTCGATCTTACGATCCATGCCCAGTTTGTTGCGGTTGGAGACCCCGGACACCGTGATGCGGCTGCCCTGCTCTTTACCGGTGATTTCAACCGCGATCATCTGGTGCGACATAAAAAAGGTGATCACAAACCCGATTAGCATGATGATGAATCCGGCATAGACAATCGGCACGCCGGGGTCTTTGGTCACCTGCAGGCCGGTGTAGTAACGCTCCGCCGCCGGCTGTGGGGGGAAGTCTTTCTTTTTCTGCCCGGTGACACTGAAAAACAATGCGCCGCCGCGCATTTTATCGAAACTGGGGAAATGCAGCGGCAGCAGAATCGTCTGGGATTCCTGCCCCTGGCGCTTGACCTCCACCTGCAGTCCGGGGCCGATATCCTGTCCTCCGAAGGTCAAATGCGGCTGGTAGGTCGTAATCGTAAATTCTCCGCCGCCGTCCGGAATCACCTGCCGCTCGCCGATGCGTGCCGTGAAGCTATGGGCGGCACCGGAAGCCTTCTCGATCACCCGCAGATCGATCTCCTCCGGTGCGGCCTCGTCGCTGGGATCGTGAGGCGAATCCAATTTGCCGTAGCTGGACTGGAAGAAATTAATACCGCGGTAGCGCAAGGGGTCGTTGACGATAATGTCTTTGGCGATCACAGTCTGGCCGTTTTCGATGATCTTCAGGCTCGAGCGAAATTCCTTGGGGGCTCCGTTGTCGTAAAAACTGACATCGAAGTCTTCACAGCGCACTTCGAAAGGAAGCTGAAAGGGCTGACCCGTAGTGCGCAGAAAAATCCGGCTGGTCGATTCCTTTTCCGGAATATTGACAAAACCCTCGAAGCCCAGAATCGATCCCACGAGACTGCCGACGAGCAGCAGGACGATACTCAGATGCACCACATAAACCCCGAAGCGCGTCCAGCGCCATTTTTCCGCATAGAGCCACAATCCGTTGTCGGTGGCCTCCGTCGTGAAGTAGCTGAAACCGCGGCGCACGATGGGCGTATAGCGTGCTTGCAGCTCGCTGGCCGGGTGCGGCGCCTCGAAAACGACTTTATTCTTGGCATTGCGAAACCGCGATGGTTTTATTTTCGGGTTTTTAACGAACAGGATTTTGCTTAGGGCCGAGAGTCTCTCAATGGAGCAGATAATGATGTTCAATGCCAGCAGCACGATCAGCAACCGAAACCACCAGGACCGGTACATATCGAAAAAATCCAGGGCATTGAACAGCCGAAAGCGGAATTCACCGAAAGCCTGCAAATATTCCATCGGTGGTTTATTCTGAGGAATCAGGGTGCCGATGATCGAGGTCACCGCCAGGGACAGGAGCAGAATGATCGTTAGGCGAATGGAAGCAAAAAACTCCCAGATGGCATCCCAGATTCCGGGGGATACACGCGAATCCGTCATGGGGCATCCTTTCACCGGAAAAAATGTCCGGTCTCCATATCACGTCGTCCCCCGGCAGGCAATATGAAGGATGGGCGTGGGGAATCGAATAGGACAGCACACCGCGTCTTGTGAGGCCGCACCCCAGCGGGTGAGACATCTCAGCACGCAGTTGGGCGGCAAGACCGGGGCAACTGGCCGACCAATCGCCCGACTCGCAGTTTAGAGGCGATTGTTTGCGGGCGGGGTTTCCGCCCGGGATGCATCCGGATCGACACGCGGGCGGGCTTCGAAAACGGCCGCCTGGGACGGGTCCAGGTATCTCTGGGCCAGGGCCACGAGTTCTTCGGCCTGGATACCAGCATAGTCGGCCGCGATGGTGCGGCTCCACTCAATCTGTTCCGGGCGGCGCGTGGATCCCACCAGGACGGTGTTGAGCCAATAACGATTCTGGCGCAGTTGTTCCCGAATGCCGGTGAGGGTGGGTTCCAAGGCGCGCTGAAGCTCTGGCGCGCGAATTCCCTCCACCGTGATCTGCCGCGCGATGTCTTGCACCGCGGCGAGCACCGGGGCGACCTCACCGGGGGCCACGGGAAGATAGGCCAGAAACAGCCCGAAACCGGGATAGGCCCGGCTGGGCCAGCTGTAGGCCCCGGGAGAGTAGGCCGCCCCGCGCTTTTCGCGGATCTCCTCACGGAGACGATCGGAGAAGACATCGGCCAGCACATTGAGGCGCCGGGTACGATGAATGTCGTGGGCATCATCGGTCAGAAAAGCCATAACCAGCAGGGCTTTATCGATCTGGGTGCCAACGTCCACGCGATGTTGGCGGCCGGTGGGGAAAACCGGTCCGGACCCGCCGTGGAGCGCCTCTGAACGCCGCGCCGGCAGCCCCCCCAGATATTGCTGCGCCAGAGCGATAACGGTCTCCAGATCGAAATCACCGACCAGCGACATCTCCAGGGGCGCTTGCGTCAGGATCGGTTTGATCCAGTTCTCCACGTCTGCGAGACGAAGACGCTGGAATTCATCCAGTTGCGGTTTGCCGAAGCGCGGGTCGCCACCGCTGAAAAACCGGTACGCCTCAAGCCGGAAGGCGCCGTCGATCGACTGCGCCAACTGCTGATAAGCCTGGGCAAAGCGTTCCTGCGCCAAGCGGTAGGCAGCCGGACGGAAAGCCTGATCGGTGAGATGGGCATGCAGCAGCTGGAAAAGCAGTTGAATCTCCTTGGGTGATGTGGCCCCACCGTAGAAAAAACGATCATTGCTGAAATCGAAGGATAGATGCGTGGTTTTCCCGGTCAAGGCGACTTGCAGGCTTTCGCGATCCAAAGGGCCCACGCCGCTCTCGTTGATTACGTCGCGGCTTAGTTCGGCCAGTCCGGGACGATCGATCGGTTCGACGGATCGACCGCCTTCAAAGCTCAGCGCGAAAAGGATCTCGTTGTCGGAGAAATCAGTCGGTTTGAGATTCAGGTGGACGCCGTTGGGCAGCATTATCCGGGTAATCCCTAGGTCCTCGATAAACTCGCGCGCGGCCGGCGCAGCCTGCGGCACCTGGGGGGCGGGCAGATAGGGAAACTTGACTGGCCGCGTGATCTGCGGGGCTTCAACGGGTTGTGCGGCCGCGACCCGGTAGACATCCTGAATGATGCGGGCGGCCTCTTCAGAAGCGCTCGTTAAATCGGTATTGCCCGTCATCAGAATCTTCGGGGCATCCATTGCCCAGACCTGGCGCAGGCGCGTATTGAGCGTCTCGGCGCTCAGCGATGCCAGCAGCGAAGTGTAGAACTCTTTTTCCTGCAGGGGTGACTGATACACGCGATCGGTGGCAATCGTTCGGATCAAACCCCGCGCCAGGGTTTTACTCTCCCGCGTGGCGGCCTGATCGACGCGCAGGGCGAGTTCGGCCCGGAAATCCTCCCGGACGCGCTCGACTTCCAGGGGATCGAATCCGTATTCCAGGGCCTGCCGCCGCACGGCTTCGATCTGGGTCAGCGCCGCCTTCCACTTCTCCGGCGGGCACTCGGCACTAATATAGCCGTAGCGGATCTGTCGTAAAAAGGTACCGACCCCCGCGGAAGCTTCGGTAAAGGGTGGATCCGGACGGTTTAAAAGACGTTCGAGCCGATTCTGCAGCATCATGCCGATTAAACGATCTTCGAGACGCTCCTTTTTATAGGACGCCGAATCACCCCGGAGGCCAACCGACTTCAGGACCTGGATGGTCAACGTGGTGCTGCCCACTTCGGCCTCATGGTGATAAAATACGTTCGTCTCCGGTGGGTTGAGGGTGCCCGTCGCGATTACCGGCGGAGCCTCAGCATCCCGCCGGGGCGCCATGTCCCGGAATCGATCGGCAATCAGATCCGCCGCCAGCTTCAAATCAAAATCGCCCACCATGACGAGCACCATATTATCGGGACGATACCAGGTATCGTAGAAGTCTTTGAAGGTCTGACGGTCGGCCTTGCGTATAATTGCTTCGGTGCCGATCGGTAAGCGCTGGGGAAAAAGGGTACCCCTTAGTTCAAACGCCATGGACGCCTCGTAGGTGCGGTAATCGGCGGAATCACGGGTACGTTTTTCCGATAGAACGACCTCCCGTTCACGATCGATTTCCGATTGCAGCAACAGGGCGCCTTGCGCATAATCCCCCATGACCAGTAATGCTTCTTCCAGGCTTTGCCGATCGCCCCGAGGCAGATTGATGTCGTACACCGTTTCAAAGAAACCTGTACTGGCATTCGCGTCAGGACCGAACTGCATACCGATCTTCTGGAAATATTTGACCAGCTCCCCGGGAGCGAAATGGGTCGATCCGTTGAACAGCATGTGCTCCAGAAAATGGGCGATACCGCGCTGGTCATCGGTCTCGTTGATCGATCCGGCCTTGACCACCAGATGCAGGCTGACCCGCTCGCGCGGTTTTTGATTGTGGCGCAGCGCATAGCGAAAGCCATTGGGCAGGCGACCAAAAACGATCTCCGGATCCGGCGCCAGATCGGCTTGTTCATGGGTCCAGAGCGGGGAAGAGATCTTGGCGGCGGCTTCGCCTGTAGGGCTGGAGGCGACAATCGCCACAAGGCCAACAAGAAAGGTCAAGCGCAATGCGTAGGGCAAAATGGATTTCATGGCACTTCTCACTTTTCCGGATTCTAAACAAACGCGGCCTGCTCGCCAACGCCATTGCGCTGGTCGAGCGGGACCAACTCGATTTGATTGGGGAACATAAGACCTCCCGTCCAAAAAGCAACCACGCTCTCTTGGACAGGCTGTGGAAGAACGTCATGGGCGCAGGCCAGGCAAGCCCAAATCCGACGCGAAAGCGCCGTTGACGTGCATTAAGTGAGCACTTGGCGGATGATTTTAACACTGTGTGATCACGCCCCATCGTGGTCAACAACCTTCGGAACGTGAGGGTGGAAAAGATAAGCCGCGCAATTGCTGCCGGGTATGAGGCGACCCGGGCTAAAAAAAAACTGCAGTCGGTTACGGCGCCAGCCTGAAACCGACTGCAGTTTGAAAAAATCGTCACCCGGTGCCGGATTTTCCCGTTGGGTGTCCGCGATATGGGCATCGCGGCGGGAGTCAGATATGAGAAGTTATAAGGGTGCCCGGCAGCAACTTAGGTGATCATTACTTTTTGACGATGTAGAGTCCTCTTTGTTTGGCTTCGATCTTACCGCGTGTGGACAGCTTGTAGAGCGCATTGCTGAGCTGGCGGGGATTCAAGCCCGTTTTTTGCTTGAGCTGTGCAATCGTAGCACCATTGCGGGAACGACGGACGACATCGTAGACCGCATCCAGCACTGTTGATTTCTTGGCGGTCTTTTTAACGGCCGCTTTTTTGGGAGCCGCTTTCTTGGCGGCAGCCTTTTTGGCAACTTTTTTCTTGGCCGCTGGCTTGACTTTTGCTTGTTTTGCTACCTGTGCCGCCACTTTCTCCACCTGTTTGCCGAGTTTGCCCAGTTCTTTGGAAATGGCTTTGAGTTGATCCTGCAGCTTCTTCATCTGACTCATCCTCCTTTATCTTATCTTCTGGTGAAAGTGAGTTGCCGAACAAGTTCGACGTTAATACAAAGATTTTTAAAAGTCAACTCAATTACCAGTAAAAAAAGTATTTTAGCAAGCATGCTGCCTGTCAGTGCCTACCGGCTGGCCGTTTGCGCATTTTCTATTCGCCGGGAATCATAAACCATTTCATCCTGTTGTAATTACTCTATTTTTTAGCCCTCGTTCTTATCTACCCTCTCCGTGCATCAACAAAAGCCGCGGAGAAAAAATACCTGCCGCTAATCAGAAGGCTTGTAACGGCCAGCATATATAGTGGTTGAGCTGCATGCCACCTACCGGATAGTCGATATGCTTCCAGCGACCGGAAGACAAGGTCAATACGCGGCGCCCAGTCTCGTCGCACGCGAGCACTTCGCCGCGAGCCTTGGGGGAACCTCGAACTGAACGGCGGCCGGCCGAAAAAGCCCGTCCGCCAGACGCCTGCGCTGAGTTGACAAAAGGATATGGCTGTGGAAGAACACGTCTCGATTGGCCGTCATCGTGGCCCCGGCCAAGCGCCTGGCGGACATCAAACGGTTTTCAACCTGGCAACCGGCGCCAAGGGCTTCCGGGCCGTGCCGCAGGCCTGCCGGCCGTCGCGTCCGGATCGCTATCCGGCACCGTCCAAGCAATCTATCGCCAGATGTCATGGATGGCGCGAACCTGGCCCGCGCCTCCACCCGAAATTGTAGGGATGGCTCGATCGTCAATGCCCCTGCGGCCCAACGGAACGATAAAGTAAAAATGCCCCTTGCGTGTCGTGAACGTTTTCGCACCGAACTGAATGCCGTCCAATACGAAGCGGTTTTCCATGATAGCGGTCCGCTTCTGGTGATTGCCGGCGCGGGCAGCGGTAAAACGCGTACCCTCACCTACCGTGCCGCGCGCCTCGTTGAAGAAGGGGTCCCGCCCGGGCGTATTCTTTTGCTGACCTTCACCCGCAAGGCCGCTGATGAAATGCTTAAGCGCGCCACTCTTCTTCTGGACCACCGCTGCCGCCAGATCGCCGGAGGCACCTTTCATTCCTTCGCCTACAGGGTGCTCAGACGGTATGCCCCCCAGGTGGGATTTCCCCACCGTTTCACGATTATCGATCGCGCGGACGCAGAGAGCTTAATCGGCATGCTGGCCAAGGCACGCCTCAGCGGTCCCCGCCACGGCGCCTTTCCACGCAAAAGAACCCTTGTCGATATCTTCAGCAAAGCCGCCAATAAAGATCTTGGCTTGGAAGAAATCATCGACGACGAGTATTCCCATTTTCGTCCGTACAGCGACGAAATTCGCACCTTGCAGGCCGACTATGTCGCGGCCAAGACCGAACAGGCGCTTATGGATTATGATGACCTGCTGATCAAGCTGCACCATCTCCTGGAAAGCCAGAGCGATCTCCAGCAGCAAATCGCCGGCCAATTTGCCCACCTGATGGTCGATGAATACCAGGATACCAACCTGATCCAGGCCCGGATTGTCTATCTGCTGGCCCACCAGCACCATAACATCATGGTGGTAGGGGATGATTCGCAGAGCATCTACTCGTTTCGGGGGGCCAATTTTCGGAATATCATGGATTTCCCGGAACTGTTTCCACAAACACGCATTTTGACCCTCGAGGAGAACTATCGCAGTGTGGCCCCGATTCTGGCCTTGACCAATCAATTGATCGAGCAGGCCGTTGAGAAATATCCGAAGCATCTGTTTTCGCGCAAGGCCATTGGGAATCCGCCGGCACTCGTGCATACCGGCAGTGAGAACAGCCAATCACGGTTTATTGTCGATAAAATCCGCGAACTGCGCCGCGAAGAAGTTCCTTTAGAGGACATTGCCGTCCTGTTTCGGGCCGGGTTTCATGCCTTCGACCTGGAATTAGAATTAAATCGTGAAGGCATCGCATATGTAAAGTACGGCGGCTTCAAGTTTATGGAATTCGCTCATATCAAGGATGTCTTGGCCCACATGCGCGTGCTGACCAATCCTTACGACCGCCTGAGTTGGGCGCGGATTTTACTACTCATCGACAAAATCGGCCCCAAGACCGCCGAGCGCCTGTATGACGCCATCGTCAGCCGGGCCGAGGGTTTACACGGCTTCCTGGCGATGGAGGTACCCCCGCGGCTCGAAGGCGGTCTTGCGCCGCTGCAGGAACTGTTTCGCGAAGTGGAGGACGCCGATCAGGTGCCGGTCGAAATCGGCGAGCGCATTCTGACCTATTATCATCCGCTGCTGGTCAAACGCTATGACGACCATCCCAAACGTCTGCTCCATCTCGAGCAGCTCCTGATGATGACCGAAAAATACGACCGGCTGGAGCCTTTCCTAAGCAGCGTGACCTTGGAGCCGCCCAGTGTGGCCATCGGAGACACCTTCGGTACCGGCAACCCCCGCAAAGACCATCTGGTGCTCTCGACAGTCCATTCGGCCAAAGGCCTCGAATGGCATACGGTCTTCATCATCTGGGCCATGGACGGCCGTTTCCCTTCGTTTATGTCGACCGAGGACCCCGATCAGCTCGACGAAGAATTGCGCCTGATGTACGTCGCCGCCACGCGGGCCCGTGAAAATCTTTTCTTCATGTGCCCCGACCAGGCCTACGACCGCATCTCCGGAATGATCCTAAGCCGCCCCTCGCGCTTTATCGATGGGCTGCCCGAGGACGTTCTCGTCCGTCAATCGGCCGATATATGGTGATTGATTGACCCCGGACCCTGTGATAGGGGCATAAGTGTTGCTTTGCCAATGGTGATCCGGAAATCGCCCGGCACCTTTCAGTGCAATGTCCAAGGCAGCACCACCCCAAGCGCGGATAATTTCCGGCCGACCCCGCTAATGACTTCGCAACCCGGAGCGCTCGATCCTCTCCGGGCCTCTACACCAGGTGAAGGGTTTAAGATCGATATTCGCCACGAAACGGGGTCCGCCCCATAACCCGCCCCCAGGGGATGAGGAGATCTTACCCCAGAGCATGACCACGGCAGCCATCATCCTGATTGCAGGCTATGCGATCGGTTTCTACATGGCCTGGAATATCGGCGCCAACGATGTGGCCAACTCGATGGCCTCCGCCGTGGGGGCCAAGGCCATTACGATTCGCCAGGCCGTCTTCATCGCCGGCATTCTCAATTGTCTAGGGGCCACCTTCATCGGCGCGCATGTCACCAACACGATTCGCAAAGGCATCGTTTCCACGGAGATCCTCACCGATCCGCACCTGATCCTGATCGGCGCCCTGGCGGCCCTGCTGGCCTCTGCCCTGTGGATCAGCTTTGCCACATGGAAATCGCTTCCTGTCTCAACAACGCATTCAATCGTGGGGGCCATGATTGGATTCGGCATCATGGCCGGCGGTTTTTCCGTTATCAACTGGGGTAAACTCGGGGCCGTCATCGCCAGTTGGGTCATATCACCAGTCTTCAGCATGTTCATCGCCTGGGCAATGTTCAAGATCATCGTTCGCTTTATTCTATCCCGATCCAACGCGGCCCGGCGGGCTTTCCAACTTTCTCCGGTTTTCATCGGCGTGGCCGTCTTCATCGTGGTCTTGTCTTTCCTTTTCAAGACGCCCCTCGGTAAATCCTTCAGTATCGGCACGCCGGCTGCCCTGGTTCTGGCCGCCCTTACGGCGGGCGCGGTCGGGTTTGCGGGTCGGGTCCTGATCGCCCGCTTTACCGATACCAAGGCGGCCGACGGCACCGAAGCCATCTTCCGCAAGATCCAGATCGGCACCTCTTGCTATGTGGCCTTAGCCCAGGGTGCCAATGACGTGGCCAACGCCATCGGGCCCCTGGCAGTGATCTATTTTATCGTTCAAACCGGTGAGGTCGGCACCCAAGTCCAGGTACCGCTTTTTCTTCTGCTGTTCGGCGGTATTGGTATCGCCTGCGGCATCGGGATGGCGGGCCACCGCGTCATGAACACGATCGGCACCAAAATTACGACCCTGACCAACACACGCGGATTTTCCGTCGATTTTGCGGCGGCCACAACCGTTCTGGTGGCCTCCAAATTGGGCCTGCCCGTATCCACCACCCATGCGGCCGTCGGCGGGGTTCTGGGGGTCGGGCTGGCCCGCGGCATCGAGGCCGTCAACTTTCGCATTTTGCTGCAGATTGTCCTTTACTGGGTCTTGACTGTGCCAGTGGCGGCCCTGACCAGCATGATTCTGTACACCCTTTTTTCATGGATGCTATAAACGACCGAGGAGAGAAACCATGCGGATTCCCTTTTTATCCCTCTTTATGACATCGCCGTTCGAGGGCCTGGAAGAGCATGCCGAGAAGGTCAAGGAATGTGCCTGGGCCTTTCAGCAGGCCATCGAATGCCATGCCTCGACGCGCTGCCACGAATCCCAGTTTGAAGAATTGCGGCGCGAAGTCATCCAACTGGAACATGAAGCCGATGCCGTCAAACGGCGAATCCGCGGTCATCTACCTATCGGCACCCTGATGCCGGTTAGTAAATTCCAACTTTTCCGCTACCTGCGCGAACAGGATCAGGTGCTCGATGCGGTCAAGGATGCGCTGAACTGGTCATCCTATCGCTCGCAACCCAGCATTCCCCCGGAACTGCACAAAGATTTCTTTTTGCTGGTGGATGCGGTGATCGACCCGATCGAGGAAATGATCCGCATGGTCAGGGGCGCACGGGAGTACTTTCAAACCTATTCCGAAAAGCAACGGGTAGCCGTAAAAGCGATCATCCGCAAGGTGCGGGACCAGGAGCATGCGGCCGACCAGATCGAAGCCGCCATCAAGCATCGGGTCTTTAACATGAAAACCGACCCGGTCACCGTTCTGCATATCGTTCGTCTGGCCGAAATCATCGGATCGATCGCGGATCATGCGGAAAACGCAGGGGATATGATGCGGGCTATGCTGGCCCGCTGATCAACGCAAGATGGTTGGTCGACGAGGACATGAGGACCCAAGGAAGGAAGCAAGGCAAACCGATGGCCGCCCGCCTGATAACCCTGCTGTTCTTATTTAAGAACGAAAGCCCACCAATAAAAGCCGACAAACAGCGCGATGGCCACAATGGCCCCGGCATAGGCCCGCCAGTCCAGTACCTTGCGTGCCCAGCCGGAACTGTCCACGGAACCAATCCGTCGGCCGCAGCTCTTGCAGTGACCATCCTTGACCGCCACATAGGTGTAGCAATAGGGGCATTTCTTGACGGTAAAGGTTTTGGTTTCGACGTGGGCGGGCTGGTCTTTTTTTCTGGCCATGAGCCACCCTCCTTGTGCTGAAAATCATTTCGCCCCGGAACGCGTCGTCCGCATAGAACCTATCTCAAAATAAAGATTAGGGTTCCTGGCAAGGCGTGAGACGGCGAGAAAGCGGAGCATACACGCAGTATGTATGCAGGTTCGTAGGGCAGGGACCCTACGGTTC
>JAAUYB010004937.1_pt1 | contig 14358 bp, 11 predicted proteins | sample 7278071 | NCBI WGS metagenome assembly JAAUYB01 (sample SAMN14350121, study PRJNA611818) | marine sediment metagenome | isolation source: surface marine sediment (1.8m) | place: French Polynesia: Moorea | collected 2018-08
GGCCATATAGGCGATATCGTGTTCTTCACCGATATCGAAAACGGTGACAATGTTGGGATGCGAAAGTTTGCCGGCGGCTTCGGCTTCGCGGAAAAAGCGCGCCTTGACCTCATCCAGTTCTTCGGCCGGCACGCTGCTGTACTTTAAAGTTTTGATGGCCACCTGCCGGTTGATCTTGGGGTCGCGGCCCAGATAGACCGTTCCCATGGCACCCTGACCGAGTTCCCGCATGATTTCGTAGCGGCCGAAGGTGGGCAGGGTGTCGGTGTTGGTCAGGCGCAGGGTGGCGCCGGCCCCGTTCGGCCCGTCGAAGCCCAGGGCGGCTTGATCGTGTTCGCGCAACCGCCTGATGCGTCGCTTGACGTCTTTGAAGCGTCCGGCTTTGAGGATATGTTCATAAACCGTCAGGGCTTTGTCGGCCATGCGTTTGCGTTCGAAATCGAGCCCCAGATTATAGAGCAGTTCCCGAACGGTTTTGTCGTCTGCGGGGCATTTCAGAAATTTATCAAGCGCCATGTCCAGCATCCCCTGGGCCTGGAAAGACAGCCCCAGAGAACGATTAAGCTCGAGATTTTCACTTCGCAGGCGCCGTGTAATTTGGCGCGCGGCCGAGAGGCTGTAGCCCGTCAGACACAGGATCAGAGGTGGGTAAAACCACAGCCAATAGCCGGTTTGCACGAAAAACACGCCGGCCACGCCCCACCAGGTGCCCAGGAACATCAGAAGGATCAACCCGCCGATACGCAGCCTGACCCGGGGGATGACGATCAGCAGGAAGAATAGAAAATAAGCCAGGACCGCTCCTTCCAGCAGCAGGGCCCAGTCGGGCCGTTGCAAAAAGCGCCCCTTCAAGATGGTATCCAGGGCGGCCGCCGTGATTTCCGGGGCGGTAGCGGTTTGGCCCAGCGGGGTCGGGTAAACCTGGGCGTAGGTTTTGTCGGTCAGACCGATGACCGCAATTTTATCTCTAAGCACGGCCAGATCGGCTTGGTCGTCCATGAGGGCGGCAAAGGATACCTGATGAATCGGGCCGTTTTCTCGGGGATAGTCGATGAAAATAGCGCGCTGCCCGTCGGCAGGGATGGTGGCGTTATTGAACACGAGATTGCAGGATCGTACATCGCATTCCTCGAGAGCCAGCTTTTTTATATGGCTTTGATTGGCTTTGAGCGCCAATTGCAGGGCCATGGCGGCCAGGTAACGATTCTGGTAGCGTTGCAGCAGGGGCATCCGCCGGACGACGCCGTCGGCGTCCGCCCGAACGTTGATGTAGCCTAGCCCACCGGCCTTCCTGGCCAGATCGCGGAAGGTCATCTGTACGCCACTTGGGCCCGTCGACATTTCGTTAAGCGGAGCGGCCCAGGCATTTAAGGTGGCAAGCGGGGTTTGTGCCCGGGCCTTGCGCTCCTCGGCGCGCAGAGAATTGATCGTGAGGAGTCCGGGCAATGGCGATGTCTCGGTATCCGTGGGGTCCGTGATGATGCGATAGGGCAACACGACATTGGTCCCGTTTCTTACGGCGTTGATGAGATGGCGGTCCTGATCCAGACGATAACGGGCGGCCAGCAGTCGCTTTGCCATCCGGGCGGCCAGCTGCTTCTGCGACTTCGTCCGCAGGGGGCCCATATCGTCGCGCAGGGCATCGATTTCTTCCAACGCCGGGTTGATCGAGCGCTCCGGAAAGAGCAGGGTCAGACCGATGGCCTTGGCGCCGCTGCGGGACAGGCGCCGAATCCCCTGGCCGAGGATTTCCCGTGGCCAGGGCCAGGGGCCGATCTGGTTGATGCTGGTGGGGTCAATGGCAACCAGGACGACCTCATCGCTGGGGGGGGCTGAACGCATCGTCAGCAGACGGTCGTAGGTGAGGGCTTCCGGAAGGCGCAGCGGGCGCCATTCCAGATAGCTGCCGATCACCAGCAGCAAGGTGAGCCCAATTAGAATGATGCTGTTGGAAAGAAGGTAGCGCTTCATTGATTTCGTCGGTTCCGGCGGCCCCAACGAAAAACCGAATCCACCGGCTGTCCGATGCGATTCGGTATCCTGCGCTCATCGGCAGCCCGGCTGTCTTTTTGAAGACCCGTGGCTTTCCGTCCCTGCCTCGCGACAGGTTTGGCCTTTCTGATGGTGCTGCCCTTATTTAGGCTTATCCGTGTCTACCGTTTATGGTTTGACACCATACAAATTGAATAAAGTAAAAGCCCCCTGATGTCAAAAGAAAAGTAGCGCGACGGCCGCTCTAACCAGCGGTCGGTCGTCATTCTGATTCTTGCCGTTTTAGAAGGGCCTGTGCTAAGGTTTGTCCTTCATCATCGCGCCGTCTCGTTCGGCCCTCAATGAGAAGCACACCCTATGCCTTCAACCGCGCAAACCGTTGAATACGCTCAGCTTGCCGAACTCCGCCTGGCTTACGAGCGATTCGGCCGCCGGGAGCACCCCGCCGTTTTATTGGCTATCGGTCTGGGAACCCAGATGGTGGCCTGGGATGAGGGCTTCTGCCGTCGGCTGGCCGACCGCCAGCTATACGTAATTCGCTTTGACAACCGTGATATCGGGCTTACCACCCATTGGCACCAGGGGGGGCGGCCGGATATCGATGCCCTGGCACGGGCCCAGGCGTGGGGGCAGGCGTTGACGGTGCCCTACACCCTGGTCGATATGGCACGGGATTCGATCGGACTGCTGGATCATCTGGGCATCACGCGCGCCCATTTCGTGGGGCTCTCCATGGGGGCCATGATCGGACAAGAAATGGCCATCCATTGGCCCGATCGCTTGCGGACACTGATTTCGATCATGTCCACCACCGGCAATCCAAGTCTGCCGCCACCGACGCCCGAGGCCCTGGAGATTTTGATGAAACCGTTTCCCGGGGACCGTGAGGGGTATATCGAAGCCTTTGTCGCGGCCTTTCGCACCTTGAGCGGGCCGGTCCACCTGACACACGACGGTCTGACCCGCCGCTGGGCCGCGGAACACTATGATCGGGGGCTGAATCCGGACGGCATTACCCGCCAGATGGCCGCCATCATGGCGTCCGGCGACCGTACCGAAAGTTTGCAGAAGGTGGCCGTTCCCACGCTTGTGCTGCACGGCAGCGCGGATCCGCTCCTGCCCCTCGAGCATGGCCGTGCCACGGCCCGGGCCATCCCGGGCGCGCACCTGGAAGTCATCGACGGTATGGGGCACGCCATACCGGAATCGCTGTGGGAGGCCATTATCGACCATATCTGCGGTCATATCGTTTTGAAACGCCAGTTGGATCCTGTCTAAGGAGAGCAAGGAGGGCTTTATGGACTGCATCCAGGAAAAGAACCGCGAGCGCTGCAACTGCACCTACGAACCCTGCCAACGCAAGGGCAACTGCTGCGAGTGTCTGGCCTACCATACCCGCAACCGCCAGCTGCCGGCCTGTGTCTTCCCGGCCGATGCGGAAAAAACCTTCGATCGCTCCTTTGAGCATTTTGCACGTCTGGTAAACGATGGGCACGTCTGACAAATTGCATAGACCGTGCGCACCAGGCGGCCAATGGAATCCAGCCCTCAAAATCGGTTATCCAAGTTAGATGACACTGCTGCTTAACAATCTGGCGGCCCTGGCCCTCGATTGCCAGACCACGGGATTAAAATTCCGACAACAAGTCTTGACGGGCTGGTATTTCGGTATAACCTTCCAATATTATAGTAAATAATTACTACTTCTTCCCCTGCGTCGCCTCGCGTGTATCCGTGATTTCATTGTCTTTTTAGGTCATGCGTGCAACGGCCAAGCCGTTTGCACGCCTCTTTCATCGACCCCTAACTCGTGGGAGGTAGCTTTATGGATTGGGAAGCGTTGATCGCCAAAGGATGGGAACTGCTGGCCTTTTATGGTGTCAAAGTGTTGACTGCCATTGTCATTCTGATTATCGGTCGTTGGATTGCGCGCGCATTCGGCCGTCTGGTACAACGGTTAATGGAAAAACAAAAAGTCGATCCGACCCTGACGGGTTTTGTGGGCAACCTGGTTTACTATGCGCTGTTTACCTTTGTCGTGCTGGCGGCCTTGAGCCAGCTGGGCATCCAGACAACCTCCTTTATTGCCGTCATCGGTGCCGCCGGTCTGGCGATCGGCCTCGCGCTTCAGGGCTCCCTGGCCAATTTCGCCGCCGGCTTCATGCTGATTTTATTCCGACCTTTCCGGGTGGGTGACTTCATCGAAGGGGCGGGGGTCCAAGGAACCGTGGAGCATATCCAGATTTTCACCACCCAGCTCAAAACACCGGATAACAAAATCATCATCATTCCCAACGCCAGCCTCACCAGCGACAACATCGTCAACTGGTCGGCCACCGGGACGCGTCGTGTGGACATGGTCTTCGGTATCGGTTACGAGGACGACATTGACAAGGCTAAGTCCATTATCAACGAAGTCTTGGCCGCCGATGGTCGGATCCTCAAAAACCCGGCTCCCAAAGTGGCGCTATCGGAGTTGGCCGACAGCAGTGTCAATTTCGTCGTGCGCCCCTGGGTGGACACCGGTGATTACTGGGACGTCTACTTCGATCTGACTGAAACCATCAAGAAACGTTTCGATGCCGCCGGGGTGAGTATCCCCTTCCCCCAGCGCGATGTGCATCTCTATCAACAAAACGCGGCCTAAGAGGTCAATCGACAGGAGGGTGGCCGCAAGGGGGGAAGCGTTCGTGCACCGTAACACTTCTTGCCAGCTGACCGCTTGAAGGACGACGGTTTGCGTGGCTGTGACATGCGGGCCCGCCGTCAGCCGCGTCACCAACCGCTGGGCAGGCGGCCGTGAACGCTTATCCCGCGATGGCCGAAAGGATGCAACATGCAAGTGGGATTCATTGGTCTGGGTATCATGGGCAGCCGCATGGCCGCCAATCTTCTATCAGGCGGTCACGACCTGGTGGTTTACAATCGCACCCGGGACAAGGCCGAAGCCCTGCTGGACGCCGGCGCCCGGTGGGCGGCCACGCCGGCTGCGGCCGTTCGCGGGGTGGAGGTGCTCTTTACCATGCTCTCGACACCGGAGGTGGTGCAGACCCTGGCAACCGCGGAAGACGGCTTTCTGCCCGCAATGGACACGGGGAGCCGATGGGTGGATTGTTCCACCGTGAATCCCGAATTCGCGCGCTGGATGTCCGGAATAGCCGGCGGCCAGGGGATTCACCATATCGACGCCCCGGTTGCCGGCACCAAGGGACCGGCGGCCGCCGGTGAACTGATTTTCTTTGCCGGCGGAGGCCGGGAAGACATCGAATTTGTTCGGCCGCTTCTCGAGAGCATGGGGAAAAGGGTGCTCCACCTGGGCGGACCGGGCCAGGGGGCGGCCATAAAAATGCTCTTCAACCTGATGTTGGGCAGCGCCATGGTCGCTTACAGTGAAGCCCTGGTGCTGGGCAAGGCCCTGGGGCTGTCCCCGCAGACAATGGCGGAGGTCCTTCTGGACGCGCCCGTCAGCGCCCCGTTTCTAAAGCTCAAACAGCCTGTTATCGAATCGGGTGATTTCGAAGCCCATTTTCCGTTGCGCTGGATGCGCAAGGATCTCCAGTTGGCAGCCCAGAGTGCCTACGAACACGGCGCCGCCCTGCCGGCCCTGAATGTGATCAAGGAAGTCTATGCCCTGGCGGAAAAGGATGGGCGGGGGGAGATGGATTTCGCGGCGGTCTGGCAGTATCTTGACCGCTAGTGCCGCCGTCAGTCGGTCTGATTCAAGCGCTCCTCAAGCGCCCGCACTTTGTCTTCCACGGCATCACCGGCGTCTTCGGCGCGGTCAATATAATCCCGAGCCTGTGTTTCCGTCTGGCCGTCGACGGTGTGGACGCCCAGATTCTGCATGGCCAGGATACCGATAACGAGCAAGACCACCAGAAGCCCCGCCATCATAAGTGTGCGCATCGTATTTTCGCTCCTTACAACAGGGTGCCTCACGGCCTCCGGGACGGCACTGGAGACCAGTTGTCCTTGGAGGGGACAGCGATCGGGATTGACACCCGCACATCCCGCTCGCGTAAAAATTCGAATCCGCCATAGAACCAGCTGCGGACGACCGCCAGCGGCCCGGAAACGGCCAGTCGCCGGTGGTCATCCGCAAAACACAAGATTACCATTTAAAGGCATCGGGCGCATTTATCCTTCCAGAATGCGATCCAGCCGTTCAAGGTCGTTCAGCAGACGCCAGGAGCCCCCGCCGTCTTCGACGCGTTTTTTCCAGCCTTCCACCCGCTGAAAATACTGCCGGGGGTCGACATTGTCCGTGCGCAGCTTGGTGACATTCAGGGCGATGGCCTGGCAGCCCTCCATTTCCAGGGGGAAGTCGCGAATATGACCCTTGGCCAGGTCTTCTTCCAGATCCGAGAATATCAGGATATACCGTTTCCCGGCCCCGGTTTCGTTCAGATATTGAACGGCCTGGATCACCCCGCCGGTGATGTCGGTGTGGGAACTGCCTTTGGACTGGTCGATGAAGCGGTCGATCTTGCCTTTGAAAAGGCGCTTCTGTTCGGTGGCCACCGAGGGTCGTCGATCGAAGGTCACCTTGGCGACGATGTCCTTCTCACTGAAACTGCCGCTGTCGATCCGGGCCACGGCCAGGGAATCGCCGGGTTCGAAGGTGCCCAGGAGGTAATTGATAATGGCCTGGGCCTTGTCGATTTCGGCTTTGTAGGTCCCGGAGGTATCCAGGAGCAGAAAAACGCTGCGGGCCCGGCTGGTGGTGTCGGCACAGCCACCGCCCAGGATAAGGATGCCGGTCAGAGTGATGAGAATGAATTTTTTCATGAGGTTTCCTCCACCATCGAACGGCTTTCGGCCGCTTCGTTTTCGAGGGCCGGACGACGTTTGTCCACTACCAGTCGTTCGATCCACAAAGAAGGGAAAATGGCCAGGTCGTAGAGGTTCACGAAAAATTCGCCGCCATAGCGGGCCACATTGCCGAACAGGCGGAAAACAAAGGCCAGGGAACTGAGCAGCGATGCAAACGCGGCCCCCATTACCGTACGGGCGGAATGCACGAATGATTCCAGGGGAATGGCCACGAACGCCAGGGCAAAGGGCAGGATGAAACCCATGACCATCTGTCCCACGGTCGGAATCCAGTTGTTGGCCGCGGCTACGATCTCGACATCGGCCAGCGATTGACGGAGGGCCTGGATGTCCGCCGCCAGGCGGTCGCGCATGAAAGCCAGGGAGGCTTCCACGCCGGCCATGATGAAGAGAATGCTGAAGGTGATCCAGATCATGCGGCGCCGCGTGCGGTCGTCCATCTGCCCGATGATGGGAAACAGGCGGGTGATGCGCAGCGACTCCATCAGGTAAAGTCCCATGGCCAGTTCCACGAGAATGATCACCAGGGCCGCCACGTCGGAGGTCTTGAAGGCCCCGATGTAGCTGCCGCCGCCGACCATCTCCGACATGGGCAGGGCGATCAGGTTGAAATTGATGATGGCCCCGCCAATGGCGATCAGGAGCACGAATCCGGCAATGAAGAACTGGGTGGCGGCCGAAGAGGTGAGCATCCGCTCGGCCCTTTCCGACTGCGCCTGGATGTCCTGATAGGCCTGGACGCGGTTGTCGATGACCTGGGCGCGTTCATTCAGGCCGGCAAACCGCTGGGTGGCCTGCTCCAAGGTTTCCGACAAGCGTCGCCAGAGGGGCATCATCTTATGAAGGATAGCATGCCGGTCGCTGGAAACCCGGCGGTATTCCTCCATGACGCCTTTATGCTGGCTGTTGATGGTTTTGTGGATTTGCTCCAGGACGGCGGACACCGAGGCGTCTTTGGAGGAAATCTTTCCCAGGGCGGTGATGGCGTCCACCCAGGTCGGCACCGGCGGCGGCAATTCGGCGCTTTTTTGATAGTCTTCATCGATCCGGGTGATCTGGTCGGCCATCGAACGCTGCAGCATGGGATAGCTGCTGAGATCGCGTTTGATGACGTCTTCGACCCTTTGAAATTCCCGCTCGACGATGCGTTCGGTCGATTCCTGTCCCAGGCTGAAGAGCACCTCCTTGTTACGGATGCGAACGCGCTCGGCGGCCATCAGGGTCGACCGTGAAAGCAGCCGCAAGCCATTGTGGGCCACGCGGCTTAGCGAATGGATCGATCGATGGGCCGGCGTGCGGGCCAGGTAAAGCAGAAAAACGCTCACCGTGATCCAGAAAAAGGCGGATAGCAGGGGTGTGCCGGGCCAGATGTTCAGCATTTGCACGAGTGTCATAAGAGCCTCCTCCGGTTGCAGCGAACCGGCTGGTAGAGAGTGGCAGATCGATAATCCCGTTCAGGTCGCAAGTGGCACGCAAATCGGTCCCCTACCCTCTGGTTGGGCAGGGGCCATCAGAGATAAACCAATTTGTGTGCCAACCCGTCGCCCAAAATACAGGTTTTCGGGCAATCTCTCTAAACTATCGGATATCATGATATAATTCAGGCAATGCCCAGTCGGGATAAAATGTGCGAAAAGGCGAAGCGGTCAGATTTGTGCGAAAAGATAAGGGTTTGTGCACTTTTTTACGGTCAAGCGCACCAGGGTGCTGGGAAGCGGTTTAAAATCTTTAGATCGCGCTTGAGGGGCAGGTGCGGCCCGATGAAAAAGCGCAGCCTAATCACAAAGCGGTGAGCGTTTTGAGGAGGATTTTAACGCCGTATGGCCAAGCATCGTTTGGCAACAGCCTGCTAGGGGCGGCGGTAATGCAGCAACGCCTTGGGCATCTCGCGGCGGAGGGACTGGATGCGGGAGGCGGGTGCCGGATGGGTGGAAAGCAACTCCGGCGGCCGGGGGCCGCCCCCGGTATTCATGTGTTCCCAGAATGGGATGGCGGCCCGGGGATCATAGCCGGCCCGGGCCATCAGCACCAGGCCGATGCGGTCGGCCTCGGTTTCATGCAGCCGGCTGTAGGGCAGCAGAAAACCGACATGGGCGCCCACGCCGTAGGCCTGTTGGAAAAGTTCCTGGGTGGCGGCCGGTTGCTGCGATAGGGCTGCGGATAGCGCGGCGGCTCCCATCTGGGCCGCCAGTCCCTGGCTCATGCGCTCGTTGCCATGACCGGCAATCGCATGCGCGACCTCGTGTCCGAGCACAACGGCCAGTCCGGTATCATTGCGGGTGAATTTCAGAATGCCGCTGTAGACGACCGCTTTACCGCCGGGCATGACCCAGGCATTGGCCGTTTGATCATCATCGATCAGGTTGAATTCCCAGCGAAAGCGGGACACTTTGTGGCCTAGTCCCTTTTCGCGCAGAAACGCTTCGGCGGCATCGGCGATCCGCTGGCCCACCCGCTGCACGGCTTGGACCTGGGCGGTATTGGTGGAAAGCTGCGCTTCATCTATCACCTGGCGATATTCCTGGGCGCTCAGAGCGTTCAAGTCGGCCTCGGGCACCATCTGGAAGCTGCTGCGATTGGTCATGGGAACGGTGGTACAGCTTATACACAAACCAAGGACGCTATAGACCATCCATCGTTTGATGCGCGCTACCAAGGCCATGTCTGGGGACATGCGTTTCTCCTGACAGTTGTATCTTTCCGGGGGCGACCAATCCCGGACGACGCCGGGCTGCGTCAACTACCTTTAGCTCTTAAGCACGATAGCGGCATCCGACAAGGGAAGCCTTGAGAAGAAAACCGGTCGCGGCGCCCGATGGTCGGACCGGAGGCGTTGGTGAATCTGTGCTTGTAAAACCACCAGTATCTGGATATTAATGCTCCTTTAACAAACACTAAGGTCTGATTCTGGAGCGGGCATGCATCAACCGGGCTACAAGTTCAAGCGGGATTTGGCGGTCGATATCGACGCACTGGTGGCACTGATTGCCGCCAATCAAAAGGCGGACGGGGAAATCCCCTGGTGTGGCGGGCAGAAAACTGATCCCTGGGACCATGTCGAGGCGGCCATGGGGCTTACCATCGGAGGGCGCTACGCCGAGGCCCGCCGGGCGTTCCAGTGGCTTGCCGCCAATCAGTTGGATGACGGCAGCTGGTATGCGGCCTACCTGGACGGGGCGCCGCATGATAGGACCCGCGACAGCAATCTGGCGGCCTACGTCGCCGTGGGGCTCTACCATTTTTATCGCGTGACCGGCGATCTTGATTTCGTCGCGGCACATTGGCCCACCATGGCCCGGGCCATGGATTTCGCCATCGGTCTGCAGACCAAGGAGGGCCCGATCAACTGGGCCCTCGATCCGGCCGGCCGGGTCGATCCCATGGCGCTCCTCACGGGCTCCAGTTCGATCTACATGAGCCTCAAATGCGCGTTGGCCCTGGCCGGTCGGTTAGAGACCAAGGTGCCTTCCTGGGAGGCGGCCCGGGACCGGCTGGGACGGGCCATTCGACACAAACGCGCCCTTTTCAACATGACCAAGTCCCGGTTTTCGATGGACTGGTTCTATCCGGTGCTCACCGGAGCCCTGACCGGTGAAGAGGCCCGCCGACGCATCGAAAAATACTGGAAGAAATTCGTTATCGAAGGCCAAGGCGTCCGCTGCGTTTTCGACGAACCCTGGGTGACCATCGCCGAAACCTCCGAGTTGGTCCTGGCGCTGACGGCCATGGGCAATGCCGAACTGGCCGGCATCGTCTTCGGCTGGATCAGCGACAAATGCTATGACGACGGGACCTTCTGGTGTGGGTTCACCTATCCGGACATGGTGATCTGGCCGGAGGATAAAATCACCTGGACCAACGCCGTCGTGCTGATGGCCTTGGATGCGCTTTTCCAACTGACCCCGGCCCACGATATATTCAGCCACGATCACTGGCGCTGATTGAAGCGGCGCCGCATGCCGCCACGCGGCGTTGCATCTCACCTGATCAAGTCCTGCCTGGCGGGTGATGGCATATCGATCGGCAAGTCCATTGTTCTATGTGGCTCGCGTCGGTATCGCTATCCGAATCGGAATCGAAAATTTTGATATCGGCATTCATTCGCGAAACCCGATACCGATACCGATCGCGACCCCGAGTGAACGGTATATCTCCAAAGGAATTAGGCTGAAGCGGATATTACCTTGCGAAGAGACCATCGCCCACACAGCATAAAGAAGTTGCATCTGAGGATGCAGAAGTTCTACGTGCGCCGCTTTTTGCAGCCCCAGTTCGAACGCCTGGGCAGCGGGGGCCATTTTATGCGTCCCTGGTTCGTGGAGTTGTTCGGGGCACCCATCGAACTGGGGCGGTTTGCCACGGTGGTCGCCTGCCAGGATGCCCGGGTGCGCTTGTGCGTCTGGCCCGTGCGCGAGGGACATGGGGCTATTCACATCGGCGACTACAGTCTGATCTGCCCCGGGGTGCGGATCAGTTCGGCCCACCGCGTGGAAATCGGCGACAGCGTGATGATGGCCAACGGGGTCTACCTTACGGACGCGGACTGGCACGATCTCTATGACCGCACGGCACCCGGCAAGAGCGCGCCCATAATAATCGCCGACAATGTCTGGTTGGGCGACAGCGCCATCGTCTGCAAGGGGGTTACCATCGGCGCCAACAGCGTCGTCGGCGCCGGCGCCGTGGTGGTGGAAGACATCCCCGCCAACGTGGTAGCCGCCGGCAATCCCGCCCGGGTGGTCAAAACCCTGGATCCTGATCGTCCCTTCAAGGCTCGGCGGGAATGGTTTGCTGATCCGGTACGGCTGAGGCGCGAATTGCAGGTTTGGGACCGGGCGCTGCTGGAGGGTAATACCCTGGCGGGGTGGATCCGATACCTCCTACGTCCTACCCGCAACGATTAGCGGGGGCGGTTCCGTAAAAGGTCCGATCCGCCAGAGGCGGATAAATATCGGCGTTACGCTGCGCCCCTCGTCACTGCGGCGTACTTTCCGTACGCCTCGTTCCTCCGGGCTCGCAAGCCTTGCTCTCGGGCCTTTTACGAAACCGCCTGATAGGGGTGTTACGCTGCGTCCTCCGCATCTACCCAACTTGATCACGCATTTTATACCAATTATCGGACATGTTATGTGATTTTAATCACTTTTTAAAGGCTTATTATGTGATTTATATCACAAAAACAGTCTGATATTGCTTGATCTTACCGGTATATTCTGGCATCTTAACTGGCTATGAAAAGAGATATTTACCAAAAGCTTCTGGATTGGAAAGCGAGTTCCAGGCGAAAACCACTGTTGCTGCAAGGTGCACGTCAAACTGGCAAGACGTACATATTGAAAGCTTTTGGCCGCAATGAATATGAAAACGTCATATACTGCAATTTTGAAGAAGATCCCCATCTAGACCATTTTTTCGATCGAGATTTGGATCCTGAACGAATCCTAACAGAACTTTCCGTCTATTTTGACATTGATATCAGGCCGGTTTCCGATCTGGTGGTCTTTGATGAAGTCCAAGTGTCAAACCGCGCTTTACATGCGCTGAAATATTTTGCCGAAAAGAAAAAAGATATCCATATCGCGGCAGCCGGTTCGCTCCTTGGCGTGAAACTTTCCTCCCCCGGATCATTTCCTGTCGGGAAGGTCAATTTCCTTCACCTTTTCCCCATGAACTTCATGGAGTTTCTTGATGGCATGGGGGAATCGCGCTATCGGCAACTTCTTGAAAAAATATCCGAACCAATTCCCCTGTCAGAAGCCTTTCATGCCCATCTGGTCGATCTGCTCCGCCAATACTATTTTGTGGGCGGCATGCCGGAAGCGGTACGCTACTATAGCGAAACCGCCAACGGAAGAGCGGTTCGTGAAATCCAGCAGGAAATCATCAAGTCTTACATAATGGATTTTGCCAAACATGCACCAGCATCCGATATTCCAAAATTGACGCTGATTTGGGATTCAATTCCAAAGCACTTGGCCAAGCAAAACAAGAAATTCATATTTAGTGCCGTCAAAAAGAGCGCCAGGGCGAGGGAATACGAAAACGCGCTGATGTGGCTCGAGGACGCCGGGCTCATCTATCGTGCTTCGGCGAGCCAGATAGCAAAACACCCCTTGGGGCACTATGTCGAAAAGACGTGTTTTAAGATATATGCCTTGGATGTAGGGTTATTGGGCGCCATGTCGGGGTTATCTGTTGAACTTCTAGTGCTGGGCGACCGGCTATTTAACGAATATGAAGGGGCATTTGTTGAAAATTATGCTGCCCAGCAATTGATGGCCCATTTCGGGCCGCCGCTTTATTACTGGCGCAGCAGGGGAGGTAAGGCGGAGCTTGATTTTCTATGCGAATTCAGTGCCCAAATATGTCCGCTGGAAGTAAAGGCTGGCATCAACCCCAGGAGCAAGAGCCTGCGTTCTTACGATATGCAATTCTCGCCGCCCGTGCTTGCAAGAGCAACTCTTCGGAATTTTAAAAAGGATGGGAAAATTCTCAATCTCCCTCTCTACGCCCTTGGGTTGTTGCCTACAATGGTTGTAAATTTAGGGTAGAGGCTATCTCAAAAAAATCTAAGTGCCCCTATCGGTGTTGTGAACCGGCTCAAAATGTTCACATACTACGTGTATGCTCCGCTTTCTCGCCGATTCACGCCTTGCCAGGAACCCTAATCTTTATTTTTGAGATAGCCTCTAGTCAGTGATTTAATGCGGACTAAAGCGTTACCGTAAAATCGTGTAGCAGTGGCGTGATATTCTTGCCAGAAAACCTTAGAGATATATTGGCCCGGGGAGAGGAGATGATGCCACTGGGCTTTCTTATTTCCCAGGAAGATTGTTTTCAGAGGATCTGGCTTAAGAAGAGTTTGGTGCGGTCGTGCTGGGGGTTGTTGAAGAAATCTTCCGGGTTGTTGGCCTCCACGATCTGGCCGTAGTCCATGAAGAGCACCCGGTGGGCCACGCTCTTGGCAAAGCCCATTTCATGGGTCACCACGATCATGGTCATGCCTTCGCGGGCCAAGTCGATCATGACGTCGAGGACCTCCTTGATCATCTCGGGGTCCAGGGCCGAGGTCGGCTCGTCGAAGAGCATCACCTTGGGGGCCATGCACAGGCTGCGGGCGATGGCGACGCGCTGCTGCTGGCCGCCGGAGAGTTGACCGGGATATTTCTTGGCCTGCTCGGCGATGCGCACCTTTTCCAGGTAGTGCATGGCGGTTTCTTCGGCTTCCTTGCGCGGCACCTTGCGAACCCAGATGGGGCCCAGGGTCAGGTTGTCGACGATCGTCAGGTGGGGGAAGAGATTGAAGTGCTGGAAGACCATCCCGACTTCGGCGCGGATCTTCTCGATATTCTTGATGTTGTTGGTCAGCTCGATACCGTCCACCACGATCTGGCCGCGCTGATGCTCCTCCAGGCGGTTGATGCAGCGGATCAACGTGGATTTGCCCGAACCCGAGGGGCCGCAGATGACGATGCGCTCCTGGCGGCCGACCTTGAGGTTGATGTCCTGGAGCACGTGGAACTCGCCGAACCA
>JAAUYB010213737.1_pt1 | contig 14350 bp, 16 predicted proteins | sample 7278071 | NCBI WGS metagenome assembly JAAUYB01 (sample SAMN14350121, study PRJNA611818) | marine sediment metagenome | isolation source: surface marine sediment (1.8m) | place: French Polynesia: Moorea | collected 2018-08
CATCGCTCACCGCGGTCTGGAACCCCGCACAGAGGTCGGCGCGGTCCTGGCGCGAAATCCCGCCCTGCTCGGCCACCAGCGCGTCGCGGGCGCGCAGCACGGCGGTCTTGAGCCCGGAAAACGACAGATCGCAGCCCGGTCGGTCCAAAAGCGGCCGCGGCAGGGCAAACCGGCCGGGGTCGCCGGCCGCCGCCTCGGCCTCGACGGCGGGGCCGCCGGGCTGCGGCAGGCCGAGAAGCTTGGCGATCTTGTCGAAGGCCTCGCCGGGGCTGTCGTCGATGGTGCCACCGAGGCGGGTGAAGCGGTCAGGACCATGCACGGTCAGAAGCTGGCAGTGGCCGCCCGAGACCAAAAGCGTCAGGTAGGGTAAGGCGAGGCCGTCGGTCAGGCGCGGGGTCAAGGCGTGCCCGGCCAGGTGGTTGACGCCGATCAGCGGCTTGGCGGTGGCGGCGGCCAGCCCCTTGGCGCACATCACGCCGGCCAGCACACCGCCGATCAGGCCGGGGCCGGCGGTCACCGCGATGGCGTCGACGTCCGCCAGCGCCAGGCCGGCCTGCGACAGGGCCTCTTCAACACAGTGATCGAGCATTTCGGTATGGGCGCGGGCGGCAATTTCAGGAACCACGCCGCCGTAAGCCGCGTGCAGGTCGGTCTGGCCGTAAACGACCCTCGACAGGATCTCTGGCGCCTCTCCCGGGTTATGGCGCACGACGCTGGCGGCGGTGTCGTCGCAGCTGCTTTCGAGCCCGAGGAGTGTCAAGGTATCGGACATGCGCTCGCCGGTTGCGTGGGGTTGAGGCGGCAGGTAACACCTGTCCCCAATCCGTTCAATGCCGGTGGAGCCCCGCGACGTGCCCGGTCCCCCTGCCCTTCTGTTGACTCGGCCGCACGCTCAGGCGGAGCGATTTGCAAGCCATTGCAAGGCGGTTCTGGGATCGGACCTGCGCGTGGTGATCTCGCCCGTTCTGCGGATCGAGCCGCGGGACGCATTGGTGGATTTGACTGGCGTCGCGGGGGTGGTGTTGACCTCGGAGAACGGGGTGCTGGGGCTGCCGCGGACGGTGCCAGAGGGGCTGGTGGCCTATTGTGTGGGCGATCGGACGGCAGACGCGGCGCGGGCGTCGGGACTGAGCGCGGTGTCGGCCGGCGGTGCGATCGAGGATCTGGCGGCTCTAATCCGGAACGATGCGCTGACCGGGCCCTTGCTGCATTTGCGCGGGGCGGAGGTGCGCGGGGATCTGCCAGCGATTTTGGCAGGAACGGGAGCGGAGCTGCGGGAGGTCGTGGTCTACGACCAGGTGCCGCTCGATTTAACCGCCGAGGCGAAGGGCGTTTTGTCGGGCACGGCACCGTTGGTGGCGCCTCTATTCTCGCCGCGCTCTGCAGCGTTGCTCGGCACGGCGGCCCAGGGGGCGGCGGCGCCATTGTGGCTGGTGGCTCTAAGTCCGGCGGTGGCGGAGGCCTGGAGAGGGCCGGAGCCGGCGCTGTTGCGGATCGCCGACCGGCCGGATGCGGCGGCGATGACGGAGCGGCTTGTGACGATTTACACCGGGAACGCGGCTTGAGGCGGTTTGACCCGCGGGCTAAGTTGCGCGGGTGCGACGGGCCTGCGGGGCCCGGGCAAGAGATTCGGAGGGTCCCCGGGGCGTGGCGAAATCAAGAAGGTCGAAGGCAAAGGGGACGGATCGCACGCCGGAGGACGGCGGGAATACCGACGAGTCCCAGGTCGTAGAGACGCCGGACCAAGCAGCAGAGGGTGACACGGGCGCGGAGGCGCCGCCGGACGCAACCGAGCAGGTTAACGCGGAGGCGGAGGCGCCGGAGGACGCTGCCGAGCCCTTGCACGAAGGCGCGGGGACGCCGACAGATCTCGCCGAACAGACCGACATCGATGCCTCGGGCACGGATGAGCCCTGGAGCCCCAGCGAGGCCTATGACGAGGATTTGGGCGGGGCGCCAGAGGCAAGCGACCCAAACCTACAAGACGACACCGCGGCAGAAGGTGAGCCGGTCGACCTCACGACGGAAGACCAAGACATAGACGCGTCTGCGGACGAGTTGGCGGACGGGTCAGAGGCGCCGGAGGCCGTCGGCGAGGTCTATTCCGAGCAGGAGAGCGACGCTGCGGTAGCCGCGGAGGCGGCATCAGAGCCGACCGCGCCGACGCCCGTTCCCGCGGCCCCGCCTGCCCCGCGATCGCGCAGCCCGTTTCCGATGATCCTCGGCGGGATCGTGGCAGCAGTCATCGGAGCGGCGGCACTCTATATCAGCGCAGATCGCGGGTGGATTGTTCTCGGCAGCCCCGAGACGGCCGAGATGCGCGCCGATATGGAAGTGCAGGCGGCGCGCATTACCGAACTTGAGGCGGCTCTGAAAGGGGCTGCGGCCGAAATCGTGGCGCTTCAGGGCGCGCAACCGGATTTGAGCCCGGTGACCGGGGCGCTCGACGCGGTGCAGAATTCGGTGGCCGACGTCACGGGCAGCGTGACGGAGGTCGCCGGCCAAGTGGCGGCGCTGGCGGCGCGTCTAGACGACACCGATGCGCGGCTCGGCGAGGTCGAGACCCAGCCGATCCCGGAAGCGGAGCTGCCCGCAGAAGTGGTCGCTGCGTTCGAGCGGCAGATGGACGATATGCAGGCCTCGCTGGACGACCGGTTTGCCGGCATCCAGGACGCGCTCGGCGGTGAGGTTGCGGCGATCGAGACGGCGCTGACCGACAAACTGTCCGAGATTGAGGCGGCACAGGCGGCCGCGGCCGACGCCGAAGCGGCAGCCAAAGCGGCTGCCCAGGCCGCCGAGGCGCGGGCCGCACTGGCCGAAGTCGAAGTGGCGCTCGACACCGGCGGCGGCTTTGCCGAGGCGCTGGCGGCGCTGTCCGAGACGACAGGCGACGCCGCCCCGGCGGCGTTGGCCGATCACGCCGAGGAGGGCATTGCAACTCTGCAGGCCCTAAAAGACGGTTTTCCGGATGCGGCGCGCGCGGCGTTGTCGGTATCGATCGCCCCCGATCCCGAGGCGGGCACCTCCGGGCGGCTCGGAGCGTTCCTGCGTACCCAGCTTGGCGTGCGCTCGCTGGAGCCGCGCGCAGGCGATGACCCGGATGCGGTGCTGAGCCGGGCCGAGGCCGCGTTGGGCGGCGGCGACCTTGCCGGTGCCATGGAACTGATCGCGGCCCTTCCCGAAGACGGCCGGGCGGCCTTCGAAGACTGGATCCGGCAAGCCGAGATCCGGATGGCGGCTTTGGCGGCGGCCGGGGCGATCTCGGACCAAATCATCGCGGATTGAGGACGGCAATATGCTCTGGTCGCTTATCAAGGTCATCCTGTTCGTCGTCATCATCGCGGCACTGACGCTGGGCGCCGGGTCGCTGATGGAAAGCGACGGCGGCATCCGCGGCGCGCTTTTCGGCTGGGAATTCAACCTCGGGCCGCTGCAATCGGTCATCGCGATGGTGGTGCTGGTAACAGCGGTTTGGCTGTTTCTGAAGCTCTTGGGCCTGGTTGTGGCGTTTCTTCGGTTCCTGAACGGGGACGAGACCGCGATCAGCCGCTGGTTCGACCGAAACCGCGAGCGCAAGGGGTTTCAGGCGCTGGCAGACGGGCTGATGGCGTTGGCCTCGGGCGAGGGGCGCGTGGCAATGCAGAAGGCGGCGCGGGCCGAGCGGTTCCTCCGCCGACCCGAGTTGACCAACCTGATCACCGCGCAGGCGGCCGAGATGTCGGGCGACCGCAAAAAGGCCGAGGAAGTCTATAAACGCCTCTTGGAGGATGAGCGCACCCGTTTCGTCGGCGTGCGCGGGATCATGAAGCAGAAGCTCGGCGAGGGTGACACCGACATGGCGCTGAAGTTGGCCGAGAAGGCCTTTGCGCTGAAGCCGCGACACGAAGAAACCCAGGACGTGCTGTTGCGGCTGCAGGCCGAGTCGGCCGACTGGACCGGGGCGCGAAAGACCCTGGGCGCGAAACTGAAGCACGGTGCGTTGCCACGCGACGTGCACCGGCGGCGCGACGCGGTTCTGGCGATCAGCGAGGCGTCGGACGTGGTGGCCGAGGGCAAGACGGTCGAAGCCCGCGAAGCGGCGATCGAAGCGAACCGCCTGTCGCCCGATCTGATTCCGGCAGCGGTGATGGCGGCGCGGGGTTATATCGAACAGGGCAAACCGCGTTACGCCACCCGGGTAATCAAAAAGGCCTGGGAGGCCGCGCCTCACCCCGATCTGGCCGCGGCCTTTGCAGAGATCGCGCCGGACGAGACCCCGACGGCAAGGATCAAACGGTTTGGGGCGTTGACGGCGCTGAAACCGGACCATGCCGAGACCAAGATGCTGCTGGCCGAATTGCAGATCGCGGCCGAGGACTTTCCGGCCGCGCGCAAGGCGATGGGCGATCTGGCCACCGAGGATCCGACCGCACGGTCGCTGACGATCATGGCGGCCATCGAGCGCGGCGAAGGTGCCGACGACGCGGTGGTGCGCGGCTGGCTGGCGCGGGCGCTGACCGCCTCGCGCGGGCCGCAATGGGTCTGCGGTGCCTGCCAGAACATTCATGGGGCCTGGGCGCCGGTCTGTTCCAATTGCGGCGGCTTCGACACCATGGCCTGGCGCGTGCCGGCCGAAGGCGAAGTGGCGATGCCGGGATCGGCCGAGATGCTGCCCTTGCTGGTAGGCCAGCCCGAGGCGACGGAAACCGAGATCGCTGAGGTGGCGGTCGAGGCCGAGGTGGTTGAGTCGCCGGTTGAGGGGTTGGCGGCGGAGGTCGCCGCCGAGGCCGAGCCCGGCCCGGTGCCCGAGGTTGTCGAGGACGACGCGCCGGCCAAGGCCTCATGACGCCCTGGCCGGCGCGGAATACCTGACACACACACAACGACCCGCCGTGCCGCTGCCGATTGTCGTCGGCTGCGCCAGCCCCCTGGCGCACACACGGCGGGCCTTACCAATGTCCGGCGCTGGGGACACCGGCCACCGATATTTCCCAGTTGCCCGGGACGCCGATATTTATGACAATCCAAACGTCCGGGATGAATGGGAAAACTCGGCCGTGTTTCCCCTGGGCAAGCCGAAACCCGATTGGAGCCCCGATGTCTGTCGTCGCGCGTTACCTGAAAAAGCACACCGAAACGCTGGTGAAGGATGTCGGGCTGGAGGCCGCCTGCGCGATCACCGGCAAGTCGAAGGCGACGCTGGGGCGGTATTACTCCGACGCGCCCGAGCACGGTGACCGGTTCATGCCCGTGGATGCCGTGGCTCTGCTGGAAGAGGCGTCGAGCTATCCGCATATCACCGCGGCCTTGTCCGAGCTCAGGGGGATCACCCTGAGCTACGACGAGGACCGCAAGAACATCCGCCGCGGCGGGGTGAACGCGGATGTGGTGGCGTTGAGCCAACGCTTTGCGATGCTGATGGGCGAATACAACCAGTCGATCGAGGACGGGGTGATCACCATCAACGAGGCCAAGCGGCTGTTGCGCGAGACGCTGGAATTGCAGCGGGTGCTGTTGGACATGAAGCTGCATCTAGAGAAAGAATCAGTGCAGTGACGCCCTAAAGCAGGGTGCGCTCGACGAACCAATAGGCGCCGACCGCGGCGATGGCGAGGGAGGCGGGCGTGGTGATGCGGCTGCGGTACCAGGGTTTCCTGCCGAACCAGTAGCCCACCGCAAAGAAGGCCACGCCGATCACAAAGAGCTGGCCGAATTCAACGCCCAGGTTGAAACCGATCAGGCCGGTGAGAAAGCGCGCCGGGTTGAGGCCGATATCGCCCAGCACGCTGGCGAAACCGAGCCCGTGCAGCAAGCCGAATCCAAAGACGATCGCCGTGCGCCATGGGGTGATGTTCTTCGAGAACACGTTTTCAACCGCAACATAGACGATGGAGGCGGCGATCAGCGGCTCGACGATATCCGGCGACAGGCGCACGTAGCCGAGGACGGCGAGCGCCAGGGTCACGGTATGCGCCAAGGTGAAGGCGGTGACCTGATAGAGCAACGGGCGGAATTTGAGCGAGAAGAAAAACAGGCCCAGAACAAAGAGGATGTGGTCAAGGCCCTTGGGCACGATGTGTTCGAAGCCGATCACGATGTAGCGGCCGAACGCGGTGAGCATCGCTTCTTGCGCGACGGCGTCGCGCGGCAACTCGGCGCTGAGCTGTCCGTCGGTGAGATAGGCGGAATAGCCGTCCTCGCCACCGCCCTGGCGTACCACCAGCGGCCCATAAGCTGCAATCCAGCCCACCGTGACGGACGATCCGTCGGGCGGCAGGGCGGCTATCAGGCTGAGCCGGCTGTCGCGAGGGAGGTCGAGGTCGCCTGGCTCGGGAATCTCCACCGCGGCGATCTCGGGAGACAGATCGGCGCCGCCGGCGCGCAGGATGAAGCCCTGGCGAAGCTGCGCCCATCGGCCGCGCAGGGCGGCTTCGAGATCGTCCGACCCCAGGGCGCGCAACGCATCGTATCGGTTGGCCTCGGGCGCCGCGTCGGTGTTGTCGAGGCCCTGCAAGTCGATGCCGGCGACCATCGATTCCAGGGCCAGTTCGACGTCGAAGCGTACTTCGTCGGCGCCAACCGTCACATCCGCGATGGCAGGTCGGATTTCATGGGCGGCGGAGCCTGCGGCAGCCGCGACCAGGATCACAAGGCCGAGCGCCAGCCGTGCGACGCTTGACACTGCGGCCCTCCATGACAGCTTGGCCATTGTCAGCTCTCCCAGGATCCCTGCCATGCGCCTTCACATCATTTGTTTCGCTTTATGCGCCCTATTGGCCTTGCCTGGCCGCGCGCACGAATTCTGGATTTCACCGCAGACATATACCGTAGCGCCGGAAGCGCAAATCCTGGCCGACATTCGCGTTGGACAGACCTTCAAGGGGTCCGCCTACTCTTTCATTCCCCAGCAATTCAAACGCTTCGATCTTGTGCAGGGCGATCGTGTGATCCCGGTTACTGGCCGGATCGGCGACCGGCCGGCCTTGGCGATGGATGCGCCGGGGGACGGCCTGGTGACCGTGGTACACCAGACCTCGGACTTCTTTTTGACCTACCGCGAGGCCGAGAAGTTCCTCAATTTCATCACCGAGAAGGATTTCGCCTGGGTCTTGGCCGACCACGAGGCCCGCGGCCTGCCCGACGCCGGCTTTCGCGAACGCTATAGCCGCTACGCCAAGAGCCTGATCGCCGTGGGGTCCGGAGCTGGCGCCGACCAAGAGGTCGGGCTTCTGACAGAGATCATCGCTTTGGCCAATCCGTTCACCGACGATCTGTCGGACGGTCTGCCGGTGCAGGTGCTCTACCAAGGCGCGGCGCGGGCTGATGTCCAAGTCGAGGTCTTCGCCAGGGTGCCGGATGGCGCGGTCACGGTCATGCAGACCCGGACGGACAGCGAAGGCTACGCCATGATCCCGGTTGAGGCCGGCAGCGAATACCTGGTGGACGCGGTCGTGATGCGCCCATTGGACCCGGTGGCCGAATCCGACCCGGTGTGGGAATCGCTTTGGGCCTCGCTGACCTTTCAGGTGCCTTCGGATTGAGCGCATGTACCGGACCCGGGCGCCAGTGATGAAACGGGCCGCGACAGACCCGGAACTGCCCGATTCCCGGGCATCAGCCACCATCCCCTCCCCCGGATTGGCGGCATAATGCTGCACTGCAGCAGAATGTGGTTGCAATCCCACACGATCTGACGCCCCGTTCCGGCGGAGGTGCGCCATGACCGGACATGTCATTACCATCGCACAGCAAAAAGGCGGGTCGGGGAAGACGACGCTTGCCATAAACCTGGCGCTGCGCTTCGCCATACAGGGCAAGTCGGTCGCGCTGCTGGACACCGATCCCCAAGGCAGTCTGGGCCGCTGGTTCATGACGCGACACACGCGGTTGGGCGATGTCGGCGGGCTGGACTTCGGCACGGCCAGCGCCTGGGGCGTGGCCTATGAATGCGACAAACTGCGAGGGCAGCATGATCTTGTGATCGTCGACACCCCGCCCAAGATCGACGCCGACCTGCGCCCTGCCCTCCGCGCCGCCGATTTGGTGCTGGTGCCGGTGGCGACCAGCCAAGTGGATCTTTGGGCGACGGAAGGTGTGTTCGATTTGGCGCGGCGCGAGGCGACGCCGGCGATGATCGTATTGAACAGGGCGCCGCCGCGGGCCCGGCTGACGGCACAGGTGCGCGCCGAGATCGACGCGACGGTGACGCCGCGCCTTGCCTCAGCATTGGGCAACAGGGTCGCATTCGCCGAGGCGTCGGGCCTTGGGCTCGGCGTCGCGGAATTGGCGCGCTCCGGTCCAGCGGCCAGGGAAGTCGAAGCGCTGGCCGCCGAGGTCGAAGCGGTGTTGACGGCAGAGCCCGAACACGCCCTGGCAGGGTAGATCGCGTTGATCCTCGGTGGACGCCGACTCGACTGGTTCTGGGCTTGTCGCGGCGGTTCAGTGCTTGGTGAGCTGGGTTGCCCGCCGCGTTTCCGCGCCAAATCCAAGGTCGTCCAGCGATGAAGTGGGGTGGTGCCCTATCGGCTGCTCCCACTCCCGGCCCAGAGAAGCCCAAGCAGCATCGACGCGACGCCCGCGGCGATGCCGATCCAGCCGAAATACCATAGCCGGCCGGCGAACGCATCCTCGGCGAAGGAGGCAGCGAATTGCGCCTTGCCATACCCCGCCGCGATGGCACTTACGACGATCAACGCCACGCCAACCCCGATCCGCCACCAACGCGTCCGCCGCACCGACAAAAGGCCGATGATAAGACCTACGGCAACACCAACCCAGGCGGTCTGTCCGGCCCACCAGGGATGGGCCCCGAGCCACTGGCTGACGCCCAGCATGGCCGCGGCAAGCGGTAGGATCGCGGCGACGATCACCGTGGCCGCCAGGGTGAACGCATTGTGGCGGGTCATGTCAGCGCTTCCTTCCCCTTGGCGGCGGTCGAGTATCGGCACCGATTTCGTGTGCCACACCGACCCTTGCATATCACAATGCAGGATGTCGCAGTTCCGTGACGAACTGCGGGCCATCTGGGGAAAAGTCGCAGAGGCTGATTAGAAGATCGCGTCCAACCCACCGCGGATCTTGATCGCGATCTGCCGCGACATTGGATCCATCGTCATCACCTTGGCGGCGGCACGCTCCAGAACGCTGCCGTTCTGCATTGCCTCCATTCGCACCGCATAACCCGCCGGGCCGATGTCGACGACCGCAATCAGGCGGATCAGAAGCACGAGGTAGGCGAAGACAAGGATGTGCCAAACCGGCAGCCAACGGCGTTCCGTTTTGATCCGGGCAATTTCGAGCCCGTCGTGATTAAAGCTCACCACCGAGGCCGAGCGGCGGTATTCGCGGGCGGCACGGTCGGCGACGGGGCGGAGGGCATTCAGGAAACGCAGCATCTATGGCTCTCCAGTCAGAGGCCCGTCTATACACGCGAGTCGCGGCGGTTTTGAGGCGGCTTTGCGGCCTCAGGGTCCGAAACGGCGCCGCTCGACCAGAGGCGAGCCGACGCGCGCGCGGGTGACCAGGAAAAGATCGCCATATTGCAGCGGCGGCGGTTCGGGCGCGGCGATGGCATCCCAGATCGACTGTAAATTGCCCTTGTTGCCGACCCAGACGATGGTCTTGCCTGCGCCAGCGGCCATCAGCCTGGCTGCCGGATTCTCCGCCGGTAGCCGTTGCACGGTCAGGCCGCGGGCCGCCGCGAGCGGCGCAGCGGTGTCGAGGTTGCGTTGGATGCCGGGGGAATAGATCGCGTCAATCCGAACGCCCTGCAGCGCGGCGACAAGCGCTTCCGCGCGGGCCTGGCCGGTGGCATTGAGGTCTTCGCCGGTGCGGTCCGCATGGCGCAGGATGATCAGGGTCGTGGCCTGCGGAACGGCCACGTTGCCGGGTGCGGCGCAGGCGGCCATAAACAAGGTCAGGGCAAGTAAGAAGCGGCGTTTGATCATTCGGCATCCTTCGTTTGTGTCGAAGCGTAGCGAGGGCGTCGTGGCGGGTCTAGATCGGGGCGCGCAAGGCGGCCACATACAGCCCCGACGACGGCTGAAGCGCCGCGTAGCTCCGCGACCCTTCCGGCCGTACTGATTGGCCGTCGCGCAACAATACAACCCAGGCACGAGCATTAACCAGAATCGCTCTCGCCGCCCTAATCTCGCCACAAATCCGTGCCATAGTCGCCCTGTTCGGTGGGGGTGTCCGAACGAGGCTGCCATGTACGATTGGGAAACCAACGGATTGTCCCCGGATCAGGCGCATTGGTCAAAATGGACCGCCCGCCCCCGGAAGACGATCAAAACCAACAACTACCTCTCGGCATTGGTCTTCGCGATGTCCGCCTTTGTGGTGGCCGCGAATTACGGGTCGCTGGTGTAAGGGTTCCGAGACCGGCGGGCCCTTCGGGGCCTGCCAATTGCAGTGCGCCGCGAACGGGATTGGGACCCGTTCGCGGCGATGTCTTTGTGGCCGTTGCGCGGCTAGCCCTCATAGCAACAGGACCCAGGTCGGTGCAGGAGCGGAAACTGTCTGTTTCCAGCATCCCGTAGGACCCTGCCGCCGCATTTCCGCCACATTTTGGTGCCAATCGGGTCACAATCTGGGTGGGGCCAGAGGGGGCTGTCATGAGCTATTGGGACGACGCGAGCCGGGTCCGCGACCAAGAGCACTGGTCGAAATGGGATGGCCGGGTGTCACGCGCCGAGCGAACGAGCGAAACGCTGGACGACGTCCGCGCGTGGTGGGCGGATGTGCGCACGGTGATGTCGGAGATTTGGCAAAAGCTCCGCGGCCAACGGCGGACTGGATGAGATCATCGCGGCGGCCGCGGCGGCCACGCAATGCCTAGTCGGCCACATGCGGCCGGAGGGAGAGACCGATGCTGCCCCGGCCGATTTCAATGCACCCGGGTCGCGCGACATCGACGGCGGCCGGCCCCGCACGGTGCAAGGGGCCGCCCGCTGGTTTTTTTGCGTTAGGCGAGTTGGATGTTCGTCGCCGCCGAGCGGCCATCGCGGCCGGCTTCGACGTCATAGGTCACTTTCTGGTTGTCGGCGAGGCCGGTCAGCCCGGCACGTTCGACGGCCGAGATGTGGACGAACACGTCCTTGCCGCCCTCGTCGGGGGCGATGAAGCCGAAGCCTTTGGTGGCGTTGAACCATTTCACGGTGCCTGAAGCCATGCGTGAAGTCTCCTGTTTTAGATGCTGCCCGCGGGATGCGGCAGCCCGGCTCGTGTCGTCTTTGATCGAGAGACTGACAGCCGATGACGGAGACAGTGGTCGATAGAGAAGAACGGTCGCGGGGCGGCGTATGGGGCGGATCGACGGGGAATGCAAGAGAAATCGGCGCGCGGTGGTGGGGTGGCCAGATCTGGAAAGGGGCTAAGCCATTGGAATCCTTGTTGACTGTGCTAGCATGGGTGAGGGCGGGAGACGCGAATCCGGATCTCTGGCCGGGGCGACGGGGGGTGACCTTTGCTGGGGCAGCGTTGGGTATTGCCTCGGTGCGTTAGACCCAGGGTGACGGGCGCGACCGTGTTTTTTACCGTGGCGTTGGCGGAGCGAGGGTCGGATTTGTTGGTACGCGAGGTGGACCGGTTGCGCACAGCCGTGCGGGTGGTGCGGGCGGAGCGGCCGTTTGATGTGGATGCGTGGGGTGAGCGGCGTCTCGGAACCGGTCCGGCGAACCGTTTCAGCCGCGAACGGGCGGAGCCCTGCATGCGGTTTGGACGTTGCCGGACAGGGACCGGTAGTTTTCGACGTGGTGGCGGTTGATCAAGGGACGGTTAGCGGCGGGATTGGTGGCAGCGATGGCAACGTCGGCCAGCAAAGTTGCCAAATCGGAGAACGGGGATTTGGCAGCGCCCGTTTTGGGAGCATCACGTCCGGAATGATGCGGATTACGACGCGCATGTGCGGTATTGTTGGATCGACCCGGTGAAGCATAGATTGTTTGAGCGGGCAGTCGATTGGCAGTGTTCGTCGATCCACCGGAGATATCGGGACAGGTCGGGTCGATCCGGAATTCGCAGGAGAGGTCACCGATGGCGATTTCGGGGAACCGGCGTGGTAGGGTGGGTGAACCCGCGCGGAGCGCGCCCACCCTACTTGCTAAGGTGAGTTCCCGAAAGTCGATTGCGGCAAGGCCAAGCGGCCAAAGACAAAATCTGAGCACGCAACAGCCCAAAAGCCGCTGCTATTTGATGTCAAGGTGAATTGCTGTAAGATTCTTTCCATCGTATCGGGGGATATGAGATGTCTGTTCTTTTTTCGTTCCTGCTTGGTTGCCTTTTCTTTCTCGCCTTGATTCAGGTCATTAACTTTTTGAGTCGCAGAAAGAAGTGGAATGCGCGCGCCCAGTGGGATCTGACTGCGGGTGAAGAGCTTCATTTAAAGTCGGCTTCAATCGCCAGTGATCTGGCTCCACTGTTTTCACGGCTCGATATGTCCGGCGCCAAGATTTCGGTTGTTGGGGGGGATGGTTCTTACATACGTTCGTCCAGAAGGCGGCAGATGCGGCGGATGGTCAGATCATGGACTAAGGCGGGCGCCCATGTCACTTACATACTGCACGATCCGAGCAAACGTACGGAAACGTTGTTTAGTGAATTTGCCGAGCAGATTTCCACGAGCGGACATGCCGGCAGCCTCACGGTGGTTTTGGCCCCGAAGGAATGCCGGAATGATGAGTCAGCGGTCCTCCTTGCCGACTACAGGAACCACCATCCTACGGTTTATGTGGGCCCGTCAGGACGGGCTTTGTGGCTAGAGGGGCTGCATCCGGACAACTCTGTATTTGCTTACAATATTCGTTACATTCCACCCTCGGCTGTAACAGAGTCCGCCAACTCAAAGGCAACTTTCAAAAAATATCTTGAAGCCATTGAGAAAATGGAGGACATCTGCCAAGCGGCTTGAGTTGGGGGTGCTGGTGGACGAACAGGCATTGTTAAAGTTTGTTGGTCTCGTAGCGATGTACGTGGCGATGAGCATTCTGACGATTGGTAGCCTTTCCCTTTCAAATGCTATCTCTCAAAAGGTCTTCGAGCCCAACCCGAAGAATGGCGGAAAGCCTCCACCGGGCTCAAAAGAGTCGCCTTACAAATATGACGAGGGCCCTGCCGGTCTTCTCCGGGCGACGATTCAGAATTACTCAAACAAAGTTTTCCGGTATTATCTTACCGTTTCAATTTTGGTATTCACACCAATCGCTTTGGATTTAACAAAAGACTTCCTTGGCGCGCACAGGTACAATGACGGCGTAATATTTTTCTGGGGAAGCCTGAAATTTCTCAATCCGATAATTGAGCTGGTACCACCATTCTGCCTTGGCGTCTCGATGGTATATTGTTTAGCTGTTGTGTTCAGGGCGTCATCATTCAAATCACTTTGGATAGAAATAGTTGATACCGGGTAGTTTATATTCTTTGCAGAGTTTTGGACATATGACCGTAAGCTCAGATTGCGACGCCCGGGACCCGGGAAAGAAGTCTATGCCCTCGTCTTCTCGGTCACCATGAAGCCTTAGCCCGGGTATCAGCAAGAAGTCGCCGCCCTAGCGGCTGAATTTTTTGTGCTTCAGACGCTTCGGCTCCACTGCCTCCGGTCCCAGCCTCCGCTTCTTTTCTTCCTCGTAGTCCTCGAATTTGCCCTCGAACCACCCCACCTACTCCAAACGCTCCGCGATCCACAGCTTGATCAGCGCCTGGCGGGTGATGCCGAGATGGGCGGCGCGGGCATCTAGGCCGTCGACCATCCAGGCGGGGAAGTCGACGTTGACGCGGCGGGCGGCGAGGTTGGGGCGGGTGGCGCGCGACAGGTCGAGGGCGCGGGTGACGTCCTCGCCGTCGTCGAATGCACGGTCCAGGTCACGGGCTTTCATAAAGCGTCGTCTCCTCTCGTCGGGCGCGGCGGACCGAGATCAGGCGGATCGCCTCACCGCGCATTGTAAATAGGGCGGCCCAATGCCGGCCCCGTAGCTTTCCGATGGCCATCCAGCGCGGCTCTTCGACCGTCCGCGCCGGGATGACCAGAAGGCGTGGGTCGGACCAGAGCGCCTGGGCCTCGTCGAAGTCGATCCCGTGCTTGTCGCGGTTGGACGCGCTTTTGGCGGGGTCGAATTCGAACTTCATGGTGAAACATGGTTCAAAAAATGGATAATTTCAATCCAATTTTGACTCTCACCGGGAGAATTTCTTGTACTTGATCCGCTTGGGCTCCACGGCATCCGGCCCCAACCTCCGCTTCTTATCTTCCTCGTAATCCTCGAAGTTGCCCTCGAACCATTCCACGTGGGCCTCGCCTTCGAAGGCCAGGACGTGGGTGCAGATGCGGTCGAGGAAGAAGCGGTCGTGGCTGATGACGACGGCGCAGCCGGCG
>JAAUYB010059098.1_pt1 | contig 14339 bp, 13 predicted proteins | sample 7278071 | NCBI WGS metagenome assembly JAAUYB01 (sample SAMN14350121, study PRJNA611818) | marine sediment metagenome | isolation source: surface marine sediment (1.8m) | place: French Polynesia: Moorea | collected 2018-08
ACATCAGGATTTTTCATGACATCGTAACAAGCAAAGGTTTCTAGTGCTTCCATCCCAAAAAAGCGAAAATTCATGTGCATGGCAAAAAATAAATCGTCAACGCTTTTACCTTGAAATAAATATTCATCAGGGGCATCAAAGGCTTCTTCTGGCGCATTGAAGGTTAAGGAGAGCATATATTTCTTGCCTTTTAATTTCCCTCCATTGCCATAGTTTTTTTTCGGTGCGTCTGAGGTCCGCCCGTCACCCTCACACAAAGCTCCTTTAATCCCTGCTGTATAGACTTCATCCATATACTTTTTGAAGCTCCACGATACCATCATCCAGTTGACAGGGGTTTGCAGAATAATGATATCTGCCCACTGATGCTTTTCCAACTCTTCTGAGACATTATAGGTATCTTGAGAAGCAGTGATACGCACGTTATATCCCTTTTTTGTGAGTAACGCTTGAGCTTGATTGACCAAACTTTTGTTGAGGTTACCTTCGGCAGAGGGATAATACTGATGACCGTTGATAATTAGAACATTTGTCATGGCTGTTCAGTCAGATTTGATTGGCAAAAACATCTTAGCGATTTTAGTTTACTATAAACAACCAGTTACTTTTTAGTAACCTACTTTTTCAGTTGTCAATCTCGTAAAATCAACATTAATCTTTGAATTTCACAAAAAATCCCCCGAAGCAATCACCACAAACAACACTAAAACTCCCTTCATTTGAAAAAATTTTAAAATCTTAAACCCCTAGTTCTCAATAAGTCTGCAACTTGGAGAACTAGGGGGTTAAATTTTTTTGCGGGTCTTCTGATTGAAACCTAACTGCCGGAAGGAACTCCAGCTTATTAGGTCCAGGGGGACTTAACTTCTAGAGAACAGCCCCGGCACACAGCCGGCTAACTTCAACCAGGAGACCCGCGATTTTACTACTACTATCTGTCATGGGCATCACCTCCTTTATTACCTAAACGGTTATTATCTTTAATGTAACTGAGCTTAGTCTAACGCAAGGTTCTTAAAAAAATCAAGGGTGTGACGAAAAAATTTTTCAGCTATTTGAGGACACCCCCCAAAATGCAGATGGAGATAGGACGCATGGACATTGTAACAGTGCCATCCTTCCCCATAACTAGGACTATTTTCATGCCAACTGGACAAGTTAAAGATGGGTTGAGAGGGGGGAAGGGTTAACTCAGAGCGATGAAACTCATGACCCCAAAGGGTTTCCCCTTCATTCAACAGAAGACTGGAACGAGAGGCGATCGCTTGTTTATATCCTAGGGTTAATTTCTGCCCCATTTTAGCGGTGGTGGGTAAAATACCGACCATTGGCCAAGATTTTCCCTCAAAGTCCATAATTTGCTCCCCCAGATACATTAATCCTCCACATTCTCCATAGGTGGGCATTCCCTTGATAATGGCTTGTTTGACTGCATTTAATGCTTGTTGATTACTGGATAAAGCCTCAGCAAACATTTCTGGAAAACCACCCGCAAAATACAGTCCGGCAGTCCCTTCGGGTAACTTCTCATCCTCCAAAGGACTCCAGTAACAAAAGGTTGCCCCTAACTCTTCTAAAATTTCTAAGTTATCGGGATAATAGAAGTTAAACGCTTTATCTTTGGCGATCGCTATTTTAACCGATTGTATACCTCCTGCCTTCTGCCTCCTGCCTCCTGCCTTCTTGAAAAGGTGATGGGGTGAGGGAGTAAGATAAGGAAACAGTTGTTCCCAATTAAAACAAGTTTCAGCTAGATGAGCTAACCTATCCATCAATTGATTTAGTTGAGGCAGTTCTTGGGTGGGGACTAACCCTAAATGGCGATCGGGGATGGTTAAAGACTCTTGACGATAAATAACACCGAAAATCGGTATATTAAGCGGTTTTAAAGCAGTTTTCAATAAAGTTAAATGGCGATCGCTTCCCACCCGATTTAAAATAACCCCCACAACATTAATCTTAGGATCAAGAGAACCGTATCCATGAGCGATCGCCGCTACCGATCCCGATAAGCGACTACAATCAATAACTAAAACGACAGGAACATCTAAAATTCGAGCAATATGCGCCGTACTTCCATAATCTTGACAAAAACTTTTTCTTGGCTGCATCTTTCTTTTTGCCTTTTGCCTTTTGCCTTTTAACTTGTCCAACGGAACCCCGTCAAATAATCCCATCACCCCTTCAACCACAGCATAATCAACCCCTTGACAGTGTCGAGCGAAACAGGACTTAACGTAATTGACAGAGGTGAGAATAGGGTCTAAATTACGACAAGGACGGCCTGTAATATAACTGTGAAACATGGGATCAATATAATCGGGTCCCACCTTAAACGATTGAACCTTCGAGGATTTTTGCTTCAAAAACGCCAGTAATGCTAAGGTAATGGTTGTTTTTCCGGTGCCACTGCGATCGCCAGCAATAATTAATGTCACGATTTTTTAAACGGATAACTAGATAAATTGTAGCCAATTCCCTATAATTCAGTAAAAATAAGCAAAAATTACCGTAAATTTTCTCCCTAAGTAATCTTTTTTTCGGTGTTACCCTAGATAACAAGGACTATCAAAAAATTGTCAAGATTACAGCTATTGTCAAAAAAACAAGCTATAATAGACAAATACTATTGTACTAAAATGTTGTGTAAGAATTAGATAGAGGCATTAATGGCTGCGATTACAAACAATCCTGATAAAGAAAAGGCATTAAGCTTAGTTCTCAACCAAATTGAGCGAAATTTCGGTAAAGGGTCCATCATGCGTCTAGGAGACGCAGCCAGAATGAAGGTGGAAACCATCTCAACCGGGGCTTTAACCTTAGATTTAGCCTTGGGAGGAGGACTCCCCATGGGAAGAGTGGTGGAAATTTACGGGCCAGAAAGTTCTGGGAAAACCACCTTAGCCCTTCATGCGATCGCCGAGGTACAAAAAGCGGGGGGAGTAGCTGCTTTTGTGGATGCGGAACACGCCCTCGATCCCACCTATTCGGCGGCGTTAGGGGTCGATATTAATAACCTCTTAGTGGCCCAACCGGATACAGGAGAATCAGCCCTAGAAATCGTCGATCAGTTAGTGCGATCGGCTGCCGTTGATGTGGTAGTGATTGACTCGGTGGCTGCCTTAGTTCCCCGTGCAGAGATTGAGGGGGAAATGGGGGATACCCAAGTGGGTTTGCAAGCGCGTTTAATGAGTAAAGCCTTGCGGAAAATTGCCGGAAACATCGGTAAATCGGGCTGTGTGGTTATTTTCCTCAACCAGTTACGGCAGAAAATTGGGGTCACTTATGGCAGTCCCGAAGTCACCACCGGAGGAACCGCACTGAAATTTTATGCCTCAGTACGATTAGATATTCGTCGGATTCAAACCCTGAAAAAAGGCAGCGAGGGAGAATATGGAATCCGTGCCAAGGTAAAAGTCGCTAAAAATAAAGTCGCTCCACCTTTTCGTATTGCTGAGTTTGACATCATTTTCGGTAAAGGAATTTCTCAGATGGGATGTATGTTAGATTTAGCCGAACAAAGCGATGTGGTGCTGCGGAAAGGAGCTTGGTATAGTTACAACGGGGATAATATTTCTCAAGGAAGAGATAACGCCGTCAAATATTTAGAAGAGAATCCTAAAATTGCTGAAACCATCGAACAACAGGTGCGTGAAAAGTTAGAGTTAGGTTCCCTGAGCTTCGCCATTTCTCAAGGAGATGGCGAAGAAGAATAACACAAGTGAAGTACCCCAACTGTAACAGAATCTAGTTGGGTACTTCACAGGCCGTGAAGATGCTATTGCTACCCCCAAGTAATTGATCCCAATGAAAAACAGCGAATTAAAAGAAAGAGAACCTATTTCGAGTTTAATTTTATATCATCTCTTTAAAACGTCTGTTGTTGCCCCCATGTGTTACGGTTACTTTCGGGGACAAGTTTATGGTCAAGAAAACGTACCTCAAAAGCATCCCCTCGTCGTGGTGAGTAACCATGCGAGTTATTTTGATCCCCCTTTGTTATCCTGTTGTATGGGTCGTCCGGTGGCTTTTATGGCCAAAGAAGAGTTATTTGAAGTCCCGTTGTTGAGGGAGGGTATACGCTTGTATGGAGCTTATCCCGTCAAACGAGGTTCAGGCGATCGCGGTGCCATTCGTTCGGCCTTAACTGCACTGAAAGAGGGTTGGCTAGTGGGCATTTTCCTACAAGGAACCCGTACTGTGGATGGTCGCATCGATGATCCCAAACTGGGGGCAGCCATGATTGCAGCTAAGGCCAAGGTTCCCCTCTTACCTGTATCCTTATGGGGAACGGAAAACATCTTAAAACAAGGTTCACCCATACCCCGTCCAGTTCCCCTAACCATCCGCATTGGAGAAGTGATTGCTCCCCCTGAGTCTAACAAACGTCCAGCCTTAGAAAAGGTTACTCAACAATGTGCAACGGTGATTAATCAATTGCATGATTTGGGACGCTAGTACCGCTGCGCGAAAGTCACAAGGCAAAAGGCAAAAGGCAAAAGGCAAAAGTTAGGATGAATTAAGAAATTATTTTTTTTTGTAGTGTATTAACCAAGATAAGGTAAGTTAATATCGAACAATTTAACTGCAATAATAATGACCCAATCTTCAGAAAAAAGCAACCATTTTGAAGTGTGCGATCGCGATCTTTCATCAGAAACCCTAGACCGTTATTTACAAGCCGATGCCATTGCTATTGACACCGAAACCATGGGATTAATTCCCCAAAGAGATCGACTCTGTTTAGTGCAGTTATGCGATCCAATTGGTTATGTGACAGCGATTCGGATTGAGAAAGGGCAACAAGAAGCTCCCCGTTTAAAACAATTATTAGAAAATACAAACATTATTAAAATTTTCCATTATGCCCGTTTTGATGTGGGTCAATTTAAGTATAATTTTGCCATAGAAACCACCCCAATTTTTTGTACCAAAGTGGCGAGTAAGTTAGCAAGAACCTATACCGGATCTCATGGCTTAAAAGCCTTAGTCCAAGAATTAGAAGGAGTCGAACTGGATAAAAGTTCCCAAAGTTCTGACTGGGGAAATAGTCAAAATCTATCCGAAGCCCAATTAAGCTATGCAGCCAACGATGTACGGTATTTAATTCCCCTCAGACAACAATTAATCACCATGCTGCAACGAGAAGAACGATGGGAAATTGCTCAAAAGTGTATGAACGTTATTCTCCTATTAGTAGAATTAGACTTAATGTATTATAAAGATATTTTTGAACATTGAACAATGAGAAAAGTTCAAGGTAGGATAAAGATAACATCCTTGAAATCACGCAAAACAGAGGTAAATCATGTCAGAAGCAATGGCTCTCACCCCCGATAATGTCGAAACCGTCTTAGACGAAATGCGCCCCTATTTAATGGCAGACGGAGGTAACGTTGAATTAGTCGACATCGAAGGACCCATTGTTAAACTACGCTTACAGGGTGCTTGTGGTTCTTGTCCTAGCTCAACCATGACCCTAAAAATGGGCATTGAAAGACGCTTAAGAGAAATGATTCCCGAAATTTCTGAAGTAGAACAGGCATTCTAAAAGTCGACCGCCCTCGTCAGTCAAAACGAGGGTTTCTTGATAAATAATTTTGCCAGGAGGCCATCACCCAGATAAGATGGAATTCAACCTTAATCATTAACTGCTGCTGAGGGCAAACGTGAAGCTATTTGTCTATCATACCCCTGAACTAACCCCTACAGACCATTTACCCGACTGTGCCGTGGTTATCGATGTCTTACGAGCAACCACCACCATCGCCACCGTTTTAAACGCCGGTGCAGAAGCGGTGCAAACTTTTAGCGATATTGACCAATTAATGAGCGTCAGTGAGCAATGGCTACCCGAGAAACGCCTCAGGGCCGGAGAAAGGGGAGGCGCGAAAGTAGAAGGCTTTGATCTAGGGAATTCTCCCTTAGATTGTACCCCCGAAACCGTAGAGGGTAAACGCTTCTTTTTAACCACCACCAACGGGACCCGCGCTCTACAACGGGTAGAAAAAGCCCCAACGGTGATCACTGCAGCTATGATTAATCGACAGGCCGCTGTGAATTATCTTGTCAAAACCCAACCGAAAACGATTTGGTTAGTGGGGTCCGGATGGGAAGGGGGTTATTCCCTCGAAGATACCGTCTGTGCAGGAGCGATCGCCCATGCTTTAATCACCCATGATGCCCAAATGGTAGAAGTGAGTAACGATGAAGTAATTGCAGCCACCGCCCTGTATAGTCAATGGCATGATAATCTGTTAGAAATGTTTCACCGCTCTAGTCACGGTCAAAGATTATTACGGTTAAACTGTCACGAGGATTTACAATACTGTGCTAAAAGTGACATCATAGAAGTATTACCGATACAAAAAGAGCCAGGAGTCTTGGTGAAACTCTCCTAAGCATCCTAAGCCGTTTTAGCTTCATCAAATAGCCGAGGACAGCCGAGTTATGAAAGTTTTGGTATTGACTTGGGAATTCCCCCCCCGTCTTGTGGGAGGTATTGCCCGTCATGTTGCCGAATTATACCCAGAAATTGCCAAATTAGGCCACGAAATCCATTTAATTACGGTGGAATTCGGTCAAAGTCTCCCCTATGAAGTGGTGGACGGGGTTCATGTTCATCGGGTTCCGGTACAAGAAGCCAACGACTTTTTTCAGTGGATCGTTCACATGAATAACAGTATGGGCCATCATGGGGGAAAATTGCTCCAAGACAAAGGACCCTTTGATTTGATTCACGCTCATGACTGGTTAGTAGGGGATGCGGCCATCGCCCTGAAACATTTATTCAAAATTCCCCTAATTGCTACCATCCACGCCACAGAATACGGTCGTTATAACGGTATTCATAACGATACACAACGCTACATTGCCAACAAAGAAAGAAATTTAATCTATGATTCTTGGCGGGTGATTGTTTGTAGTGATTATATGCGCCACGAACTCGAACGGGCCTTTGAAACCCCTTTGGATAAGATTGATATTATTTACAATGGCATTCGGGCTGAGAAAAAACGCCAAGATCCCAGTTTTGACTATCTGGCCTTTCGTGGTCAATTTGCCCTTGATCACGAAAAAATTATCTATTATGTGGGACGGATGACCCGTGAAAAGGGCATTTCTATCCTCCTGCAAGCAGCCGCCAGGGTATTATGGGAGTTGCAAGGGAACGCTAAGATTGTGATTATTGGTGGTGGCAATACCGAGCATTTACAAGCAGAAGCGGAGCATTTGGGCATTGCAGACCATTGTTGTTTTACTGGGTTTATGTCCGATGAAGATTTGGACCGCTTTCAAACCATCGCCGACTGTGCTGTATTTCCCAGTTTATACGAACCGTTTGGTATTGTTGCTTTGGAAAGTTTCGCGGCCCGGGTTCCTGTGGTGGTGTCTAGTACAGGGGGATTACCAGAAGTGGTTCATCATCGGGAAACTGGTATCGTTACCGAGGTGAATAACCCGGAGTCTTTGGCTTGGGGTATCCTAGAAGTGTTACGCAACCCTGATTATGGTCAACAGTTAGTGGAAAAGGCTTACGAAGAGTTAGCCCTGCGTTTTGGGTGGCCGCAGTTAGCCCAACAAACGGAAGCGGTTTATGAAGTGGTCTGTGAGGAGCGATCGCAAATTCATTGGGAGTAGTGGGAAAGATAAAATAGGAATAATCAGCAAGACTGGGTAGTAGCAATGAAATGGATCGTCTATTTTGCCGTAACCGCGATAGTCTATGTCATTATATTGATTAAATTAAAAGTAAAAACCCAAAGGGAAAAAGTCAGAGAAGCTTATATCTTTTGGAATACTTTAACTTTTTTTGTTATCTTTGAATTTATTTTTCTTGAGTCTCTTTTTGATGGTTTTTTATTACATATTATTGGATTTGTTTTATCATTGATATATGCTATTTCTATCTACATTTACTTAAAATCTATCAGAAAAGATATTGATAGTATCTTTTATAAACTATTAGATCAAAGTCACGGTAAAATTAGCGTCTTAACTTTTATGCAAGCGACCGAACTACCTCCCTATGAAGCACAAGACTATTTAGACAAAAAAATGAGAGAATTAAGGGGAAATCGTCATACTACCCGTGGTAATATTTATTATGAATTTCCTGCTTGGCAAAACTATTAAGTCGCTAAAAAAACATGAAAATTTCATTAAGATTTCGGTATTTGTTGTATATCTTTTTATCTTTTCTATTAACACTTACAATCTGGCAAGGAAAAGTTTTTGCTCAGAGTTTGGCTGGGGATGGGTCAAATATTGACGTATTATTACTCAATATCTGGATGTTAATTTCTGGTTTTCTTGTCTTTTTTATGAATGCTGGTTTTGCAATGGTAGAAGCCGGGTTTTGCAGAAAAAATAACGCTATTAATATATTAGCAAAAAATTTAATTGTTTTCTGTATTTCTGCCTTAGCTTACTGGATATTGGGCTTTGGTTTGATGTTTGGGAATACAACAGTGATAGAAAATAGTTTATGGGGACAACAAGGATTTTGCTTTGATATTTTTACTGATAATAATAGTTTTAGTCAATTATTAGAAACATGGTCAGGACGCGATCTTCCCACATTATTTTTCTTTCAATTAACCTTTGCCGGAACAGCAGCTACCATTGTCTCAGGTGCAGTAGCAGAACGAATTAGATTTTGGGCTTTTTTACTGTTTAGTTTTTGTTTAGTTGGTGTCATTTATCCCATTGTAGGACATTGGATTTGGTCAAGTGAAGGATGGCTCTATAACTTATTAAAATTCCGCGATTTTGCAGGTTCAACGGTTGTTCATTCCGTGGGTGGAATGGCGGGATTAGTGGGAGCTTGGCTATTGAAACCGAGACATGGACGTTTTGGCTATAATAGTAAAAATGACACTCTTCAAGACGAAGAAACCCAAGATTTTACGCCCCACGATTTAGGGTTTGCCACGTTAGGATGTCTCATTCTATGGTTAGGATGGTTTGGGTTTAATGGTGGCTCTGTCGCATCATTAACCAGTATTCCTACTGTTATTGTAACAACGATGATTGCTGCTGCGTCAGGTGGTTTTATTGCCTTAATTTTTAGTCCTGCAATGGGTAGTAAAGTAAGTTTAAGTTCAATTATTAATGGGATTTTAGGGGGGTTAGTGGGAATTACCGCTTCATCAGCTTATGTTGACATAAAATCTGCTATTTTCATCGGTGGAGTGAGTGGCATTTTTGTATCGTTAGGTGAAGTCTTGTTAAAACAACTAAAAATTGATGACCCCGTCGGAGCAATTCCGGTTCATCTTTTTGGTGGTTTTTGGGGAACAATAGCAGTAGGTTTATTTAGTAATCCAAACTCCCAAGAATTTACGGCAGGATTAATACAAAATAGCCTAATTTCTCAAACGGTGTTTCAATTACTTGGGTGGGGTATTGTTATGTTTTTCACTGCATTTGCTAGTTTATTTTTTTGGTTATTGATTGGCTTTATTCTGCAATGGTGGGAACAGGTTACTTTCGGCACTAAGAATAAGAAAAAGTCATCTCATTCTTCCTCTTCTCGAAATGAACAAAGACCAAATTTAATAGTTTTGGTTCAGCAATTTTGGGTAAGGAGTAGAAAAGGAATTAGAGTTAAATTATCTGACGAATTAAACGGTAGTGACGGGGTTTTTAAAAACAGTTCACTTATCATAAATTCACTTGATGATCTCAATCTCTAAAAATATTATCAAATATCCCACGCTTGACTCTAAAGTTTACTTTTTGAAGTCTTTGGTAAAAAAACTATCATTAGGTTTACTAATTCTTTTCAATTGCAATATCTTCTGTTGTGAGATAAGAAAAATCTATGCTCATTAATTCAAGGAGTTTCAAAAGCATTTCTGTATCCATTTCCATCATTTCTGCTCCTTTCTGAAGACTAATTAAACGAGAAGCTAAAGCACTAATTACAAAAACAAACCGCTCTTTTTGCTCAATATTTTCAAATAATTGAACTTCAGAGTCGATTTCTTGAAAAGTTATTTTATTATTCATTTTTATATTTATGGTTAGTGCAGACGATATGTTCATTATAGATGATAATTCTTTAAACAAAGTTGATATTACTAACAATTATTCATTATTTTGCCTTTTCAAATATTGTTCAAATGCTGTTCTTTCAGTGGGTGGACAATTATCGATTTTACCAATAGACTCAATAACATCCTCTCTCCAATAACTGTCATCAAACCACTCTTTTAACTTATCTCTAGCAGATTCTATGTCCTTCGGAATTTCTTTGGTTTGGCAAAGATATATTACCCCCCTTTTAACTCTGTCATTTGCTCCTTCTTCTACTGCTTTCTTATAGAGTTGTTGATTTAATTTTTCTTGCTGTACTTGTTCTAATTTTTCTTGACATTGCAATGGAAAATTATTCCCTCTTTCTTCTTGAAGATTTTGCAGATTTTCAAGTTTTTTTTCTACAGTGAGAAAATCCATCTCTTCAACACAAATTTCTGGTATATTTGTAGGGGAAGGGAGAGGAGGATTGATTGTATTTGTATTTGTTGGTTTTGAGAAAATAAAGTATATACCTAATCCTAGAAAAATTCCAGTTGCTGCAATAGAAGCATATATAGTAGGAGTTCGAGGATTAGATTCAATATTTTTTAATTCTTCTAACTTTTTCTCAACCCATTTAAGGTTAAACACTTCTTTATAAATGGGATTTGCTACTTCTAGATAATCTTCTTTCCTGATAACTAACTGAGATTGAAGAAGAGCAATCTTTTCAGGATTATTATCAACTAAAACTCTAACCTGTAAAATATCCTTATAAATATTTAATCTCTCTTCTCTGTTGCCATCCTTTTCTAAAATAGCCTCTTGGGTTTGTGTTAAATGTTCTGAGGCTTCATTACTTTGCCAATTTTCAATAATGTATTCTTGTATAAGTTGTTCAATGAAATTTTTTTCTTTACCTTGTTCTAACCTATCTTTATAATTAACAACTAAACTGGAAATTATGTCCGTTAATTTTGGTTGATTTCCAGTCCATTGTGAAATTTCAGTAATTAAAAGTTGCCTTTGCTCCTCTTTAAACACTGGGCTTAATCTTTTTTCACTCTCTCGAGATGCTTGTTGTTGGCGTGCAATGTTTTTTTGTTGTTCTTGTTTAAGTTGACTGAATGTTAAAAATTCTCTTTCTTGTTCATGGAGATTTTTATCTCTACCCCATTTTATTGCTTCGTCTAACTGCTCGTCCGATAGAAGATTTTCTGGTTCTCTTCCTGAGTTTAACCAAGCTTCATAAGCTTCACTATAGGGAGGAATTTTATTGAGTTCATTTTCTGTCCATTGTGCATCAAAAATATTTTTGTATATCTTATTATAAACTTTTAACTTTCCGTCAGTTTGAACAACTAATCCTGTTAAGCGCAGTTGAATTTGTTGTCTACTGCCATCATATTTAATATCACCTTGTCCCAAAATCTCTCGATAGAGTTCTAAAAGTCTTTTCTTCGTTTTAAAAGAATTATTTAAAAGACGAGCTTTAATCGTTCTTAGATGTTGTGGATTATCATTAGATTCCCAATTGTTGATAATTTTTAACCTGATAAAATCATAAACATCAATCTCATTACGAGAGGGCTGATTTTGAAAATAATGGCGAGAAGAATGAATTAATTGACAAATTTTCTGAGTGAGAAAAGGTTGTCCTCCTGTCCAGTCTAGAATTGAATCCAATACTGTTTCTGGTTCATTAACTTGATCTTTTAATCCTTGTGCAAGCTGTAGTGTGTCTCCTCTTCTAAATCCCTCTAAAGTAATATCTTTACCTATATTAAAAGGACTTCGGGCATTATTCGGAATAAAATCAGCAGTGGTTGCTACCCCTAAGATACAAAAAGTTAAGCGATAATAATTTTGGTGAGTATTTCGTTTTTCATAACAGCTACGGATAAAACTAAAAAAAGGACCTGAAGAAAAATTTAAACTCAGTACACTATCAATCTCATCAAAACAAATAACAATCGATTGCTCAACTTCTTCTAATAGGATCTCTTCAATAAATTGAGTTAAAGTGAACAGAGGAGATGTATCTGAGCGTTCGTTCCACCAAGTTTGACGTTGAGTCTTGATAGATAAATCAAAAGCTGTAACTAATTTATAAAACAAGATTCGATACCAAGCCTCTTCAGATGAGTTATCTGTTTGATCAAGCAGGTTGATTGTCGCACATTGAATCCCTTCATCTTTGAGTCTATTTTGTGTGTGTACCCATAAGCTGGATTTACCCATTTGACGAGAATTCAACACATAACAAAATTGTCCGTTTTTTAAGCTCCTATAAAGCATATCATCAGCCTCTCGTTTAATGTAGCTTGGTGAGTCTAGGGGGACGCTACCACCAACATGATAAAAGTCATTCATAATCTACTTAAAAATGGAAATTAATAGGGGGTATTTTTGAGTTTAGTATTGAGAGTTATATTATAAGCTTATTTACTTATAAGCTTTTTCTACACCAATCGTTTACTCAAGTAATCAGCATATAATTTATAACGAGATTTAACGGCATTTTTATCAAAGGTTACTAACCCCAAACTATGAAGTTTCCAGTTTGTATTGGTTCCTAAATCAACTGGAGAAGAGGAAGTTACTACTTTTTTCATTGCTTCTGCTAACTCATGATTATTTTGTAAGTTTAATAAATGTCCTCTCAAATGATCTTGATAAATACCTTCTTCGGTGGTTGCTGTTTCTTCAAAATTTGTTAAAGAGATTTGTTTTTGTGTTAAAGCATAAATTGCTTTGTTGACTAAATAAGGATTACCACCCACAAGATTAATGATTATTTGTAAATCTTCACCCTTTAGGTTAGCGTCATATTTATATGCTAAATTTAATACTTGTTCTGGTGTAAAATCTTTCAACTCTATTTCTATCCCTACATTGAAAGGTGAATGATTCAGATCAGCAGGAACATAATTTTCTGTGGAATAACTTAAAATTAAGTGCAGTTTTTTCCAAGTTTCATTGATGACTCCCTTTTCATTCCAGACACGAAATAAACTCAAAAATTCATCAGCCGTTGCTTGATAGGGAAACAATTGATCAATATGTTCTAATACCAGAATTAAAGGTCTTTTTTGAGCAAGTAAAATATGATCTTCAACATAAGACGTACAACTATATAATCCTAATCCTCCTTCCCAATTTTGCTTAAATACATCTAATAAACCTAATTGTTTGGAAATGATTAAAGAAAACCAATTTAATAATTTATCTAAATCTTGAATAATTGTTTGACTGGCTTCTAAAAAGTTTAACTTAATAATTCTATATTGCTGGCCATCTATCTGACTGAGAATTTTATTCACTAATAGGGTTTTTCCCATTCCTTTTGATGATTTAATCCTCAATAAAGAACCGGGTTTACACGCCTCCTTACAACATATTTCCTCAAGAGGAGGACGATCTATATATTTAGAAAAATCCGTTTCTGAAATTTCTTGATTATTATCTGGTGTTTCAATAAACGTTGTTTCGGACTCATTCCAGTCAACTACTTCTTGATCGTCTAAACCTAATTTACCGCATATTTCATAAAAATTAAGATTGTCAACAGGCTTTCCATTCAAAAATTGACTTATGGTTGATCTGGCTAAGGATAAGTCTTCAGCCAGTATCTGTTGAGTCGGATAACCCATGCGCTTGACTGCTTGTTTAGCTTTGGGAATGCAGTCTTGTTTCAGTTTTAGCGATCGCCCCATAACCGTAAAATTTAACTAGATAGTTGCTAATAACATCATTGTATCTTGAACAAACCCCTGACCTTCTAACTCAATCATAACTCAATCATTTCCAACAAAATTAGTTATATCTCGTATATCTCGGTTATATCTCGTTAAAGTGCGACAAGACCTCAGACAGCCTCATCCTATCATTAAAATTAAGAAAAGCCTACTTGAATCTATCACCTTCCAAGTAAGCATCTCACAACTTAGATATTATTGAGGAAATCTTCATGAAAGAATTATCAACTCCCTCATCTTCTGATCATAACAACAATGACAACGCTTTCAAAGCCCTTACGGATGTCACTGAAAAACTTAGTCAGGGGAGAAATGATAATGTGGCGATTATTGCCATTATCGGACTTGTTTTCAGCTTTATGACAATGATTTGTATCGCTGGATTCGTTTACACTGATGGCAACCGCCAACCTAACCATATCCCCCAAGTTTCTACCACACAACCAGATTAAGTGACGCTCCATACACTCACATTCGTAGAGTGTAGGCTTCAAGCGGAAATTATCCTTCTTGAACTTCCTTCGTGGTACTCCTTCTTTCCCACTACGGCATTTTATA
>JAAUYB010076264.1_pt1 | contig 14336 bp, 6 predicted proteins | sample 7278071 | NCBI WGS metagenome assembly JAAUYB01 (sample SAMN14350121, study PRJNA611818) | marine sediment metagenome | isolation source: surface marine sediment (1.8m) | place: French Polynesia: Moorea | collected 2018-08
ATTGTCCCCCCCAATGCCCCCCTCGAATCATATGGATTTTCAAACAGCCAAAAAAGATTACTGAATCCGCCCACCCGGCTCTGGAGGCGAGGCAAAAAAACAACTATGACTATGCTTGTGCTTTTTTTATTTTGCTTTACACGTTGGTATTAGAGCTTAAAAACTCCTCCAATTGTTCACGTATGGTAACATTTGATACTAGAAGGCTATCTATCTGCTTGATCATTGCCTTTTGCTCACTGGTTGTTTTTTTACTGTCAGTGTCCTGCTGGCTTATTATAGTCCGCACAGAATTGAGGGAGGAAAATGACTTTTGCAGGCCTGATTTTAGAGAGGAAATTGCATCCCTTTTCTCTCGTAGAGGAAACTTGGATGTCATGATATCTCTTTTCTTTGTTTCAAACTGCTTCAAATCTTCCATGAGAACTTTTATACTTTTCTTAGTGTCTTGAATAGCCTCTTCTGCGGATTTTCTTTTTTCACTTTCGTCTTGCTCCCACAGTGGAGGGCACGACAACTTTTGAGACTGACACACAAGCACAACTGCCAAAAACATGAGCTGAGGATGTGATAGTTCATCAAATTGCAGGCTTTTTTCTAGTCCACGGTAGTACTTGAGATAATAGTTTTTGATTGCAACAAAGAGTCCTCCTTGTTTTTTGCACACAGAGTTCAAATCATAGATGGAAGTAATTTCTTCTAATTTTTCGTACTGGACCATCTCAATAGGCACAATTCTTCTTAATTGGCGCAGGGTTTCATACATTTTTGACAAGGTGAAGGAAGACATTTTGTCTATGTTATGTATTGCATTTTCAATTGCTTGGTGATCCACTTCACAAATTTTTTTCTGAAAACTGTAGTCTCCAGGCACTCGGCATGTGTAGCACAAAAAACTTGTGAGGTGATCTGCAATATTTTTTTCTGGAGTTATGCCCAGCATATGACATTCTTGATGAAAATCCAAGTCACACTTGTCACAAGTGACCACATCCCCCCAATACTTTGGAAGCTTACAAAAGCAGACAATTTCAAAACACTCTTCCATTGGATGCATTTCTATTTGGTGTGAAATCCCAGATTCTGCTCGGACAGTAAAAATATGCTCTGGATTACCGGGATTTTTTGGAACATGGGAAAACATTGTCATCTTTTTTCTCATAATCATTTCGAGAAACTCTCTTCTGAGGTCTCCAGTATACACAATTTCACTCGGATTTTTTCCAAAGGCCAAAGCACTCATATTTGCAATGACATGGAGTCCACAATCTGTTGCATTCCTTTGCTGCTGACATGGAAGGATTTGAATGGTGATATTGGTCCTTCCACTTTTATCCTTTAATAACTGAGCAGCTTGTGTGTACACAGCTCCAGGGATCACAGCCTTCTCATTGGAATTTTTGCTAAGGTTAGTCATTGAATCATACAGTACTATTTTGTCCCGGCTGGAATCAGCTGTCCCAATGTTGGTTAAGACTGACCAATGGCTCAAGCCTGAGTGAACAGGCTGAATGAATGGGACAGATGAATTCACTGCCATGAAACCCCCCTGGTCATCTCGATATGTGTAAGTATCTTGAAAGCTGCCAATATTAGGGAATTGAATTTTTAGTAGCACAAGTGCATACACCAAGTGAGAGTCAAAAAGATATGCATCAGTGCCAGTCCTATTTCTGTCTGAGAGCACAAGAAAGTCGTCTCTGTCCCAATTTTGAGTGGCTCCATGTGACTTGAACCAGTCCACTGTTGCCTTTTCTTCCGCCGTAAGTTCACTGTGAGCTAAAATTCGTCTTCTGCTTCTAGAGGAGCCACTGGTTCTCATGTTTAGACGGGAATTCACTTTATGGGGGGAAAACATTAAATCTTGCGCAGGTCTGCCTTGCTGGTCTTGTACAGTATTATCTTGATGTTCTTGCCCACTTTCAGAAGCACACGGTATATCATTATTTGTTGCATTTAAAAGAGATTCCAATTGTCTTGCAAGAAGTCTTCTTCTCTCTTTGGGAAGTTCTGAATGCAATCCGCCAAGTTCTTTCAACAAAGGTTGGATTTCAGCAAACCTGTCTTTTCTTGCTGTCTTTGAATTTCTAATGTACAAATCTCCCGAACTTTGTCCTACATTCACAGGGTTTTCTTCTTGAGCTATATCACAACCAGAATCCAGTCTCCATTGAGCAGGCACCATACTTTTTTCAAACAATATCTCATGGTTTTGTTTCCTGGTGGCAAAAATGTGCCTACATGGCAATATCATACTAGTGAAAAAGGAGCAAGGCCCTGTTTTTCTTGTGCAAACAAGGGCACCTTGTTCTAAATTTAAATCTTCTATTTTCACTTCGTCCACTTTTACAGCTTCATCCCTAACTTTCTTTAGCATATTTATTGATAGCAGACCCCTTGCCTCGGACAGGATTTCTTCTATGTAGGAGTTTTCCATTTCTCGTGGGTGGAAGCTTTTCTGAGTACTTTCATATGTTTTCCACTTTGTCCTCTGGGTTTGCCCCCTTTCCATTGATAGCAGTTCTTGTACTAGTGTATGACATTTTGATCTCTTTTTTATGAATCTTTTCACAAAAGAATTGAAGCCCTCTGCTCTGTTGTTTGAGTAGCACTGAAATAGTCCTTTTCTCTTGAGTAAATAGTATGCAAAGCAATCTCTATTTTGGTGCCAATGTTGGTCCAGGTACATTAGCATCTCTCTGACCCCTTCTTCTCTTGAGTCAACGGAACACAAGCTTTGCCATGCTCTCATATATTCTTCTTCCGAGGGAGCATAAACCATTTTCTTAAACAGTTCCAAAATTTCATTGTTCAATTCACTATTTCTTCTTCCCATACTTTGAACCATCTTTCTTTGGACAGCTTGCAGGCAGTGCCACCGACACAGCACTAGACTAGTGTTGGGGAAAACCTCTCGAATGGCTCGGATTTCTGCAAAATCTTTGTCCAGTACCACAAATCTAAGCTTTTCCGTGCTATTGACATCTCTAAATATTTCAAGGGCAGATTGCAAGACACAGGCTTGTTCATTCGAAACTAGGGCCCAAGAAACCAAACTTGTGTGGAAATGCTTGTCCACTACATGTATAGGCACTAAAATGTATCCAATATTTGTGAGATTGTATGTTCCATCTGTTAGTATGAGGGATCCATTCTTTTTAAACAAGTCCTTCATCTTAGAAGATTGGAAAAAAATAGCTTTGATAATGTCTTTGCCTCGCGGACCGAATTCTTGCTGTTCTGCTTCACATATCACAATTTTGACAGTGGCACCAGGATCTCTTTTTTTTGCTTCTTCCAGCACTGCAATTGTCATTTCTATCTCACTTTCTCTTGTTTGGACCTGTCTTCTGTCTCTGCAGTTAATAATGTCTTTAGTCTTTAAAACTTTCCCAGTGTCTTCAAATATTTTCTCGACTATTTTCTGAACAGGCACCTTCATTTTCACACACAGTTCATCTACATATCTTTTTTGCTCTGCTTCTGTTAACCTGCGATTTTGTCTGTGCATGGAGAATGTCTCCTTAGTTGCTAAGTGCCCCTTGTGGGCTTCCACAAATTTTTGTACAACATAATGATGGTTTTTCTTGCTGAAGGCGAGATATAACTCAAAGGTGCAACCAGTAGCCGAGTACAGCTGGTCAGGTCGTTTCCCTTCCTTCCGTACTCTTGGTTGACCAAAGTGAACACAGACAATGTGTACTCTTAGGAACGGAAATTTTTGCAGCAAATCCGGATTTTCAAACCTGTTTTTTGCAGAGTCCTTTTTCTTGGTGTTTATGTGATTTGTTCTCTTGTATTCTTCAAGTGTTGACTCAAAATCCTGGTATGTGCCAAACACCTGATTAGCAAAAAATGTGTTTGAGACTCTACTGTCGGCCACCATTTCACCATTCACTTGTCTGCTTCTGTTATCTTGACTTTCTTCCTCTGCTACCGTCACTTGGTTCAATTCCCTCAAAGCCAAATTTCCCCCTTCGTCACTGTTAACGCCGAAGTCCCATTGACAGTCACCCGCATCAAAACTATAAGAAAGTTCTTGTTGCTGTTGTAGGAGTGCAGGGACGCAGGCTGCCCTTTTTTCTCCAGGGTGGGCCGGGATTTCGCCTTCTAGTTGCAGGGGCACAGGAACATTTCCTCTGTCTTCTATAGCCTGACACAAGGATTCTCCTTGCTCCATGGACACAGGGTTGGGGGATGCTCCGTCAGGCAGAGCTGTAGCAGAAGGACATTGCTGGTCTGCATGAGTCCTTTTGGGCGGGGGTGTTGAGGATGCTGCAACTTCACTTGCTGCAGTTGAAGATGGATCACATTCCGCTGAGTGATCATTTCCACCTGGAAAAAAATCATATTTAACCATTTATAACAAGAACAGACTTCGTTCAAAGACCTGCGGCAGTGAAAAAAGGACTTAAAAACTTTTTTAAAGCCGAGAAAGACCCTGAAATGGAGTGTATGTTCCGGCGGCAATTTTTGGAGTTATCTTTTTTCACGCAATTTCCGGGGTGACAACTATGACCCTGCCAAGTAAGTGGTGAATTGACAGTGTAGTGGTTGGTGGTCTTGCCAAAAAAGGCCCATCCAAAAACAAAAGAAAAAGTTCAACATTGTTGGGAATTTTTTTATGTTTTCCCCTCCGCCATGTTCACAGCCACCCTGAACTCGTTCAGCAAGGACCACGGTGGCAATAAAGCCAGAAAAGAGAGAGAGAAAAGGGGATTTTTGGCCACACCCACACTTCTCTCGTACGGTGACAACTAGCAACAGCAGGCTAGGGGTGTTGTTTCATAGCCCTGATCCTCTGCGTGCCCATGTATGTCAAGGACTGACGGATCCCACCCCAAAGAGAATTACCGGTATGTGTGGGAAGTATAGCAACACAGGTAAAAGTTGACTAGCAAACTAGTTTCCCCACAAGAACAAGAACAACTCACACCAGTCTAGGACCTGGCATCTTCACCGCACGTAAAAAGGATATGTATGGTGGAACACACCTTTTTCCCTTTTCCTTTTTTTCCGGTGCAGGATTTGCCAAATTGCATCCAGATGGCCCCGGATCTTGGCTAGCCTGAAAAAAAGAAAACTAGTGAAAATGTTTTGGCTTATGACTCTCATATAAATTGGTAAGTTGGCAAAACCGCTTCATGTAAAATTGCCCAAAAGCCGAAATCCGTCACTGTCTTATAAAATGGCAAAATTGCCCTTTGACTCATAATAAGAAAAAAATCGCCCACTGCTATAAGCCCATTGCCTTAAAGAGACGAAATCACCTTTTGCTGTAAAAATGATAGATTGCTAATTTTACTGTGCAAATTTGAGGTATGTCACAGGTTAGCAGGTATTTGAGACGGGATTGGCTTAGTCAGACTTCATTTACTTCAATCACCAGGGGACAGGTAGGGTTGAACTCTGCGCAGAGAGTGGGCAGTTTTTTATTTGGGAAATTCTAGCAATTGGGCAATTGACCAATTGTTCCTTTTTGTCAATTCTGGCATGGGACATTTTTCACTTCCACCATATAATTTAGTATCACACCTGTCTTTTGCTGCGTTTTCCTCTTGCATTAAAGTGCGCGCCACTCCTTTGAGGCTCTGGGTTTCATCACTGTCATCAGAAGAAGATATATCTAGCCCTCCTCCCCGCTGTCTTGTCAAGCACGGGAAGAGCTGTCTGATCCAGGCACGACGGGAGGGTGCCCCAAGCAGAGTGGTGTCAGAAATTGCGGTGTACACATCTGTGGAGAAAATTTGCTAGGTAAGGATTCTTAGAATTTTGAGATCTACCTAAGTTATTAGTACCACTTTTAGCTACAAGGTTGTCTAGGGGGCGTATTTTTTTTCTCCACTACCAACACCACAACAAACAACAACAACTCGTACCAATACTTGACCTGTCGGCTATCGCCGCAGGTAAAAAGGGCAAAAAATTTCCGCCGTTGGCGTCCAAAAACACAAGAGTGGTCGCAAAAACTTGGGAGTCGGGGTCAGTACTGGGGGGGAGGGTTACCTTTCCCCCTCCCGTGTATGTACGGTATGTGGGGCAGGTGACTTCTATACTAAACTTAGGTGTTTTTTTGCTAATCTCTCCACCTCCCACAACGAATTCACCCCTTGGGACCGGGAGGAAGGCAAGAAATGTTGCATCTTTTGTTGGCCGTAGCCCGTAGGGAAGGGGACCTAGATTGGGGGGATTTTGGATTTGCTTCAATTCTCGTCTTTACGAGAGTTTCATAATTTATGTTTCTGGTGAAGTACACGTAAAGAAGAACTTTTTTTAAAAAAGGATCTCAACCTTTTGTTCGTGCTGTGCCCTCTGCTGTACCAGCTGGAACCAATGGGGGAAGATCTAAAAACAAATATGATTATTAAGGACTCGGTGATTTAAAAAAAGGATGTAGATGTGCACCTGTCAGAAGAGCTCTGTTTCCGGGTGTCCTTGGTCTAAAAGCCAATTTTTTATGATGTACTGTTACTACAGTACACATACAATGTACAGTATATATCATACCTGCTTTGCATGCTATTGACTATAGGGAGGACACGGCTTGGAAGATTCACAGCAGGAATTGGTTGAAAATCTCCAAGACCATATGAAGCGGCTGTCAATGTGACTGGTGTCGTTGAAGGAGCAGCAGGGAGAGGCCTATTTTGCAACCGCCAGTGATGGTGGAACCTTAGACTCTGCTGCTGACGAATATTCCGGAGTTGGCGTAGGCTGCCATGTGTTCTAAAGGAGGACAGGGAATCATTGTCACAACACTTAATTGAAAAGAAAAATACCCTAAGTAAACAATAAAAATGGTTGCTTTTTCCGAGGAGCACCTTTCTTGGATCTCCAGCGTCTCGTATTCGTGCACGACAGAAGAGGACGACGGGGGTGCCAGGGACGACCGAGACGATACAGCACTACAAATTGAGATATTGTTATGCAACAAGCTGGATATGTGAAATGGTTCCAAAACTTACCGTGTTCTGGAAATGCGCTCCATTGTAGAAATCGTTCGTCACTTTGAATCTGTAGGTTACGTACGTACAGTACAACACTAGGAATACGGTATATTTTTTGTTGAGGGAAGAAATCGGAACAGACGATGCGTCGATCACACCCGACCCAAGCTTCCACCACCTTATCACTTCCAGGCGCAAGAAAAAGCAAGAACTGAGTATGTTCATTGTAAATATGATGTGCAGTGAATGCAAGTGTAACATAAAAAAGCGCACATTTACTAATCTCAGCATTTCACCAAAAGTCTAGAAAAACAACAACAACAATTTCGATCAAAAGACCTTAAACCTTTGCCCACATAAGATAGCAACAAAAAATATCCGAATCTAACTGCCCTGCCTGGCTCACCCAAAGGAAACAAGAACAGATTTGTTCAAAGACCTATGGCTGGGTTTTAGTCATGCTCAAAATATATACATGAGTAATGGAAAAACATTACTAGGACGTACTTGTGATTCATGGAGACAGGATCCCACCTTAAAAACACCAAAAATTGGTGTTTGACGGAGAGGAGTTGGTACTTCAGAGGGATTCCAACCCAAAGGAGACAGAGTGTGGGATTTTGAGATTTAGTACGAGTGCATGACATTTCAAAGCTGCCCCACCACCAACACCACCACCACCAACCACACCACTACCAACAACAACAACAACAACTAAATCCTTTCTTTGACCTGACGGCATTGCCACACTCACGGGGTGAAGTCGACGGCAACAGCAGGAGAGAAGAAGAGGGTGGACGTTCAGTTGGGGGTATGGAGGCCGTAGAGCAAGAAAAAGGTGGAAGAAATACGTGGGAAATACATGGGCATATGAGAGGTGGGCTGGGAGGTAGGGTGTGACGGAAACTTTTATCTTTCAGGGAGGGAAACAACCTGTACGTTGCCAAATCTGGTGCTTTTGGTTGAGTGGAGAAAGATTTTATTTTTAGTCTCAAATTTTTTTCAATACAGACCGTACAAAAAAATAAAAGTTTTTAGTTGTCCTGCCATTTGCATCAAAAAGGAAAATAGTAAGTATTTAATATATCACAAAAAATGAGGCTTTTAAATGTTGGGTTAGGCGGGAACAAGGAGCACCTCCCTTCCTCCCCTCTCACCCTAAGCCCATTGCCCACATGTGCAGATAATATGTTGGGAGTTTCGGTGGAAGAAAGAGAACAGCTAGGGATAATGCTTGCAAGTGGGCAAGCAAGCTACCCTGCCCAGAAAAAGACCATAGGTTTTATGTGAAAAATACATTATTTGAAGATTAAAATTGCAACCATATCAATTTTTCGTTACTTATCACATATCAAGGAGTCAATAAGTGGAAAAATGTGTCTGTCAAAAATGATAGCCATCTCAGTTTTAAAACCACTATCTATGTTCTACGTCATGTGCTTGGCAGCACTCAGTGTTTCTTTGGAAGGCTTCCGAAAAAAATGGCGTCCACAGTAGGTCTTATTCTGGGAGAGGTGTTAGTCACAAACAAGAGTCAAAATACACATAGTGCAGCTCTCAAATTCCAATATTATATTCTTGCTTTGACAAGTGGATTTTTTGGTTTGGTTGCTTCTTTTCCCATAATTTTTCGAGACTATATACAGTGCCAGTGTCCACCCGAAAATGAGTGGAAAGACATTCTTGAAACAGCGTGTCTAGTGGGAAATATGACTAGTTTGATGCAAGTTGGCAAAAAAACCGAAGTAATTACACATGACACATATCAAGACATTCCTTTGCTTTTCATATGGCTTATGATTGTGAATTTGCTGCCAACATTAATGTGGAAGCATGGATTCAGCTGTATTTCCAGTCTGGTGAGAGACATGGGACACTATAATGCATTGGAAGTGCAAGCAAGAAGCTCCAGACTTGTCAAATTCTATACTAGAGATTTCAGGTCAGTTTCAATTGCATATTTGTGGTACATTGCATCCCACTTGGCTAGTCTGGGAGTGCTTGTTCATCAGATTGAACTGTGCAATTCAATGCTCCATCAGGTATTTTGGTACCAACTTCAGGACCTTACAAGAGCTGATAATGACTCCTCAAGAATCAAGCAAGTTTTTGCTCAAGTTGTGACGTGCACTGTGTCAAATGTGGCCCCTAATGGACAAGAGAAGACTGAAGTATTTTTGTGCATCCTTACAATGAACAAGACTTTTTCGGTAATGTTCAAGGCACTGGGCATTATGTACACCTTTGCCCTAGTCTTAAATGTAGCCTCAAGCTTGAGTGCTGTACTCAACCTTTTGCCTGCATTTAGAAGGTATGCAAAAAACATTGTGTTTGTTTAAGTTTTTACTATTTCATATTTTTCTTTACACACAGGTTTCAAATTTCATGGGCATTTTCAACCAGAACTCATTTAGAAAGAAGAAACTTGCATAGGCGGCTAAATGCTCCTGAGTTTTTCTTTATCAAAATACTGGAGAATGTCTTAGATTTGGACACATTTCATGAGTTTATCAGTGTTCTCGCAAATAGCCGAGGAAATGCAATCGTGCGAGATGGAGTGAGTGAACAAAAACAGTTCCGAAGCGCATGCGCGGAAAAAAAACCTGCAAACAAATAAAAACAAAAAAACGGTTTTGCATCATAATTAAAAAGTATCGGAACTTAAGAGGCAATAGAAATTCAATTCAAGATCACATTAAGGAGTCCGTGGAATCAACCATTTTTGCCAGGAAAAGCCGGAGGTAAGAATATTTTTCCGATTTTCTTATAAAGAATATATAGCCGGGCCCGGTTGGGTCGGGTCCGGCCGCGGCTCGGCCCCCGGCCAGTAGTTCTGTCTGTCTTTTCTGTTCAAAAGTTTAAAATCGGAGCAAAAAAGTCTTTTTTTCCCCACTTTTTTCCCGTAGCCCATAGCCAAAATTTTGGTCAGTAGAATCTTGACCTGTGGGCCGTACTTTCATTAGAAAAGCCTGGCTCGACCAGTAGCAAAAACCCCACCCTTACCTTTCCCATAAAATAAAAGTTATTCCATAATAATCAGGATTGCTAGTATGTAGACCTGCAGGCCTATGCCGCAGGTAAAACAAATCAAAAATCTATTTTTCCCTGTGAAGCAAAGACAAAGCCTTTGGCCTTTCGTAGCATAGCAGGGGTGCAGTCGTTTCTTGTGAGCGCTAGCAATTTTTATTGCCTCTTTTTTTATTTTTTCCATTTTTTTCTTCTAGGTTGTCCCAAAATGGAGGCTCTCATCCCCCGTCTCCTCTCCAGTCCTAGGCCCGTGTGCCCTCGGCCCTCTCTTCTCCTACTGCGCATCTCAAGTTGGTGCTTTTTCCTCTCTGCTCTCTTCCTGGTAAAACTGGTTGTGAAAAGTTTTAGAACAAATGGTGATCATTAAATCATTACAGGCGTCATCAATTTATTTCTCCACACCTGTTGTTTGCCAAGGAAGAGGAGGAATCTCGCAGCAGGCAATGGATACCCACTGCTGGATTGCGGAAAGGTACTGGTAATTATACTGTATTTAGTGCATGAATGTTAAAATATTTTTTTTTCTAGCTTCACGTCCGGTCATCTCTACCCCTGGACGTACATGTTGTGTCTGGTGGAGGCCTTCGTCTTTTCCCTCCCAGGTGCAGTGCATATTTCATCCTGTGACAATAGCCGTCATGTATTTTTCAGGGCAAAAACGACTTTGTATCTCCAAATTGTAGTAATAAAACTTAAGTAAATCTTTCAAAGCTAGGACAACTTTGCTGAAATGACCCATCTATGTGCCCATTAGGTAATGAGAAATGAAAAAAATCCTAACTTTAAGGACCAAGAAATTCTTGGACATAAAATTTTAGTAAACAGAAAAGATAGCCTACCTCAAAGTTACGATGGGTAGAATTTTTTTTTTAAAAAAAAATATTTCTTAGGTTTTTACGGAGGTCAAAGGTGCTAAAATGAAAAAAATCATGTTTTTGGGCAATACTTGGCTATCATTGAAGTTCCTTCAACAATTCAAAAATTTTCTGAAAATATTCTACAGCTTTTTCACATTTGTCAAACATAGCCAGTTCTTTTTATTCAAAAAATCACTAAAAGACTTTTTTGCCAAACATGTTTCTTTGTTGTGAAAATGTCCACACATACTGTATATACTTTTTTTCCCGTTATTTTCTTAGGAGTTTTCTGGTCTTGGATCGAGGGAGGAAAAGTTGCAGCAGTTCTGGCAGGTGAGACTAAGGTGATATTGTGTTAACAAATTGTTTCTTTTTTTTACCTTTGCAATGCCAAATCAGACTGTATCAGTATATATATTATTTGCTGTAAAACTTCCATAGTACGGGGGAGGGGACATACTTGCACTCATAGGCCAAAAGTGTTTTTAAAAGTGCTTCCCCCTTGCTAAATATTTTTTACTAGTGTTCCAACTCCCTGTCTGAGCGGCAAAAAAGTTCAACAAGTGGGAAAGTATGGGAAACAACATCCTTAAATCGAATTTTAAGAGAAAATGGGACTGCTGAAAGAAATTTCTCTTACTTCCAGAAATCGGCTAGGAAAAATTTGGTGGAGGGAAGGGCGAAGATCACAAATCTCATTTTAACAAAACAAATGAGAAAGCTTTTTCATACAAACATACTTCTACGTGAGAACTATTGCTTCATATTTTTGAAACAATATATTGTGCATTTTTTACAGGTCAGAACAAAGTTGAGGACGTCTCATCCAAGCTTCTCCGTTTTCGAGGGAAAAGAAGGCACCTTGCTTCGAAAGTCCTTCTTGTGGATTTGGTAGATAAACCCTAATTTTGTTGAATTTAGGAAAAATATTTATTGTGCATATTTTCAGGCGTGTCTGTTACTCCTGGCCGGTCACCTCATCGTCTTCACACACCTTTTTGGGTCTTCCCTCCTGTTTTCGCCGTCTGACAGTTTCCCAAAGGTACTTTGTTAGCATGTTCATGGAACAGATAAATTCGCAAATAAATAATATTTTCTTTCCAGGTGGCATCCTGCACCATTGAGGTTTTTTCCTCTTCCGGACACAAAACGACTCATCCCCTCTTGTGCCAACTCCCTTTAAACCTGAGAAATTCAAAAACATTTCTCTTCTTGCATGCCTGGCTATGTTTGGCTGTGTTTTTGTGCATTTTGTATGTCGTCAATGTGCTACGCTATTTCTTTTCCGAATCGGCAAGGATTCAGTCTCTAAGAAAACAGGTGAATAAGAATAGCGCATTTTTTTCCCAAGTTCATCCTGTATTTCCCTTTTCAAAAAGACCTTTTTCTGAAGCTTGCCCTCATTTCCAAAATCTTTGAGGAAAAAAATGCGCTTGTGTTCCATACAGGCATGTGAAATATCGTACGACGAGCTGAAAAGTTTGGTTTTTTCACCCATGAATGGTTCATACTCGTCAAAAGTAGATGAGTTCTTCTTTCTCACATTTGTATTCAGTAACGTTGATGACTATGTTGTGAATGACATTATGAAAGAATGGAGAAAAATACGCATTTATCACCACATTCAAGAGGTGTAAATAAATTCGATGAACGAACCTATATATTCACCTTCATCTTTTTTTCATGTCACCAAATTCAAATTTTGCTGCCGAAACAACTTTGTTTTGGCATAGAAAAAACGATCATTTTTATTTTCTTCGTGGGAACAGTATGCCTTTGTACCAAGAATCTGCTGACACGATCATCGGTTCGGAAAGGAAAGGGGAAATGATCGTTTTGATTTTTTACGTGTCAACAGTATTGTTTTATACCGAGAGTCTGCTGACACGACAGCATCGTTTTTGTTTTATCGTGTCAGCAGATTCAATCGCCCTTGAGAAAGTAGCGTGCTTTCCCAAACAGTTTTTTTTTCATATTTGAAACCAAATTGTTCTGCAAAACATGCTTAGTTTAAGAGAGACTGACTCCCAGCAGGGTGGAAACAAGCTTTTTTTTGTTTTTTGCCCCTGCTAATTCACCCGTGTCGCCGGCAATTTGCAGACTTCGTTTCTATCCTCCATGTGCGGCTGCTCCTGAAAAGACATTCGGCAAAAAAAAAAGACCCAGGGTTGCAAAATGTTTGTTTTCGAAATAAACGATGCCGGGGCAATTCTTCTTTCTATCAAGCATTTTCAAGTCAAATCTGGCAACTCTCGCCTCCGTTGAAAATTTGCGAGGTGCCGCTCTCTTTCCTCCTCCTCCTCCTCCTCCTCCTCTTTTCAGGATTTATCTCTCGCCCTTTCTAACTTGGGGATAGGGAGGGAGGGGGGAGGGGGATGACATATGGGGCAACACTCCGCGACCCGACCAGAGTTCCAGAGTCAATAACGTGCATTATTTTCTAAAATCAATCCATGCAAAAGCCTTATTTCCACAACAAGATGCCTACTTAACTTGATAGCCAGAAAATATAATGCAGTCATCCATACTTTCTTGTTTTTGTTTAAAAAAGTTTGAGTGATTTAAATGCCGGTAGGGCTTTTCCTCCTGGCTCTCCTCCTTTACACACCCCGCCGCCTCCCCCTAAATCATTCTCCTCCTCCCCGGAATGCAGTTTTTATTCATTTAAGTCCTCCGTAGGAGACAAGCAAGAACATTAATTGCACCCACGAACGTCTCGCAAAATTAGAAGGCCACAAAAAATAATAAAAAACACTTTTGACAGGTGACAGTCGCTACAAAAACAACAACGTTCCATTCCAAGACCTCTAGCTCGCCGTCGGGAGACCTCCCATGAGAGTGCGGGAGAAAGGAGGGAGGGGGGAGGCGAGCTTTCACAAGAGTGAGTTAGTTTTTTTGAGTTATGGCCCCTCCTCCCTCCCTTTCCCCGTAAAACTGCGGAGGAGGAGGAGGAGAAAGGGGGAGAAAGAAAAAATGATGCACGATGCCCAGGGAAAAAAGAAGTGCCGACGATTTATTTATATGGCGGACGGAGGGTTGTTGTGTGCAGAGGCTTTTTTAAAGAAAAGAAAGTAATCCTTTTCTGCATACCTGCGAACTGGCCGCAATGTTGTATTTTTTATTCTGAACCCTTTTAATACGGTCAAACCAGTCAGTTTTCCCCCTAAAAGTCAAATTTCCCTATTTTGATCTTTTTTGACCTGAAAATTTGGAATTCATAATTGGAAATTAAAAATATATGGGCTATGTACTTTTTATTAAAAAGAAGAAGAAAATGATTTTTTAATGTTACGTTATGAAATTTTTTTTTGACATGATCACAACCCTTTGTTGTTTGGCTGGCATATGTGTGAGAGATTTATGTCCTACTATATATGTACCAGACATTGAGGGGTATGACACGTGCGCGGATTTCCCCGGAAAAAAGGGGGGAAATCTAAATTAGGAAAATGAAACGAGACGTGACACATGTGCGCGGAATATTCCTTCCCCCCCTATTCTCCCC
>JAAUYB010036844.1_pt1 | contig 14326 bp, 13 predicted proteins | sample 7278071 | NCBI WGS metagenome assembly JAAUYB01 (sample SAMN14350121, study PRJNA611818) | marine sediment metagenome | isolation source: surface marine sediment (1.8m) | place: French Polynesia: Moorea | collected 2018-08
CACCAGAACCTCAGGGATCTTCCGCAGTATAAAGTGTGGGTATCCCACCTGAAACGAGATTGCCATGATGTCTTGCTCGACTTATGAAGCCCACGAATTGCTAGTTGTACCTCAGTGTGAAGGAGGTTGAACATGTCCTCGAGTTTTTTCTCGTACTTCTGGTAGTAGAGTGTGGAATAGCGCAGAAGCATCCTTTTCCTCTCGGGATCCTGCAGGCATGATCAAATTATAAAGCTGTCCCGGCAAACTCCCCTTTATTTTTTCCTTTACTTCACCTTGAATCCGCACACCTCCTTGAGCGTGAAGTCGTTAAGCCTGATCTGCCCGGGGATCCCTCCCCAGGTGACGAGTAACGACAGCCTGACTGCCAGCCCGCGCACCTCGTCCCCAGTCAGCCCGAACGTCTTCTGCAGGTAGCCCAAGCGGGAGTCGATCTCCTCCGTAGTGTACGACAGCCAGTAAGGGTTCTCGCACAAGATATTCCGGACCATGTTTCCTAAAAGACGTAGAAAAATGTGTGGTTTTTTTCACTTGCACATGTACAAAAATGGTACCTGTGAACTTCTTTGCGAAGAGGTAGTTCATTCTCGTCTTCAAGTGATCCAAGTCTTCCTGTAGAAGAGGAGCGTTTTTGGTGAGAATGTGGCCGATTCGACCTGAGGAGCAACGGGCGTTGTAAGAAAAAATCGATGAAAATCAAGCTGTCAAAAAGTGTCTACTTACTGGCTGGTATGTGGTCAGCCAGCAGCCTGACTCTGGGCGCCACATCCTGATCGAAGTCTAGCGCGAGCGCCAGGTCCGTCCACCCCTCTTTCTCCTCCCATCTCCACATCTCCACCCCCAAGTCTACCAGGCGCTTCAGGGTGGGGGACTCGTTCACCACCTTGGCCAGGTTGTAAGTGATGCTCTTGGCCTGCATCTCTTCCAGCTCTTCAGACTCGTAGTATCTTTAAAAATGGAACTCTCCTTCAAAAGAAAAAGTTTTGAAGAAACCTTCGACTCCTCCCTAACCTGAGCGGGAACCTGTTCTCCGCCTCCCTAACCGCCCTCATGGCCGCCTCCCAGTCCACCTCTGCCGGATTGTCCCCGTCCTCCAGATGCTTGGCGGCCACCGTCAGGAACCGGTCCGCATCGTCGTCCATTTGGCGAAGGGGGTTCAGCTCGGCGCTGCGCTCGACCGCCGCTTTGAAGAAGGGCAGCGGGCGAGAGTCTTCCCCAGAGATGGACAGCTGGTGGGCCCCCCTCCTCATCGCCCTCTCCCACTTCCTTTCGGCCGGGGGAACCTGAAATACAAGTGAGGCTGGCAAGACGTCATTTTAAAACATCACTAAAATTATCTACCAGGCTAGCGACCGTATCCGGAGTGGCAACTTTTCTTCCCTCGAGCCTGGAAGCCTCTCCTTTGAAAGAGGTCCTCTCCTGGGGAGGCCCAGGCTTTTTTCCCGCTTTGCCCTGCTGGGCTAACCCTTGGAGACCAGCCTGGCGGCAAAGTCCCCTCCATGGCCCAGAGCACGCCAATAGCAACATATCTCTCTTTTAACACACAACGACGCACTTTTGTTTCAATCCTTTTTGTCCTTGTTCTTCTGCCTCTCCTCCTCCTCCCTTATGAGTTCCTGCACCGTCTTTGCTCCCCCCTTCTTTCCCTTGGGCACAAAGAGCGAGAGGGAGTGGAATGCCAGCGCCGCGCCGCCCAGGAGCAAAGGGAGGTACAGCCGCTTGTTCATCATGTCTCTCACTTCAGTTCCCCCCCCTTTGGCAAGAATGCCTTCTCCCTGGCCTCCCTCAGGGCCTTCTCAGAGTCCCTGTCGCCCAGGCCGCGGAGGCGGTCCTGCCTCTCGCGGATCTGGGACCTGCAGGAGGGGAGGAAAAAGCAAGAGAGCAAATTTGAGCTCGGTTAATGCACCTAAGAAGGAAATGTGTGCTCACCCAAAATTGGAGGAGAAGGACGTGGAGAAGTAGGCCGTGTACCCGATGACTGTGGCCAGCAGGACCGGGATGGTGTATCGTTGGGCAGTTGTGTACGAGCTCCAAGGGCGAGGCATGGCGGAAGAGGGCGGAAGGAGGACGGGATTGAGGAACACTTGAACAGTCAACGGTCTAGACTGGGCACGATGTAGGTACAGCTATGATAGACACTTGACCTCGATGGCCTTGACCTCAACCTTCAGCAGTACTTCCAGTGGCAATTTGCGTTTGCTTGTGCACACAGTGTATTTTTTCATGCCACACTTTTTTCTTCGTATTGACTTTTTTCCCCTTGACAAATGGAGAGCCGGCAAAGTGCTGCAGCGAGAGTCGGGCTGTGAAGTGGACTTTTGCCCCGAGTGACCATTAATTCAGTTGTTGCCAAATTTGAAAACTGGATCTCTCTTTCAGAGTCTTTCTCGTTCTCTCTTTTTGCATTTTAGCTGGCAAATCTCAGCTGATTTTCTCAGCGCGGAGAGAGAATTGGACGGGCGGCGGGGGAGGGAAGGGCCACTCCACTCGCTTCTTTTCGCTTCTTCTTCTTTTCTGCGCAGTGCGCCCAAAAAAGAAAGCTCGCACTGCGACAGATTTGCCAGGAGGAAGAAGAAAAGAACCATATATCGCCAACTTGAACCAAAAATGCAAATATTTTGTCTGAATTCGGAACAAACATCCACATTATTTGTGCCATAGAAGACGCGTGTTGAATAGGTATTGTCTCTCCCGAGTTTCTGCCCAAAGAAAAAACAGAATAAAATGTCTTGGGGGATTTAAAGGGCGGTGGAAATATTTGGGCATTTAAAATAGCCGGATCTGGCCAATCTGCTGAACTGAAGAAGTGGCGAACTATCTGCGTGACTGCGTCGTCGACCTTCTATCGTTGGTCGACCTTGTGGCGTGCCCTCCCTTCGCCCTCTAGCCCGTGTAGTTGTCCGTGTCCGCCTCCACCGTCAACCCCTGGTCGTGCTCCTCGTCCTCGTCCCCGTCCTTCTCGTCGGAGGGATCTCTCTTCCTTGCTAAGCCACCGTGAGTATCCTCCCTCGTGCGTGCGTCCCTTTGTCGACGCCTTTGCAGGCGCGGCCGCGGCGGCCGCCATGCCAGTCCCGGTGGACCCGGACGCCGCGGCCCAGGCTGACCGCGTGCGCCGGGTCCTGGAGGAGGTGTCCGTCTTCCTGGAGGGGCTGTTCCGTGCGCGGGCGCTGACCCGGGCCCGCCTGGACTACTCGGCCGCAGAAGAGGCGGACAGGAGCCGCGTGGACCCCGTGCAGGTGGACTCTGCCGTACAGAGGCTGCGACAGTTCCTGTTGGAGTTGTCGGCGCAGGCGGATCCGGCCAAGGAGTCCTCTGAGCCAGAGGACAAGGACGTCTCGAATGAGGACAAGGACGATGAGAGCGAAAACACTTACGGCGGAAGCAAGTCTTCCTTGGCCACGAGGAAGCGCCCAAACCGTTGCCGACAGTGCCGCAGGCAGTTCGCCACCCAAGCCCTACTTGAGCACCACGTTGCCCATGCACACAGCGGAGCGGGACTTATCTCGGAATCCGCCCCTACCTCCAAGTCCAACTCCGCCCCTTCCAACTTCCTGTGCTGCCAGCTCTGCTTCGAGTGCCACCGATCCCCGGAGGACTTTTCAACCCATCAGTGCACTCGCTCCTCAGCTTCTACCCGGGTGGAGCCCCTGACCGACAGCTCCCTCCTGGAGCAGCACAACCGGTTCCTATGCGGCTACTGCCAGGAAGAGTTCCACATCTTTTCCCGCGCCGCCCTGCACCTGGCCAAGTGCCGCGGGCCACCCTTTGAGTGCGGGCTGTGCGGGGAGGGCGGCTTCGGCACCAGGCGGGCCCTGGACGGCCACAAGGCCTCGGCCCACTCCGACGAGCTGCCCTTCCGCTGCGAGGAGTGCCCGAGGAAGTTCAAGCTGAGGAACTCGCTGAGGAAGCACATCAACCTGGCTCACGAGGGCGGGGCCGCCAAGGAGAGGGCTCGCCAGCAGCAGAGGCTGGTCTGCCGCCTGTGCAAGAAAAAGTTCATCAAAAAGCTGTACCTGACCATCCACATGTCTAGGTGGCACAGGCAGGAGGTTCCCAAGTGTCACCTCTGCGACGTGTGCGGGGGAACATTTGCTTCTGGTATGAAGTGCATGCTTGCACTTTTCTCTGAAAATGTAATTTTAACCTACTTTATCCCGTTACAGCTAACAGCTTGCGAAGCCACAAGGCAAGCCACAGCGAGGAGAAATATTGCTGCAAGGTCTGCCAAAAGTCCTTCTGGAGGAAGGACAAGTTGAAGTTCCACGAGGCAGTCCACTCTGGGGAGAAGCCGCACAAGTGCACGCAGTGCACCATGAGATTCATCAGCAAGGCGAAGTTGAATGAGCACCTCCGAAGGTATGCTCAATTTTTTAACTATGAAAATGAAAAAAAATCCTACAATTTCCCACTTCCTTTTAATTTCAGACACTCCGGGCAGAAGCGCTTCGCGTGCGTGGTCTGCAGCAAGCTCTACTCCGGCTCCCACGCCTTGCGCAAGCACCTGAGGGTGAAGCACCCCCAGGTGGGAAAGAACATCAAGCCCAATGTGCCTCTCACCCCGCAGATGGCGTGGGACGCGGTGCCAAAGAAGTTGCTGGAGGGCGGCGGCCGAAGCAGGTCCAAGAGGAAAGCGGCGGCCGCCGCCGCAGCGGCAATGGCCGCGCTAGAGGATCATACAGCGATCAGACACGACACGACCGCCGAGGACTTCACTTGCGCCGAGTTGGAGGACTTTGACCTTGGCGCGCTGAACGCTGCCGAGGTCGACATTGAGGAGCTAGAGCGGTCCGCTCTTGTGGTGGTGCCAGGAGACTAGACCTGAACAGTGCAATGACAGAAAGAAGAGGCTGTGATGTGAATTTTCCAATCAGTGAGAAAAGGGCTCTAGCCTAAGAAATACATTCGTTTGGCAATATTTCAAGCCCTCCGCCCTCTCTCCAGAAGGGCGGCGGTTAGCATCGCGAGTTTTCCGCTTGGAGAAAGAGTCAGATTTCAAAACTAGTCAAAACTTTTCCTTTTCTCTTCCACAGGGCTGCTTCGAGGAGCCTCCCGCAGCGAAAGATATTCACAACGGCGGCCCCCACAATATACCCAAGGGTGGAAGACACGGAGGTCGTCGCCATGGATGATTCGTCGCCGCCGGGCGAGCACGGGGACGGGATGCCAGAGGGGATGATGATGATGAAGCAGGAGGAGGAGGGCAAGGAGAACCACTGCGAGGAGCTCAACAACTCTGCCGTCTCCGTCGCCGGGTCAGCCTCCTCCGGCGCCACACAGGGATCAGTCAAGAACTACAAGACGACGCTGTGCCAGTTCTACCTGCAGGTAAGAAGAAAACACGTTACTGCTTTTCAAAGAAATGTTTCCCGAATTCAAACTTTAAACGAGATATATTCCTCTTCCACTAGGGTCCGTGCAAGAACGGCGACACCTGCAACTACGCCCACGGCACCTCCGAGCTTCGGACCACCTCGGGCCGGGCCGTCAAGGACGTGGAGCAGACCATGGTCGGCGAGAAGAAGATCAAGACCAAGCTGTGCGAGAAGTTCCTCCAGTTCGGGATGTGCGCCTTCGGCGACCACTGCACCTACGCCCACGGAGTCCGGGAGCTGCAGAAGGCCGTCTCCACGCTCGGAAGCCCGGAGAGCTCCAACCCATCCTTCAAGACGTCGCTATGCCGGTTCGTCTTCTTCGCCTCCTTCTACTACTCCGACGCCTTTTATATACCTTGCGAAAGCGAGAACAGACCTCCCTCAAATGACCTGCGATTGGTTTGCGACCTTTTGGCGAAGCCTAAAATTTTAAAGCGTGCATTTCACCTTTCTTTCAAGTCGAGAGGTCGTAATTTTAATATCAATTATAAATTTAGATATGGAAATAGCTTTTGGCTTAATGTTTCGTGAGAGCTTAGTGGTATCCCAGACCGCTCTTCACCGATAGGATCCTGGTAAGATTTCTCGGGGCAATCAATTCAATTTGAAACATCCCTTGAAATTCCCTTCTGAAGACCATTAATTCTTTAGCATTACCCTTGTATGCTATAACGAGCATGGGCTGGGGATATTAAAACCAATTCTTGTGCAAATGCCAAAATACCCTCAATATACCGTTGGGGTCATAGCAAATGCCATATTAGGCGAAAATTTTTGTTTTAAATAACGATCAGAAGACGCTTTTCAAGATTTTGACCAAAGTTTGCAGTACCCTCCATAGGATGTGCGATTGCACAAGTGCGGTCTTACCTGGTTCATTATGTCCTCCCTCCCCACTTTCTCCAGTAGTGAAAGAGAATCTTATTGAGTTGGTGAAATTGAAATGGGCACGACAAATTGGGAAACCGGGCGCCAACTCCACCCGTCAGGACAAAATCTCCAAATGGAATTTTTCCTACAACTTCCTACAAACGTGGCGACAGACGGTTTTGAAATCCAGATGGCCACGAAAAGGCCATTCTTGCTTCTGCATGGGAGTGTTGGGACAAAGTTTCAATATTTTCTTTAGCCCTGGCCGTTTTTGCATTCCTCCAAGATGAGATTTGTTACCAGAAAACCATATTCGTTTTGTTCAAACCGTCATTCCCTCCCCACCCTCGCCCAGCCTATGCTAACACACCTACATCAAACCTTACTAACACAACAGTGTTTCTTTAGATAGATTTTGCCTAACCATCGCTGTTTCCAAATCTAAGCCTAGCATCACCATCAAGAAGGAGAAGAGCAAGAAGACTGAGAAGAACGAGAAGAGCCCCCCGCTCGGTATCGATAAGTATTGGCCCACAGGTGCTCGCAAGCACTTATTTTCCGTCCAATTGTACCTACACACCACCAGAGCCTACATGAACGGGATGTACTGCCAGTTCGCTGACAAGTGCCAGTACGCGCACGGCCGGCACGAGCTCAGGCAGAAGCAGTCGGTCAAGCCAGGGGCCATGAACGACGAGGAGAAGGAGAAGTACATCGAAAAGTAAGTTCGCTATTCCCCCCTAGAAAAACTCTTTAATCCAAAACTTTAAAATGTCGTTTCAGGAGCAAGCAGTGTCCGGACTACAAGACCAAGATGTGCAAAAACTACCAGGAGAAGGGGAACTGCGAGTTCGAGGACATTTGCAACTTTGCGCACGGGGAGGAGGAGCTCAGACCAATCGACCCCAAGCAGCCGGTAGGAAAAAAGGTTTTTTTTTATTTTCATTTTGTCTTTATTCTTACTTTATTTTTTCGGATGCTGTTTCATTTGCTGGTGGTGTGACTCGAGTAATTGCCTCTTCTCCCTTTTCCTCGCCCCCCGTTTCCTCCCGAATTCCCTCCTCCGTTTCCTCCGTTGTCCGAGCCGTTGGCTGTCCCTGTGACGCCGTACATTGTTGCTGTGTTTATGGGGGATCCTATGCCAAACAAAAGTAATGTTAACTTGGTAGACGTTTATTTTGGCTTTTCGAATTACCGGTTCTTTGGTTAACGGGGGAAGAAGTATTCGGGGTAGTTGTCACCGTTCACTTTCTCGGAACAATGGAAGCTCCTCAGTCTTCACTGATGGGACAGCACCCGCGTCGTCGGACTTTTATACTCAAAGGGCTTTTCGCGCCGTAGATTACCGGCCCTACCTTTTTGCAGTATCAATCAATGCTTTGTTTGTCCAAGAGCCAAGACGTTCCCTTTCCCTCGTCTTTTTCCGCTTTCGGTGCAAGAGGTGGCTATATCGGCGTCGGCGCGAAAACTGATTTTCGCGAAAATACCGTCGACCTGCAGGTGCAGGTATTGCACCTTGCAGGGCATTCAACCGGATCCGGAAATATTACTGACATCTACAGAGAGCTAGAGATTGTTTGTACATTGAGCAAACGCCACTGATTTGCATTCATGAGAGGCACTTCAATTTTGCGGTCAGAGCTTATGACGTATCGTTTGCGTTTAGTGTTATGTTATGCGTTTCTCTTATCTCTCCTCTTTTACGCTATTTTTATTTTTAGCCCGGCGGCAAGTACTACAAGACGATCATGTGCAAGAACGGGTCCAACTGCACCTTCGCTTCCGCTTGCAAGTTCGCGCACAACCAGTCCGAGCTGAGGCCGAAACCGCCCGGTCCTCCCGGGGGTGAGGGCCAGGTGGCGGGACCCCCTATGGGCGGGCCCATGCCGATGGGACCAATGGGGCCGATGGGACCGATGGGAGCGCTTATGGGGCCGATGGGAGGCGTGCCGCCCGCGGCAGCGGCGACCATGGGCAGCAAGGCCGCCGCGTACAAGACCATCCTCTGCAAGAACTACGTCGAGAACAAGCAGTGCAGCTTCGGACAGAAGTGCCAGTTCGCGCACGGGCACCACGAGCTGAGGCAGATGCAGTCGCCGGCGGCAGCAATGGCGGGACCAGCAGCACTGAATAGCCGGTGAGTGCAGTTCAATTTGTACTTTACTAATAAAGTTTATTATTATTTTTTTTCATTCCTATCATTTCTATTCTGTCGTTACTTTTTCCACAGGTACAAAACAATGATGTGCTCCAACGTGATGGCCCAGCGGCCCTGCCCCAAGGCTGCCTCCTGCAACTTTGCCCACTCTCCAATGGAACTCCGCCGGCCTGGCGCCCCCGGCATGGGACCCATGGGAATGCCCCGCCCGCCCGGACCCGGCGGCTTCATGCCCGGACCCGGCGGCGGTCCAGCCCTAGGTGCCGGCGGACCAACGGTGGGCGCTGGCGGGAAGTACAAGACTGTCATGTGTAACAACATCAGCACTTCGGGGAACTGTCCGAGGGGCACCAACTGTAATTTTGCACACTCTCAGGTAATGTTTGTTTTCCGTATCATACTATCTTTCGATTCTTTGATGAGTATGAAACACTATTTTTTTGCCTTAGGCCGAGCTGCTCCAGAACCGTAACGCGGACCCCCGATACAAGACTGCCCTCTGCGACAGCTGGAAGAAGCAGGGGTGGTGCGACAAGAACGACCAGTGCATCTTCGCCCACGGAGACGCCGAGCTCAGGCCAAAGGGGGGTAACATGAGCTCGGCGGCCTCCACCTCCAGCTTCGGCGGCGCCTCGGCGATGACGGGAGGAACAGGGGCGGGGGCAGGAGGCGGATTCGGCAGCTCTGCGGGCGGCAGCAGCAATTACTCCGAGGACAACAGCTTCTCCGGGTACTTTGGCAACGGCGGCGGTTTCGCGTCTTCCTTCAGCGTGGACAGCGGCGCGGGCGAGGGACCCGGCTCCTCCAACGGCAGCTTCGGCGCAGCCTGGGGGCAGCAGTCCTTCAGCCCGGCCTCAGCGCAGCAGCAGAAGCAGCAGCAGCACCCCCTGTACAAGACCCAGCGGTGCAAGAACATCGACAACGGCGCCACCTGCCCGCGCGGCGCAGACTGCAACTTTGCGCACACCCCGGAGGAGCTTCGCTCTCCGCCGTCTCTTGGCGGGACAGCGGCCAACGGCAACGCCAACGGCAACAACATCATGAAGCGCAAGGCCAACGCCAAGACGGTGCTCTGTCAGAACTTTCAGGCCATGGGGGACTGCCAGTACGGCAACTCCTGTACCTTTGCGCACGGCGAGGGGGAGCTGCAAATAAACAAGCGGCAGCGGCTGGAGCAGATGACGGCCTAAAAACAGATTTCGGAGATGGGAAGGGAAATTGCGCGAACTCATGGGGTATTACAGGAAAATTCAGTTTCGTTTCGGAGCTGCTATGTTCGGACAACTAGTATATAAAACGCCCTCATATCCCCCTATAGAATTTACCACCCCCACTACCCCCCGCTAAAAGCTATGTGGGGGAAAATTCTTCCGCTCTAAATCACACCTTTGTTCGGGAACTAGAGCTCGCTTGGGAGATAAATCATTAGATAAGAAGTATGGTTTCACGAAAGGAATAATAAACTTTTCCATGTTATGATTGTTTCCTTCTTCCCTTATGAGTTATAAAAAGTAAAAGTTAAAATAAGGTATATTCATGTGCTGCTGTTGATTAATGCGCAGAAAAAACACCTTGAAAACTTGCATGTACATATTTCTCCTAAAACTTGACACCACAGTAGTAACAAACCATCGATCCATACAACTTACCTTGAACGTCAATAATTAATTTTAACTATGTCTGCTTTAGAAAGTTCAGGCTACAATCATAAAGTTAACCTAACTTTCAATGGATTTCAGCTTTTCATTTTCCAATTTGCAGGGTCAGAATACAAGAAGTTTCCTGTTCATTGAAAAATTATCGAGTCAATGTATTCAAAAAATGCTACTACACTATGCTCGACTATGAATATGTCAAGTGGCATGTAATGCTATAAGTTACAATAAATATGTTCCCTGAAAGCTTCCCAAAAGTTTGTTGCCTTCGCTACGACGAGGTTATATTAAAAGTACAAAACTTACTATTGCTATGCAAATGGAAATTAGGCTTAGCTGAAAATGAAACGTGCCATAACAGTACCATACCCATATATAAAATTGGTATTATACGAATCAGTTGGACCATTGAAGAAGGCCTCTCAATATTAAAAGTTTCAGTTGTACGTACTTTTTATTTCAAATACTTGAAACGGTATCAGGCACTAAAAGTGTGTAAAGCAACACACGTACACGAAAAAAAGATTTTTCAAATTCCCAGCGAGTGTTATGTTTGTGTCAAATTTGAGTCAATTTGCTTCGTAAAAGTTAGATAAATTTACTTTTCTCCTCCTATTTTGAACGGCTCTCCCCTGGGTCTCCTGGTCAAGTGCTCCGCCAGGATCTTAGCGTTCTGGTCCCTGTTCAGGAGCTCGTAAGCCACCTAGGAAATAAGATTGCCCTCAGATATACCGTAGGACAAAGAAACGCTAAATGTCTTCCATGGTGAGTTACTTACACAGAGCAGGTGCTTGATGGGAGTGTGGAGCTGCTCCCCGCCGTAGCAGAAGGCGTCAAGCCCAAGCTCCAGACCCATGCCGGGATCGCCCTCGTCGTTGGCGAACTGGACACAAGAAAACGAGGGATGAAAAATCTGTGGGAAATGTACTGGTTTTTAATTATGAAATTGTTGAATACCTGCACGTTTGTGATGAGCTCCTGCAGCACGTCTCCGGCCTTGTCCTTTTCCTCCTGCGTCTCCGCCTCCACCACGTTCTTGAAGATCTTCCTGAGCGAGGCTGCCGTCTCCGGGATCTCCCTGTAGCCCACCTGGCTCTCCTTGTTGTAGGGCACCACCATTCCTGCTCCGTGGAAGGTGGCCGCCAGCTTGGTCTTGTCCCTAGCCTTCATCTGCCTGGTCTTGGCGTCCAGGCTGAAGTCGAACTGCGGCACCTTCATGGTGGCGTACACGTGCACGCGCTCCTTGAGCTTCTGCAGCGCAGTCTGGCGGAAGGGGTCGGAGGCCTCTTGGATGAGGGCGCCGATGTGGTTGTAGACGGCGCCGAACAGGTTGTCGCCGCACATGGTCAGCTTGCAGGAGGCGGCGCCCTCGGCGGAGGGGTCGTTGGAGGCCACGAAGGCCGGAGGGGAAGCGGGGTCGTCGCGGAAGTAGCCGAAGTGGAACTGGGACTCCTTCTTGGCGGCACCGTCGGCGGCGTCGCCCTCTCCCTTCTGGCACCCCACCCTGGCCAGGACGGTGGTGAACTCCGGCACGTCGAAGTAATACCGCCAGTTGACCAGGTAGTCCTCCGGCTTGTCCGCCTTCTTGCCGGCCAGGACGTCGAAGGGCCCCACCAGTCTGAGCCCGGTGGCCTCCCGGATGGCCTCCGCCGGGCGCTCCGGGTTCCTCTCCTTGCAGAATGTCCAGAAGGCGAAGAAGTCCTCCGGCATGTCGCCCCCGTACGCCTCCTTGACGGCAGTGCGCCACTCGGCCTCGGGGAGTTCGGCGGCACCGTCGCCGGCCTCCTCCACCTTGGCCTTCTTGGCGAGGGCCACTCCCTCCTCCCCCTCCTCCTGCTCCTCCCTGGGGTGCTTCTTGGCCTCCTTGTCCTGCGCGGGAGACATCTTCAACGGAGTGCACAACAGTCAGGACGAGATCAAGATCAACAAGTGGAACAACTTCGCCCACAAACGTCAAGTGCTCAAACCTCAAAGTGCGCGAAAAACTCGCCTCCCTTCACTCTTCATTCTTCAATGTTGTTGTCTTTTTTCGTTTTCTTTGGCGCTTTTATGGTAGAACTTTAACAGTCATGGCGAAGAAGGAAATGATATACTTGTCATGATTGGTGTGTTTTAATATTGATATCAATTACATTTGATTTCCTTGTGTTACAAATAACTTTAAAAAGATTGTGCGTTGACATTACCTGCCCCTTGTAACACGTAAACCTTTTATTGATTACATTTAAAATCAATGGTCCCCGTATTTCCCCTGTGTGTTCGCCGTCCGCCAAAAGATGTCTTCGGGCGGCGAGAACAAGTCGACGGGCGCCAAGGAGCCTGTGGTCCTCCTGTCTCGCCTGGGCGACGCAGGCGCAGGCGCAGGCGCAGGCGGGGCCATGGACCCTCGTCGCACCCGCCTGCATCGCGCCTGGTTAGAGCTGCGCGGGTCCCTGGTGTGCGGCATCTGCCTGGACACCCTGGTGGGCCCCGTCCGCACCCGCTGCGGGCACGTCTTCTGCCGCCTGTGCCTGGGGAAGACCCTGGACTCTGCCCGCCAGGAGGCCGCCAGGAGGGAGAAGGGCGCCCTGGGGACTGGCGCCTCCTGCCCCGTGTGCAAGGACCCCATGACCAAGCGCAGCCTGACCGACGACGGGGACACGGAGAAAGTGCTCGTCCTATTCAGGAAGCTCAACAAGGCTCTGGCGCAGGAGTCAGCGGGGGAGATCACCTTCGGCGGAGACTCCTCTGCAGCCTCCAGTCCAGCCAAGTTGTCCCCAGTCAAGGCAGTATCTTCTCCCGCCCCCCCAGCCGCTGCCGCCGCCAACACCGTTGACCTCTTCTCCGGCTCCTCCATCCCTCCCCTCCCCACCACCTTTTACTCCCCCTCGCCCACCAAGTCGAGAAACCACGTCGCCAAGAATGTTGATCTGTTCGACCAGGTGGCAGCCTCAACATTCGCCTCCAAGAAAAAGTCCCAGCCCGCGGGCCATCCACCTGGAAACCAGAGGAAGAGTCTAAGCCCCACCAAGAAGGAGGAACGGAAACAACACTCCTACAAGCGTCGGTCGGATGGAAGCAAATGCAACGTCTCCTTCCAGCTCAAGGGCAAGGTGGTGGCCAACACCTTTGGCGGCGAAGGCGACCGGAAACCGGCCGCACAAATCAGGAACGTGGTCTTTGTCCAGCTCGGCCGACTGTCGCCCAGGAGGCCGCTGACGGAGACCTTCCCCGAGCTGGCCGAGATCCTGGCGAGGAAGAGGATGTCCTCCGACCACGAAGAGCTCGCCAAGAGGTACAGGCCCATTGACCTGGACAGCTCAAGGAACGAAGACTGGGGAGGAGCTGCCCCCAAGGGGAAGGAAGAGAGGTCAGAGCAGCAGGAGACTTGGAATTCCACGGAGCCGTCGTCTGGCAAGCAGAAGAGAGAGGACAAGCGAAAGCGGAGGGTCTCCAAGGAGAAGATGGTCAAGACGGCTCTCAAGAACAGCGCCAAGGAGGCGTCCCAGCCCTCGGTTGGAGGCGGAGGCGGCAAGAGGCGCAGGAAGTCTTCCGGACAGAGCGCTCCCACCGCCGCGAGCAGCAAGAGGCTGAACGCCTTGGCCATCAGCCAGCAGATGACCCCCAGCGACATCGAGTCCGCCGCCAACGTGTCCATCCACACGTCCAGTTTAGAGGTGTTGGATGACAACAACGAGCAAAAACAGAAAACCACTGTCGATACTACGAAGCAAGTCAGTCACAAAGAAGCACCGGAGAATAAGTTCAAAGCGCGAGACAAGCCCAAGACGGGGGCGGAGTTCATGCGGCAGATAATACGGGACAACGACCAAGACCTGTACACCACCGACCCGGAAACGCCGTCGCAGGTGGCAAGGAGACTGGAAAACCAAAAGTTGGAGGAAGAGTTAGCCAGGGAAATCGTCCTGGAGGCAGGCAAGCTCCAAGTCAAGAGGAGGAGGGTGCAAAAGAGGTTCTCCGAATCGAGCAACGGCTCCTCAGTCGCCCGCGAGTCTCCCACCCACAAATCTCGGCCTGCTATGGAGCGATCTCCCAGTTCAGACATTGAACCGCCGATCGCTCCTTCACCACCAAGAGGTGCCTCCGTTACCAAGCATGTCTCGCCCCGCTATGCTACCTCACAAGTGCCCACCTCAAAGAGCTTCGTCGCGGAGGGCGATGACGACGACCTGGACCTCATCCCCATTTCCCAGGGGTCTGGAGGAGAGATAGCCGTCACAACGGCCGCCGCCGCGACAGTGCCTTACATCTCCAGGAGGATGACGAAGAAC